>Ga0310342_100000303_pt1 | contig 26528 bp, 17 predicted proteins | sample S15DNA20500_MG_FD_206155 | JGI IMG/M metagenome (GOLD analysis project Ga0310342, IMG submission 206155) | Marine microbial communities from station ALOHA, North Pacific Subtropical Gyre - S1503-DNA-20-500_MG | ecosystem: Environmental > Aquatic > Marine > Oceanic | place: Pacific Ocean: North...
TGATCCGGACCTTTGAAGTGTACGGACAGGGCAAACCGCGATGCCAAGCGATCTGACGTACTTCACGATCAAACATGACCGCAACGTGCTTTGCGTCACGTTCAACAACCGCGACCTCGGTCTTGACGACGTCCCCGAGATCCACACGGAACTGGAACAGGCCGTGGCGTCGTGCGAATCGCCCCACATCATTCTCAGTCTGGAAAACGTGCACTACTTGCCCACGACCGCGCTGGGCATAATGGTCGCGACACTCACACGCATTCGCCGCAAAGACGGCGAGATGCGACTGGCCTGTCTCGATGAACACCTCGGAGAGCTGATGCGGATCGGACGTCTTGATCGGATCTTCGAAATCTACCCCACCGTCACCGCGGCACTGGATAGTTTTCAGTCCTGACACGCCGCAAGGCGAGATCATGCCAGCGTGAGCAGGCCACGGCCGCAATGCGGGTGCAGTTCCAAGGCAGAGGCCTGGACCATGTCCACCGAAACGCCATCAAAGTTGCCACCCAGCGGGCGGGCGGATGGACAAACCCCAGAGATGAAGGAACGGGGTTCAGGTGGGGGTCAAATGGTGAAAAACAAGGGTGAGCGACGGGATTCGAACCCGCGACCCCCAGGACCACAACCTGGTGCTCTAACCAACTGAGCTACGCCCACCATCCCGCTTTCGGTCCGATTAATTGTACACACGGCCGGATTTCGGACCCCGGATAGTAGAAATCGGCCCTTGGCATGTCAATCGCGGCAGACGCCATGCCGGCACAGGACGAGACGGAGCGGAAGCCCACTTCCATGCACCAAGCCACGCCCGGCCCGGCCGACGCTGGCCCGAACGGGACTTGATATGCTGTGTCGCCTGTAGCGACCTCTTAATCAATCAATACGGATTTCCCCATGGACTCCGAACATCGTCACGAATTGAAAGAAAGCGACCTGGCCACCTTCCTGGCCAAGGCCGGATCCTTGTGGAAGCGGCACGGATTGAAGACGATGATCGTCGTTCTCGTGGCGCTTCTTGCGATCTTGATCACCCGGGCCTCACACCAGCGCAAGCTGGCACTGCATGACCAAACCTGGTCGGCTCTGGGCACGGCAACCACACCCAAAGAATTGCTGGATAGGGTCGGGCAATTTGAGGATCCCACCGCCCGCGCGCTGGCGTACCTCTCCGTGGCTTCGGCCTACAACGCCAGCGCCGCCCTCCCGGACACGACCCCTGACGACGGCGCCCACCGCGAAAAGTCGCTGGAACAGGCCTCGAACATGGTGAAAAGGTTGCTGACCTCGGACGACGTTCCGGACCTGATCCACCTCAATGCGCTGCTGCTAGGCGGGGCCATCGCGGAAAACCGCGGTGATTTCGACGCCGCGACAGACCGATACGAGCAAGTCCTCGCCCACGAGGCCATCGAAAACGAACCGGCAATCGCCAAGCGGGCCCATTTCCGACTGGCGTTCATTCCCACGTTGCAAACGCCCCAACCGTTCGGGGCCGAACCTGTCCAGGACGACACCCCGGCCACCCCCGGCGAGGCCGTTTCTGCGCCACCGGCGCCGGTCGACTCTCCGACCGAATCTGATGAAGACGGATCCTGACCACGACGACGAGGATCAACTTGCCGCGAGGCGTCGGCGATTTACGGTTCGACGCGATTCGCGACAACGGTTGGACCACTACCTGCGCCAACGCCTCAAGCACGTCTCTCGCCACCAGGTTCAAAAACTGATCGAAGCCGAGGGTGTTACCGTCAACGGTCGCATCGTGAAGGCGAGCACTCGGATCCGCCAGGACGACGTGCTTGACGTGGTCCTGCCCCCGCCACCACCGAACTATCTCCAAGCCGAAGATATTCCCCTTCAGGTTCTCTACGAAGACGAGCATTTCATCGTCATCAACAAGCAAGCCGACCTCGTGGTGCACCCGGCGCGGAGCCATCTTTCCGGAACACTGCTCAACGCCCTCGTCCACCATTTTCAGAAAGATTGCGCGACCAGCTCACACGACGATGCCTCAGTGGACCCGCCCGGCCTTTCTGCCGTGGGCACGAAAGAAGCGCGGCCGGGGGTGATCCATCGACTCGACCGCCATACGACCGGAGCCATCGTGGTGGCCAAGAGCGATATTGCGCACTGGCGTATTGCTCGACAGTTCCAACAACGTACCCCTTTGAAGGTCTACCTCGCCGTCGTCCACGGTCACTTCGATTTACCCGGAGGAGCCATCGACGAACCGATCGGCAAACACCCTACGGTGCGAGAGGCCTATGCCGTACGCCATGACAGTTCGGGCAAACCATCGGTCACGCTCTACCGCGTACGGGCCCGCTACCGCGGTTATTCGCTGGTCGAACTGGAGTTGAAGACAGGACGTACGCACCAGATCCGCGTGCACCTTTCCTATCTTGGCCATCCGCTGGTGGGAGACGTGGTTTACGGTGGGGAACCCATCGGTCTAAAGGAGCTGGAAGATCCGCCCATACCCGCCGCGGCCCGCCGCGGCGCCACGTATGCCCGCACGCGTGAGGAAGGCGAGCGTGTACTCGCCGCCGCCCTGCAACGCCCCGACCTGCTTCTCGCCTACCCGGCGCTGCACGCCGCCTTGCTGGAATTGACACACCCCATCAGTGACCAGCGACTTCGCTTCGCCGCCCCCCTTCATCCCGCCATGCATCAACTGCTCGAAACAATCCAACGGTATCCCGACGCCGGCGACGTGGTGCAGGAAGGGTTCTGGATCGATCTGGAAGCGATGATGGGATGGGGCGAAGGAGCAGGTAAAACGAAAGGCAAAGCGTAGGAGAGGGGGGTGCGGATTTCGGAAAACGAGGTTCGAAGATGGGCTCTTGGCGATTCCCCAACCAGGGACATCATCCCCCCTCGCCGACCCACTGCACATCCGCCACCGACGCCAGTTGGTTGGCGCGGCGGGCCATGACGAACAGCAGATCGCTGAGGCGGTTCAAATATCGCATCAAGGCCGGGTTCACGGTCTCCTCGGTACCGAGGGTGACACAACAACGCTCCGCACGACGGCAGACGGCACGGGCCAGGTGGAGGCGACAAGCCAAGGAAGACCCGCCCGGCAGGACGAAGCGTCGCAAGGGCGGCAGTTCGGCCGTCCACTGGTCGATGTGTGATTCCAGCGCCACCACGTCCTGCCCCAAGATCGTGCCGCCAGCCGGTTGGCCACCGTCGACGGTGGCCAACTCGCCACCGAGAACGAACAGGCGTTGCTGCAGTCCGACCAGCACATCCTGCATCGGGTCGCGAGGACAATCCGCTGCCGCGTGGCCCACGTGGCAGTTCAGTTCGTCGACAGTACCGTACGCCTCGACGCGAAGATGGTCCTTCGACACCCGCCGACCGCCGGCAAGAGAGGTGGTCCCGTCATCACCCTGACGTGTATAGATCTTCACGTCCGCATTCTACCCCGAACACGCCGCCGCCTCACCGCTTTCCACAACGTGCCGATGGGGCGAATGATAGTCGTGGCCCGTTCATCCTCTACCGCGTCACGGGAATATGACGATCTTCAGCGACACCGGTTCTCGCAAACCGCATCGCCACAGGGGACCAACTTGTGTCGCAGGTTCGTCGTCCATGGTCTACTTTCCGTTCATATCAAGGGGCAATTACCTCGCCGGCGCGATACGCCTTTCGAACTTGAAACGGTTCGGTTCACCGCCGTACAATGGTGGCCACCGGGCCCGAGTCCGGGCACGACAATACCGTTTGCAACGGTTCATCCGCCAGCGCTGCGTCACATGACGCCATTCGCCTGCGTTCTCGCGGTGTGATCGGCCGGTTTCCAGTGGCAACGAAGGGTGGTCCGCATGTCGAACAGCGATCAACTGCTGGCGAAGGTGGCAAGCCGCCAACGGCTCACGCTTCACGGCCGTTGGATGCAGCGGATCTGTCGGGTTCTCGCGGGGGTCGTGGCCCTCCTTCTGATGACCGGCTGGTTGTTCAATCTTGCGGCGCCCTCGGTAGCGAGAATGGTGATCGTCCTGCTTCCTCCGGCGGCGATGCTGGCGTCATGCGCGATGGTGCGCCGCGTCGAACCCACGCAGGCCGCGAGGCTCATCGACCGGCATCTGGCCACCAAGGATTTGTTCCTTACGGCAGCGGTGCTGAAGCCGACGGCGGGCGGCTACCAGCCTCTCGTCGCCGCGAGGGCAAGCAAGATCGCCGGTTCGGTGGCACCGGCGAAGGTGGTTCCCCTTGATTGGGCAGTTCCCACCTGCCGGACGGGCGTCATCCTCTTGGTCCTGCTCGCCGCGACCTTTCTGCCCACGCTCGATCTGGCCGGTCACGGGACGCGCGATGAACTGGTCGACTTGCACCGGCGCCAACTGGCGGAACAAAAGAAGAAGGCCGCCCAGCGGACCGCGGCACTGCAAGCCATTGCCCTTGCCGATCCCAACGCGGCCGATGTACGCAACACCCTCACGAAACTGGCCGACGCATTCAAGCGGATGCGACCGGAAATGCCAAAGATCAACCGCGAGCAACTACAGGTTCAGCAGGAGGAACTGGATGCCAAGTGGAAACGTGCCAACAAGCAACTGCCGCCCCGCCAAGGCACGACCTACTTGAACCTGCCCTTCGGCGGTGCGTCGCAATTCTTCAAGGACGCCTGGAAGACGGGCATGGCCACGGGGCGGCCCGACGACCTGATCAAAGCGATGCAGAACCTGAGGGACAGGGCCCGGAAGATGGCCCGGGAAACCGACCCGGCCAGGCGCAACGTCATGCGGACCGAGATACAACAACGCCTCCAGGCACTGGCCGACCTCGCGGCGTCGGAGCGATCCACACCGGGGCTTGAAGACGGGCTAAAACAGGCCGTGCAACAGATGGAACTGTCGGCACTGGACGGCCTGGCCCCCGAAGCGATGGAGGCTTTTGACCAGAGCATGGTTCTCAGCCAACTCGAATTGCAGGCCATGGCGCAGGCATTGCGTGACATCGCGGCACTGGAAGAGGCCATGGACGCCTTGCAGGCAGCACGACAACTAAACCAAATAAAGCCGCTCAATGGCGCGGCGTACCCCGAATGCCAGACCATGAGCGAATTCGCAACGCGATACCAGCTGCTCATGCAGAAAGAGGCGGGGAAACCGGTCGCATGTAGCATCTGCAACGGCGCCGGCAAACAGCCCGGTGACGACGCAACGTGCAAGGGGTGCCAGGGCCGAGGCGAGTTGGTCGGGATCGTGCCCGGGCAAGGCAACGGTCCCGGCATCGCCACCACCGAAAGGGGACAGGGCAAGTTCACCCCCGAAGACGACACGTTGAAGACCGGATTCAAGACCCAGCGATCGCCCTCGCACCTGCGGGCCGGCGAGATCCTCATGTCCTGGAAGATTCAGAAGCGATGGTCCGACGGCAAGGTCGAATTCGATTACGCCAACGCACTACAGGACCTCAAACAGGGCTACAGCGAAGCCATCCTGCAAGAGCGGATCCCCCCGGAACACCGCGCATCGATCCGCCGTTACTTTGACACGCTACCCGGACCCACCGCGTCGGATCAGGGCGGGCCGTCGCCCTGAATGATGGATCAATCGGTTCATGCAGTCACGAACCCGGCGCAAGCTCGGGACACCGCCTCCACAGGACGGCTTGACCACGGAACACCTTCATGAAACACCGGCATACGGCAGTGTTGGGTGCCCTGGCCTGCGTCGCCGGCCTGATGTGGTGGCACCATGCACATGCTGACGACTCGGCCCTGGTGGTTTACTGCGCTCACGACGCCACCTACGCAGCGAAGATTCTGGAAACCTTCGAGCGTGACACGGGCATTCACGTCGTCATCCGATTCGATACCGAGGGCACGAAGTCTCTGGCCTTGACGGAGTTGATTGCCCGCGAGTCTCCCGGCACCGGATGTGACGTGTTCTGGAACAACGAACCACTGGGGACGATGCGGTTGCACCGCATGGGCCGGTTGGCTCCCTACCGCGGTGACGGTCATAGGCGTATTCCCGACGACTACAAAGATGCGAACGGCCACTGGACGGGGTTCGCCGCCCGCTTACGCGTGTGGATCATCAACACAGACCAGATGTCGCCCACACCACCGGCGATCGCCACCGCGCTTTGCGGCGACCTGTCTCGAATGGGAATCGCCAAGCCGCTCTATGGCACGACGCGGATGCACTACACCGTGCTCTGGAATCACCTCGGCCCCACGGGCCTGCGAGACTGGCATCAGCACCTCGATCAGGACGGCGTGCGCCGGTTGCCGGGCAACGCGCATGTAAAGAACCAGGTCGCTCGCGGCACGTGTGCTTTCGGGTTGACCGATACCGACGATTACTTCGCGGCCCACGACATGGGCCGCCCCGTGGCCGCGGTGCCGTTCCGGCTTCAGGACGACCGCGTGATCTGCATTCCGAACACCGTGGCCATCATCAAGGGCACCCCGCGTGAGGCTGCGGCCCGCCGGCTCGTCGATTACCTACTCTCGGAAAACACTGAGATCGCCCTAGCCGGTTCCCGGTCGCGGCAGATTCCCCTCGGCCCCGTGGACGAAACGAAGCTTTCCGATGAAGTTCAACAGCTTCGAACATGGGCAAACAACGCGTATCCGATTCGATCGCTGGCAGGCGACGAGGCACGTTGCCTGGCGTGGATCAAGAAGACCATCACCCCGTAACGTGCCCGGCGGCCACGCCCCCCTAGCCCCATGACCGATTCAGCGTCACAATCCACACTGCTCAGCGGCATGCCCGAACTGGTCACCACCGCATGTCGTAGCGGCTTGATCGCGATGGTCGCCGTGACGGCGGCCCACCATGTGATCGGCACGCTGCGCCACCTGCCGCATCCCGCCTGGCGCCGGGGCGGGATGATCCTACTGGCCCTGCCGTTGCTGACGCCGCGTTTTTTCGTCGCCTATGCCTATATGGCGCATGCCCAGTCCGCCGCCGTACAGCCCGTCTACCACCAACTCCTGTACGCCGCGCTGCTGGTCGGCATGTTGATCCCCGCCGCCGCCGCCGTGCTCGCCTTGACGCCCCCCCCCGCCACGACCCGCAGCGCGGTGTACTGCCATCGCCTGCTTCGACCGGCAAACCGGCCCACCCCCAGCCATCGCCGGGGCATGATCCGGATAACGTTTCAACGCCATGCACCATCTTGGTGCATGGCATCCATTCTCGTGTTCCTCCTCGCGTTCAACGAAATGGAAATGGCCTCTTTCTTCGGCATGTCAACCTGGACGGTGCGGCTGTTCGATCTGCAGGCAGGCGGCCTGCCGATGCGATCCTTGCTGACCCAAGCCGCGTTGCCGGTCCTTCTGGAAGCCCTGCTGATGATGTCGGGGATCGCGATGGTTTCCCGCGTGCGGGGGCGGCCACAGTGGGTGGATACGCCTCCCTCGCCGCCGGGGGCGGTGGCCATGACCGGCGCGGCTCTCTACCTGATCACCGCGCCGGTCCTGATCTGCATCGTGCCGCTGGCCGTTGCGCTTGCGCCTACACTGACGGTGGCGAAAGCGACGTGGACGGACCTGGCCATCTGGGCTTCTATGCGAAATACGCTGCTGTTTTCCGGCGTGTCAACCGTGTGTGTCATGGCGGTGGCCGGCATTGTCCCCGCGAGGCAATGGAACGCGGTCCGGGTCGGTTTGTCACTGCCCGGATTGTTGGGCACGCTGGCAATGGGCCTCTGTCTTCTAGCAATGTTCCATCTACCGCCACTGCGCCGACTGGCCGAGACGCCACTGCCACTGCTAACGGCGCTGACACTGCACCTCATGCCCTTTGCGATGCTGCTGGGGGTGGCCCTGCGACATCGACATCGCGATCCCGACGTGCATGCCGTGGCCCTGTTGCAAGCTGGACATCAGCCCCGGCAACGGCGTGCTGCCGCCGCGTTGCGCTGGCACCGTGTAAGACGGCCCTGGCTCTTGGCCGCGATGTTTCTCTTTCTACTGGCCTGCTACGACGTCGTGCTTGCCAGCCTGCTGGCACCGGCCGATCTGCCCCCGGTCATGGTGATGGTCTACAACCAGATGCATTACGGCACCAGTCAACGCCTGTCCGCGATCGTCGTCGCGGTCACGGTCATCCCGCTGCTACCGTGGGTGATGGTCGTAGCCACACGACGCGCAATGCTTTCCGTTCACAGACATGTCTGATCCGATCTGGACGCTTGAACACGTTGGTCTTGCCGGTCGCCCCGGTGATCGCCTGCGGGATATCTGCGTCACCATCCGCGCCGGGACGACGGTGGTCGTGGGGCGGTCGGGGGCCGGCAAGACGTCACTGCTGAACGTGCTCACCGGATTCGAACCCCCGACGGCCGGTGCCATTCGTTTTCACGTCTTGGCCACGTCGGACCGGTTGCCGATCTTCTGGTCGCCGTCGGACGGAGGCCTGTGGCCGCACCTCAACGTGGCCCAACACATTCACGCCGTGGTCCCCCGGGGCGACGGGACCGACCCGGACGGCATCCTTGCCGATTTCGACCTCATCCAAGCCTCGGCGAAGTTGCCTGAGCACCTCTCACAGGGACAACGGTCGAGGCTGGCAGTGGCACGGGCCCTGGCCAGCGGCGCGCAGGTGCTGGTCATGGATGAACCGTTGGCCCACGTCGACGAGGGCCGCCTCGAAGACTACTGGACGGTGATTCGCTGTCACGTCAAACAGCGTCGCCTCCATCTGGTCTTCGCCACGCATGCACCTGGAACCGCCATCGGCGAAGCCGACCACGCCATCGGCATGGACGACGGCCGCATCGTGTTCAGTGGCGACATCGCAGCGCTGTACGCCGACCCTCCGAACCTGATGCTGGCCGAAATGCTGGGGCCGGCCAACTGGCTGCCGGAGAAAGAAGTCGCCCGATGGTTTGGTGATGTTGCGCTGCACGGCCCCTGTTTTCGGCCGCATGAAGTCAACGTCCTGCCCGACCCCGACGGCGCCCTGTGCGTCGAGTCGAGCCGGTCCCACGGCAGCTACCACACCGCGAGCCTCCGGCACACGACCAGCGGCAAATCGCGTTTCTTCTTTCATCGCCCGGTGAACCCGACACTGAAGGTCGGGGCTCGCGTGGCCCTGCACGCCTGTCTGCTGGCGCTGATCTTCCTGCTCCAGGGGGGCTGTGGCCGCGTGGAGGGCGGCGCGTTGCCAATGTCCGAAGTGCACTTGTGGCCGATGCCGCCCGACGGCTCTCGCATCCCCCAACCGCGAAGCATCACCAACGGCGGACCGGGCGAGTTGATCGTGCTCGACAACGCGGGTCGCATCCTCATCTTCAACGAGGAGGGCGTCCTGCAGCGGCAGTGGTCCATGCCGGACAATCGCAACGGCAACCCGGAGGGAGCATGCCGACTCGCCGACGGACGCATCGCGGTGGCGGACACGCACTACCACCGCATCGTCTTCTTCGACCACGCGGGCACCCTGTTGTCGACCATGGGACGCAAAGGCACGGCACCGGGACGGTTTATCTTCCCCGTCAAGATCACCGAGGATGCAACGGGTCACTTTTACGTCGCCGAGTACGGCGGCAACGACCGCGTCCAGAAATTCACCGCCGGGGGAAACTTCGTCCTCGAATTCGGCGGATTCAGCACGGCGCCCGGACATTTCCAGCGTCCAGGCGGCCTGCTCTGGCACGAGGGCCGCATCTACGTCGCCGACGTGGCAAACAACCGCATTCAGGTATTCGACGACAACGGCATGTTTCTGCACGTGCTGGGTGCGGACCACGACGGGGCACCGATGCTGTCCCTGAAGTTGCCCTACGACGTGGCCATGGGCCCGCGGCACCGTCTCTACATCGTCGGGTACAGCTCGGGACGGCTCACCGTCGTCGAACCGGATGGACGGCTGGTCGGACGCTACGGGTCGCCGGGACGCGGGGTGGGCCAATTCGCGACGCCCTGGGGCATCGCGGTGCTTTCCGATACGAGGATCGTCATCGCGGACACCGGTAACCGACGTCTCGTAGAGGTCGTGCCTTGAAGATACCCGGATGGATCACCACCGTTGTGCCGCCACCACGGAGAGGGATGCGCTTCCGTACCGGCATACCGACGCTGGTATTCCTGGCGGCGTGCCTGATCGGATGCCTGGCCGCCGACACTGCGGACATGGTGATCTTTTCCTCCTGGCGGCCCTTCATGTTGCTTGTCCTGGCCCCCTGGATCTGGTGGATATCCGTGGCCGGACACGCCGGCCTGGGACCGGTGCGGCTCCAGATGGCCCTGCTGACTCGCCTGCTCTTGTTGTTCCTCTTCATCATGCTGTTGGCCGAGCCACGCACCGTGCGCCGCCAGGATGATCTATCGGTGATCTACGTGGTCGACGCCTCGGCGTCGATCTCGCCCGAGGCCCTCTCCGCCTCCCGCAAGTTCGTGGTGGACGTGGTCTACGGCAAACCGGAGACGGACAAAGCCGCGCTGGTCTTTTTCGGTCGCAACGCCGCAGTTGAACTGCCGCCGGGCGTTTCACTGCCGCTGGAGGACTTCCAGGATATCAACGTACACGTGGATCGGGACGGCACCGATCTGGCCCAGTCGCTTTCCTTGGCGTCAGCCCTGCTGACCGAAGAAACGCCTGGCCGCATCGTGCTGGTCAGTGACTTCGTCGAGACCCGGGGCAACCTGGCGCGGGTCATCGATGACCTGACCAGTCGCGCTATTCCGGTGGACGTGCTCGGCATCGACTACGCCTACGAGAATGAAGTATGGATCGAGCGACTCGAACTGCCACGCTTCGTCAAGATGGCCGAGGCGTACGAGGCAGGTGTCGTGCTGTCGGCACTGAAGGCCGGCCGCGGGCGACTGACCTTGCGAGCAAACAACGAAGTGCTGTTTTCCGACGAGGTGACATACGGGGCGGGCAAGAACCGGCTTGACATCCCGATTTACCTGCGCGAGCCCGGCTACTACGAATACATGGCCGACATCGAACCGGCCGAAGGCACCGACAGCACGCCGTTGAACAACAAGGCCATCAGCCATCTCTACCTCCAAGGCAAGGGCATGGTGATGCTTGTCACCGACCCGTCCGGAGATCCGCGGGCGTGGCAACACCTCGCCGCCACGCTCAGGCGACTTGAACGCACCGTCAAGTTGACCAGCGCCTTCGAGGTCCCGCGCAATCCCCTAGCACTGCTGCCCTACGACTGCATCATCCTTGTGAACGTACCCGCCGAAACCCTCAGCGAACCGCAAATGGTGGCGCTGCGTGACGCGGTCCGTCTCCAGGGTAGCGGCCTGGTCATGGTCGGCGGCAAACACAGTTTCGGCCCGGGCGGATACCAACAGACGCCGGTGGAAGAGGCCCTGCCGGTCTCGATGGACATCTCACAGAACAAATCCCTGCCCAAGGGCGCCCTGGCAATCGTTCTTCACACCTGTGAGTTTCCCGAAGGTAACACCTGGGGCAAGCGTATTACGAAGCAGGCCATCAAGGTCCTCAGCCACCGCGACGAAGTGGGTGTTTTGGTCTATGACCGCCAAGGCGCCGACCGCTGGCTCTTCCCGCTAACGCCGGCAGGCGAGTACCAGCGACTGGTCACGCTGATCAACAACGCCCAAATCGGCGACATGCCGACGTTCGGCCACACCATGCAGATGGGATTGCAAGGCCTGATCGCTTCGACCGCGTCCGCCAAGCACATGCTCATCATTTCCGATGGCGATCCATCACCACCGACACCGGCACTGCTACAGCAATTCAGGGACCACGGCATCACCGTGTCGACGGTGGCCATTGAGCCCCACGGAGGAACCTCGCTGGCCACGATGCGGGCCATCGCCAACGCCACGGGGGGGCGCTTCTACTATCCGAAGGAACCGACCCAGTTACCTTCGATTTTCATCAAGGAGGCCAAAACCGTGCGGCGTACCGGCATCAGCAACGAGACTTTCGTTCCGGTCGTGGCCTTCCCCTCGCAGGTCTTGAAGGGCATCGACGCCATTCCCCCCTTGCACGGACACGTGCTTACGACCCCAAAGCCACGTGCCGCCACGGTGCTGCGCAGCCCGCAGGAAGAGAACATCGAACCGGTGCTCGCCACCTGGCGCTACGGGGTGGGGACAAGCGCCGCCTTCACGTCCGACCTCTCCTCCAATTGGGGCGCCGATTGGTTGCAATGGAAACAATACGACGCCTTCGTGAAGCAATTGCTTGCCCAGGTCGCCCGCCCGAACCAGCCTCAGCATCTGCGACTGCGAAGTCACGCCGCTGCGGGCGAGGGAATCATCGTGGCCGAGGACTTCGCGCCCGACGCACGCATGCTGACGGTCCGGGCACAGGTCATCGGGCCGCGTGGCGAGGCGCACACGCTGACGCTGGAACAGGTCGGGATCCGCCGCTATGAGGTCCGGTTCCCGCTAGCAGGCGAAGGTCGTTACCAGGTCACCGCCGCCGCGGGCACCGAGGCGCTGATCGATCCATTCTCCGAGGAGACGGAGGATCACCCAGTCGATGTCGAGCGGGCACACGGTGGTTTCGTCCTGCCCTATTCGCAAGAATACATGCGTTTTCGTTCGAACCCCATCCTCGCCAATCACATCGCCGAGTCGACCCGTGGGCGTGCCTTGACTGGATCGGAAACGGGCAAGGAAATCTACGGAGCACCCCGCACGGCCCGCACAAGTTCCTCATCGATCATCGACCTGCTACTGCTGGCATTGGTCTGCCTGGTACCGCTTGACGTGGCCATGCGCCGTGTTCACATCGACTTGGCGGCACTGCGGGCGAAACTGGGCCCCGAGAAGCGGGAGAAACCCAGCGCCGAGATGTTCAGCGTCCTCCTGGCCCGCAAGAAGAATGTGGCAGGCACGCTCCAATCGACTCGCCCTGTCGAAACGGTCGACGCACCGGGCCCACACCGGCTGGATCACAAAGTGGAGCCAAAGGCGGCGAAGCACCCGGCACCCCCGACGCCCGATGCCGGGTTCGACACGCCATCCACGACCCAACGCCTGCTGGCTGCGAAACGACGCGTCGCCGAAGATGACACCGAAGATTCCACCGGGCCCCGTGCGGGCCATTGAAAGGTTGAAGATGGCGACCAGTGATGAAACCACGATGGAGGCTGAAGCCGCAAAGTTCAAGCGTGATCTGCACCACCTTCGCGAAGAAGTCGGGAAAGTCATCGTGGGGCAGGATCATGTCGTGGAAGGCACCATCACCGCCCTGCTGTGCGGGGGGAACGTGCTGCTGGAAGGCGTTCCGGGTTTGGGCAAGACCGAACTGGTCAAGACCCTTGCCGCCGCCCTCGACCTCGATTTCAAAAGAATTCAGTTCACCCCCGACCTGATGCCCGCCGACATCATCGGCACCACGATCATGGCGCCGGACGGGGCGGGTGGCTACTCGTTCGACTTCCGCCGCGGACCGATATTCACGCAGTTGCTGCTGGCGGATGAAATCAACCGTGCCACACCGAAGACACAATCGGCGCTGCTGGAAACGATGCAGGAAGGATCGGTCACGACCAACGGCACGACGTACCAATTGAAACCGCCCTTCTTTGTGCTGTCGACCCAGAATCCACTCGAGCAGGAAGGCACCTATCCGTTGCCGGAAGCCCAGCTCGACCGCTTCATGTTCAAGATCACCGTGCCCTTTCTCAACCGTGACGATCTGAACGAAGTCGTGGGCCGAACAATTCTCCGCACGCCGATCCAGGTCACGAAGGTCATGGGCGGCGACCAGATCATGCGTCTTCGCACGGTGCTGGACCGTGTCGTCGTCGCTGATCCCATTCGCGATTATGCAGTACGCATCGTGCTGGCCACCCATCCCGACTCGGATCACGCCCCGAAAAAGATCAAGCACTTCGTGCAATGGGGCGCCAGTCCGCGAGCGGCCCAGGCATTGATCCGCGCAGGACGGGTAAAGGCACTGGCCGACGGGCGGGTCCACGTCGCCTTCGAAGACGTGCACCACTACGCCCGGGAAGTCCTGCAACACCGCATCCTGCTCAACTATGACGGGCAGGCTGAAAACCAGCAGCCGTCGGAACTGGTCGACGATGTGCTTGGGCACGTGGGCACCGAAGGATAGCCGTTGGAAACTGAAAGCCCGCACCGCAGACTGACGACCCTGCTGACCAACACGCAGTTGGCGCGATTGGCCCGTACCCGCCTCGGTGGTATGAGGCGGTTCACCAACCGCAGCCAGGGCGAGCATCGGTCCCATCGCAGCGGCCAGAGCACCGAGTTCTGCGATTACCGCGAATACAGTCCGGGCGACGACATCCGGCACGTCGACTGGAACATCTTTGCCCGTCTTCATCGTCCCTACCTCAAGCTCTTCCTCGAAGAGGAACGGATGCACGTCGTGCTGCTGGTCGACGCCTCGGCGTCGATGCGATTCGAGAAGAAGTTGCCGCGTGCCCTCCAGTTGGCGGCCGCCTTCGGGGTCGCTGCGCTGTCGGGGGCCGAGGTACTCACCGCCGCCGTCATCAATGACCGTGCATCGGGCCTGCGCCGCCTTCCACCGTGCAAGGGGCGCACCTCCATGCGACGACTTTTCGACTTCCTCGAAGCCACCGAACCGGGAGGCGACACGCCGCTGGAAGAAGGGATTGATGCGTTGCTGCACGAACATCGGGGCCGGGGGGTGGTCCTGGTCCTCTCCGATTACCTAACGACCGGCGATCTACACCGCGCCGGCAACGCGACGTTCAGCCGGGGCCTTGAAATCTTCGGGCTCCAGATTCTCGGCCCCACCGAAATCGACCCCGACGTGGCCGGCGACCTGCGGTTGATCGATTCCGAGACGGCGGAACACCTCGATGTGTCGGCGGCAGCGCAATTGATGTCGGTCTACCAGGAGCACCGAAAGGCCTACACTCGTCACCTCGGCCGGCTCTGCCGCCAGCGAGGTGGACGTTTCCTTGCGGTGGCCGCCGATGAACCGTTGGACCAGGTGCTGTTCGACCGTCTGCGGCGCGAGGGCTGGCTGCGATGAGCTTCTTGGGGTTTTCCGCCATCGGCGCCGCGGCATTGTTCTCGCTGATCGTGCCCCTGGTGGTGCTCTATTTCTTGAAGTTGAAGCGACCCCGGCTGGAGGTTCCGTCGCTGATGTTGTGGCGAAGCGTGCTGCAGGACAACCGCGTCAACTCCCCCTTTCAACGATTCAAACGCAACTTCCTGCTGGTGCTTCAATTGCTCCTGCTGATCCTGCTGGTGCTTGCGGCCATGCAACCCTACTGGCGCACCGACCCGCACAACACGCATCGATTGCCGATCATCCTCGACACCTCGGCCAGCATGTCGGCCCTGGCGGCGGCGGGCGACACCTCTCGCCTCGAGGCGGCCAAGCAAATCGCCCGTGACCTGATCCGCGATCTCGACGGGCACCAGCAGATCGCCCTGATCGCCTGCAACATCACCGCTCGACGCGTGGTCCCGTTCACGAGCAACAAGCGTTTGCTGCTTGATGCCCTCGACACGATCACCGTGGAACACGTGGGCAGTGACCTGACCGAGGCTCTGCGCATGGCTCGGGCCATGGCCCGAGCCGAACCGTTCAACCGGATTCTGCTGCTTTCCGACGGCAACATCCCCTCACGAATCGACTTCGACCTGCCCTTTCACCTTGAGTACCAACGCGTGAAACCGGCCGGCGGCAACCTCGGCATCGGCACCGTGAACGCGCACCGTACGCGCTCGGGGAAATGGAGTCTTTTCGTACGCCTGTTCGCCTCCACCGACACGCCACGCACGGGCACGCTGGCACTGATCCGCAACGGTGTCACCGGTCCTGAAGAAAACGTCGTCGTCTCGGCACGAAACAGCCCACGCCTAGTGTTCGAGGTGCCCGGCGACGCGGCCGCAAAAATCGAACTACGCCTGACCCCGGACGGCTTCGACGCCATGGCCTGTGACAACGTCGCCTTTCTCGCATTGGCGCCAATGCGCCGCGTCCGCGCACTGGTCGATCCTGCCTTGCCGGCCTTCCACCACGCCCTGTCTTCCATTGATCAGATCGACGTGCTCAACAAGGCGGACCCGAAGTCATCGGTCCCACTGGACCTGGCCGTCGTCGGTGCCGGCACCGAGGCGCCAGAAGCCGCGGTGACCCTGCATGTCGGCTCGATCCCCGTCGACCTGGAAGCCGCGATCAAACGGCACGACGCGTCTTCGTTGGCCGTGGACTGGCGACGGGACGCGCCGCTGCTGGATCACGTGAACTTCGCCGATCTGAGCATCGCCACCGGCGTTGTCTACCTCCCCGGCAAGCAGGAAGCCGATCTCGAAAACCTGCGCTACGAGGTGCTGGTCTACGGACGGCACGGGCCGCTGCTGCTCCAGCGTTTCGAGGGGTCGAAACAGCGTTTTTATCTCCTGTTTGACAGCGATCAATCGACGTTGCCCTACCGCGTCGGCTTTCCCGTGATGGTTTCCAACCTGGCCCGCATCGCCATGTACGCGGCCGGGCTCCTTGAGGTGACCGGTTCCCGAACACATGTGCTGCCCCGCGTCCCGCTGTTACCCGGCGTCACCTACCAGGTGCACGGTCCTGGCGGCTACCGGCGCCAAGTCACGGCCGATCGCAAGGGCATCGCGGCCGGCGTACCCGCCCCCCGGGTGGGACGGTACGCCCTGACGATGGGCGGCGATGACAAGGCGAACCTCGGGGTCTCCCTGCTCAGGCCCTTTGAAACCCAGTTGACCACGGTAGACCAAATCACATTCACGGAGGTCAAAGTCAATGTCACCGCACAGCGCAGACTCATCAACAAACCCTTGTGGCCATGGCTTGCCGCCATCGCCATCGTTGTCCTGCTTGTCGAGTGGTGGCTATTCCACCGCGGCAGCAAGGTCGCGGGGACCCGATGAGCCTAGCCCTATCTGGGTTCGGCAACTGCGGCCCAGTTGAATCGTGACAATTCCGGATGCTGGATGTCGAAGCGGAACGACGACGCGCGATACTCCATTGGCGAAGGAATCGGCGCCACGGCTCGGCTCACCCGTACTCGGCCTCTTCGAACGGATAGAGGGGTACGCGGCGGTGCTTGTAATCGAAGCTGTGGATGTCGGCGCTGGTCGAACCCGGCGTATTGACCCGGATCATCGTCGGGCAAACTTCCTCGTAGGCCGCCACCGGGGCAACCACGCCCTTGGCCACGAGGATGTCATAGGTCGTGGGATCCACGCGGCAACTGCGTACCTGCTCAAGGCTGAACGGTGCCACGCGGTAGGTGGTCAGTTGAATCGTCAGGCCGTTCTCGGTTTCGACGATCGCGGTCGGCCCCATGTGTCCTTCGCGACGTCCACCATGGCGCACCTGGGTTTCCCAAAACTCCCCGTCGTGGAGACTGACCACGGTGACCTCGACGTCCAACGGGTCACCGTGAAGGTCGTCGAGTTTGCCCCCGACCGACATCGACAACCGGGACCCGACCCCCGCGGCTTCGGCCTCGGCAACGGCCGCTGGGTCGGCCAAGGCCACGAAGGCACGCGGGACGCGTCGCTCATGGAGACGCCTTGCCATAAAGGTGCCGTCAGCCGATGAGCCCCCGCCCACGTTGTCCCCCATGTCGAGCAGGCAGACTGGCTTCGCCGACGTCAACGCCTGGTCGATCGCTTCATCGACGCCGATGAGCCTGGGCACGAAATCGCTGCGATGCGTCCACAGGTAGCTCGCCAGTTCGTCGGCGTACCGACGTGCCAATGCCGGGTCGTTGTCCGTCACCACGACGGTGGAAACGCCCATCTCCTCGACGTCCGAGTACATGAACCCCAGGCCAATACTGTTCGCCAGGACCCCGGGACGCTGAAGCATCGCATCGGCGAATGCGTACATCGGCCGACACGGGGCCACCGAGGTCTGTTGGCATTCGATGTTGATCATCAGCGGGGGAAAGGCCGCCGCCTGCGTCGGATTTATTTCGCCCCGCAACGTGCGTACCATGAGGTCGGCGGCCTGCAGACCGATCTGCTTCTGGTCGGTGTGCGGATTGGTCCGGTAGATCAGGGTCGCATTGCACGCATTGACCATGCGGGCCGACAGGTTGGTGTGTGCGTCCAGCGTGCAGATCACGGGCAAGTCCGGGCCGACGGCGGCCCGCACTTCGGTCAACCACTGGCCGTCCATGTCGCGGTGGGCTTCAGCGACACCGGCGCCGTGGGGCGCCACCAGCAGTCCATCCAAGGGGCCGGCCTGCTTCAAACCAGCATGGATCATTCCGCGAATCGTGTCATAGGCCTCGGCATCCACGGCGCCGGCCGGCATCGCCCATGCAGACACGATTGGCACGATTTCCAGGTCCGTAGCGCGTAGCGCCTCGATGAATCCACCCACTTCGTGCGCAGTACCTTCCCAGTAATCTAGGATCGGCGTACTTTCCAGCAGTACGTCGCGTCGATAATCTTCGAGCGTGGTGGGTCGACACAAAAAGGTGTTCGACTCGTGGAAAAAGCAGATCAGGCCGACGCGCATGGGCAATCCCCTTGGACCTGTGAAAAGTGACTCGCTACTCCAGGTTCGCATGCCGCTGGAACATGGTGACGCTGTTCGTATTCAATCGCTGCATCAGCAACAGGATCAGGCCATCACCGACCAGCAACAGGCTTTGCTCGAACAGCGATCCCATCGGTTGCTCCGACGTGATCGCACCTTGTCGGCGGGCCTTCGGCGACGGCGCCGGGACCGTCACAACGGTGGAAGCGATCTGGCCGATCGCTGATGTGGGATCAATGGTGATCAGGGCGACCTCGGCACCTGACTGCCGAGCCTTCTCGGCCGCCGCGATGAGACTGGCGGTCGCACCCGAGCCCGATCCGATGAGCAGCAGGTCCCCTGGCCCAATGCCCGGGGTGACCACGTCACCCACCACGTATACCTCCAGGCCAAGATGCATGATGCGCATCGCCGTGGCCCGCATCATCAAGCCCGATCGGCCTGCCCCCGCGACAAAGACACGATCGGCTCCACTGACCGCATCGGCCAGGACCGCCATGGACCCGCCTGCGACGGCCTCGGCGATGGTGGCCAGTTCGGCCGCGATCTGCCGCATGGGTTGCATCGAGGCATCACTCACGGGCGCCGTGCTCCATTGCAACACGCATCGCTTCCGCCGCGGCCCGAACATCTGCGGCACCGGCAATGGCGCCACCAACGACCACCACGGCGGGCCCGAGCGGTGCGACCTGCGCGATCTTGTCGCCGTTGATACCGCCCGCCACGGCGATCCGATTCCGCGAGATGCGTGCTACCATGGCGGTCAATTCGTCCAACGGATCGGCGCCGAAAGCTTGGCGGTCGTAGGCCGTGTGCACGCAAACCAGATCTACATCGCGCTGCACGAGACTCGCCCCCCGCTCCACCACGTTCGGCACCGAGATCATATCAGCCAGGAGCCGTCCACCGGCCGCCCGGGCAGCACGGACAACGCCGTCGATGGTGGCATCGTCGGCGACACCAAGCACGGTGACCCAGTCCGCCCCGGCGTCGAACCCGATCGTCGCTTCGTGTTCCCCGGCATCGACGATCTTCAGGTCGGCGAGCACGGGGGTGTCTCCGGCGGCTCGCTTGACACGACGCACGGCTTCCATCCCGTCACGCAGCACGACCGGCGTTCCCACCTCGACGATGTCGACGAGGTCGCGAAGCGTCTCGGTGAGCCCAACGGCTTCGTCGAGACTGCACAGATCCAATGCCACCTGGAGTTTCAACGGGTGCCTCGCCTTCGAAGCAGCGTGCCGCCGGGTATCGCCTGCCCAGGCCACACGTCGCGTCGGCGACTATCGGGACCGGCGCAGAGAGTGTCAACCTACCGCGCCGCGGCAACCCCTTCGCCCGTGACGAGAAAAAACGCCTCGATGAACCACTGGCATCGATACTCAGCGAGATCTTCGCGTTGAAACAGAGCCTGCAACGCAGCAGGGCCAAACCGAGCGAACGCTAACGGAAGGAAGTTCCAGTCGATGCTTCAGCGCCGAAACCGGGTCATCTCAACCGCCGCTACCAGCCACTGACCGACGGACACGGGGATCGGTGGCAGGCATGGACTTCACGCCTCCACCTCTTCCGGTCGGATACCCAGCCACTCCGTCATGTGCTGGTCGTAGAGTGCTTGGTGCTCGGCGTTCGAGAAATCAAGGCGAAGCTCGTTGATCACCTTGGTGCCCATTCCAATCCACTCACGCCAGGTCTCCGCGCTGTAGTGGGCCTGGATGAAGGCTCCCAGTGCACCGCGCATCGGCGGCTCGGCCATGCGGGTACCGCGCTGCCCGGATCGCCGGTCCAGGATCTGGTCTCCCTCGACGACCGGCGCTGCCGCAGCGGGTGTCTCCGTCGCAGGCACGGGGGCTCCCAGCGACTCCAACAGCGACGCCATGGCCCGCTGTGGCATAACGTCACCACGCGTGGCGGCGGTACCAAACCCCTGGGTCAGCACCTCGATCGCCTCGCCGTTTCGCCCCAACTGCTTCAGTGACTGGCCGAGTAACTGGTAGGCCCGCGAGAGCCCTTCGTCCATCTCGACGGCACGCTTCAACGCCGTGACCGCCTCTTCATGACGCTCCGCGTCCCGATAGGCCGAGCCGAGACTAAACCAGGCCATCCCATCGGGGGCTTGCCGCGTCATGTTCTCCCATTGGGCAATGCGTTCGTCGTGGTCCATGCGTGGCGTTATAGCAGGGTTTCTGGAGCCATGACGTCACCGGAGGTCATGCATGGGGCACGGTGCCGGGGAATCGGGCCGACGATGTCACGACACCGTGCCACGCCATCTGCGATACTCGCGCCGCGAGCGGCATTGAGCCATGGCGGACTGGAACCATCGAAGAATCTTTCTGGATTGGCAGACGCCGATGCTACCGGCGGCGGCCAAATGGCTATGCCACACCCATGCCTCCGACGGCGAGGTCGACCTGGGCCACACGATCATCGCCGTCGCAGGGCGGCGCGGAGGGCGACGACTACTCGAACTGATCGTCGACACGGTCGGTAAACAAAGACTGATCCCACCGACCATCGTCACCCCGGGCGGACTGGCTGAACATCTCTACGAGCCGGAATATTGCGTGACCGACGACCTGGCGTCGAAGCTCGTGCGTCTGTCCCAGCTCCGGGCCGCCCCGGCCGGCCTCATTGAGCGCATCGCGGGTCGCCGACCCGACGACGACGACCTGGGCCGATGGCTTGACCTGGCCGACCAATGCCAAACGCTGCACGAATCACTCAGCGCCGAGGTGTTGCGGCCCGACGACGTAGCGGTTTCCGCGGCACACCTCCTGCCTCCCGAGGCGTTGCAGCGTTGGGAAGCGATCACCTTGCTACAGCGGGCGTACGAGACAGCCCTGCGCGACACACGGCGCCAGGATCAGCACATGGCCCGCGTCGCCGCGCTCGACGACGGGGACAGGCGAATCGACCGGCAGATCGTTCTCGTGGGCACCGTTGATTTGAACGGCATTACCCGCAAGCTGCTGGAAGTCCGCGCGGGCGAGGTGGCCATTCTCGTACACGCCCCCGAGGCGATGGCCGAAACGTTCGACGCGCTGGGTTGCCTGCGTCCGGACGCCTGGCACACGCGCCCGATCGACATCGACTCGGCCACCCTGCATGTCGTTGACGGCTGGGCTGACCAGCCCACCGCCGCCCTCGATTGTCTCGCCCGCGCAACACAGGACCACGCACTGTCGATCGAAGACATCACGCTCGGACTGGGCGACACCGAACTGGAGCCATTGCTTCACCGCCGTTTTGCCCATGCCGACACCCCGGTGCACCTTCCTTCCGGCACGGCACTGGCGGCCACGGCGCCCTGCCGTCTCCTTCACGCCATCGCCACCTGGGCCGAGACGCAGAGCCTTGCCGACCTGGCCTCGCTGCTGCGCCACCCACACGCCGGCCCCTGGTGTCAACGCCTCGCCACCGAGTCGGCCGACGGCAAGATGATCTGGCCACTGACCCTGCTGGACACCTATCTCACGCGACACCTGCAGGATCGACCGGGACCCCCGTGGCGAGGTCAGCATGGCGGACAACTCCAGATCTTGATGACCGCCGTGGAGCAACTCGTACCCGACACGCTGCAGGCCCGTCACGGTCTGGCGACATGGGGCACGTTGATCATGGAGGTGCTGGACAAACTCTATGCGGACCGACCCCTCCGCCGTGGCCACGTCGGCGACCACGACACGATGCAGGCGCTGGAATCGATCGCCTCAGCGCTTCAAGCGTTCGAGGCGACCACGTCCAACCCGCATGGTGACATCACCCTGTCGATGCGTGAAGCCGTCCAACTGCTCCAGCACGGTCTGCCGAGCAACGCCGTCCCGATGGAGCCCGACGCCCCGGCGGTGGAACTGCTGGGCTGGTTGGAATTGCACGCCGACGATGCGCCCTGGCTGCTGATTGCCGGATTCAACGAGGGCCAGATTCCCGCCTCGCGCGGCATCGATCCCTGGCTGCCAAACCGGCTGCGGACGACACTGCAGATGCCCGACGACCAGCGCCGCTTGGCACGCGACGCTTACCTTCTGACGGCCAAGCTGCACAGTTGCGACTCGGTCACGCTGATCGCATCGCGGCACGGGCACGATCACGACCCCCTGCCACCCAGCCGCCTGCTGCTGACCGGCCACGCACGGGACGCCGCCCGCCGTTTGAAAATGTTCTTTGAGTCGACGGTCCTGCTACCCGACAACCCGCCGGCCCCTGGCACCGGTCATCAGCGTCGCTTCCGGGTGCCCCTACCGGCCACTACCCCGGATCGCATCCAGGCGTTTTTGGAACGGGCAGCGGTCACGGCGCTGCGCGCTTACGTCGCCTGCCCCTACCGGTTCTACCTCCAGTACATCGAGAAGCTGCCGCCATCCGACGCCGAACCGCGTGAACTGGATCCCCTTTCCTTCGGATTGCTGCTGCACGACGTGCTCGGCGCGTTCGGCGCGTCCTCAGGGCTCACCGACTGCGAAGCAAGGCAGCCGATCGAATCCTGGTTGCACCAGCGGCTTCAACAGGCCGCGGCGCAGCAGTTCGGCGATACGGCGCACGCCGCCGTGGCGCTGCAACTGGCATTTGCATGCGATCGCCTCTGCGACTTCGCTACTTGGCAGGCCGAGACGGCCGCCGCGGGCTGGCGAATCGTCGAGACGGAACACCCCCTGGCTCTGCCCATGGGCGAGGACACCACGCTGGTCGGTCGCGTGGACAGAATCGATCGCCACCCGAACGGCAGCCTGCGACTGATCGACTACAAGACCGGCGACGCACCGGCCGACCCGAAGCGACATCGCGTGGGGCGAGGCGAGAACCAACGCTGGATCGATTTTCAGTTGCCCTGCTACCGGCGGATGGTCGAATCAGCGGGGCTGGTCGGGTCCACCACGTCGGTCGAGGTGGGGTACGTCGTCCTACCCCAGCAACGGCATGCGGTCACGTTCGTCCCGGGCCCCTGGGATGAGGACGACTTCAACAAGGCCATGCACCAGGCCGCCGCGGCACTGGCGAAAATCCGCGACGGCATTTTCTGGCCTCCGGCCTCCGCACCCTCGCCGTGGGACGCCTACGGACGGCTCTGCGGCGAAGGGGTGTTCGATCGACCGGGCCTGCTGGATCCCCCATCCGACCCCGTGGAGAAAGCGGGCGAGCGATGACTACCGATCCCAAGACCATGGCCTTTGCATCCCACGAGGTCGTGCGTGCGCTGGCCGGCGGTGGCAAGACGTATCTGCTCAGTAGCCGCTACATCGCCCTGCTTCGCGCCGAGGCGACGCCGGAGTCGATTCTCGCCGTGACCTTCACACGGAAGGCGGCGGGAGAGATTTTCCAGCGAATCCTGCTTCGCCTTGCCGACGCCGTACTCAACAATGGAGCGCGGCAAGAACTGGGCCGATCGATCGGCGGCGGCACGCTGTCTGCGGCACAGTGCGAACAGATGCTCGTGTCCCTGTGCCGCGGGATTCACGTGGCCAGCATTTCAACGATCGACAGTTTCTTCAATCGCATCGTGCAAAGCCTGGGCGTGGCACCGGAGGTGCCGCAAAACGCCGCAATTCTCGGCGGCGATGACCCGCTGGTCGACCAGATTCGCATGGAGGCCATCGGCCGCACGATTGCGCCGAACCCCGACGAAGAGATGCCGCTGGCCACGCTGCAATCAATGTTGCGCCGTTTCCACGGCGGCGGCGCAAGCCGCAGCGTCACGACCGCCATCCATACCGCGGTGTCCGAATTCTACGACCTCTACCGGGAGGCGCCCGAAGCCGATCGATGGCGACGACTCTCCGTACCGAGGGGTCTGCTCGATGAACCGCAGTTGGCGGCAGCCGTCGAAGCCCTCCGCGGCTTGGCCGTGGCGATCCCTCTCACGAAGGCTGGCACCCCGCGGCGGAATTGGGTCAACGCCTGCTCGGCGTTGACCGACGCGGCGGCCGCAGCGCAATGGCGTGTCTTCCTGGGGCACACGCTCGTGGCCCGTCTCCTGGCCGGAGATGCGATCTACGACGGCCTCCCGGTCCCCGAAGCGTGGACCGTCGTTCTGCAACCGTTGATCCATCACGCCCGCAGCGTGGAATTGCGCCGCCTCGGTACGAAGACGGAGGCCACGCATGCCCTGCTCGACCGATTTCACAGATTTTTCGCCGCCCTGCGCCACGAGCAGGGGATCATGCTCTTCAGCGACTTGGCCGGTCTCCTTGTCGACCACCTGGCCCACGCCCGGCCAGCCGCCTGGGAGGATCTTTATTTCCGACTCGACGCCATGGTGCAGCACCTCCTGGTGGACGAGTTCCAAGACACCAGCCGCCAACAGTGGGCGGTCCTACGCCCCATGGCCGAAGAGATCACAGCGCACCACGACGGCTCACGGACGTTCTTTTGCGTGGGTGATTTGAAACAGGCCATTTACGCCTGGCGAGGCGGTTGCGCCGACATTCTCGACACGCTGGAACACGACCTGCATTTACCCGCGAACACGCGGGAAGCGTTGCACCACAGTTATCGCTCCTCGCAGGTCGTGCTCGATGCCGTCAACACAGTCTTCAGCAACCTGCACGACAACCCGGCACTGGCCGAACATGTCGAAACCGTGCAGCATTGGCAGCGTCACTGGCACCGTCACGAAGCAGTACGACAACGCGCTGGCTTTGTGACACTGGTCTGCCCGGAACAAGAGGCCATATCGCGCGACGGTACGGCCGCCACTGCCGAAAGCGATTTCGTGCGGGCCGCCGCCCACTACGTCGCACAGGTCCACCGCGCCGCTCCGAGCGCCTCCGTCGGCGTGCTGACGCGAGACAATCGCACCGCTCAGCGCTTGTTAGATCATCTGCGTGAATCGGGCGTCGCGGCCAGCGGCGAGGGCGGACACCCGCTGACGGACGACCCGGCCGTCAACGCCATTCTGGCGGCCCTAACGCTGGCGGATCGTCCAAGCGATTCCGTTGCTGCCTTTCACCTGTTCCACACGCCGCTGGCAGCGTTGCTGCACCTGTCCACGCCGAACCGTGACGCTGCCGAGACCGTGGCCGAAGCGATCCGCGAACAGCTCGGAGCCGCCGGGTACGCCCAGACGCTCGGACGGTGGGCCGATGCGCTGGCACCCTGGTGCGACGCCCGCGGAGGCCGGCGACTGGAACAACTGGTCACCCTTGCCGCCCGAAACGAACCGATCACGACGCTGCGGCCGATCCAATTCGTGCAACAGGTCGAGATGACGGCCGTCGAAGATCCCGCGTTCTCGCCCGTTCGTGTCATGACGATTCACAAGGCCAAGGGCCTGGAGTTTGACATCGTGGTGCTGCCGCAACTCGACACGAAGCTGGGCACGGATCGCGGCGCCGCCTACGTCCATCGCGATACGGAAGCCGGCCCTGTAGAGGCCGTCTACTGCCGCCCCGCCGCATGGCTTCGCGCCACTTCGCCACAACTGTCCACCGCCGCCGCAGAGCAGGAGGCACGTCTCTTGCGCGACGATCTGTGCACCCTTTACGTCGCCATGACGCGACCGAGACATGCTTTGCACATGCTGGTCCCACCGTTGACCCTCAGGCGTGACGGCACCGCCGCCGCCCACGGTCATACCGACTTGAGCAGCGCCGCCATCCTGCGCCAGGCACTGGCCGGCGACGAGGTGACCGGCTCGCTTTATCGCCACGGCGACCCGGACTGGCACGTGGCGTTGAATGCACCGCCGTCCACCCGGACTCCGACGCCCACGCCACCGGTACATCTCTCCGTGCCACCGATGCCCCGGCGACGCCGACCCCGCGTGACACCGTCACAACTCGCCGCGACCGACACCACCTACGGCCGGGACTTGCTGCATCGGCTCGACCATTTCGGCATGCAGCGAGGCACACTGATGCACCGCTGGTTCGAGATGATCGAATGGGTCGACCAGGTCCCCGGCATTCCCACGGCCGACCGGTTGGTGAATGTCGCATGCCGCAGCAACCCGGCGCTTGTCCCGGCAACCGTCGAATCGCTGGCCGCATCCTTCCTGGAAGGGCTAGCGCAGCCCGACGTGGCCGCGGTGATGAGTCACGCAACGCACGCCGAAGCGGGCCACGACCTGGTCGTCTGGCG
>Ga0310342_100000307_pt1 | contig 26383 bp, 49 predicted proteins | sample S15DNA20500_MG_FD_206155 | JGI IMG/M metagenome (GOLD analysis project Ga0310342, IMG submission 206155) | Marine microbial communities from station ALOHA, North Pacific Subtropical Gyre - S1503-DNA-20-500_MG | ecosystem: Environmental > Aquatic > Marine > Oceanic | place: Pacific Ocean: North...
TTTGTTGGCCGGGCATGATGAGTGTGATGGTGAGTTGATATTTGAGGATGATAATCCAGACCCAGTAGGTATGCAGTTCTACGGCATGGCATCTAAAGAAGCAATGGATAGGCATGGTTATGCTAATAGAGAGTATAGAGGTGAGGAAGGCAAAGCCGTGATAGTAAAATTCAAGGGAGCCGTAAGAGAGACTGTTGTTGATATTCTTAGTGGTGTTCGTTCTGCATGTACATATGTTGGAGCAAAACGGCTAAAGGACTTGACAAAGTGTGCCACATTTGTTAGAGTGAATAGCACACATAACAGGATTTATGAATAATGCCTTTAACTCGCAAACGAATAATTGTAGATCGATCTGGTGAAAATCCATACATGATCCGACATCACCTTATATTCAGAGAAAAATCAGATCATTTGGAGGATAATATAAGAGTTCCATTTAATGCATATTTGCATAAAATTCTGTTATCTGATGAGCCTATTTTACATGACCACCCTTGGAATTGGGGCACATTTATCATTAGTGGGGGATACTATGAACATACCCCAGAAGGAACTTTTTGGAGAGCCCCAGGCTCTTGGAGAACACAAACATCTACCGATTTACATTGGTTGGAATTAAAGGATAACAAACCATGTTGGACATTATTTTGGCATGGTGCTAGAAAGAGAACTTGGGGGTTCCAGACCGATGATGGGTGGATGGACTATAGAACTTTTTTAAAAAATCGTTTAGAATCAAGGGTTTAGAGGAGCCGAATTTGCTTGACAATTTCATGTGGATGTGGTAGAATATGTATATAATCGAGATTAAAGAAGGAAATCGATGTTACTCCATATTACAGGTTCTAACAAAATGACTAGGAAACTAGTCGATAATGCTGCATGGTATTTTGCAGAGAAGCTGTTGGGCAAGAGATTGCTTAAAACTTTGGAAATTGATATTAAGTTGGTTCGCAACATGACAGAAAAAGAGGGTTGTGAAGGAACTTGCATTTGGAATGAGTGGGACGATTTGAAAAAGACTCCCAGAGAATTTACTATTGAACTGGACTCCAGTATCAGTATTAGGAATATTTTGGTCAACTTGGCACATGAATTTGTTCATGTGAAACAGTGGGTCAAAGGTGAAATGTATGAGTATTCAGCTCCTAACATGGTTAGGTTTTTGAAGACAAAGTACGATATGACCGACATGGATTACTTTGACTATCCTTGGGAAATTGAGGCATTCGGCCGTCAGTTGGGATTGTTTGTTCGTTGGTGTGAAGCTAATGGATTTGGTGATCGTGAAGATATGAAGGAAATTGCATAATGAAAATTAAAGGTGCTACAACAAAATTGAAAAAGGAGGCCAAATTCCTTGGGATGACATTTGTAGAAGTGTTGACTTTTATTGAGAAAAACCCTTATGCTGTGCCAAACAGTGTTATTGAGGCCTTCGGTGTTTATAAGAAGGAGATTTCGTAATGGGTTATGGATGTTCAATGTACGCTAATAAGGCGGCACCAGCATCAATCAACGTAGAGAATTTCGTTGTTGATGCTATGTTGAATGGAGCTAAGAACGTCAACGATGTTATTGCTTACGTTAAGACTAATGTGGCAAATGCTGATGTTGGCGCTGTTAAAGACCTTTATTGGAATTTTATAGGACCAGTTTATTAATTTAATGACAACGGCTGATTTAATAGTAGCAGGGATGTTATTGTTCACCCCTGCTAATGCTGCACAACCACAAGATGGTTCAGCAGAATGTCTAGCACTTAATATGTATTATGAGGCCAGAGGTCAAGGGACAGCTGGTCTTCTTGGTGTAACTGCCGTTGTATTCAATCGTGTAAAGGATAAAAGATTTCCAAATACCATATGTGAAGTTATTGAACAAGGGCCTACCTCTAAGTGGTGGTGGAAGAAAAAAAGAAAAATTATTCCCATTAGAAACAAATGCCAATTTTCTTGGTATTGTGATGGGAAAAGCGACATACCTAAAAACTTACCAATATATACCAAATTTCTAAGAATTGCTCAAGCAATGGTTGCTAAGGATATACCCTTTATAGATATTACTGATGGCGCTTTATTTTATCATGCAGACTATGTACTGCCAGGATGGGCCAAGACAAAAAAACGGACTACTAGGATAGGTAATCATATTTTTTACCGCTGGGAAATCGGGAAGTAATTTTGACATAAATAAGGTAGACTTGGAGTTGCATCGATGGAACGAGAACCTTATTGGGATTACATGGGCCGTAGGTTGAAGGAATCAAGAGTTATGGTAGATGATAATCTTTATAAAAGAGAGATTTTTGAATTGCAGAAAACTCTCCAAGAAGCGTTAATAAGACAGAAAGAACTTCTGGAACAAGCATATGCACTTAAAAGAAAAGTAGCCTTTTTAGGTGGTGATGAAAGACAATTAGAAATGGATTTATAATGCCAACATATACATTTTATGATGAATCTTCTGGAATTGAATGGGATGAGTTTTTGTCTCTTGCACAAAGAGAGAAGTTTTTAAAAGAGAACCCACAAATTAGACAAGTTATTCAACCTGTAGCACTTGCAGGCGATCATCTTATGGGTGTCGGTCCAAAGACAGATGGGGGGTTCAATGAAAATATGCAAAGGATTGCTGCAGCACATCCAGATTCCCCATTAGCTGACAGGTATGGAAGTGGTAAAACAAATGCTCAGATCAAGGCAAGAGATGTCATTAAGAAACATAAATAGACAAGGCACAGTCGAGAAATCAAACTTCAGCACAAATGCACAGCATTTTGGTAAGCTTGGGAGTCCCTCCGACTATGTGCTAGAGAGGGGGAAGGCGCCCCCGGCTACCCCCTCTCACCTTTTATATACGTGTGAAATGTACGAGAAGACTAAGGAATTGGAATGGCCAGTAAAAAAAATAAAGAAATTAATGCGAATAACATAGTTACCATCAAACATATTACAGACAACCAAAAGGTAGTCTTTGATACGTGGAAGAAAGGTAAGAATCAGTTTCTATTCGGAGCAGCTGGTACAGGAAAAACCTTTATCTCATTATATCTTTCGTTAAGGGATGTAATGGATTTAAAGAAACCTTATAACAAAGTAGTGCTTGTTCGTTCTCTTATACCTACCAGAGAGATCGGTTTTCTGCCAGGAGATGAGGAAGATAAAGCTGCATTGTATCAAGTACCATATCAGAACATGGTACAGTTCATGTTTGAAATGGCTAATGAACAGCAGTTTAATACTCTATACGATAGACTCAAGGGACAAGGGACTCTATTCTTCCTATCAACTTCATTTTTAAGGGGGTTGACATTTGACAATTCAATCATTATAGTAGATGAATGTCAGAACCTCAATTTTCATGAATTGGATACTATTATTACGAGGGTAGGACAGGACTCCAAGATAATATTTTGTGGAGATTTTGACCAGACAGATTTAGTTAAACAAAATGAGAGAAATGGCCTACACGATTTTTTACGAATTTTAGAAGAGATGGAAGAATTTAATTGTACAGAATTTACTATCGGTGATATAGTACGATCTGGATTTGTCAGAAGTTATCTGATTAATAAAATTAAACTTGGTATTGGAGTTGAATAATGAATATAGATCAATTACGGAAAGAGCTAGAAAGAGATGAAGGCGTTAAAAACGAAGTATATAATGACCATCTTGGGTATCCTACTTTTGGGATCGGCCATCTCATTACTGATATTGATCCTGAGTGTGGAGCCGCCCTTGGTACAAAAGTCAGTGACGATAGAGTTAAAGAAGCCTTTGAAGCTGATGTCAAATCAGTCCTGTCAGACTGCGAGCATCTATATGAAGACTTTGGGGATTTGCCCGAAGAGGTCCAATTGATCATTGCGAACATGATGTTCAATATGGGGCTTTCTAGATTAAGCAAATTCAAGGGAATGAAACGTGGTGTGAACGCAAAAGATTGGGAAACCGCCGCAGATGAGATGGTCGATAGCAGATGGTACAAACAAGTAACCAGAAGAGCAGATCGATTAGTAGTGAGGATGAGAAGTGTATGACCTTTAATCATGAGCCAGTGGAGTTGCCCACTATAACTGCAACAACCACAAACGGTACTCGTTTGTATGAAACACCAGAAGGAAATTTTTATCCGTCTATAACTACAGTTTTATCTGTAAAGAGTAAACAAGGATTATCAGAATGGAGAAAAAAAGTAGGCAATGAGGTTGCTAACTATGTTTCTGGCAAAGCCGCATCTAGAGGAACTGCTGTTCATCATATGTGTGAAGATTATCTCAATAACGTGTACACTAATTTTCCCTCTAAGTGGGAAAAACATAAAAAGAATTTCTTACCCTATTGTTTGTTTACACAATTAAAAGAAAATGTCTTGCAAAATATAGATGATATCTATGCACAAGAGGCAGGACTCTATAGTGATAAATATAAGGTAGCTGGTCGAGTAGATTGTATTGCAAAGTATAAGGGTGTACCTTCAATAATAGATTTTAAGACATCAACTAAAGAACGTAAAGATGAATGGAACGAAAGTTATTATATCCAAGGCTCTGCTTATGCAGAAATGTTTGGTGAAAGAACAGGAATAGAAATTGATCAAGTCGTAATTCTTGTTGTTACAGAAGATGGAACAGTACAGGAGTTTATTAAAGACAAATTTGCTTATCTAGATGCATTAACAAAAACCATCACAGAATGGGGAGAACAAAATGAAACATCTGAAAACATTGTCGTGGCTGATGCTACTGCTCATTCTGCTGGGCGGATGCCAAACCACTGGTGAAGGTGTAACATCAGTAAAGCCAATAAAAGTAGAAGAACCAAAAAAAGAACCAAAAAAAGAACTGCCAGTAACTACGGTATTTCAGACAGCAAAGCCTGTTTTATGTGTTCCCCCCCTTGTACTTAAAAAAGGGTTGGAAAATAATAAAAACGAAAAACCTTTTGCTACGTGGGTGTCTATAGATAAAGGATTTAGAACAATTTTGTTGGTTGATAAGAAGAAAAAAACTGTTACTCTTTTAGAATATATTGGTCAAGGGTATGCTTGTTTTTTGTCAGTAGGAAAAGATATATATATTAATGAAACTCTTCCAGTACCTACTGGAAGTAATGTGAGTTTCAGATTGGAGAATTAAATGTTGAAGCGACTATTAATAATGATGACCTTCGCAGCGTGCATGGCATTTCAGCCTGTGCTAGCTGATACGGAGGCACCTGTAAAGAAAATTACAGAAATGCTTTACCCAACAGTAATGATAGATTTGGGGGCTGGAGCTGGCTCTGGTACAGTTATTTTTAGTAATAAAAGAACCCATGAATCATGGAAAGATGAAGGTGTATGGACTCTTGTCATAACCAACCATCATGTAATTGATCGGGCTATTTCCATCAGTGAGGAATTTGATCCTAAACAGGGCAAATCAGTAAAAATGGAAACTCGTAGACCTGTTCATGTTCGTTTATGGGACTATAATGATTACAGCACTGCTGTAGGAACTACAGGCCGTGTAGCACGTATTGTTGCATGGGATAAGCAACGTGATCTTGCTTTACTACGGTTGGATGATAAAGAACGTGTAATTGAGCATGTTGCCCATCTTTGGAAAGAACATGTTGGTGGGCCATATCTATTTCAGACTGTGTGGGCAATAGGTAGTGGTATGAGTAATCCCCCATATCCAACTCAAGGTCTATTGAGTGGTATCAGTGGTAAAGATCAGGCTGGTCGAGCATTATATCTGTCAAGTTCACCTATTATTTTTGGTAATAGTGGTGGATCACTTTGGGCATATAGTAAGAAACGAGATCGGCATGAATTGATTGGTATACCCTCAATGGCTGGAGCTTATGGTTGGGGAACGATTGTGCCTCATATCGCATGGTCAAGACCCATTTCTGAAATTCGTTCATTTCTGAGGGCTAATGATTTTGGGTTTGTTGTTGGAGACAAGGATAAGCCGAAACCTAAGAAAAAAGAGCCTAAAGATAAAAAAGAGAGTTGACAAAGCCTCCCCAATATGGTATAAATATAGTACAGTTCGTTGATGCGGATTGAAAGACGTACAGGACGAGGGTGCGATTCCCTCCGCCTCCACCAAAAGGAGATTAGTGTGGAAAAAGAACTAGAGGGCCAAGATAATGAAGACCCCCTTAGTCCAAGAGGTAAGTAAGTGGATGCTAAGGGCTTATATGGTATGGTCTATTTGTGCAGACGTATTTCTTCTTGGCGGTGTAGTTTATCTAATCTTTTTTTGATGGGGGCGAATTAGGTTCGACTGGCGTGTAATAGAGATGTGGAGAATTGTCGGATGACTCCGTTATTGGTCAAATTAGTAAATGCAAACGATAACTTTGCAATTGAGGATTTCGCACTAGCTGCGTAATCAGATCGGGGTTCGGGGGCACCTGGCAACAGAAGCCCCCATTTCACACTAACGCACTAAGGCGAGAGTGATCTTATCCCCAAGAACGAATTGTTACACATATCGTATCGGAAGGGTTACACATAGAAAGGATATTGTGTGGATTTAGAGGCCTCTTTGAGAAACCATTTATCATCTTTGGCCTAGATGGCATAACGTGTGATGACGTAATACATCCGTGTGAGGTCATGGTCAACCTCACAACTTATATAAGGAACACTATGACACTAAACACCCCCAAAACATTTACACTAAACATCGAAAACATCGTTAAAGAAAAAAATCTAACACATATGGAAGCAGTTTTATGGTATTGCGAAAAAGAAGGTCTAGAACCTGACGGTTTAGGTTCCCTTATTTCTAAGGGACTTAAAGAAAAGATTGAAGCAAATGCTAGAGAACTTAACTTTCTACCAAGACAAGCGCAACTACCAATTTAGGAGACAACATGTTCGCATTTTTTTTAATTTTCCCAATCTTATTTTTTTCTACTAATAAAGAATTTTTTGATAAGGTTGCGGAAGACACAGCAAAGGGTGCTAAATGGCATCATGTAGGGCCACAGGCTCTTGATCCAACAGCAAAATCTCTTCCTCTTCAATGTATGACACATGAGGTAGATGAAGAGTCAGTCCCTTGTGGTGAACCATATATCATTTACAAATTGAAGATGCCGAAAGATGGAACCAATTGATGTATACCTGATGTATTGTGCTATGAAAGCGCATTTCGGAGCAGGAAAATACGACTACATTAAATATGATGGTCAGACAAAGGTTTCCAGAGATTCTTTCTGGAAACGTAAGGATAGATATTTCTTTACTAAAATTGCTAAGAAACATGAGAATCCAAAAGACTACTTTATAGCAAATTTCATAAAAGATAGAAGTGGTTACATTGCTAATTTCAGCGATGAAAATTATGAATCGTGGAAGCTAAAAAGGCAGGGCTTCTTTGATATGTTTGCTGTAGAAATGCATCCCTTCATAAATAATTTTGATCCTTTATTTGAAATTAAAGATCACAACCATCCTTTACTGTTGAAAGAATATCTTGGGAAAAGAATATCTCTAGAGACGATGATCATTTTGGATGTGTTGGTTGAATATACTATTATGTGGGATGAAAAATTAAAAGATGATGTTATTTGGCCTGATATAAAAAAATTAATGAATGATTACAAAAGGTTCTTGACAATTGATGTAAACAAGTATAAAATGAAGCTATTAAATCTTATAGAGGAGTCTAATTAATGTCTGATGCGAATGTTGAACAACTTACTAAAGAACTGAAGGATTTGCAGTTCACCCTTGCTGAAATGACTATTGAGAATGAACAGTTGAAAGCTAGGGTTAAGAAGCTTGCAACCCGGCAACCACAGTGGCCAAAGGGATATCGTCCATACAATAAAAAACATGGCGATCACCAGCAACATGGCAATTGGAAAAATAGGCCTAATGATCGTCACTCTAATTGATCATATGGGCAGTGACCTGTCGGTTGTTAATGCTGCCCGTGTGTCTTTTGCAAAGATTCATGAATCATTTGATGAAGATAAAGATACGAAACTTATCAATTATCTTGCTAAACATGACCATTGGAGTCCTTTTGGGCATGGTAGTTTACAATTTCATATCCAAGCCCCAGTGTTCGTTGCTCGTCAACTGGTTAAACATCAAGTCGGATTGGTGTGGAATGAAGTATCTCGTAGGTATGTAGATAGTGATCCAGAATTTTATATACCAGAAATATGGAGAGGTGCTCCTGAGAACAAGAAACAGGGGTCTTCTGATATAGCAATTGATATAGACCCTAATGATTTTATGCAAATGATGGCTAGTGCAAAATGGATGTATAAACATCTTTTAGAGTTGGGTGTTTGTCCAGAACAAGCACGTATGGTTCTGCCTCAAGCAATGATGACAGAATGGTATTGGAGTGGTACATTGTATGCATTTGCTCGTGTATGTAACCTACGATGCAAAGATGATGCACAATTTGAAACCCAAATGGTTGCAAAACAGATTAATAAATTCGCTGGGGAACGCTTCCCTGTAAGTTGGAAGGCTTTACGTAATGGCTGATATTGGACACAATTATTCAAATGAGTGGAATCAAACCACAGTTGAGAAAATTATAATGTTGATGGAAGAGATAGCAATTCTTGAAAGTCGATATAAAGAACATGACACAGGCCATTTACATACGGCGGTGGATGTACTAAAGAATAGAGTAGTAGAGTTGAAAGGTAAAATTCATGGTTAAAACATTTATGCTTTTATTGGCATTTACAATAACAGGGCCAGATGGAGAAATACGTGATGAAACAGTTCATGTGTTATCAAGACATTTTGATACACAGACGGAATGTAAGGAATTTATTCATTCTTGGAGTGGTATCATTAAGGACAGAGGACTATCCACAGTAGAAGGTATGCTTGCAGAAGGATGGACAGTATCTTTAGATGAAATTGGTTGTAGACGAAACCCTGCTGAACTAAAGGAAGCAGTGATAACAATTGCTGCAGATACAGGTGGGGAAGAGGAAGAAGAGTAGTGTTAGATGCTTCTGTTAGAATGGACAATTTTGATCCTGTTATGGTAGTGCCACCCTTTGTTTCCAATACTGCTATAATAATAGGCAATGGTGAATCCAGAGCATGGTATACACCAAGCTGTGGTGATGGTATCAATTATAGAACATGGGGATGCAATGCACTCTACCGTGACGGTGAGGTAGATAATCTAGTTGCTACCGATTATAATATGGAACAGGAAGTATATGCATCTGGTTATGCTAAAAAAAATACTTGTTGGTTCACTGATTGGAATATTTTGCCAGGAAATATTGCAGATACTTTTCTTATGGGGTATGATATTCCAGAAGAATTTGTTTTTCAGAATTCCCAAATCGGCCGTGAGAGTTGCGTCATCCAAGGAAAAGACCCCAATACCGTACAGGAAAAAATAGGTGAAGCCTTGAAGGCAAATCCAGGCTTGGATTCTGATGATCTAAAATTAAAAATGGAAAAAGACATAGGTGTTTGGATCACATGGGTAGATGAGGAAGACAGTGTTATAAATTTTGACTTTCCTAGAGGTTGGTCTACTGGTAATTCTGCAATGCATCTTGCTTGTCAGAATGGAGCAAAAGAAGTTTATATTTTAGGGTTTGACCTTAGTGAATATGACCAACCATTAAACAACATATACAAGGGTACAGAAAATTATTTACCTTCTACAGCGAAAGGTTTTAATCCAGTAAATTGGCTAGACCAAATGAAAATGACCTTTCTGGAATTTAAGGATGCCCGTTTCTATTGGGTAGAGGCTCAGTTAAAAGAAAAAATCCATTATCCTAATTTGGAGTACATTGGTACAAAACAATTTATTGATGAACTGGATTTAGATAATCCCTATATATAATAGAATAAGTGACTTGACTTATTCACTAAAACAGTATATATTAATACTATAAACATACGTAAACATAAGGAGACATATCATGTCATTAAATACGTTAAAAAAGCAGTCCTCTTTGGACAAACTCCTCGGCGCCGCCGAGGCAGAAACTAAACCTCAAGAAAAAAAATCATACGTTGATGAACGTCTGTGGAAGCCTGAACTGGATAAAACTGGTAATGGTTATGCAGTCATTCGTTTTCTTCCGGCAGTAGATGGTGAGGATTTGCCCTGGGCAAAGGTCTGGAACCATGCGTTTCAAGGCCCTACTGGTCAGTGGTATATTGAGAATTCTCTTACAACGCTCAATCAGAAAGACCCTGTTTCAGAAATGAATTCTGCTTATTGGAATTCTGGATTGGAGTCTGATAAAGAAATTGCTCGGAAACAGAAAAGGAAGTTGCAGTATTTCTCAAACATTTATGTTGTGACAGATACAAAACATCCTGAGAACGAGGGTAATGTTTTCTTGTTTCGTTTCGGTAAGAAAATTTTCGATAAAATTATGGAGGCAATGCAGCCTGCATTTGAGGATGAAACTCCTGTAAATCCCTTCGATTTTTGGAAGGGTGCAAACTTCAAATTGAAGATTCGTAAGGTCGATGGCTTCTGGAACTATGATGCTTCGACATTTGAAGCATCGACAGCATTATTCGATAATGACGATGCACTTGAAGAGGTGTGGAAGAAACAGTATTCTCTTAAAGAGTTTACTGCTCCTACAAATTTTAAATCCTATGATGAGTTGAAGACTCGTCTGGATACTGTTCTTGCTGGTACAACTGTAGTAGGTAATGTAACTACTGCATTTGATGAACCAGTTGAGACTGTTACTGTAGATACAAAAGAGGAGCCTGCTCCTTCTGTTACGGTGACAGATGAAGAGGATAAGGATACCTTGTCCTATTTTGAAAAGCTTGCTGAAAAGGAGTAATTATGAACAAGTTTTTGACTGTTGCTTTTGCAACAACCCTATTGGCCTCGACTGCAATGGCAGAAGATAGAACGGTTACGGTTGATTTACCGAAATCGATTACTGTTGTTTGTTCGGATACAGTGGCGCCTGGAACTGTTGTATTATCCAATCCACCCAAGTTTAGCTGTAAGGATTATAAACTTGCAAAGGCTATGGTTGGTACTGGTATTACAATCGGTCCTGATTCTAACATCAATCGGATTACTAGAGCTCTTAGACGGGCTACTCGTAGTTCACAGATAGCAGAATTTGACCGTCGGCAAAGCCGTAGGAATTTTTTAACGGAATCTCCTCTCAATGAGCCTAGAGTATCTACTACTCATATGGATAATTCTTGGAGAGATATTGGTCCTGATCGTACTCTTGATGATTTCGATAAGAAATTTCCAGGCATTAATCGCAATAGGAAATTCTATGTTAGTGACAGCGAAACCTGTAGAGGTTGGGTGTCAGTGGCAAGAATCCTTAACGGTGAGTGCAAAAACGCAAGGATTAATGTAAATTAATCTTTTTAGTTAGAGGGCCTATCTTCTACCTAGTTGTATAGGCCTTCTAACCGCTACTCCTGATCCTGTATTATGGGTCTGTTGAGTATTATGGTTTACAACAGTATTACCGCCGGTATTGATCGTGCCGGGTGGACCTCCAACCGCTCCCAAAGCTTCTACACTTTTTTGTATACTTGCCTGCATCATTTGATCAGTTCTTCCAGCAGTCATAACTTGCCCACCAGTATTTGGTAAAATTAATTCTGGGCCCAATTCACCTACTAACATTGATTGGCCCTTTTCAAAAGCTCCGCCGGCGGCCATTTTCTTGTCAGGCTCAGTTAAAAACTTTACAAGAGAGTCTGGTAAAAAATCTTTAAGCGAATATCCAAAAAAGCTTGTATCAAACAAACTTGTTGGAAATACAGCTTTCACTACACGCCTTATCATTGCTCCAAAATCTGGCATTTCAAAGTCTGGCATTATACCCGACAATTTAAATTGTAATACTCCTGTACCCTCCTTGTTCCAAAAAAAGTCTTTTATACCAGTAAGAGCATCCATAATCAAGCCACCAAGTGAAAATTTACCAACATTTGCCACTTTTTTTGCTGCATCATTAAATCCAAACAGGCCTAATAACCATGACCCAACAGCTGAAACACCTTTCATCACCATATTGGGGAGCCACAGCAAAATATCAATCCCTTTAGCTATCGCTTTAGTATCAAATTTAAATAAGTCTTCAAACCATTTAGTAACTGAATCCCAGACGCCGGTTATCATCTTACTTAGTGACCACCCACCTTCTTCAGTAGCGCCTGCCTTCTTTCCCCAACTAAAAAGACCAACAATCCAATCTTTAACTGTTGTAAAGACTCCCAAGATAAAATCCTTGATGGAGAATTTTTCAGTTGCTGCAGCAGCTTCATCCCATCCAAACAATTTCATTACCCACGCAATTCCATCTTTTATTGGCGACCAAAGGATGTCCATTACTGACGCAAATCCTCCAAGTATCTTTTTCCATAGTACATCCAATGCTGCCAGTGGGTCTTTAAATAGGAGTTTAACCCAATCTACTACCTTGCCAATCATGTCAAACAGGCCACCAATCATATCACCAATCAACTTACTGAAACTGAATGAGTTAAGCCATGCTTTTGCCTTATCAAAACCAAATACACCTAAAATCCATGCAACGCCTTTTTTCAATAAGTCAAGAGGCATACCAATCAACCCTTGAAATAACTTAGTCAATCCTCCCTTTAAACCGCCGAGAATACCGCCCTCTTTATAACCGTCCATAAACCCTGTTATAAAATCAAAAGCAGACATAATAATAGTGATGGGAAGAAATATCTTACCTAGAATAGTACCAAATTTTGCAGCAAATTTTAGGATGCCTTGAGCAGTTTTTGCACCTGTAGCTAAATTTTTTCCCATACCAAAAACTGATTTGAAAAAATCTGATGCTGGTTTCATAAATTTTATTAGTGAGGCAAAAGCACTTTTTATGGTTTTTCCTACACCTTCAATGGCTTTAAAGCCTTTTGAACTTTTTATCGTATCTGTTATTGCTTTTATGGTTTGACCTAAACTAGCAAATGCTTTTCCTACTGGCCCTGTGCCTCCAAATAATGCTTTGAGAGGTGCAAATAATTTTCCTAAAGCTCCTCCAGTAAGTGATTTAAGAAATTTAAACTCTACCGCTAATTGTTTGAAGAAAGCAACTAATGCAACAATAGGGGCAGCAATGGCAGCAATAATAATACCAAGACCCATTTTGCCCTTTTCTTTTACAGATTCTAAAAAGGATCGGTGTAAAGATTTTAGGCTACCCGCCATGTCTTCAAACAAGGAAGTTTGTTTTTGTTGTACCTGTTGTTCTTTTCGTGCTATCTCTGTTGCAGATGCCCCTTTTGATGGTGCAGGGGTTGCTTTCACCAATGTAGCCAAAGATTTATTTACATCTTTTAATTCTTTAATAGTTTCTTGTAGGAGTTTTTCTTCAGACATTATTTCTTATCCTTACTTCCACCAGAACCACAATACAAACCAAACCATGCGGCACCAGCACCCACAACTACGGATACAAATGCACTCTGAGCGTTAGTGGGATCAGGGAGTGTCATGAACCATTCTGTTACTCTATAAAACATAATGCCATAAAGGGTGATTAACATACGTGGCCAGAGTCGCCACTTATCGATTACTGAGGAATCAATCTTATTGTACCATGCTGTTTCTTCAGTGGTAGATCGATCTACTTCAACAATATTAACAGTCGTATCACTTTCTGCTTTCTTCCGAGCCATTTTGGATTTCCTCTATTTTTCTTGTATTCTTATGAATCCTGTCTTTATTATTTAGGGGAGTGTGGTCAAAAATTATCTTTTCAAGTTTGAGAAATTCTATACGTTCATTAGGCACATATCTCCACACATAATCACCATCAAATTCTCCATTACTCTTTGTAACACCAAATACGGTCTGTGTAACCCCTATCTTAACGATAAGTGCTCGTTCACCATCAATAAGAACATGATCTCCCTCTTGAAATTGCTTATTCATAGAGAAGGCAATACCCTTACTCAATTTAGTAGCAAAATCCTTTAGCATGAATCCAAAGATAACAATCATTACCATACCAATATAAGGTAAGAGAAATTCTGTTAGTTCTAGGGCAGCCATTTCTGCTGTTATTAATGAACTATCCTCCATCATCTTTACCCTTGTAACCGTCTTCCTCTACTCTACGGTTTGTGTTAGAACTAGAAGTCAAACTTACCGCAATAAAACTTGTTGCGGCAAGCATAGGGATTACATACACCATCTTATCAGTCAAATATGCTGTGAGATATGTGGGTATTAATACTATAACTGCCTTGATAAGACCATCCCATAACATTATTGGTTCTTTCTTTTTTCTTCTTCCCTTGCTTTGTTCTCTTCTTCTATAAATTGCATTAATAATCCTATATAAATTTCCCTTTCCCATGGCATCATATTTTCTAACTCTGTTAAACTATAATTATGATGTTGCATCATCGCAAAGTTTGTTTTGTAATAGTTCTCCAAATTATCATGAGAAAGGGCTATACGAAAAAACTTTGCATACCTTCTATAGTAACTTCTCCTGTTTTCTTTGTGTTAGGATTTTTAACTTTAACCACATGTTGTAACTTAGGCATGGTGGTAAAGAAAGTATTAAGTAATTCAAAGTTTTCTGTAGACATTTGGTCTATAAAATCATCCAACTCTTCTGAAGTAATATCGATACCATTATAAATTTCCTCCCCATGATGTATTTCATATACACACCTTTTAATCATCTCAAAAATTGATTTGATTTCTTGTCCTTCACCCAATCCCGACATATCACTCATGTCAGCCAGCGTTGGGTATTTCATAAACAAGGTAATGTCATCTGTGAGCTTTATTTCGTTGGTATGTTCTGTAGACATCAAAACCTCTACCTTTTCCAAATCAATTTCAATCTCAACTTTGGTTTTTTTATCATCAGGGCATAGAACACCCATTTTGACTTTTTCTCCTACAGATTTTCCTCTTATTCTTAAAAAGAGATATTCTATGTCAAATAGAGGTAGTTTGTAAGGTTCTAATTTTCCAAAAGTACAAGAGGAAATGATGTCGGCAAAGGCGTCTTGTATTTGCTTGTCATCCTCAGATTCTTGCGCTATCATTAAAACTTTTTGTTCTTTAACAAGAAAAGGTCTGTATTTTATTTTTTTTCCTGTAGATGGTAGCTTCAAGTCATATGTTGCAGTTTCTAACTGTGGTAATGCCATAATTTTTTTCCTTTATCATAAGTTATTCAAAACAGCCTAAAAACGGCTGGTATGTTTCGAGATATATTTCGTTCAATTGTATTTGTCAATGTTTGCCCTATTTTATCCGATAAGCTCGGCTTTGATTGGGTAATGTCTAACGAGAGCCAGTATCTAAAATTCATAGTTACTGATAATTTAACTATAGATGTTGCTGGTTCATAGGTTAAGTCTGTTCCACCTATTTCTTTTGGAAAACATTCCATTAGTTTTAGGCCATAACGTCTTTGTCCATTTTTATCTAGAAGGTATATTTCTACAGAACCAATATAGTCATTGTAATACCCTATGTTCCATGTTTTTTCATTAAATGCCAAATACTGCCATTTTTCAAACAGGGCCCGTTCTTTTAAATCAGAACTGGCTTGAAAGACAAAGTTTAGTGAATCAACAAAGGTTACATTATTAACAACTGTTCTACGAGGGCCATGTACGTTTGCATCATCTACAGTAGCAAGACCTCTTCCAGGCAATGTTACTGATTCGCATCTCATAGATATTGCAGCTTTTTCTTTTCCTGATACCTTTAATAAATCTCCAGCGTGAGGATTCTGGCTATTTCCGGCAGGGGAAGGAATAGGAGGATGTATTAAAACCTCGTATCTATTAGGCAGTGCATGACCTTCATCAGTACGATATTCAGAGAGGATATCGTTCAGAACGCCAAATGCAGCACCTTCTAAAAATTGTGGTATGATTCCCATTATATCATTCCCCTTGAGTCTGCCCACACTTTTTTAGCAGATTCCTTTTTAAATCTCTGTACAGGTAACAGAGTTGCAATAGTAAATTCATCTGCATCTATTCTACGAATTTCAGATTTCATATGACCTGATAGATATCTGTGTATTGTGGGTTTGATTAAATTTATGTTTTTTAGTTTTTTATAATCAACTACCAATCTTGTAGATTCGTCAAAGTTTTCATCGTTTGAGAAGTCTACCAATCTATCCAGTAGTTTAATCCTAAGACCCAGCCCCAAATAATGGAAGTTGATTCCCAGAAACCCATCTGGATAATTCTCTATAGGAAGCACTAATGGAAAGGTGTCATAGTATGGTAATTTCTTTTTATGCTTTGGATCATAGAAGAACATATTCAGTTTACCATAAAAAGGGCTAGTGCCCCTTTTACCGTCACGAATTAAATCCATTGCGCCAGGCTGACCAAACTCCTTAATCTTATCCCTATACCATTGGGTAGATCGAGGTCTGCCTCTTACTTCTTTTTTAACCGCTTGTATGTATTTGCTTACAGCCATGTAACTATTTATACGAAATTCCTAGATGATCTTCGTTCAATATCTTGAATTCCATGTTATTGTTACTGCACCATTCATTAGCATATTTCCATTTAGCAGAGTTTATCCCCCATGCTTTCTGTTCTTTATACCATTTTTTGGTTTTTCTTGTGGGTTCTTTAGGTGGTTTACACTGTTTTTTAGGTTTAACTTCTATAACCATCTTCTTATAGCTACCATCTGCTTGTTTAATTTTGATATAAAAATCTGGGAAGTATCGATGTATTTGGCCATCCCAAGGAGATAAATAAGGTATGATGATCTCTTCACTTCCCCATTCAACAACAGCATCGTTAGTATCACAATATACCATAAATTTACGTTCCCACAAAGAGCGATATATAACCTTGTGGGGATTCCCTTTATATTTTAAGGGGTTGTTTGGAGTAAATCTTCCTTTGTAAGCCATAACGTATAAATACTTTTATAAGGATATTTAGACATGTCATTAGGTAGTGCATTAACAAATCAAATCGTAGGTGCTGTAGCAAAGCAGGCTACTGGTAATCTAGCAAGTGTCCTTGGTAGTCCCAAAAACGCTGGAAATTCTAGTGATACTTCTGCTATGCATAAAGGCAATACAGGCCAAGGTGGAATGAATTTGTCTTATCCATTAAATGTTGAGGGAGATGAACAGCAGGGACATTATGTAATGTTCATGATTAATGTTGCGAAACAGGGATCGATATCAGCATCCAAGGGTAAAGAACTTGTAGCTACTCCACCAGCCACGGGCAGAGCGCCTCGCAGCTCATCAGGTGGTAGTTTTTCTAGCAAAAACTTTATTTCCACACAATTAAATGCAAATTCTCCAGACCCATCTACATCATCTACCATGGCAGGCCGCCCGCCTGCGTCATTGAGTTTTGATCGTCCTCCAACGGTTAAATTGGGTAAGGCTATTACTCTTTATATGCCTCCATCTGTTGCGGTACAATATAAGGCAAATTATAAGGATGACCCGATTTCAAAGATGGCCGAAACGATAACCCAATCTGGAGAGCAGATCATTAAAGCGTTTACACAAGGTCAGGGTGATTGGATAGACAAGTCAGTGAAGGCCTTCCAAGGTGGAGGTAAGAAAGTTGCAGAAGGAGGTGCTTTAATGCTCGCTGATTTGGGCGCATCTGCACTAGATACCGCCGCACCAGGCATTAAAACAATTGCACAAATAAAATCTGGAGCAATAATAGGTAGTAGAACAGAAATGATGTTTACTGATGTACAGAGGAGAGAGTTCTCATTTGAATTTAATTTTATTCCGAAGAGTCTGAAGGAATCAAATGTAGTAGACGAAATTGTATATACCTTTAAGAAACATATGCTACCAAGTATGGCTAGCAATATCAATGTGTTTGGTGCAGACGTTCCATTAGGCATGGGGAGAGTTTTGACAATACCCGATACATTTGATATACATTATTTTTATCAGAACGATGAAAATCCATATCTTAATAGAATTTCTACTTGTTATTTAACTGGATGTGATGTTGCTTATGGTGATGCAAAATATACTACATATGAGCCTACCAATCATCCAACAAAAGGTGCCATAGGTCCGCCTCCACAGAAGACTAATATAAAATTAGCTTTTAGAGAAATAGAAACTATTACAAGAGAACGCATTGAACAAGGATTCTAATAATGTATTTTAAGGCATTCCCCAGCATATATTACGATTCTAAAGGAGATGGTAATTTTAAAGTTGTACTCAATCTTTTGCGTAGGGTAGCAGTAAGATCAAAGGTGAAAGCTTCTACTGCTCTCTTTGATACCTATGAAATAAGAGAAGGGGAATCACCAGAAGCTCTAGCATATAAACTATATGGTGATACAGAGTATCATTGGATTGTGTTATTGATGAACGATATCACAGACAGATATCATCAATGGCCTATGTCTACCCCACAATTTCTTTCCTTTGTTTCTGATAAGTATGATGATCCCAATGCTGTGCATCATTATGAAATAGAACAAACCTCTGGAGATACAACAAAAAAATTAAATATAGGAACGGTTAATACAGATTATCCTACTGCAGCAATAGTAACTAATATGGAGTATGAGGAAACAGTACAAGATGATATGAGGCAGATTAGATTACTTGATCCTTCTTATGTACAGGTTTTTACTGAAGAGTATAAACGATTAATGGGCGAGAGTGTATTTTAATGGTTGATACCAATAAGATAGGTGCTGCTGGAGAGTTTGTTATAGAGACAGCTGTTATTGTAACAGCAGCTGGTAAAGATGTTGATGTTGTTGAAGAAATAATAGACATCACCATATATGAAGATACTTTAAATGCAGTTTTAAGTGGCTCAATAATATTTAGAGATAACTTTAATCTATTGAATGTAATGCCATTGGTAGGCCAAGAACTTTTAAAATTAAAGATAAAAACCCCCTCATTTAAAGACCCAGAAGAACAGATAGATTTTACTGAACAAGTATTTTTTCTTCATAATATAGAGCAATCACAACAGATACAAGAGACTGATCAGTATCATATAGTTAATTTTATATCTATGGAGGCAATGCATAATCAAAGAAGGAATGTTTCAAAAACATTGAGAGGCACGTATTCTGATATCGTAGAGAATATTGTACGAGGAGATTTAAAATCTACCAAGAAGTTATTTATTGAACCTAGTAGTGGAATAAAACAAATTCTAGCTTCAGATGACCACCCTATGGACATTATTGAAACGGCTAGAAGAGAAGCTGTTTCCAAAGAAATAGGTTCCCCTTCGTATCTGTTTTTTGAAACCATGAATGGATTTCATTTTAGATCACTAGAAAGTTTATATGCACTCACTCCATCTGGATTTTATACAACTGATCATGGGAAAGGATTATCTACACTTCCTCATGGCCAACCGAATATACTTGCCCAATTCTCTAAAATAAAGGGCTATTCCCTAGACTCAGGTGTTGACACTTTATGGAATAGTGCTTCTGGTGTGTATGGTTCTCGTATGATTGTCCATGATATTTTCAACAAAACATATACGACACATTCCTATAATTATTTGGATAGTTTTAAAGATGGTGGAGAACATTCTATTAATGAGCTCCAAGGCTATGGGGCAGGAGCTCCATTGTTTAATTCATCCCCTGTAGATGATGATGAGAACAGGATATCAGATTTCCCATCTAAACAATATCTTTTACCTGTATCCATAAAAGACCCAGCTAAAAGAAATGATGCTCATCATATATCTGGTAAAGGTACGTATCCTTATACTGCCTATAATCCAGAAAGTTGGTTAATGCGACAAACTTCTAAGGACCAGCAATTAGAGAGTGGTGTAGGCCTTACTATGGAAGTGGTTGGTCATACAGCATTACATGCTGGTGATATTGTAACTGTAGATTTGCCTTATATTTCATCTGGAAAAAGTGGAGATGGGGAGGTTAAAGATAAATTTTTTAGAGGAGCTTTTTTTGTAAGACATTTGCAACATCGTTTCAGCAATGTAACCAGAGTTCATTCGATTTATATGTCCTGTGTTAAAGATTGCCTAGACGAACATCAACCAATAGGTGGTAAAACACCTGTGCCTGTTACTAAACGTAACGATACTGTTTGTATAGAAGAGTATGGTATATAAGAAAGGAGAATGCTATTAATTCAAAATCTATGATCTATAAACGCAACCTAAAAAGGAATGAAAAAATGGCAAGGACTAAAAATAGAATTAAGAAGATGAATTTCCAAACCCAACAAAACCGTATCCCGATAGAAGTTTCCGCTGAACATAAATATATCATAGAGATGCATAAACAAGGTAGATACATACAAGATCGTAGACAATTGCAACGAGAATTAATAGGAACACCAAAACATGAAATACTTCCACGAACTACAGGAGGGGGTTTATGACCCCAATATCTTCAAGGCAATTTTCTTAGCCGGAGGCCCTGGCAGTGGTAAATCTTATGTGACAAGACGGACTACTGGAGGTATGGGCCTAAAGATAGTCAATTCAGATGATATGTTTGAAAAGATGATGAAGAAAGCTGCATTATCTCTCAAGATGCCTCCAGAAGAAGAAGAACGCAAAGACGTTGTACGAGGTCGAGCAAAAAAACTTACTACCGCTAGACATGATAACTTTATTGAAGGTCGCCTTGGCCTTGTCATAGACAGTACAGCAAGAGATTCTGCTAAAATATTACAGCATAAAGCGCAACTGGAAGAGCTTGGATATGACACATATATGGTTTTTGTGAACACTTCTCTAGATGTTGCATTAGAGCGTAATCAAAAACGGGATAGAACAGTGGCATCGCCAATTGTGGTTAAATCATGGAAAGAGGTGCAGAGCAACATAGGTCTGTTCAGCAATTCGTTTCGATCAGGATTTATTGTGGTTGATAACAACCATGCCAGCGATGATGTTTTAAAGGGCGTATGGAAACGTGTAAAAGGCCTGTTGAGAAATAAGGTTACTAACACTAGAGCTAAGAATTGGATGGCTATGGAGCTTCAAAAGAAGAAGAGATGAACGCCTTTTCTATAGAGAATGATAAGTTTTGGGATACCATAGACAGCTGGACCAATTCAACTATACAAAATGCAGTACTGTGTGGCCATGCTCCTCAACATAAACAAATGTATGAGGAATGTCAGGTATACAATAAATGGACACATAGTTTTTCCAAGGATTTCCCAGAAGAACTTATATACAACATTGCTACCCTATCTGGAGCTCCAATAGAACGATGGAAAGCTATACAGGAAAAATGGGAATGGTTATATGATGACCGTTGGCGATATTTCTGGACTGTCCCTAAAAAAGAAGATTTCCCCACAATACATGAATATCTGGAACAAAATCCGTATTACAAAAATCCAGTAGTTGCTAAATTAGGGCCATCTGAGAGAATTCTTGTGCATGATCATGGCAATACTCCACAATATCTCTATAACATGGCCATCAATGAACCAGAGGGTTCTAGGATGGCAATCCATCCTACAGGGATCGTACCCTATAAGCCAGGCGATATATACAAACTATATGTCCACAATAAACATGCTGTTATAAATGGTGGGGAGTGGCGATACCATCTGATGATGAAAGCCGAAGATATTGACTAAGTAGGGCCATCCTTACGTATAGCCCATTCTTCATTTGTTCAAAATAGTATGCTCTGGGATCATTATCAAACCATTGAGGTATTTCCTCATTGCGAGGGAATGGATGCATGACCATACAATCCTCAGGCATTTCTTTCACATGTTGTTCGGTCAGCTGATATGATCCTACACTGCCACGCTCTTTTTGCACTCTGGTAAAGTAATATACGTCTGATTTGGGTAAATCGTCTACGTTATACGTCTCTCTAAAATGACACTTACACCAATGTTCTAGTGCTCTATGTAATGAGTGGACTGTACGTCCATTCTCTATATCCCCTAGAAATGTAATTGTTAGGCCTTCTGTTCTTCTATATTTCTCATATATGGTGTACAGGTCCAGTAGTGTTTGTGTGGGATGTTCACCAGAGCCGTCACCAGCATTTATAATAGGAACTGTGCTGACCATTGCAGCTCTTTGAGCATCTCCTGCTGTCTTGCTCCTTAAAACAATAATGTCACTATAGTTCCCCATAGTGACAATCGTATCTTCTAGATTTTCTCCCTTTGCGACACTACTATAATTAACGTCATTGATGGATATAGTTTCGCCACCAAGTTTGGACATGGCGGCGTGGAAGGAAGAGCTGGTTCGGGTGGATGGTTCGTAGAATAGGTTGGTGAGGATTTTACCTACCCCCTTTTTACGGTATTTATTGGGGTAGTTTTTCATTTTCTGTGTCAACTGGAATACCTCTTGAATTCCATCTTGATCTAGGTCTTCAATTGATATGAGGTGCCATTTTTCGCTTGACATTATGTACTATTTATGGTATGCTAGGTACATACTCAAGAGAAAGGTTTATTATGCATTGGGAAATTAGGAATACTAAAACAGGTGATATTGTCACCTCAGAGGGTTGCCCCGGCAATGCTGCTGAACATTGCATGATCCTTAATGAAATTAAGGGTGAAGGTTCCTTTAAGGTTGTCGAGGTCACTGATCCAGAGCCTGGATTGGTAAGAATGATGGCAAAGGCCCTTGTTTGTGATGAGTAACGAAATCTCATTCGTCCACCCAGAAGTATCAAAAAAGGACAGGGAACTGTTTGGATTTGATGAGGGTGATGAGCATACCATAGGGCATGCTGTCAATTCGACAACTGGTGATTGGATGATGTGTCATTTGATGCATTTTGCAGGGGTGTTCCCTAGTGTCTCAGCTGCAAGGAAAAATGGTTGGAATACACCTATTCCTAGTGGATTTTCCGAATTTATCGTAGGTAAACGGAAGAAAAAGGTGTTTATTCTCAATAAAATCGCTTGACAAAACCTGTCAGATGTGGTAAGCTATATACATGATGAAAAAAGAGGAAAAAATGATAAAAATTGGAGATAAATTAGTTTTTAACTATGGTACTCATTTCCCTGCTAGGGTAGGTACGGTTAGGAGTATCGTTCCATCCAAGTATTCAAAGGGTGGTGCTTTTGCCGATGTTGTACTTAGGAAAAAGCTTGACGATATTGGTAACAGTTACGCAGAAATCACCACTGCTGATATTGGTGATATAATGTCGCCTGGTGATACTTCTATTAACGGTTCGCCGATAGGAGTGTTTATTCACAAAGGTAAATTAGGAGAAAGTTTGTTATGAACAAAAAATTAGATGCCTTACTCTCTACATTGAATGATGTGAAGGTTTCGGTAATTCACGATAATGGCCCAGCTGGACCGAATGTCGTAGCATTTATCGATATGCCTAAGTCAATGAGTGTAGCTGAAAAGCTTGAACATGCATTTATGAAAACCAACAGCATAGATTCTGCTTGGTATGATGATCCAAAAATCACAAAAATGTTTGGTTCAGATGGTTGCCGGTCCTCAATGGTCGGCGATATGGTGCTGATCGGCACAGACAAGTACAAAGTTGAGCCGATGGGTTGGTCTAAATTAGTAGGAGATACATGGGAAAAAATGTCATGACGCTGAAAGACGAAATTATGGAATGGGTTGTTGGGACTCTATATATGTTAACCCTTTTTGCAGCCGGATGGTTTTGTATGGTGGTATTCTAATGAGTAGAATGAAAGATTGGATGATGGACATGGAAGAGACAACTGTTGATGCTCTTGAAGCTGGTGCTAAAACAGTTAACGATGTCTTAGCCTATGTTAATACCGAAATGGCTACGGTTGATAATGCCTATGTCAAGAAGGTTGTGAACGAATTGATGGGGCCAGATGATGACATATAAAATCAGATTAGGCGGCACTCACAAATTTGTGTCATCGATTGGGATTGACGAAGCAAAATTTGTAGATGGTTGGAATAACCCAGCTGCTATAGTTTTTCTCACAAAAACTTCAGCCGAAACGGCTAAGAAAAAGTTGTGGGAAATTGACCCTTTACATACTCATTTAGAAGAAATGTGATGAATTTAAACGAGTATCAAAAGAGGGCAAAAAAGACTGCTATATATCCTGTAGAACAGGCTTTTCCTTATCTTGCCACAGGTCTTGCTGCGGAAGCTGGTGAGGTTGCCGGACTTATATCCAAGGGTATTCGGGGCGATCATATGGGCATGGTAGATCATAATGATCTTGTAAAAGAAATTGGTGACGTATTATGGTTTGTGTCACAACTAGCCACTCAAATGGATATTGATCTTAGTGAGGTTGCGGAAATAAATCTGGCCAAATTGGAAGATCGACAAAAACGTGGTAAACTTAAAGGAAGTGGAGATAATAGATGATTAAGGCTTTACTAATAGTGTCGGCTTTGGCTGGCGGTGGAGAGTATCGTACAGAAATGCCGTCCATGAAAGCATGTCTTGATGCAAGGATAGCAATTACCAAACAAGACAAAACAATAAAAACCCTATGTGTGCCGAAGGGTGATGAGACTACCAAAATGAAAGAATTTTTCGGTATTTTCATGGGTATGGTAGACCAAATAATTGAGAGGCAGGAACTTGAAAGACTCCATATCGAGGCAAATAGACAATGCTCGGATTGCCCTGAATCAGAGTGAATCTGATTGGGCCAAAAACTATTGGCAGTCTGTTTTAGTGTATCTACTAAGGCAGGCAAATCGACTTAACTAAATAATTGTATGGTCACTTTAACAAATAGTGCATTAGCATATCTTAAAAGTGTCTGTCCACCAGAGAACCATATAACCCTTGGAGTAAAGGGCGGTGGGTGTTCAGGCTTTGCTTACGTATGGGATTTCAAGTCAAATTGGCCCGATGTAAACTGGTCTGAGCCCATAGATGACGTTCTTGTTCTGGACCCCCTTGCAGAAATGTATGTTCTGGGAGCCGAGATAGACTATGTGGAGGAGCTGGGTGCCAGTGTTCTCCGTGTAAAAAACCCTTCAGCAACAAGTAGTTGTGGCTGTGGAGAAAGTTTCGGTGTTTAAGAGTGCATTTTTACTGATATCCCTATGGATGGGAGGCGATGGAAACGATTATCATATGTTTCAAGGCCTCAAATTCGACAATAAACAGGCCTGTGTGATATATGTTATAAGGCACATTCGAGAGTTAAATAACCACATGGCAAAAGAATATGGCAGTAAACTCGATATTAACAACAAATTTTGGTGTATTGACTCCAAAGAATTGAGAAAACGACTTGAAAAAACTATCCAACTCCCCCTATGACATAGAACAAATTCAATGGGAATATAATGATCTTTGTGACCGCCTCATGGAAGATATGTGGTTTAATTCCACAGAAGACAGCGGTAAGCAGACATGTTTACAGTATGCCGACAACAATTCAGACAGATTTACAGATGGAGCAGGCTCTTTTCGGGATACGGACAAGGTAGAAAACGACTATTCTATCCTCAATCCATTCTACAAAAACACCATATTTGAGACAATAATTAATGATTTCAAAGGGTTCCGGGCTCGATTTATGTTAATGAGAAAACATACGACATATTCCATACATGCTGATAAAACACCTCGCCTACACCTCGCTATAGACACCCACGACGATGCTTTGTTCCTGTTTCCCTATCTACCAAAACGTATGCTGGTGAATCCCCAAGTTCTGCATATCCCAGCCAATGGACATATTTACGAGGTAGATACGACAGAAGAACACACATTTGTCAACGCTGGCCCTGACAGGGTACACCTAGTCATGGTAAAAAATGATTGAAATTTCGGATAATTTTCTTCCACAAAAACACCTTGATTCACTGAATAATCTCCATATAGAATATGGTAAGGTACACTGGTATGGTGAGAGTTGCTCGCCGCAAAATTCGCTGCATACACTGATAGCCTCAACCCATTATTCTGACCAACTGAGTGGGGCAACAGCATGGTACAACATACGACCAAAAACCCCCATGTGGCATAATGATATAGACTCATATTGCACCCAGAATGGCATCCAATTCCATCCAAAAAAATTCCCTGATTACACGTACATATACTACATGAGGGCACCTGATACTGGTGGAGAACTGGAAATACTGGATACAGGCAGCAAATTAATAGAGTGTATCCCAAACAGACTCGTTAAATTTCCATGTAATATGCCCCATAGAGTACGCCCATACAAGGGAAATCGTGTGAGTATAGGCATCATATGGTGGTATGATTTACCTGAGATATACGGAGAGCCATCACAAAATAGCACAGCCGTACTCCCCAGAGTATGGGAAATAGAGGATGCCAGGCACTGTTATATCTGTAAAATGGGATGGTTGCCTGATGAAAAAACCCCTGTATTGAGAGAACATGAGGGACTATGGTACTGTGAAGCATGTC
>Ga0310342_100000308_pt1 | contig 26360 bp, 19 predicted proteins | sample S15DNA20500_MG_FD_206155 | JGI IMG/M metagenome (GOLD analysis project Ga0310342, IMG submission 206155) | Marine microbial communities from station ALOHA, North Pacific Subtropical Gyre - S1503-DNA-20-500_MG | ecosystem: Environmental > Aquatic > Marine > Oceanic | place: Pacific Ocean: North...
TGGGTTGGCGTCGGTTAGTTTCGAGAGAATTCTGAAGACGGGATCTGCTAATCAAAGACTGTATGACTTGGTTAATAAAGGATTGGAAGGACCGGTATTAAGTGGCGGACTCTAACGCTGGAGTCCACCGTTAGTTGGAGCGAAAAGTGAGAGAACTAAGGCGTTGAGGAGCTTTGATTCGCCAGATTGTCGAAATGATTAATGCTAAATATCTAAGACCTCTCGACTTGAGATAGAATGGCCCCATCGTCGGAGAAGAATTCGAATGAAGAGTTACATATACTTTCGCATCTGGCTTAACCAGAGGATACGAGTTCCTGACCTGTTTCCAGACCTACTCTCCATCTCACCTGGATCTATTAATTTAGGTTGGGCTACCGACTTCATCTGAAATTTAATTTATATTAGGCATCTAAACATGCCTCGACTTGATTGGGAATGTGGGTTGGCTGTAGGCACATGCGACGCCATTACAAAGTGGATGGATCATAAAGAACAATTTTCAAGAGGAATACTGATAGTCTTATTAAACGCTGATTGAGCAGATAACTATTGGGGGTATTGAGATGACATGCAAAGAGCAGAAGCATAATTTTGAAAGGGATGGATATCTAGTGGTTGAAAATTTGTTGTCCGCAGGTGAAGTCGAAACCTGCCAATCGGAGGTTCATCGGCTACACGAATTAGCGACCAAATGTTTTGAGAATGACGACCCACGACGTGGACACTTTCAACTTGAACCATACGCCAATCAGGAAACACACCACGGAAGTCCTATTCTGCGAAAGATTGAGCAGACCGGTAATCTGTCTGAGGTGTTTTTTAACTTGGCACAACACCCAGATTTGGTCAAAACTGTTCAGAACCTAATTGGCGAAGACCTACTTCTGTTTCGAAGCACATTGATGCTTAAGCCAGCACTATTTGGATCTGCTCACGGCCTACATCAGGATTCAGCATATTGGCCAATGGATCCTCCTGCGCTAGTTTCGGTAAGCATCGCTTTGAACGACGCCACACCCGAAAATGGTTGCTTTAAGGTGATTCCCAAGAGTCATCTGTGGGGGGTACAGGAGTGGGGAAGGATTGCTCGTCGAAACGACGAACCTTTAACAGAACGAACAGAAATCGATCAATCCGAGGTAATTACGGTTCCCTTATCAGCTGGTAGTACGGTACTCTTCCATAGTTTACTGGCCCACGAGTCAGAGGCGAATTTGTCGCCACATCCCCGGAATACCGCTCTATACGCCTATTGTCCCTCGAGAGTTCGTCTTAAAGGAAGTGGCCAACGTACATTCAGAGTTGTCGCAGGGTTTAGTGGAAAATCCGAAGTCGCGCTGACATCGAGATAAAACCCATCCGCAACTTTTTGTTACAGGCGCATACATTGGCCTATCACCAATAATTTTAGAGGAACTCTCGTGACAAGAAAAATATTGCTTCCCATTATCATCGGGATGTTAGTGTTCTTTTGCCTAGCTAGCTGTGGGAAATCCAAACAAGCCTCAAATGTCGTTACTTTCAAACCCGGTGCTGATATCCAAACGGAAGTGCAAGAAGAATTCATCCTGGCTGAACCAGACACCATCATGCAGTTTGAGGCAGGAATTTTTGAATTCACTTCTGGGCTTTCTCTCGATGTGGACCATGTAACCCTTCGTGGAAGAGGTATGGATAAAACGATTCTGAGTTTTAAGAATCAGGAGGCAGGGGCTGAAGGTTTATACATCACCAGCGATAATGTTTTGGTTGAGGAGTTGGCTATTGAGGACACCAAGGGAAACGGTCTCAAGTCACATACTGCTAACAATATCATTATCCGACGTGTTCGAACTGAGTGGACTGGCGGCCCTAAAAAGACAAACGGTGCCTATGGGATCTATCCGGTCAGTTCAAAGAATGTTTTGGTCGAAGAGTGCGTGGCTATCGGTGGGTCGGACTCAGGCATCTATGTAGGACAATCGCAGAATATCATCATCAGGAACTGTAGAGCTGAATACAATGTGGCGGGAATCGAAATTGAAAATTGCCATGGAGCCGACGCCTTCGGTAATCTCGCTACGCGTAACGCGGGTGGAATTCTGGTGTTCGACTTGCCGGATCTTCCTCAGCAACGAGGGCACAATATTCGCCTTTTTGGCAATAAGGTTTACGACAACAACACCTTAAACTTTGCCCCTGAAGGGAACATGGTTGCCAACGTACCAACAGGTACCGGTATCATGATAATGGCCAACTCAAATGTGGAGGTCTTTGACAACGAAATCCGCGACCACGGAACCATCAATTTGTTGATGACTAGCTATTTTTCAACCGGGATAGCCGTCAAGGATCCAAATTACTACCCCTTTCCCGAAGCGATTCATATTCACCATAACGCCTTTGAATTTGGTGGATATAATCCACTCGGCAATGGTGGAGCACTAATGAACCTGGTTTTGGGAACGCCGATCCCGGATATCGTCTGGGATGGTGCCATCAACTCAGAGAAATTGGTTGGCGGTGTTATTCCTGCCGAGTTCCGTATCTATATCCACCACAATACCGTGTTGCATAAAAAGGAACAAGACAATGGCAACCCGATACCCGAACATCGAACATCGATCTCTTTCGCTAATATGGGGGGATTGCCAACCTTAACTGATCCGACCCAAGCGCAGGTGAAGCGTGATTTAGCCGATCACACCGGAGCGTTACCCCCCATCGAACCAGTCACGATTGCTGAAATTGACTGATGCAAATTCATCGCCAACGACAAAGAAAAAGTGTCGATTTGGTCACAGCCGCCGATGAAACACAGATGGATTCAGATCAGCATACTCTGTGCGATTTTCTGTGTACGAAGTGGATTATACTACCCGTTAGAGTAGACGCCTACCCGTGGGTAGGCGTCTACCGCTGGTTCACTTTTGCTTGGCTGATATTGAGTATTGCTGTACCAAGCCTATCTTCTCCTGACACTCGGTTGGACTTTCCTCCAGTCCGCTTGAACCCGACTGAGCCTCCTGCCAGGCTAATCAGTGCATATCGCCTTTTCAAAGATCCCAAACGGCAAATCCCAAACGATTGGGTTGTTCCCTACGATTTGAACACCCCTCATTTCGCTGACTACGCCAACCTTCACCGATTTATCTGGCTGCCGAAAGGGAAAAACATCACCTATTATCATGACAAACTTGAATTTCCTATCGGTGCAGTTATTATTATTACCGTCGGTTATCTCAACGATATCCGACCTGACCGCAGGTCGGCATCCTCGGAAAGCGAACAAATCATTGAGACACGCCTCCTGGTCCATAAGAAAGAGGGGTGGACAGGGTTACAGTATATCTGGAATCAGGACACCACTGATGCTCATCTCTCTTTGCTGGGAGGAAAAGTCGAGGTGTCTTGGATCCACTACGACGGCAAAAAGAGGAACCATACCTACCTGATGCCAAACCAAAACCAGTGCAAACAGTGCCATCAAATCAACGGCAACATAATACCGTTGGGACCAATCAAGGCGCAATATCTCAATAAAGACTTCGCCTATTCTAAAGAAACTGACAACTTCAGATCGAAGTCCACAGCAATCTCGGTGGAGAACCAGCTTTTGCACTGGGCAAGGATCGGTTACCTGAATGGAATACCGGAAAATATTGATGAGATCCCCCGAATCCCTGTCTGGAATGATCCTACCACCGGGACTATCGAAGAACGGGCTAGGGCTTACCTGGATATGAATTGTTCGAGTTGCCATCAGCCGAACGGTTTGGCCCGCACGTCCGGGCTGGACTTAACGTATGATCAGCAAATCCCGGTTCGTTACGGCGTTTTTAAGGCTCCCGTAGCGGCTGGACGAGGAGCCGGTGATGCCAGATTCGCGATTCAGCCTGGTAGACCGGAATCGTCGATGCTTCTACAACGGTTAGTATCTACTGATCCCGGGGTTAGGATGCCAATCGTGAGCAGAAGCTTGGTTCACGAAGAAGGCGTAGCATTAATCGAAGAATGGATCAGCCAGATGGAGTTCTCAGAAATGACGAGGTTGCAATCAACTCTGGATCAACGGAAAGCTATTCACTTAGAGGGATTGAAGGACTGACCCGTTTAGAATCCATGATGTTGAATAATTCGGCTAAAGATACCTCCTTTAGCTGGATGTATGTCTTTTCCTTGTCCACGCTACTACCGATAATTTTAGTCGGTTGTACTTCCCAGCAAAAAACCCCCTCTGTTCGCGTGGATGTCGATGCGCGTCGTCCCGCTAAAACGATGTCGGAATACAACCTTTTCACCCTAAATCCAAACTATGGATCTACCGGCACCGCAGAATTTAATTTTCCTCTTCTACCGAATGAGGGTGTTATCCCCTATACTGTGAACAACTCTCATTTTGTAGACTATGCCCAATCACGTTATTATCTGTATCTGCCACCGAAGACTCAAGCGAACTATCGTGAGAACGACACTTTTGAATTCCCTGTGGGTACTGTCTTGGTTCAGATGCTCACCTTCCAAAATGATCTTGGTGACACGTCTAAAGGTGAGCAATTAATTGAGATACGTTTGCTAATTCATCAAACTAAAGGGTGGGTTGCCGTTCCGCACCTGTGGGATATAGAAAAAGCGGACGCCCGTCGGGTGGTCGTTGGAGCTAGGACACCCGTTAGATGGATCGATGACGATGGAAAGGTGCAAGAACACGATTTCATCACCCCCAATATGAACCAGTGCAAACAGTGCCACAAAAACCGAGACCGGGTACAACCCATCGGTACCAAAGCCAGGTATCTCAACCATACCTCCGGTCAAGGGGGTAAAACCCAACTGGCGTATTGGACGGAAATAGGGTACCTGAGTGGGCTGCCGGAGGATCTAGATTCGGTGCCGAAATCCCCAATATGGGACAAGCGCGGAACAGGTTCAATCAAAGAGCGGACTCGGACCTGGCTGGACGTCAATTGTGCGCCTTGCCACAACCCGGAAGGTTCTGCCATAATGTCGGGGCTAGATCTTTCCGTTCACCAAATTACCCCGGTTAAGTTTGGTGTTTATAAACCGCCTATTGCCGCAGGACTTGGCTCAGGTGGTTATCGCTTTAGTATCGAACCGGGAACCTCCCAGAATTCGTTTCTTCTCTTTCGAATACGATCCACCGATCCGGGTATCATGATGCCACCTATCGGAAGAGGTCTTGTAGACAAAGAGGGGACCACGCTTGTCAGTCAATGGATCGACCAGATTCCTTCTGACGAGGAACTCGAACAGCGAGCACTCAATCCAATGGAAACCTACCGAGAATCGCTAGCGGGTGGAAATGCGAAGCGGGGAAAGGAACTCTTTTCTTCTAAATTGCAATGCATCGCCTGTCACATTACAGACGAATCAAAGAGCAGAACTATTGGTCCTAACCTAGCAGATGTGGGGTCTCGAGAAAACCGTGAATATCTGCTTGAATCGATCGTCTCTCCTAGTAAAAAGATCGCAGCGGGATATGAAACAACTATACTTACCTCGAAAAACGGAATGATATTTTCCGGCACTTTAGTTTCAGAAGACAGTTATGAAGTTACCCTTGCTGCTCCCGACGGCGAATCCGTTACAGTCCGCAAGGAAGACTTAAAATCTCGTCGTCAGTCTAGACTCTCTATGATGCCATCTATGGCAAATCTACTGACCATCGAAGAGGCAAGAGATCTAGTGGAATATCTGAGTTCTCTTAAAGGTATTAGATAGGTGAGTTACGGTTCAAACTTTAGTAAAAGACGTAGCGTAATTATAATATCCAGCTTGATTGGAGATTCCAAATGAGTTTGGGTTTAGGTCTTGATACTGGTGGCACGTATACTGACGTAGTGTTGCTAGGTTTTGAGATGGAACGTGTCATCTGCAAAGCCAAGGCACTGGCAACTTACCCCAAACTTGGAAACAGATATCGCATAGGTGCCGGAGACATTGGAAAACAACACCCCTTTGACGGTGACTGATTCCGCAAAATCAGAGATCACCCTTGTTGCGATATCCAATAAACTGGCAACGAACGCAATGGTTAAGGGTAAAAGGTGGCCATGTCTGCCTGCTGGCAATTGTCTATCTGCCAGATTTGCTCAAGGAACGAGGAGTGGATAAATAACCGTTTGTTGAACTTCGCCATATTGCAGGCGGACACAATATCGATGGTGAAGAAAAAGCCCCGCTTGATCTTGTCGAGGCTGAACATACTTATTGAAGAGACAATGGGTCGGGTTGACGCTTACGCGGTTGTCGCACTGAGCTCACCATTCAACCTTGGGTACGAAATGCGGCTTGTCGAATTGCTGAAGGAAACACAGATTTGCCTATTGTCAGCGGGATCGAGTTCAGCCGTGAACTCGGCTCGATTAAGCGTGCCATGACAGCGCTATTCAATGCGTGTCTATTACTCCTTACCCAGCATTTATTGCCACGATACAGGGCCTGCTCTCTAAGCATGGTGTAGTCGCACCGCTAATGATTGTCAAAAGCGATGGCCATCTAATGCGTGCCGAACTTGCGGTGAAACGTCCAATCGAAACGGTACTGCGAGGACCGGCAGCAAGTTTTCCCGGGGCGCATCATTTATCTGGTGGTGGAGGCAGTATAGTCCTCGACCTAGGAGGAACTCTACAACTGATATCGCAGTTCTCAAGATAGATCACCCCGAATTAATCCACAAGGTGCGAGCGACTGAGATTTACACCTCAGGTATTGACGGTGACAGTCACTTAGACTGGACCACTACAATGAAATCACTGTGGGACCACAGCGTGTGATACTACTTGCCTTTGCCGCCAACCAGTATCCAGTGTACTAACGCAATTAGGCGAACTGGAAGCATCTGGCTGGTGGCCCCCAAAGTTAGTCTAATCCTCTGATTCCCTGATGTATCGAGGCGATATTGGAAGAGGCGGAAAGTCTTCTCTGAAAGCCAGAATAACCTGATCGAAAAACTAAAATCGGGACCTCTCGTGCTCCGGCACTTGACTCGTGAATTGGAGGTAACGGTACCTTCGTTGCCTGACACCACAAAGCTTGAGTCAAGAGGATAACTGGTACGGATTGGGTTGACTCTAACGGATCTTCTGCACGCGCAGGGAATATTACTGATTGGAGCGTCGCAGCTGCACTATGCGGAATTAGGCTCGATGCAAGACGTTTAGGTATCAGTGTTGAGGAAACGATCTCAATTTTACGGACTGTTATTGATAAGAAGGTTGCCGCCGAATTAACAACGGTTCTTTTGAGTCAAAATGAGATTCCTTCTGTTTGTGAAGGGAAAGCTCAAAAGGAGATCCAGAATTTCTTGGCTACACAGATCTGAACAGTGCTAAATACCTGGAGGCCACCGATTGACCAGCTGTTGTCACGTATGCTGACAACAGCTGGTCAATCGATGTCAAGGTGCCCCCCCTCTGACTGGCATCAGTGATCTGCACAGGCCTATCTTCCACCGGTTGCAACGGTGCTACAGCCGAGGGGTAATTCCTGAACATGCAGAGGTCGCTAACGCGGTCGGGGCAATTATCAGTAGGATTGTCGAAACCGTTGAAATTGACGCCCACCCTGTCTATAATGTGACGGGTATTGATCGTTATGAGGTGCGATCCTCAGCAGGAACTGCACCTTCGATTGTCAGGAATCCGCTGTACAATACGCAATAGAACAGGGTAAGGGGCTCGCTATTGAAAAGGCCAAACCAGCCGGTGCGGATCACGTTGAGCTAGTGGTTAAGTCCGGGAATCAAGAAGTAAATACTAGTTCTGATACCGGCAAACAGATCTATCTAGGAACGCTCATCCAGGTAACCGGTATCGGGAAACGTGAAGGATGAAAAATAGAAAGCTTTCTACTCTTTTTCTATGTTAGGACTTACGCCAAGTAGAGAAAACGAGTATAACAAGAGGGGAAACAGGTCTGGTTACAAGCGTTAGCAACTTACAACGGCCTTCTATTCGCATGTCTCGTACCTGAGTCTCAACATTTCAGATCCCGTTCAGGTTCAAAAATTACGTTAGTCGCCTACCACCTGTTAATCAGACAAATTTAAGTAGGCCTAAAGTACTACACTTTACCTTGAGAGAATACAGCAAAATATGGCTCCATTCCAGCATAGATGGTATCATCGGGCGATAGATACTTCTGGCCAACGGCGGACTTGTAAGGGCACCCCATATTCAATCTTGCTATCGCCTGTTTATCCATTTCCACTGAGACCAATGTGGGAGAACAGAAAAATTCTACTCAATGCAAGACATATTGTCGGTTTACCCAGCAACAACAAGGTCTAGAAAACCAACAAGAGTTGGCCGACGATTACCGGCTAATCCACCTGCGAAACAACTCGGATGGCATATAGGCATCAGGTTGTCGTTGAGTAGAGGAAATTCCCCTTCATTTTCTGGTAGCTCTTTTGATCTAACCCGCGCAAAATAACGTTGATCCTAGCCAACCTTCAAACCTAACTTAGCCGTAAATCACAAAAACATAGTCTGGTCTCCACGTGAAGCACTTTAGCAAATCTTCCTTTGGACAACTGTTGTTATTTTGTTTGCTATTGGCAATACTCGGATTTTTCATCCTTCTACCGATTCTGCAGGTAATCTATGTTGCCTTTACCAAGAACGGACAGATTTCGTTGATCCATTTTGTCAATTTTTTCAAACAGCCTTCGTTCAGAGAGGCACTCTGGCGAAGTTTGTTCGTTGGCCTAGCAGTGGTCTTTTTTAGTAGTCTTATTAGCCTACCGTTGGCTCTGTTCACAACTCGCTACGATTTCAAGGGCCGTTTGATGATCCAGACCTTAGGTGTTCTGCCGTTGGTGATGCCCGCCTTTGTGGGAGCCATCGCAATGCAGACGGTTTTGGGACGAAGCGGCATGGTCAACCAACTATTGCGGTTAGTTTTAGGGACAACGGTTCCCTTTATGGAAGGCCTATCAGGTGTTATTCTAGTCCAAGCACTTCACTATTTCCCCTTTATTTTTCTCAATGCATCAGCAGCACTGGGAAACGCAGATCCTTCACTAGAAGAAGCCGGTCGAAACCTGGGCGCCTCTGGTTTTCGCCTGTTTCGGCAGATTACCTTCCCGCTGATACGTCCAGGTTATATTGCCGGAACTCTAATTGTTTTTATCAAGAGTATTGATGATCTCGGCACACCACTGATGCTAGGTTACCATAACTTACTGGCACCATTAGCATACCAGCAAATTACAGCAGTACATGGCAACAATGCGATGGGTTACGTTATTTCGGTGATTCTGGTTACCCTCTCCTTTATTTCACTTTGGTTCGCCCTGAACTATCTGAATCAGTCAGAATATACCCAACAAAGGTCGGCGAACCCAGTCCGTCGGGAACAGTTATCGGGTTGGCAAAGTGGGCTAATCAGCGCTTTTTGTGCAGGTTTATTGGGGATCAGTTTACTACCACACCTGGGTATTTTTCTGTTGTCGGTGGCCAAATTTTGGAGCTTTACCGTCTTGCCGAAAAGTTACACACTGGGCCATTACACCAAGATCTTCGTCGATGCACCACAACTCATCAAAAACACAGTTCTCTATGCCCTGATCGCTGCGCTAATCGATGTTCTTCTCGGATCAGTGATTGCTTTTCTGCTGTTGAGAAGCAAAATGATTGGACGATCGGTTCTCGACTTTGTGGCAACATTGCCACTAGCAGTACCGGGAGTTGTACTGGCAATTGGGTACCTACGGATATTTCACGCTGTAAATCTACCTATTCTGGGCCGGCCGTTGACCGAAACGTGGATTGTCTTGGTGATCGCCTATGCAGTTCGTCGCTTACCATACACACTTCGTTCCTGCTATGCTATCTTGCAACAGATCCACATTTCACTAGAAGAGGCTTCGCAAAATCTAGGTGCTAGCCCACTTACGACCTTTATCAAAATCTCCTGGCCATTGATGTTGCCCGGAATCGTTGCGGGAGGAGTAATTGCCTTCATCACCTCCTCGGTCGAACTGAGTTCAACTATGATGTTGGTTCCTCGCAACGAGATGGCACCACTATCTTATGGGATCTACCTTTATATGCAGGAAACTGCAGGGCGTGGTCCAGGTGCCAGCTTAGGCGTAATTGCGATCTTAATCGTGGCTGTTGGCACCTATGCTGTCAATCGATTATCCAGCAATCGACAAACCGGCGGTGGATTCAAGATCTAGTTTAGCCAGTTCTCCAAGCATTCGCTTTCTTGACAAAACAGGTCAGACCACCGATTCTTGAACTGCTTCTAAAATCTGCTGGTACAATCGGTTGGAGTTTGAATTTCTGGCCCAGCGTGCCCCACCAGGCCCGGGGTTTAGGTTCCCACCAGCATTAGGGTGACACTTGGGGCGAGTGTTAAGATCAATTACGGCGGACAAAACATTGTCAACAGCAGAAACGGCTAACGTTTCTCCCTTAGGATCGATAATAGCAGCCGGCGAGTTAAGCGTTGAGGCCACCAGAAAAACGTTGTTGTCGATGGCGCGAGCGGGTAAGATCTTCTCTTCGTAACCCGCATTAGGAAACAGAATCAGTTCCGCCCCTTTTAATGCTAACAGTCGAGCTGACTCTGGCCACCAACTGTCGTAGCAGATCATCATACCGACCGTTCCAAAGTCGGTGCTGAAAACGTTAAACTCGTCTCCCGGCGAGACCCCCAGCGGTTCTTCTGGCCAATAGGGATGAACTTTGCGTTGCTTGCCAACCAACTCACCTTGCCGGTCATAGAGAACAGCACAATTAAAAATAAAATCGCCCTCTCGCTCCAGAATTCCGGCACAAACATAGGTTTGGTAGGCGATAGCCTTTTGACTTAACATCTGGCAGAAGGGACCAGGAATCTCCTCTGCAACTTGCCATAACTCGAGGCCACGTTTTTGGGGCAAGGAGGCTGTATTGGCAAATTCTGGTAATAGTACAATATCCGTATGGCTGAGTCGATCGATTTGGTCAGCGTATAAACGCAAATGATCGTCTTGGTTCGCATCATAAGGAGGTCGAAATCTCATTGCTCCCACACCAACTGGGCGAGATGTTGGCGACTGTTCAGCCACCAGAGATACTCGATCAAACCAGATAATCCCGTCAGGGGCATAGCGTAGTAGCAGACGAACTTCTGCTCCATCGCAGTTTACCGGTGCAACGAAGGTGTTTCTCCCTGCAATTTGGCCATTCTGACTTGATCGAGAAAATGTGTAAACGGTGTCCTCCGCACACCCTTCTTCGGCCAGATCGCCTCGCCGCCAAACAATATGAGGCGTAATGTGCAGAGATAAATCTGTCATACCTTGATAGCGAAAATTGACCTCTAATTGATAGGCTTGACCTGGTTGGATAGGGATACGTTGGCACCAAGCACCAAAAACATGGCGATTCCCGCCACCTCGTAAGCAGAGGCTTGTTTGTTTGCCAGCGGAATCGACAGAAAAATGGGGCGATAAACCCGGCATTGGGCTCCATTCTGTCCAACCTGAAAATCCATTTTCGGGATCCCAATTAAGGAGATTTGACATTGATTATTCTTCCCTTGAATTTGTCTTGATCATTAATTTCTCAGCTCGACGATCGGTTCAGAAGTTAATTATACCGCGACCGGATCAGGTTGCAAGCCAATTCGGTCTTGCCTAGGTGCTGCAAGACCGAAACGTCAGCGCTATTTCACACCCCTGGGTTGTTTTTTGGGCCAACCTTCCTACCATTTATACCGATCTTCTTATATTAGAAAGCACCTCTTTTCTCCCGAAAGAGATAAAATCTCAACACAGAGATTATCTCATATATCCCCCGGAAATCATGGATAATAATTAAGCCAGAGAAGGGGTATCCTATACCGGTTTTTGACTGCACTAGATGGGTTATAAAACCACTGATGGATCGTAGAATCCGGGTTCCAATTCGAATCCGTTAGAATGTCAGTCTAACTACCCAAGGACCAAAAAACTCGAAAAGGTACACGCTTCTTGCCCGATAAATTGTATTACTCTAAAAAGTATTTAAAATAAGTGGTTGACTCAAAGATTTAGATCCTGATAATATTGTGTGTCTGATCCTTTCGGGAGGAAAATATGTCAGTTCAAATTGCGATTATTGGTTGTGGTGGTATGGCTGGTGGACATCTCAATGCGTATCTGAAAATACATGAGGTTGCCCCAGAGAAAGCAGAATTGGTTGCGGTCTGTGATCCGGTTAGAGAGCGTGCGGAGGAATTTGCGGATCGGGCGAAAGAGAAAACGGGCAAACGTCCCGGGGTCTATGATCACACGGATAAAATGCTGGCGAATGAGGATTTAGATGGAGCTAATATTTGTACTCCACACGCCTTTCATCACGTCAATGCTATTAAATGCCTGAATGCTGGCGTCAACGTGATAGTCGAGAAACCGATTGGCATTACAGTTAAGGCAACACGGGCGATCATACAGGCCGCCGAGGCAAACGGAAAAATTGCCGCCACCGCCGAGAACATTCGTCGGATGCCGAGTCGTCGGACAGCACATTGGCTAATGAATCAGAAACAGATGCTCGGAGATATGACCATGTTTTTTGCCCAGCATGCCAGCTACCGGGAACCTGATCCAGAAGCTAATTGGCACTGGCGATTAGACTTGAACCTGGGTGGTGGCGGCATGGTGATGGATTCTGGTGCCCACTATTGTGATACACTCTGTTACCTGTTTGGTGAACCTGATACCGTTTACGCTCGTGTTGCGCAACTGCAGGATCTAAAAGTAACCAAAAATGGCCAACTGGTTCAAAATGAGCAAGAAGATACCTGGACAGCGACCATAAATTTCAAAAGTGGCACAATTGGGACTTGGACCTGTACATGGGCAGCACCTGGGCATACCTTTAATCACGTTGTCTATTATGGGACTGAAGGCTGTCTATTAGACGACGGTGATATTTTTCACGGACCATTTGATGGGGCCAAAGTAATTCTGAAAGATGGTACGACCTATACAATGGAAGCATTGAAAGCTGATTATATGGCCAACTTAAGCAGGGAGGAAAAAGATCGCTTGTTCCCACACGGATTAACCGATGGGGTTCAACTGGAATGTTATGATTTTGTAGATGCCATTGAAAATGGTAGGCCTCCTGAAATCAGCGCTGAAATGGGCCTGAAAGCTAAAGCGGTCGCTGAAGCCATCTATGAGTCGGGAATTGCGGATCAAGCCGTCAATTATGATGATGTCGTGTCTGGAAAGATTGAAACTTACCAGAAACCGATTAATGAAAAACGGGGACTGTAAAATCCTGCAACCCGGTTTACCTGCGGCCTCGAGGGGATCAGGAGAAACTGAGGTGTTAGCATAATTACTACCTGCCGACTACCGGTTAAACTGTAAGATTAAGGCTTCCCATCCTTCCACCCAAATACCCTCTGAGAAGTTGAGGTCCAAAGCCTCTGCTGTCATTAAGTTTAGAAACCGGCTCTGACTGTCAAACCAATGGGATAACTCAGATAAATCAACCCGCTGTTTGTGCGGTTGACCGTTGACGAGAACCAAAACAATCTCGTCTTCACCGATTCTCAGGTATTTGTATACGTCACTATCAAAGGGTGGTGGATAGTGAACCATCTTGCCCAATGTTAGTGCTTTGTGCGTTTTTCTAAGATGTAGCAATTTCCTTAGATAAGAGAAGATCTCATTTTGGGCTTGGGTTCTTCCCGTTTCGGTGAAAGCATTACGTTTATTCCCAGGAAATCCACCAGGGAAATTAGCGCGCAAATCGACGTGACTTTTCCCGCCCTTGATATTGATTTCTGTTCCATACAAAAGTTGTGGAATCCCTCGTGTTGTCAGTAGCATGGTCATTACCTGCTTGATTTTACTGACGTTGCTTTTAGCGATTAAGATGCCTCGTGCCATGTCGTGGTTGTCAAAGAAGATCATCAGATTGTCGGTATCAGAGTATAGAAAGTCCTGGGCGAAAATGCTATAAATCTCCCGTAGTTTTCCGCTCCCTTCCAGGTAGTGACGAAAGGCCTGTGACAGCGGAAAATCCATCACACAGGGAAGATTAGTTTCAAAATTACGGGAGTTCTCTTTCTGAAACATGGCAATGTATGCCGGTTCTGTGGCCCAAATCTCACCGACGATGTTAAAATCCGGATATTCCTTCAGTATCGCTTCAGCCCAGCGGGCTAAAAAGGCTTGGTCGGCGTAGGGGTAGGTGTCTTCCCGAATGCCGTCGATTCCAGCGTACTCGATCCACCAGAGCGTGTTTTGGATCAAATAGTTGACCACAAATGGATCACGTTGGTTTAGATCTGGCATACTATCCACAAACCAGAAGGTGCGCAGCAACTCTTCGGCATGTGAGTCGGCGTACGGATCGGTAATCGAGAGGAGATAGTGTTTGTTACTGAGGTGATTTTCAAGGCTGCCATTCAACCAGGTCTCGGTTGGAAGATCCTTTAACCACGGGTGATGGATGCCGATATGGTTGCTAACGTGATCAAAGATGACTGTTATCTGACGATGATGAGATTGTTCCACCAATCGTTTGTATTCCGCATTGGTGCCTAGACGAGGATCGATTCGATATAAATCGGTGGCTGCATAGCCGTGGTAACTATTGATACTATTATTCTCCAGAACAGGGTTTAACCAGATGGCGGTAATTCCCAGATCTTGGAGATAAGGCAAGTGGTCGATAATCCCCTGTAAATCTCCTCCATGACGTTTGGTAGGATCTGACGGGTCAAAATCGTCCAGTATCCCATCTACTCGATCGTTAGATAGGTCACCGTTGGCAAATCGATCAGGCGTGATCAGGTAGATCACATCCTCAACACCAAACCCCTGATGCCTTCGGCCATTATTATCTTCTCTTTCAAGTATTGGATAGTCTAAGGTGGTGCTCTGGTTCGAACGGGCGATTTCTAAAGCGTAGTTACCTGCAGGCAAGTCGTCAGGAATTTCCAAATCTACAAAAGCATAATGGGAGTTAAGCCCGATATGAACAGCAATCACTTTAAGCTGATGGTTATGAGCCATAACCGAGATGCCATCTAGATTATCGCCAGAGAGCATCAACTGGAGGTGATTCCATTTCATCCCGATCCACCAGTTGGGCGGTTCGATTTTGTGCACGATTGGGGGTTGCGATAGTTCAGACATAGCGACTCCAAAGACGAAGAAAAGGACGATGGTAATTCTGAAAAACACAAGCCTATTATAGGAATTCTCCTCAGTTTCTGTCAAGATAGTGTTGACTTAAGCTTTGACATGGGATTTGGAACAAGTATCATCCAAAAAATGGCTTTCAAACGGTCTTAGGTTAAACATACCACGATAATATCAGTAACATTATAGACAGAACCAACTGTGCAGTGGAATAATCGAAGCTTATTACATCAAGCCTGATATTGGCTATTTAAGCAGGGTGAACCAAATAGGCGATTGCATTCAGAATCAGCCTAGTTCTCCACCAGCGAAGGTGCTCACCACCACCATTTGAATTGAGGTCGATAGAGCTGAATGCATTGCCATTGTTGGCTCTTATTATTGTCTCACTATTACTTGCGACTCCGTACAGGATATGCAAGTAATTCACAGTCACAACTTGAAGTTATATAAGCCTATTCGCGGATGGCCAGTGTATGAGGGCCGACAAACAGACTGAGGCCATAAAAGGCTATTATCACCCACCTGGCGCGTAGGTTTGGTCCTGAAACCTGGCTTCTCCTACTATCAGGATGAGTTCCAAAAACAGAGCAGCGGCCAAGACAACTTTTGAAAGTTCCAGGCTTGACAGACTGAGTAGATCTTGTTATCATCTTCGTGTCCCAATCCAGATTTGAGGGTACTTCTCTTAAACAATCAGTTAATCCGACCCGCAAATGCAGTTGTAGATCCGAAGTTAGGCTTAAAGGACCCAACCTATGAAAGCACTATTGATTGTTGATGTTCAAAACGATTTCTGTCCGGGTGGCGCATTGGCTGTTCCAACGGGTGACCAAATTGTTCCGGTGATCAACAGTATGTTGCCACAGTTCGATCTGGTCATCGCCAGCAAAGATTGGCATCCGTCCCAAACAGCCCATTTTGACCAGTGGCCCGTTCACTGTGTGCAGAATTCAGCAGGCGCCGATTTTCATCCTGATCTCAATCACCAAGAGATCGACCAAATATTACACAAAGGGACTGGTAACCAGGATGATGGATACTCCGCCTTTGAAGCCACTAATCTTGATTTGGCTGAATTCCTGAAACAAAAAAACGTTGGAGATTTAACAGTGGTGGGGCTGGCGACCGACTACTGTGTTAAAGCTTCAGCTTTGGACGCGGTCAAACAAGGGTTGAAGACCTGCGTCCGAAAAGATGCCGTCCGGGCGGTTAATATCCAACCCGACGATGGTCGTCAGGCGTTAGAGGCAATGAAGCTGGCTGGCGTGGAGATCATTTAACCTACACACGCAACTCTGTTATTTGGAAGTGAGTTGTAGAATTAAATCGCCTAATTTAGCTGACTGTCGCTCCCAGCTATATTGATGCATAAATTCGGCCCCTTGTTTGCCAATCTGGCGCAGCTGGTCTCTATTTTGGTAGGCAAACTCCAATCGATCAACGATTTCGTCAACCTGACTTTCCCCCCAACCATCGGTTCCCATATCTGAGGTCACGACCGGCTTTTGGTCATCCAGCGTCAGACAAGTCGGTTGTGATTCGTCATCGTGGATCAGATCTAAGTGTCCCGTATTGCGCGACAGGATCACGGGAACCCCACAAGCCATGCACTCCATGGCTACCAGATTGGTGCCGCCTTCGGCTCGATTGGGAAATAGGGCCACATCCATCTGTCGAACTGTATTGGCAATCTGGCTATTTGAGATTAAGCCTAGGTTTAAGAAATTTTGAGATGGAATTCCATTGTTGGCGACCCAAGTTGGCACATCCACTCGACCTCGCTCATCATATACCACCGGTTCGGCCATGCGCGAATGATTCAGCTTTTCGGCTAGATCTTGCCATGGGCTTTGCCAAGCTGTCACCAAGATCGTATCCGGGTGCAATTCAATAAAATAGCTAACAGCTTTAAGGAGCAGATCTTGCCCTTTGCGGAACTCTAACTTGCCGCCGGAAAAGATTAAGAAACGGTCTGGCAACCACGACACCTTATTTTCTGCATGAAAAACGGTATGATCAACCCCTTGCATGATCGTCACCACATCCTGGTAGCCGTTGGCCTGTAGTACCTCTCGATTCCAGTTAGAACCGGCTATGATCATTCGATATAATTTGGTTCTTTCCATCGCTTCCGGCGTTAAAGCCGTATCTTCAAAGAAAACGACCCCTATCAGGTGTGAACTCAGTAATACCTGTTGGTTAAACGATGGACTGGTGGTTAAGCCATTACCAAGCCCATGCAAAACAGGTAGGTCGAAAACCAGTTTCTGATCTGCCGGTAGTTGTATTAACTGGGATTTGAGCTCTTCTGTTGCATCATGAATCGACTGGAAGATGGAGCGACGTATCGGATCCAGCTGAATCAGTTCCATCTGAAAGGCCTGCGAAAAAATGGGACGCAGCCGACCTTCTCGAACCCAGTTTAGGGCCAGGTTGAGTCCGTAAACTCCCCATCCGTGAACACTGGACGGCTGCCAATTCAAGATACAAGAAACAGGTTTAGTCATAGATTATTAGGGCAATGCTTGTGGCACCCGACTTTTGATGGCTTCAATCGCTTTAACCGCCAGTTTGGTTGCCTTTAGACCGTCGCCTACTTTGGCAGCCTCCATGGGATCTGTACCTGATCTAACCCAGCTAATAAGAGCCTCCATTTCGCCAACGTAACCATGAGCAACACTACCGTCACGGAGTTCAGCGGGTAAGTTATCCATCGTGAACGTTTGAGGTTCGATCCCCCAGAACTTGATTGCCGGGGTATTATAGTATCCTGAAAGAGTAGCGGTTTTATCGCCTCCGAAAAGTTCGTAGAATCCTTTCCCAACCAAGGCCGGCGCACCAAAATCCCCAATGATAGCACTGGCTACGCATCCGCTGGCAAAGCGAATAGTCGAGACGATGCTATCGGTGATTTCTGGTATCTTGGGATGTGTGAAGTTTCCGCCTTCAGCATAGATACTGACCGGTTCAGAGCCAGCTAACCAGCAAATGGCGTCGAGTAGATGACAACCCTGTGACAACACATTTCCTCCACCTTCGATTGGATCGTTGGCCCAACTATCGTCTCCCCACCTCGGATCTACCATCTGCCCCACAATTACTAGCGGATTTGGAACTGACTGTTTTAGCTTTTTCATAAATGGCGAAAATCTGGCTTGGAACCCGACCATCAATTTTACACCCGTACGCTCGACCGTCGACTCTATCTGTTCACACTCTTTAATTGTCAGCGCCAATGGTTTCTCGACAAAAATGTCTTTACCGGCGTCAGCGGCTTGAACAGCGAAAGGAAGGTGCAGATGGTGGTGAGTACAGATGAGGACCAGATCTATCTGTTCGTCATAAAATAGGTCCTGTGGGTCTGTGGTACAGTATTTCCCTCCAACTTCTCGCTTTAACCGCTCGGCTGCATCTAAATTGACATCGGCCAGTGCACGTAGATCAGCACCTTCAATTTCAGCTAAATTTCGGGCATGTTGACTTCCCATTCCACCGCAACCGATTACGCCTACTTTAACGTTATCAAACATGATATGCTTTTTTGAAATGAGTTTAGTTGATTCGTAGATCTGGAACTGAGATGGGTTCTCCACCCTTTTGGGCCGAAAGATGAGCACATATCCCAGGTACAGTATAATCCATCGCTCGATACACGTCGATTGACGGAATTGTATCGTTGAGTATAGATTCAATGAATTCAGAGGCTACCCGATTTTCAGCTATACCGTGAGCTGCCGCATTACTTTGGCGCAACTTCATGTTCTGGTCTAATTTGGTTGCCTGATAGTATCCACTGATCGGCTTATTGGCGTCAGTGACGTCATCATATTGCCTTTGACTTTCAGGAACGCCGTTGGCGCCGTAGATAATATACCAATGAAACGCTGGATGCCTTTCAATCGAAAAACCACAAAGAATTTTGATCGTTGTTCCGTTTGCCGTTCTAAAAAGTCCAACCTCCAGATCTATAGCACCAATGTCTGGTGCTACGTTGCTTCTGCTAGAAAGGCCGATTGCGCTGACACATCGATCATCAGCTATGAAGAGCAGAGGCCCGAGACTATGTGTGCAGTATTGAATCGGTGGCCAACTGGCACGCCAGGTTAAAGTGCCATCATCATTCTTCATCAGTTGACGACAGTCGTGAACGTGTTCAGCTTCAGCGTAGATGATCTTTCCCAGATTACCATCTTCAACTGTCGACCTCCAGGTGAGATGCATATCACTATAACAGCTATTTTCGGCCAGCATGTATTTTTGTCCGGATTTATTAACGGCATTCACGATTTGCCGCCATTCGCTAATGGTAGTGGCCGCCGGCACCTCACATAGAACGTGCTTACCACTTTCAAGCGCCAAAACCGTCTGTTCTGCATGGAGGCGGGAGGCGTACAAATGACAACGGCATCGAGATCCATAGCCAAAAGATCACAAAATCGGTGACCTTTTGGGTTGCTGGGGATTCCTTTAGAAGCGATGGATCCATATCGCATAGCGCGATAACGTCGGATCCGTCGTCCTGAGAAAAGGTATTGATCCATGTTCTACCGCGCCTTAAACCGGTAATACCTATTCTAAGTTTCATCATAGCGACTTTTCTGCGGTCTATCGTTATAGCCTTTATCCTGATAGGACCGCTGAAGGGTGGCGATCACCGATGCGACGGCGTCAGTCCCCGATATCCTCTACCAGGTAGACTATAACCAATTCAGTATCTTTATCAGCTAAATTAAATGGATAAAGCGGCATTGCCTTGTGTGACATCTCCTTTTTTTGTAGATTGCCTTCGCTTCTAGTTTTGTTCCGGAGGAATACAACCTGCATAACTCAATCAACTTTTGCAGGGAGTCTAGTAGCCGATGCTGGCCAAGTATTCACGATTTACCTTGGCGGCTTCTACTGGTGGACGTGGCGGATAAGGGCGATCCAGTTCAACTGAAACCCAACCTTCATAGCCGACCTCAGTTAGCGCTGACAAAACCGCTCCGACGTCCAAGCCGACGTTGCCTGCTCCCAGCTCTGCAAATCGGCCCTGTTCACTAAACTTCTGCGTTCGATGATTCCAACTCTGCAGTTCGTTCGCATGGAAGTTTTTCAGATGAACGTGTCCAATCCGGTTGGGCAGAATCGGTTTGTCGAAAACCTGCATTGGATCACTTCCTGCCGCTAGAAGATGACCGGTATCGAACAACAGCCATAGTTTCGGTGTTACTGACATTAACCGTTCGGTATCTTCAACCGTTGCGATCATAGTACCAAGATGCGCGTGATGAAATCCTTTTATATTGTGCTGGTCACAAAAGTAAAGAATCTCGTCTAGAGTTTGGGCGACTTGTTTAAAATCGGCCTCAGTTGGATTATTTCCTCCCCAATCGCTTCGCCGTAGTCCGTGAACCTCTGCGGCATCATTATCGAGAGTGATATTGCACTTAACAGCGTCAATAGCAGAACCCTGCCCACCGATGTTGACAAGATGCAGACAAAACTACTGGCCAAAGTTGCCATCTCAACTAGTTCATCACCACTGCTTACACCGATGCCTTCGACACCGTTCCAGCCGGCCTCGGCTACTTCTCGAAACACTTTTTCGAGGGTTTCGTTCTGTTCGCCAGCAAATTGGATCAAGTGACAAGCCAATTTGAATTTGCCCATGCTGTTTAGCTCCTTAATGTTATAGTGTTGAAATGCTAACCCTCTTGCATATGTTGGCATTAGCTCTCTTTTTTGGTGAATTAATCCCGTAAAGACACGACAGATTGCATCTCTACGCAACCAAGCGAGAATAACTCTGCTTTTGCAAGAAGTACGCTGCTAAATATCTTTAATTACTATAGGTACCACAAAGGATAAACAAATGAAGAATACCTGATTCGGTAATTTGGATCCAAGGCGTTTTTCGGGTCTGCTGTTAAGATTCTCCACAACAGGTCTGATTTCTTGTCTGGATGCTCTCCCGGTTGTAATGTATGGTTCTTTTTGATATCCTTCATCCCTCCTACTATGATGTGGGGATATCATACTAAAATTACGAGATTGTTTTGACCAGCTGCTTAGGAATCAGGAAACAGATTTCGGGCTCTTCGACTTTAATATTGGTTAGTCAGCCTGGTTCTGTTATAATGCGGGGGAGAAAAAACGGTTTAAACTTTCCTGATGGGTTAGGTTGTAGATATTATCTTAAGAAGAATTCGAGCTAGTTAACAGAATAGCTTGGCATCAAAGGAAAGATCAAGATAGACAGAGCCATTTAGGGAGACAATCATGTATAAATCCGCATTTTTAGGTTGTGGTGGGCGGGCGCGTGGACACGCTCAGGCGTATCAGCATGTAGAGGGTGGCCGAATTGTTGCCATCTGCGATATGAATGAAGAACTTCTCAACTCTTTTGGAGACGATTTTGGTGTCTCAAAGCGCTACACAGATCTTCATCAGATGCTAGAGCAAGAAAACCCTGACTTATTGCATATTGTCACTGCTCCCACGCTGCGCGGTACAGGCCAACTGATCCGTCATTCACTGATGAAAATCGCCTCGGACCATGAAGTACCTGCCGCTATTGTGGAGAAACCGATTGCGGTCGCCGCGGAAGATTGGAAGCAATTAGCAGAATTGTGTCAGAATACTAAGACTAAGTTCTGTGTCAACACGCAACTGAACTTTCATCCACGAAATTTAGAACTCAAAGCTGATGTCACTGCCGGAAGGATTGGTGAGATTAAGTTCATCGATGCCAGTGCCCGTTCAACACCCATAGACCAAGGACCACATGTCCTTCAACTGGTATCTTCATACATTGACAATTCGCAGCCGGTCAAAGTTTTTGGTCAGGTTGCAGATGGAAGCCAATTGGATTCATTACAGCCGTCCCCGAGGCATGCAACCGCATCGATAACCTATGCTAATGATATCCGCTGCCTGGCTACTTTTGGCACTGAAGCCGCACCGTCAATTGGTGACAACTCCGCGGCACATCGGCATAAACGGATTGCTGTTTTTGGCACTCGTGGTTTCATCCATTGGAACATGGATGGTTGGGAACGTGGCACACCAGAGAACGGATACGAGAGCGGTTCCCACAGCTACGGTGAACAGGATGTTTTGGGTCAGGCCGGACTAACTGACGCCGTTTTTGATTGGCTTGACGACGAACAAAAGGTGCATCCAACTCATCTGGCCCAATCGTTAGCCGAATTTAATCTGCTAATGGGAATTTATCAGAGTTCTCTAACCCACGCACCGGTAGAACTACCGTTTGATCCACCGGACGGGTTAATCGACTCGATGAAAGAGGTGCTGCTTTGATTCGTTGCAAGTCAGCACCATAACGGTGGGGAATTAGGGCCTCTCCTGGCAGTAAGTAAGCGTTCACACCCCGCGTACGCAGGTAACGATCCAACGCCTGCTAGCCACATCACTGAGAAATAAACTGTCGAAATCTGATATGGACGAAATGATTTCATATCGGTCGGCAATCGTTGGCCTATTCGGAGGTCTGATGTAACAAAATCAGGACAGAAACAACGGTCTGCCTCCCCTTCTTACCTACCTTTACCAACATTACATAGCCTGAAATGGCGTTCGACCGGTGTGGCCATGTAACTGTTTTCCAACCGGCAATTAGACCTCCTGCCCAATGACCAGTAACGGCTCGATCCTCCACTAATAATGGTCGCTGACGAATTGAAACCGCATTGCTAATATGTCCCTCCGCTGATCTCTTTTTTGGCTTGAATGCTTAGATTGACGTAATTACCCGTTGGCTTCTAAGGTGCTGAAGAGGCTCTTTTTTCAGCATACCATGAGCTTGACACATCATAGGCTTGAAAATAAACTCCGGTAGGTGGTCTGGTGTGACACCTGACTGCCTTCTTCGGCTGAATATTATTGGCAGCCTAATAGAAGTATGATAGTATAAATTGATTTAGCGTTGACAATTTTGAGATGATCCCTGTGCGATTGGTAAAATATGGATATAAAGTCGATTCCTAGATTTAAGTTGGATGCAGTTGACTCCGACGAACTGACCGAATTTTATGTTGAAAACGGCTTTGTTTTAGTTGAACGGTTAATATCTCCGATTGAATGCGGAGATATTCGAGCAGACCTGGCCAAAATTAATCGTGGTGACTATGGCTGTCCAGCCATTAATTCTGTTAATTGGCCCTTAACTGATGAGCGCTTGCTTGGCCGTTATATGTATATTGGTCAACCACATGCCTATAGCCCAACTATCCGTAAGTACGCCATCCATTCCGGCTTGTGTCAGATTCTAGACCTGATCGTCGGTGCAACAGTTCCATTTTGGAATGGGGCATACAAATGTATGCAAACGATGTTTGTCACTAAGAAACCCGGTGGAAATGGTAGCCCCTGGCATCAAGATGAAGAGGCTATCCCAACTCGTGATCGTTCACTGACAGGGATTTGGATCGCGTTGTCTGATGCAACCGTTGATAATGGTTGCTTATGGGTTATTCCTAATAGCCACCATTCGGGCATTCTTTACGAACGTTATTCCCATAACTTGCCAGATGTAGATAGTATGCCTATTGCTAGAGGGTTTGAAGACCAAACAGAAATTCCAATTGAGATGAATTCTGGCAGTGTGTTATTTTTTTCCGGCCATTTACTACATAGCTCTAAAAAAAATGTTAGCGACTATTATCGCCCAGCTTTGACAATTCACTATTGCAGTTCGAATACTTTACTTTCTTGGGGGGGCGAGCGTAATTATCGTGGTGTAATTCCAGTAAAAGGCGAAGACCCGTATCGAGATAAAGGATATGTTACGCCAACCCCTTGGGCTAAAGAGGAGTAGAAGTAATTGTACCGCCAATGCAAAACACCCGATAACCTTATTTACCGGTCGTTATTAAACTAGTGGAGATTTTACAAAAAGGGACTAATTTGCTGTATTCGGGTCAGCAGGAATCTAATGGTGTGCGGCCAGGCGGAATAGAGAACCAAATGAGAAGAGTGGCATATTTATCTGTATTGTTACCGTTGCTAACAATGAGTTTGTGGGGGCAGGAGGAGGAGAACCAGAAGCCGGTAGTCACCAACCCAATAGCAAAGATGATGAGCATGTGTCGATCAACTATGAGGTGGAAGATGCGGATGGAGATCTGATGACCGTTAGCGTCAAGGTGTCAGATGATGGGGGAAAGACATTCCATTTTACAGTACCGAGAGAGCAACTGTCGGGTGACGTAGAGGGAGGAATTAGTAGTGGGAGAAGGAAGGAAATAGCATAGACGATAGCAGCGGATGAGTTTCTGCATATATATGGAGAGAACTTTTTAGTCAGGGTGCTAGCAGATGACGGGGGAGAGGATAAGTTGGGAGAGGGATGGATTAGAAATGGTGTTGATCTCGGCTGGGTCATTTGAGATGGAGGACCACTTTAATGAAGAGAGTACAGATGCACAACCAGTTCATACAGTGGAACTGGATGAGTTCTATATGGATGTGACAGCGATGACTAACGCCCAATACGAGGTTTTCGTGCAACACACGGGGGTGGAAACCGCAGTACTGGACGAAATCTACCTGCCCAGTCGGCTTACAATCAACCGGTGGTAGAATCAGTTGGTATGAGGCCACAGCTTATGCGAAATGGGCAGGTAAAAGGTTGTCTACCCACCGAAGCGAAGTGGGAATATGCGGCCTGTGGAGGATTGATAGGTAAACGCGATCCCTGGGGAGACGCGATAACGCACTATGATGCTAACTATGATGGTACTGGCGGTAGGGGAAAATGGGGGAGAGAAGAAACAGCACCGTTGGGCAGTTTTGAGCCCAACGGTTATGGACTATATGATATGGTAGGAAATGTTAGTGAGTGGTGTGCGGATTGGTATGGCCTTGATTACTATAGTAAATCCCTAGCTAAGAAATGGTGGAACCCGCCTGGGCCGCGCACAGGCATCCGGCGAGTGTACCGGGGTGGGGTTTGGAGCTACACAAGGTTTCGATGTGTGGTAGGATGGGAGTAGACCCCCTCCGATGATCAAAGATCGCCACCACGAATGTATCCGATCGCAGATTGGCCTGTATCATTCGCGCCCTTAGTAAGGGCGCCCCTTTGGGAAAAGGGGCGGAAGTCCGAAGGACAGGTGAGGGTTCGGATCGCTGCCGACAGCCAATTTCTATCGACTCATCAGACTTAACCTGATTTCAGGAGGAAAAAATGGAAGTTGTTGAAGTCAAAACCCTTGTACTAAACAACATTCGGCCTTATCGTGGCGGGAGTATGTGGCTTTTTGTACAACTTGTCACGGATGAGGGCATTGTTGGATTGGGGGAGAGACCGTCGGGGAATGCGACCAACCTAGATGCGCAGGTCCGGCTAATTAAGGATTTAGGTGAACAATTTGTCGTTGGTAGAAATCCATTTGAGGTGGAGAAGCTATGGCAAACCATTTTTGCCTCCCGACACGACTATCGCCACCCGGGGTTGGATATGACTCCCGCTCTGAGTGCAATTGAAATGGCTTGTTGGGACATTATTGGTAAGGTGACGAATCAGCCTATCTACAATCTGCTAGGTGGCCAATTTCACGACAAACTCCGCGCCTATGCCTACATGCCGACCGAGGGCATTTGGGAAAACCCGGAAAAGGCGGCAGACATTGCAATCAAACTGGTCGAAGATGGCAACACGGCCTGCAAGTGGGATCCCTTTACCCCATTCTTCCCCTATCCGCGTGACTTCCCTCTAAAAATGATCCGTCACGTAGCCAAAATCTTTCAGGTGATCCGCGACGCAGTAGGAGATGATTTGGAAATTGGCATTGGCACGCACGGGCAATTTAGTACTGCTGGGGCTATTCGCGTCGCCAAAATTCTGGAAGAATTTGATCCCTTCTGGTTTGAAGAACCCGTTCCGCCGGAGAATATCGACGAAATGGCCCGAGTTGCCGCTCATACCAGCATTCCGATTGCCACTGGCGAGCGTCTGGTTACCAAATTTGAATTCGCGGAACTACTTAAGAAACAGGCCGCACAGGTCATTCAGTTGGATGTTGGTCAATGCGGCGGCATCCTTGAGTCGAAGAAAATCGCCAGCATCGCCGAAGCTCATTACGCGATGATTGCCCCGCATATGTATTGTGGCCCCATCGCCGCCGCCGCTGCAATACAAGTTGATACCTGTTCCCCGAATTTCTTGATTCAGGAGTACAACGTAAATGATCTTCACCAGCAGATCTTC
>Ga0310342_100000312_pt1 | contig 26132 bp, 25 predicted proteins | sample S15DNA20500_MG_FD_206155 | JGI IMG/M metagenome (GOLD analysis project Ga0310342, IMG submission 206155) | Marine microbial communities from station ALOHA, North Pacific Subtropical Gyre - S1503-DNA-20-500_MG | ecosystem: Environmental > Aquatic > Marine > Oceanic | place: Pacific Ocean: North...
CCAGGAGCAACGGAGGCGAGTTGGCCAGGGCCCTGGCGATGGCTACCCTCTGGCGCTCCCCGCCCGAGAGCCCGCGCACGCTGGAGTCCGCCCGGTCGCGCAGCTTGACCTCATCGAGAAGGCTGAGGGCCCTCTCCCGGCGCTCCGCGGCGGAGAGGGGGCGTGGAAGCATCGGGATCTCCACGTTCTGCCTCGCGGTGAGAACGGGGATGAGGTTGTGCATCTGGAATACGAAACCGATTTTTTCGGCTCGGATCACATCAAGGTCAGCGCTCGATTCCACCGGGCTTCCGTCAATCAGGACCTCTCCCGAATCCGGCACATCCATCGCCCCGACAATGTTCAGAAGGGTTGTTTTTCCTGAGCCCGATGGCCCGGTTATGGAGACAAAGCTGCCCCTCTCAATTTCGAGGCTGACGTCATCGAGGGCCGTGACGAGGCCCCCTTCAAACGTCTTCGTCGCGCTCCTGAGAGTTACGATCGGCTCATTCATAGCGAAGCGCCTCGGCGGGTTTGAGCGATGAGGCCCGGAGGGCGGGGTAAATGGAGCCTGTGATCCCGACGACCAGGGCCAGCAGGATTCCGCGCAGGAAGATGCCGGGGAGGTAGGCGGCAACGAGGTATCCCCTGGAGAAGAACTTCAACAGCAATTCTGTTCCGACATAGCCGAAGAGCAGGCCCAGAAGTCCCCCGATAATCGAGATGAGCAGGCCCTCGATAACGATGACACCAAGCACTCTCCTGCCAGACCACCCCAGAGCTCTGAGGGTGCCGATCTCGCGAGTTCTCTCCGAGACGCTCATCATCATGGTGTTGAGGACTCCGAGGACTCCCACGATCCCGGCGATGATGGAGAGCAGGAAGATGAAATCGTCGATGTAGGCGAGCTGCTCATTGAACCGGTCGGTAAATTCGTTCGCCGGACGCGCGACGAGCCCCGGCATGCGCTTCTCGATTTCCTCGCGGGCCTTCGAGGTGTCTTCAGGCGCGGTGTAGACAAAGACCAGGGCGAAATCCGGCCCGGTCTTCTGCTGGACCACCTCCGCGTGGGCGACTACGCCGAGGTTTTCCCAACTCAGGTCCGATTCGAAGATTCCAGCCACCTCGTATTCGGTGATTCCGAGAAATTCCTCCCGAAAAAGCGGGAAACGATCCCCGACCTTTACCTTCAGCTTCCTGGCGACAAGCTCGCCAAGAAGAAGTTCGGAGCGTTTTTCAGGAAGCCTCCCGGAGACCATCTTGTCCTTGTATTTCCGAATCATTCGCTCGGAATAGAATCTTCCGAAAATGGGTATCACGCCAAGTCCCGCCATGACAGGCGCCTCTTTTCCCAGCTTGGGTCCCATGATCATGGTGAAGTTGCCCCGGGCAATCTCCACGACCCCTGGCACCTCCCTGACCTTCCGGATGTCTTCCTTGGTCACCTTGCTGAAGGCGAGGTCCGCTGCCGAGCGGTCAAACACGATCAGGCTCGCTCCGCTGTCCTCCATGTAGGTGTTCAGGCTGTTCTGCATGCCGCGGGATATGGAAAGGATCGAGATGATCATCGCGACGCTTACCGCCACCCCCAGCAGGCAAAGGAATGTCCGGCCTCTGCGAACCGCGAATTGGCGCAATACATAGCTGAACATTTACTCGCCCTCGCCCTGGAGCCTGTAGCAGGTCGCTTCCCGGGCGTTCCTGACAAGCAGGTAGGGTGGAGCCAGGGCGGGGTGGTTCCAGGATTTCCCCTCGATCATCTGAATTTTTGCCACCTCCTTCAAACCGGCGGTATCTGGTTTTACCAGAGCCATCTCTCCACGCTCCGTCATCACCAGGAGCATATCCCCGGCCAGGATGAGTTGCCCATGGCCGTAGCGGCCTCCCTTCCAGCGCCGCTTGCCGGTTTGGAGGTCAATGCAGACCATGATGCCGTCGTCGAGTCCATACGCGTTTTCTTCGTGAATTACGATATTGGCGAACTTGGATTTGAGATTTCTGTTTTTCCAGATGGAGCTGGTGGTGAAGGCTCCCTGCCCATCCCTCTGGACCTCAAACAGCTCGGCGCCGAGCCCGTAGCCGCTGGAGACCAGGATCCTGTCTTTGCTTGCGGGGACCGGCTGGGTGACCTTGGGGTTGCTTCCGGGCCATGGGTGAGACCAGAGAACCGCTCCATTGGAAGGATTATTCGCCGTAACCGTATTGTGGTTGAGTAGCAGGATCTGGGGTGTTCCGGCGATCGTGGCCAGGGCGGGGGAGCTGTAGCCGGCGCCGGGGCCAAGCACACCCTCAGCGAACTCGCCGAAATTCGGGAGGGCGGAGCGCCAGGCCTCCTGGCCGCTTTCTCTCTCGTAGGCCAACAATCCGGGACACTCGTAGCCGCCACCGGCAACAACCACCAGCTCTCCGGTAAGAAGCGGGGAGCAGCTCTTGCCCCACTCCTGGTTCGGGCAGGAGTTATCCTTCAAGACCTCGACCGACCAGATCTCGCGGCCATCGGCAAGCTCGAGGCAGTTGAGGATCCCGGTAGCTCCCATCGTGTAGACCCGGCCGCCGGAGATGGTCGGGGTCGCCCTGGGACCGATACCCCCAAGAACATTTTCGAACCGGGCACTGTCGGAATGCGACCAGATGATATGGCCGGTATCGAGCCTGTAGCAGACAACAAGCTCAAGCGCGCCTCTCTGCTCCTGGGTGACCGCTCGGTAGCCGGAAACGGCAAACGAGGACCAGGCAGGCCCGACCTTTCGCCGCCAGATCTCCTCGGGCGGATAGTTCTCCCAGTCCCAATCGATCGAGACCTTCGGAATTGCCCCGTCCCTGTTCGGCCCGAGAAATTGCGGGTAATCAGCGGTGGCCCTTCTGGTGGCGGGCAGGCCTTTACCGCCGCCGGCCAGGGACGTTTCGGCGGGGACTTCGGCGCTCTCGAGGCTGGGGAGAGATTCTTCATGCGGTGATTGCCAGCGAAAAGCCAGCCGGGGAACAAGGTCTCCGCTTACCTCCGCAATACGAAAGAGCCCGCAGATTGCGCCCACGACAAGGAGAGCCGCGATGGATATATACAGCCTCTTTCTGAGCGGGCGGTTTGAGAAAAGCAGGAAATGCGTAAAGGCCAGGGGCGTGGCGATGATGAGAATTGTCGCCGTGGCGATATACTGCTGCTGGTGATCGCCCCAACTGTACGCCCAGGTAATGAAGATGGAGATGCCGGCCAGGATGAAGATCGACAGGGAGCCGAAGCGAGCCAGCATTTTGATGGATTGTTTCAACATATTTTTGCTCTCGTACCGGTCGGAGGCCATCCGAAGCCTCCGGGTCGCGTCCGCCCCGGCGGGCCCTTAAAGGACCGGCCCAATCGTCCAGGGGGCGAATTCTTCCTCGCCGAAGCCCTGCTTCTCACTGGCTGTCCGCTTCCCGCTGGCTACCTCGATGATCTCTTCGTAGATAGCGGCGGACACCTCCGCCAGGGGTTTGCCGGCGAGAACGCGACCGGCATCGAGATCCATGTCCTCCCTCATCCGTTCGTACATCGGGGTGTTGCTGGCTATCTTAATGCAGGGGACCGGCTTGCAGCCGTAGACAGATCCCCGGCCAGTGGTAAAGACGCAGATATTGGCCCCGCCTGCGACGATACCCGTCAGGGAGACGGGGTCATAGCCCGGTGTGTCCATGACCACAAGCCCCTTCTGTTCGACGGGCTCCGCATAGGCGTAAACTTCAGCGAGGGCGCTGCTGCCGCCCTTGGAGATGGCTCCCAGGGATTTTTCGTAGATGGTGCTCAGGCCTCCGGCCTTGTTGCCGGGGGTGGGGTTGTTGTTCAGCTCGGCCCCGAGGGTGCTCGAGTACCATTCCCACCAGCGGATACGCTCAACCAGTTTTTCTCCGATCTCCCGGCTTACCGCCCTGCGAGTCAGAAGATGTTCAGCGCCATAGATCTCCGGAGTCTCCCCCAGGATGACGGTCCCTCCCTGGGCGACCAGTAGGTCGGAGGCACCTCCGAGGGCTGGGTTGGCGGTGATGCCGCTATTCCCATCAGAGCCGCCGCATTGGGTTCCGAGCATGAGGCTGGCAAGCGGCTGGTCGGTCCTTTGCGCCTCGTTCAGCCTGGGAAGGAGGTCGAGGACAGCTCGGATCCCGGCATCGATGGTGGCTGCCACCCCTCCCTCTTCCTGGATAGTAAGGGCAGGAGGTCGTTGTCCTCTGGCTTCGCCTTCCGGGCTCGAGAGCCCCTCGACCTGGACCAGGTTTTTTCTCTGGATGAGAGTCGAGGCCTGGCCGACCTCGCAGCCGAGCCCCACCAGCAGGTATCCGCCAATGTTCGGGTGGGTCGCGAATCCGGAGAGCACCCTGTTGAGCTGTTCGTGGTCCAGGCCATCTTCCTGCATTCCGCACCCGCTCTTATGGGTCAGGGGGAGGACCCCATCCACATTTGGGAAACCATCGAGGGTCTCCTCTGGGATGCGCTGGCAAATGTACTTGCTGGTGGATGCGGAGCAGTTGACCGTGCTGATGACTCCGAGGTAGTTTCTCGTGCCGACCCGGCCATCCGGCCGCAGGTAGCCCTTGAATGTTCGCTCAGTCACCGCCGGAGGGGCGGGAGGGGGCTCGGTGGCGAAGGCGTAGTCCCGCTCAAAGTTCTCCGCCCCGCAATTGTGAACGTGAACATGGCTGCCGGCCGGAATATCCCTGGAGGCGAAGCCGATCACCTGGCCGAATTTGCGTATCTCGCCGCCAGCGGGTATCGCAACGATGCTCACCTTATGCCCCAGGGGAGCGTTGTCGCTAAGGCAGACCTCACTGTCTCCGACCGGGATGGATTCCCCCGCGACGAGGTCGCGACAGGAGACCGCCACATTGTCTTCGGGGCGCAGGATGATTGAGTCGGGTGGGGTGGGGCTGATGGGCATGGCGGCGGATTCTACCACACATCCGCCGCAGCCACCCTCCGAGCGGCCGCAAGCTCATCCTCCCGGGGGCGGCATTCGAGCCCGACAAATCCCCTATAGCCCAGGTCGTGGGCTGCCTTGAGCACGCGGTTATAATGAACCTCCCCGGTACCCGGCTCATTGCGGCCGGGGTGGTCAGCGAGTTGGAGGTAGCCCACCTGCTTCCACCCATCGCGGAGGCGGCCGCAAAGATCTCCCTCGGTGATCTGCATATGGTAGAGGTCCCAGTTGATCTTGACGCTTGGAGAGGCCACCTCCTCGCAGATGCGGATGGCCGGGGGGCTGCCGTAGAGGCAGTGCCCCTTGTGGTCGACCCGGATGTTCATCGGCTCGAGGATCATCACGACTCCGTGTTCTTCAGCGATGGGAGCGGCCAGCTTGAGCCCCGCGATGATGTTCTCATGCATCTCCTCCTGAGACATCCCGGGCTGGTCGTCGCCCCCGACAACGGTCATGAGCTTGCAACCCAGCTTTTTTGCCGCCTTGCAGGAGGTCTCGATTGCCTTGACGAATTTCGGATGGTTCCTGGGATTGTTGAGTCCCGGGCGAAACCCCCAGGCCGTGAACTGGGCCACCTCGATCTTCAGCTCGGCCGTCTTGTCGGCGACCGCGTCGATGTCTTTTCCTTTAAGTGGCCAGAACTCAACGGCCGGAAAGCCCAGAGCAGCGGCGGCCTCTATGCGCTTGAGGAAGGGGAGCCGGGCAAACCACATCTCAATATTGACGGCGAACCGGGTATGCGGGGTTTTTCCGATTCCGGAAACGTCCCCGGGTTTTTCCGCTCCGGCGACCAGGGGTGCCACCGCGCAGGCGGCCGCCGCGCCGAGGAATTTTCTTCTGGATGGGACTGTCATGACACTCTCCGGATGGTTTGGATCTGAGGGCCTGAGCGGCCCGAATTCGTATCAACTGAAGGTAGCATGAGGGGAAGTTCATATTGAACCGTTTCTCACGAAAATGGATCCGCTTTCGGGGCAGAGAGGGACCTCGCCGGAGCGATACGAGATGAGGCTCCGGTGGGCGATGGCTGCCCGTATTCTCAGCGTAACTGTTGTGCCAGAGACGCATTTTCCCCTTCCTCGCGGGTAGTTTGTGTCCGCGAACCGGGATGTTGCTTGCGGATTTAGGACGATGTTTCCTGCGTTGTTTGGGGCAAGATCGGGAATGCCGGGCCGATAAGTGGCCCAGGAGCCTGGAGGCGGTACTTTTTTATCCCGGCGAAGGCGCCCATGGGTTTATTATGGATACGGTGGGGGAGGAACAAGATAGCTCGACTTTCCCTTGGTTACTTGCATGAACGATGAACATCCGAATGAATACGATCCTGAAAAAGGCGTGACCTCGGAACCGCCGGAGCCGCCCCCCTCGGGATATCCAGGGGACTACCAGGACCCGGGGATGTCCTACCAGGGATATTCGCTCGAGGAATTGGCCGGAGCCGAAGATGGGGGCGAAGGCGAGGAGATCTACTCCAAGCCGGCCTATCTATCCGAGATGCCCTATTGGGCAATCTCGGCGCTATTGCATCTCGTGCTGATGCTCATTCTGGTCGGGATGGTTATTTCGCACAAAAAAGAAGAGAAGCTCTCGCTGCCCGTTTCTATGCGTGCGCCACCGCCTCCGATTCCCTACGACCCGACGAAGAAGAAGGCGATGGAGCGTAAGATTGAGATCCCCAAGCCCATCATTCCGGACATCCCTGTCGTCAAGAGGAAGATCGAAGAGCCCACGGTCGACATTCCCAAGGGAACGGATCTGCTCAACCAGAGCAACGTCAACATGCAGGCGACCTTCATCAATGACGCCATCGGGATGGCGGGAGGCGCCGCAGGCGCCTATGGAATGCGGCATGGAAAGGGAGCTCTGATTCGGGAGGGCGGAAGCGAGGCGACAGAAAGCGCGGTGAGGGCGGCCCTTGAATGGCTGTATCGCCATCAGCATCACGATGGCAGTTGGAGAGGGAAAGGCTTCACCAACCGATGCAAGGGAGGCAATTGCAGTGGAGCCGCCAACGATACCGACCAGGCCATCGGCCTTACGGGACTGGCTGTCCTGGCTTTTACCGGGGCCGGCCACAGCCATCGCTACTCCAGCGTGCCTCACTTCAAAACCTGCCTCCAGAAAGCCACCAAGTATCTGATGTCGACGCAAGGCAAGGGAGGGGGCGCCGCCTCGATGGGCCGCTACGGGAACAAGCCGGGACATAAATCCATGTACCACCACTCGATCGCCACCATGGCCCTGGGGGAACTGCTGATTCTTTCCGGAGATGTAATCACCCTCAAAAAAACGGTGAAGGCCGGCATGGAATACATCCTTCGGGCCCGCAACCCCGGCAAGGCCTGGAGATATGGGTACAGGGATGGGGATAATGACGTCTCCGTCACCGGCTGGATGATTCTTGCCCTGAAAACCGGGAAGATCAGCCGGCTCGGAATCGACAAGGAGAGATACGAGGAGGCCTTCAGGGACTCCATCGCTTATTTCCGCGGGCTCACCAACGAATATGGAATCACCGGTTATCACCAGAAGGGCAAGGAGCACCAGCCCGTTCCCTGCATGACCTCAGTGGGCGTTCTTTGCCGGCTCCTGGCAGGCGAGAAGCGTACCGCCGGCTCCATCCGGCTGGGGGTCGAGCAGATACTCAAGCAGCCCCCGGTATGGAAAAAGAAAAACCCCCAGTCACCGTTTTACTATTGGTATTACGCCAGCTACGCGCTCTTTCAATATGGGGGGACTCCCTGGAAGGCCTGGAATCCGGACATGCAATCCGCCCTGCTGAAGAGCCAGCGCAACCGCGGCTGTGTTGATGGGAGCTGGGATCCGATAGTCAGCTATTCCAAGCGCGGCGGCAGGGTCTACACCACCGCGCTCGGAGCGATGACCCTCGAGGTCTATTATCGTTTTCGCCGGACACAGGCCGGGGCCGGATTTTTCAAACAGTAGCGGTCCGCCCTGAGGTGCCCGGGTGGGCCTCAGGCAGGCAACCAGATCCCAGCTGTCCTGGTGCCCTCGATGTTCGGCATGGCACCGGCTCTTTCGCATCGGGAGCTGTGGGTCGGAGCCAACTCATCTCCGTGGGAGGCATCGATCATCTCCGCGGCGAGGACATCGCAACGCTCGTTAAGGGTCGCCCCGGAGTGCCCGCGAGTCCACGCCCAGGATGTGTCGTGGGCAAGAGCCGCTTCGGCGAGCGTGCGCCAGAGGCCGGGGTTGAGAAGGGTGCCCTTCTTCTTCCGGAACCCGAGCCTGGACCACCTGGTGACCCAATCCGTCATGCCATTAAAGAGATATTCGCTGTCGGTGACGATGAGAACCCTGGAGGGCATTGTCAGCGCATTGAGGCCGGCTAGGGCAGCCGTCATCTCCATGCGGTTGTTTGTTGTGTCTTCGGCTCCGCCACCAAGCTCCAATTCCCATCCGGGTGCCCACAGGATGGCTGCCCAGCCTCCCGGCCCGGGGTTCGGGCGACTGCCGCCATCGGTATGCATAAGAACCTCCGGAGCTTCAGCGCCAAGGCACGGGCTCTCCCTTAACGCGAGATCTGGTTCCTGCGAGGCCAATGGTTGATCCTGGTGTTTCTAAATGCCCCCTGGGACCGGCTTACTTCGTGGTGGCTGCGTAACCCTTTTTCGGCTTTCCGTCATCGTCGAGCTTGTTGCAGGTCCACAGGATCCCTCTTGTGAGCAGATCGAGGTAGGTTTTCTGCTCCATGGTGACATTGTAATGCCCGATGGTCGTACCGAAGGTCCTGATCTTTCCGTAGGTGCTGGCCCAGATACAGACCTGCTCCTTCACTTTCGGGTCCTTGTCCTTGCTCCCGATGCCGAGGACGGTGGTCCCCTCGAGGGCCCTGGTATGGTAAAGCTCTCCCTTGGGCGTGATCCAGGATGCTGGAAAGCCTTTCATGACAGGATGGGTCGGGTTCTTATTGTCAATCCTGATGGGAAAATGGCGCCCATGACGCCTGGATTCGACCCCAACGAGCTTGTCCCATTCCTTGGTACTGGTATCCCTGAATGTGTGCATCGCGCAATGGATCATGACGACTCCAACGCCGTTGTCGATGTGGGCCTTGACGATTTCTTCGATCACCTTTGGATCTTTGAACTTGGCATGGCATTCGTTGTGGACGATCACGTCGTAGGCCTTGGCCCAATCGGGATCTTTGTAAATCTCAGGCAGCCCACCTCCCTTGGGATTCTCCAGTGACAGGGTCCACTTGACGTTTGCCCGGGCGCTGACGCCCTTTGAGAGGATGTGTTGCTGCTTGGCGTAATCGTGATAACCACCGCCCGTGATGAGCAGCGCCTTGAGCGGAGCTGCAGCCTCTTCCCCCGGATCGGAGCTCAGCGGGCTCGAGGTCATGAGGCAGGCAATCAGAGCGGGGAGACAGAGATGCTTGAGGTATTTCATCGTGGCTTCACCTTACTTAGGACTTCGTTTACCAGACTACTGTAGAGCTTGCGGGTAAAGGGCTTACCTGCATACAGGGTTTTAATTCATGGCTCTGAAAATTGGCGACTAATTTTTTTTAATTCCCGTGGATACTGCTACACTAATGTAGTAGTTTTCTGCCTTCATTGATTGAGGCTGGGGCCATAGCCCCGTTTTTGAGACTTTAAAATGAAATTTTCCGCGCTGGAAGAATACGGATTACGCTGCATTCTCAGCCTGGCAAGAACCGAGGCACGGGTCCTGGCCCAGGGGCAGACCGCGGATTCTCCCGGACAGGAATACGCTACCGTTCCCGAGGTCGCGCAGAAAGAGGGCATCTCGGTCCAATATGTCAGAAAGCTTTTCGGGCTGCTGGCAAAGGCCGGACTGATCGAAGGCGTCCGGGGCCGCAGAGGCGGATTTCAGCTGGCCAAGCCGGCCGAGGCGATTACCGTCTCCGAGGTCCTCCAGGTGCTTGGCGGCAGGCTCTACGAATCGGACACCTGCAATCGTTTCGCCGGAGATCGCAAGTTCTGCGTTCACAGCAATGACTGCTCCATTAGGTCCCTCTGGTCCGGGCTCCAGTTCATCCTTGACGGGGTGCTTGAAAGCGTAACGCTCAAGGAGCTTACCGGAAACGAACAGAGTGTCGGACAGTGGACCCAGGTGCACTCCAGCGACATTCCAACCCTGAACCTCGCCGGCGACATCCAACAGAAGACCTGAGAAAAAGTGAAACGCTGACAGCATGCAAAGCCCTACAGACCATCTGAACGAATTGGCCGGCCAGGAATATAAATACGGTTTCGTCACCGATATTGAATCCGAGGCTATCGAGCCGGGCCTGAACGAAGATATCATCCGCAGGATTTCATCCATCAAGAAGGAGCCGGACTGGCTGCTGGAGTGGCGCCTCAAGGCCTACCGGCACTGGCTTGACATGGTCGAGCCCCGATGGCCAAAGGTCGGTTATCCCGAGATTGATTTTCAGTCCATCGTTTATTACTCCAGCCCAAAGCCGAAGAAGGAGCTTGAGAGCCTGGACGAGGTGGATCCCGAGGTGCTGGCGACCTTTGAGAAGCTCGGCATCTCCCTGGATGAGCAGAAAAGGCTTTCCGGTGTCGCGGTGGACGCGGTATTCGACAGCGTATCCGTAGCCACAACCTTCAAGGACAAGCTGTCCGATCTGGGGATAATCTTCTGCTCCTTTTCCGAAGCCGTACGGGAACATCCCGACCTGGTGAAAAAATATCTCGGCTCCGTCGTTCCCTATAGCGACAACTTCTATGCCACCTTGAACTCTGCCGTTTTCAGCGATGGGTCTTTCGCCTACATCCCCAGGGGCATCCGCTCGCCGATGGAGCTCTCCACCTACTTCAGGATCAATGCCGCCAATACCGGGCAATTTGAGAGGACCCTGATCGTCGCCGAGGAGGACTCCTACGTCAGCTATCTCGAGGGCTGCACCGCCCCGATGCGGGATGAGAACCAGCTCCACGCAGCCGTGGTTGAGCTGGTGGCCCTCGACAACGCCCAGATCAAATACTCGACAGTACAGAACTGGTATCCCGGGGACGAGAACGGCAAGGGGGGCATCTATAACTTCGTCACCAAGCGGGGAGCCTGCAGGGGACGGGGCTCCAAGATTTCCTGGACCCAGGTGGAGACCGGCTCGGCAATCACCTGGAAATATCCAAGCTGCATTCTCCAGGGCGATGATTCGGTCGGGGAATTCTATTCCGTCGCGCTGACCAAGAATTTCCAGCAGGCCGACACCGGCACGAAGATGGTCCACATCGGCAAGAACACCAGGAGCACTATAATCTCCAAGGGCATCTCCGCCGGGCGAGGCCAGAACTCCTACCGTGGGCTGGTCAAGGTCAACAAGGGCGCTGAGGGAGCCCGGAATTTCTCCCAATGTGATTCCATGCTGCTGGGCGACCGCTGTGGGGCCCATACCTTCCCTTACATCGAGATCGACAACCCCACGGCTCAGGTCGAACACGAAGCTTCCACCTCGAAGATCGGCGAAGACCAGATCTTCTATCTCCGTTCACGGGGGATCTCGACAGAAGACGCGATCTCCATGATCGTCAACGGATTCTGCAAAGAGGTCTTCCGTGAGCTTCCCATGGAATTCGCCGTGGAAGCGCAGAAATTATTGAGCATCAGCCTGGAGGGGAGTGTCGGTTGACCCCGTCCCCCGCCTGGCATCCCATCCACCTGACCTAACGAAACCAAAACGAGCATTCCGCCAATGTTGGAAATTAAAGATCTTCAGGCAAAAGTTGAAGAAACCCAGATATTGAAAGGACTCACCCTCAACGTCGGGCCCGGGGAGGTCCACGCCGTTATGGGGCCAAACGGCTCCGGCAAGAGCACCCTGGGCAAGGTGATCGCCGGTCACGAGGACTATATCGTTACCGGCGGCGGGGTCACCTACAAAGGCAAGGACCTCCTGGAGCTGGAACCCGAAGAGAGGGCCTGCGAGGGCGTTTTCCTGGCATTCCAATATCCTGTTGAGATCCCGGGAGTTGGAAACAACTACTTTCTTCGAACAGCCCTGAACTCGATCCGCAAGAGCAGAGGAGAAGAAGAGCTCGATGCCTTCGATTTCATCTCTCTTGCGAAAGAGAAGGCGGCCCTGGTTCGGATGGACGAGGCTCTTCTCGACCGCCCCGTTAACGAGGGCTTTTCAGGCGGGGAGAAAAAACGCAACGAGGTCTTCCAGATGGCCGTCCTCGAGCCCTCTCTCGCGATCCTCGATGAGACGGATTCCGGGCTTGATATCGATGCCCTGAAGGCCGTCGCCGATGGAGTGAACTCGATGAGAAATCCCGAGAGGAGCTTTATCGTCATTACGCATTACCAACGGCTTCTCGAGTACATAGTCCCTGATTATGTCCATGTCCTGCACGATGGAAAAATCATAAGGTCGGGCGGGAAGGAGTTGGCTCTCGAGTTGGAGGAGAAGGGCTATACCTGGATTGAGGGGGAGGCCGTAAAGTCGGCCAGCTGAAAGCGGCCCAGGCGGCGTAAATGATGGCAGATGGTGAAGCAGCGATGACTGAGCAGAGAGCCGAGGGGGCCGAGGCCTTCCTGGAGGCCTATGAGAGGGCTTCGGCGCCGAATGGAGCCTCATGGTTCGCCCCGTTCCGGAAAGCCGCCAGGGAGAGGTTTCGCAGCGTGGGTATACCCGGGCCACGCGATGAGAAATGGAAATACACCCACCTCGGGGGGCTTGCAAAACAGACCTTTGAGATGGGCTCACCCGATGGCGGTGAATTGACATCTGTCGATCTGCGGGAAGCCCAGGTCGCGGATCTCGATTGTCCGCAGATGGTTTTTGTGAACGGGGTCTTCCAGGAGGAGCTCTCGAGCCTGCCTGCTCCTTCGGCGGGTATCGAGGTCCATAGCCTTTCCGAGGCTCTCCTGGAGAGGCAGGAGGAATTAGAGGCCTTTTTCAGCCAGGAACCCGGCTTTGACTTCGAGATCTTCGCTGATCTGAACACGGCCCTCTTCTCCTGCGGCTCCTATATCCGGATCAGGAGAGGAACCGAGCTCCGCAGACCCCTCTATCTGATCCACCTGACAAGCCGCCAGGATGGGCCCTTTATGTCCCATCCGCGCAATATCATTCACGTGGAAGAGGGCGCCGGCCTTTGCCTGGTCGAGGACTACTGCGGCCCCGATGATTTCGTCTATCTTTCCAATCCGGTCACGGAATTCCAGGTTGAAAAAGGAGCCAGGGTCCTTCATCACAGGCTGGTTCGCGAGGGAGACGCCTCTTTTCACATCTCCAGCCTGGGCGTCCGGCAGGCTGACGACAGCGCCTTCTCCTCCAGCTCTTTCTGTCTTTCCGGTGGCATGGTTCGAAATGATGTGGTGACACTGCTTGGCGGTGAAGGCATCGAGTGCGACCTCAACGGGTTGATCATCGGAGGCGGGAAACAACATATCGACAATCACACCCGCATCCATCATGCCCGGGCGAACTGCAATAGCCGGGAGTTGTACAAGGCCGTACTTGATGACGAATCACACGGGGTCTTCAACGGAAAGATTTATGTGGCCCAGGATGCCCAGAAAACCCATGCGATACAGACGAATCAGAGTCTTCTGCTTTCCCCAAAGGCCGTGATGGACACCAAGCCGGAGCTGGAAATCTACGCCGATGACGTCAAATGCACACATGGGGCGACTGTCGGACAGCTGAACGAGGATGGCATGTTTTATCTTCGGTCGCGCGGCATCGATGAAGAGACGGCCCGCGTCCTTCTCGTTTACGCCTTTGCCAGCGACCTGGTCTCGGGCATCGAGCTGCCGCCCTTGCGGGAGGCGGTCGAGAGGCTTCTCTTTGACAAGCTCCCGGGGCATTGCGAGCCGGCCGGGGAGGCCAAAGGAGCCTGCTGATGTCCGCGCCCCCCGACTCTTCCGAGAGAACCTGCGCCTATGACGCGGAGAGCATCCGCGATGAGTTCCCCATACTGGCCCAGGAGGTCAACGGCAAGCCCCTTGTCTATCTCGACAACGCGGCGACAACCCAGAAGCCCGCGGCGGTCATCGATGCGGTATGCGATTACTACCGCAACTACAATTCAAATATTCACAGGGGGGTGCACACCCTGAGCCAGAGGGCCACCGAGGCTTACGAGCTGGCAAGGGCCAAGCTCATGGCCTTTCTTGGCGCGGAGAGCCCCTCCGAGATTATTTTCCTTCGCGGCGCAACCGAAGGGGTCAACCTGGTGTCCCAGGCCTGGCTCCGCCCGCTCCTGGAGCCGGGAGATGAAATTATTCTCAGCGAGATGGAGCACCATTCCAATATCGTCCCCTGGCAACTGCTACGGGAGCAGGCCGGCGCAGTCCTCCGGGTCGCCCCGATCAGAGAAAATGGGGAGGTCGATCTGCGGGGCTACGAGGAGCTCTTCAGCGACCGCACCAGGTTCGTCTCACTCACGCATGTATCCAACGCGCTCGGCACCATCAACCCGATCCGACAGATGGTAGCCAGCGCCAGGGAGAGGGGCGTCCCCGTCCTCGTGGATGGAGCCCAGGCGGCGGCGCACCAGGCGGTCAGCATGGAAGAGCTGGGATGTGACTTCTATACCGTCTCGGGTCACAAGATGTACGGACCTACAGGCATCGGGGCCCTCTACGGCAGGAAGAGCCTGCTGCAAAAGATGCCGCCTTATCACGGTGGCGGAGAAATGATCCTGTCAGTCTCTTTCGATGAGACGATCTATAATGATCTCCCCTATAAATTCGAGGCGGGCACCCCGAATATCGCCGGCGCCATCGGACTTGGAGCGGCTATCGATTATATGGAAAATATCGGCCTCGATGCGATCGAGGCCCATGAGAAGGATCTCCTCGAATACGCCACCGCCAAGGTCTCTGCGATCGATGGGCTGCGAATCATAGGCCAGGCGGATGAGAAGGCGGGAATCCTCTCCTTCAACCTGGGGGATGTCCACCCCCATGACGTGGGCACCATTCTCGACCAGGAAGGAATAGCCGTCAGGGCGGGCCATCATTGCGCCCAGCCCGTTCTTGAGCGCCTCGGCGTCCAGGCCACGGTGCGGGCCTCCTTCGCGCTCTACAATACCAGGAGCGAAATCGACAGGCTGGTCGAAGGAATCGGCAAGGTGGGGGAGGTCTTCAGCTGATGCCGGACCTTCGTGAACTTTACCAGGAGCTGATACTCGACCATGGGAAATCTCCCCGCAACCTGCGGAAGATCGAAGATTGCAGTCATGAGGCCAGCGGCTTCAATCCCGTCTGCGGGGACAAGGTCAGGCTCTACCTTGCCTGTCGGGACGAGATCGTGGTGGACGCATCCTTCGAGGGCTCAGGATGCGCCATCTCCACGGCCTCGGCGTCCATGCTCACCCAGATCGTCATCGGCAAGCGCGTCGATGAAATCCGGGAGCTGAGATGCCGGGTGGGCGAGATGCTCACCTCCAGCCCGGGGGAGCAGGCGGATATTGAGAGCCTGGGTAAGCTTGCCGCCTTTTCAGGTGTCTGTGAATTCCCAAACAGGGTAAAGTGCGCCACACTGGTATGGCACACCCTCGATGCAGCCCTTGGCTGTGAAAAAAAATCAGTTTCCACGGAGTGAAGAAATGCTTCAAGAAAACGAAACAAGGGAAGATTGTGGTGAAGAGCCATCGGCCGCGGGCGACGATGAACCCCGCGAGCTGACTCCGCTCGAAGAAGAGATTCTTTCTACGCTGAAGACCGTCTACGACCCGGAGGTGCCGGTCGATATCTACGACCTGGGGCTGATCTATGATTTCGGCGTAAATGCCGAGGGTAAAGTGGACGTGAAGATGACCCTGACGAGCCCTGCATGTCCGGTGGCCGGCACCTTGCCGATAGAGGTCGAGTGCAAGATCAAGGCCATCGACGGAATAAGTCAGTGCAACGTCGACCTGGTATGGGACCCTCCCTGGGATCCATCTATGATGACCGAAGCCGCCAGGCTCAAGCTCAACCTCTGAGGAATCGAGTTCAGGCAGATGGATCTCAGCCGTTGAGTCCGGCGAGAAGCCCGGCGATCGTGGACTTCTGGCGCGCAATATTATTGCGGTGGTAGAGGTTGTTTTTAGCCGCCTTGTCGAGGCAGGAGGACAGCTCCTGGAAAGCGGACTCAGCGCCAGCCTTGTCCTGGCTTTCTACCATGGAGTGAAACTTCTTGGTGAGAGTCTTGATCTCGCTCTTCGCGCCCTTGTTGCGGAGCCGGCTCTTCTCGTTCTGCCGAATACGCTTCTTGGCCTGGAGGCTATTTGCCATGGAGGTGTCCCTGAATAGGTCTCGATTTATGAAAGCCCCGGATATTACTTTGAACCAGCCGAGGCATAAACAAAAAAATCACTTCCGGAAAAACAACCCGGCGGCCAAATTTTTGATAAACCGGGCGCTATCCGTTCTTTTTCTTCTGCATCAGTCCGTCTACCCGCTCTGATACGTCCCGAAAGCCGATATCCGTGGCCATGATGATCTGGTAGTGCTCGAGAGCCTTGTCGTATTCACCGTTATCTTCAGTCGCGGTGGCGAGGTTGTACCGAATATCCTTGGCGATATCGCTGTCGGGATCGGCAACCCCCTTCAGGGCCTCTTCGTACTGGGTCATGGCGATAGCGTAAACGCTCTTTTTCTGGAAGCACTGGCCCATGCTGTTCTGGGCCCGGACCTTGAACTTGGGGTCCTTGACGGCCTTCTGGAATTGCTCGATGGCCTCATCGTATTGCTCTCCCTGCATGAGCAGGCCTCCATAGATGAGCTTGAGTTCGTAATCGGTGGGATGGGCCTTCACCTTCCGTTCGTACTCCCCGGTTTTGAACTCGACTGATTTTTCCTGGGAAGCATCAAGCTGGGCCCGGAGTTCGTCGATCTCGCCTTCAGGGCCGCCGCCCTCCTCCAGCTCCTGCAGTTTTTTCTCCAGAGATGCGACCTGCTCATCGAACATGGATTCCTGGAGAGAACCCAGCCGGTCGATGGCGAACAGGTCCTGGGCATTGACCTCGAGAGCTTTTTTATAGGCGGCCTTGGCGTGCTTCCACTTTCCCAGATCCTGGTAAAGACCGCCAAGCTCCCGCCAGAGCCGCGAATTGGTCGGATCGCTGCGAAGGTCTTCCTTCTTGAAGCGGATGGCCTCAATCCGATCCTCATCCGTTCGCAGGACCTTCGCTTTCTGCTCGAGATCCGCGGACTCCTCTTCGCTCTTCAGCATTGAGCGGAAGGAGTCGTCTCCGGTTTCTGATTTTTTTTCTTCAACCGCGTCTACCATCGTTGCGGCGGACAGATCACGGATCGCCTTGCCAGCCTCCTTGTCCTCAGGCCGGTACATTTTCAGTTTTTCCCAGGCCTCGATAGCCTTCCTGGGATCGCCTTCTTCCCTCCACAGGGCGCCGAGTTTTCGATAGCTCTCGATATGGGTCTTATCGATATCGGTAAGGTCTGAGAGGATGGCTATGGCGCTCTCTCTCGCTTCAATCTTTTCCAAAAATTCGGCCAGGTCGAACAGGAGCGAAACGTTGTGAGGCTGGGACTTGAGGGCCTGCTCGATTTCCATGACAGCCTCATCCCACTTGCTCTGCAGGCTCAGCTTTTTGATCTTGGCCAGGCTGCCGGCGGCTTTCAATTTCGTGCCGACCCCGCCCGCGGGGTTGCCCCCATTGTTCTCGACCAGCTGAGCTTCAACCCGGTGAAGCGTCTGGCGTTCATCTGAAGCCTTGGGATTGACCGTTAAGCCCTGGATATAAAGCTCGATGGCGTATTCGAGGTTTCCCTTGCGGGCGGCCTGCTCAGCCCGTTGAAAAATGTCTTTTGCGGTATTCACGAAGAGTATTCCTGAAGGAAATCAACTCGATCACCGAAAGTCGCTGACCGATGTAAAACGCATCTTCCTGTAGCCTGTAAGACTCTTGCGGCCGTTGAAACAAAGAAAAGGCCGGTTGATGCGGCCCGAAGTCATTTGTTCAAGGCTGTATGGAGACAGGCGATAAGAAAGTTAAGATACCACCCGGTACCTTCTAAAGCAATTATACCAGCCAGGCACCGAGGTCCAAATAGGGCCTTTCAGTGACAAGCGGAGAATAAAACCCGCCCGGAAACACTAACCAAATCCTTACAGGCTGCCCGAGCGGAAGCCTAGGGTCAGTACGGAAGCTCGCCACTGTGGGCTTCGTATTCTCCTGTGTCGACCATCTCGATGGCATCCCAGGGGCAGCCTTCCAGGAAGGTGCCTTCGGGGCCCTTGGTGGTGCATTTTCGGCAGCCGATGCATTTGAGAGGATCCACCTCGATGACCCCGAAGCTGGGGGCTCCCGGATTCTGTACGAGGATCATGCATTCATCTACCGGACAATAGGCCTGGCAGACGGGAGCGCCCGCACAGCCCGTGCAGGATTCGGTGATGTAAGCCAGGACCTTGGGCTTTTTTTTGCGCCGTTTTGCTTGAGCCGTCGCCATGTATTTCCGGTCTCCGAGGAGCTCCATATCCGTTCGGATCCGCCCTGGGCGAATATCCTGACAGGTATTCTAACGATCCAGCACGGCCCTGACTAATGCATTTTATTTTTGCGGAAAACCAGCTCGGGCGTCATCCGGGAGCCTGTTGGAGGATAGCTGGAAGGTCCTCCATGCTCTCTATGAGATAGTCCGGAGGACAGTCCATGAAATCATCCGGGCGAAATCCGTACCGGACCCCGGCGCAAAGGCAGCGGGCCTCGCGGGCGGTCAACACATCGACCCTGGTATCGCCAACAAGCAGAGAGCTTTCAGGCGCCGCCCCGGCGGCCTTGATGAGATGGAGTAGTCCGGCCGGGTCGGGTTTCCTGCCAAAATGGCTGTCCCCGCCAATAACGGATTGAAAGTGAGGGGCGAGCCCCAGGGCCTGGAGTATTCTCTCGGTGGGGCCCAGGGGTTTATTTGTCAGGACACAGAGAGGAAGAGGGGCCAGGCTTTCGAGGGCCTTGGCCACCCCGGGGTAGAGGGTGCAGCGATCTGTGCAATGCTCAATGTAGTGGGAAAGGAAGGCGTCGAGGACCTCATCGTAAATTACGCCTTTCTTGCCGGGGCCGACGGACCGCTCGACCAGCTTTCGAGCCCCATCTCCCACAAATTGAACAACGACTTCAACCGGATGCCGGGGAAGCCCCGATTCGCCAAGGGCGTGGTTCACGCTGCGGGCGAGGTCATCCCTGGTTTCTACAAGGGTGCCGTCGAGGTCAAAAACGATCAGCCCGCATTCAGTATCCATGGCCTGTTTCGGACAATCCGGTTCGGAAAAGAGGTTGCGACAGATGGAGAGGAAGCTCCAGTCAACCTCCCTTCGCTTTACTTGCTGTCCATAAAAGCATCCTATATACTTCGCAATTGGTGGATACTGTACGCGAATATTGCTATTAATCATCTTGAGCGCAGTGGACAGGGGCGATAAATGCGACTTTTCATAATCGGGGCGATCTTCATTCTGGCTGCGGGGACGCTGCTTACCGTGGGAATCATCTCTCGCGGCATACCTGTGCTGATGGTCGAAGACCTGTTCGCGGCAGAACCCACGCTCCTGCTGGAAGATACGATCCGGGTAGACAATGGAAAGATCGTCGCCATCGACAGTCTGGCTCCAAGACTTCGTTTCAAATACGCGACGGAAAAAGAACCCGGCAATGTGATCCAGGTAGAGAGCGACAGGAACCCTCCTGAGAATTTCCGGGTTGGAATCGGCGCCAGCATCAAGGGAACCTATGACCGGGAGAAAAAGCTTTTCAGGGCGTACCAGGTGAGCACGAATTGCCCTAGTCGGTACGATCCGAAGGAAGAGTTGAAAAAGATCGAGGAGCGGCAGCAAGGACCCCCAGGTTCCTCGCCGAGCTACGAGGCGCCTCCCCGGAGCACCTCGAGAGCCGTCCCCCGCGGGATCAGGACCGATGGACCTGCCGTGGTGGGGCGATGAGGCCGGTTACGATCGGGAGGGCAGTGGAGCGCATCATATGGGTGTCCTGAATTTCGGTCACACATTGCTCTGGGTCACAGTCGCGCTATTAGCCGTGATAGCCCTCCTGTGCGTCACGGGGATTTCATCGCGTGACCGGCGCTTCATTCGCAGCGCGCGTGTTGGATTCTACGTTGTCTTCGTGCTGGTCCTCGCATCATCGGGCGCCCTGGTCTGGGGGTTCCTCGCGGGGTACTACAACAACGAATATATCTGGGGATATTCCGACAAGGACCTGCCCTTCTTTTTCAAGTTCGCGGGGCTCTGGGCTGGACTGGATGGATCCCTTCTCTTCTGGACCCTGATCCTGACCGGCGTCAGCGCCCTGGCAGCCCTGCAGCACCGGTGGAGTGGCCTGCATCCCAGCGGGAGGCGCATGGAGCCCTATGTCTACCTGGTGCTCTGCGCCATCATCGGCTTCTTCGTCGCCCTGGCAATCAACCAGAACGCTTTTCATGAGATGGAGACGATGGAGGTTCTCCACCTGGCCCGAGTCTACAACATCCCGATGGATCATGAAGGGAATCTGCTCAACGGGAAAGGTCTCAATCCCCAATTGGTCAACTACTGGTTCGTAATACACCCACCCTGTCTCTACCTCGGAATGGTGATATTCGCCGTACCGTTCGCCTTCGGGATGGCGGCTCTGATCTCCGGAGAGCTCGGCTCCTACTGGGTCCGTATCACTCGGCGCTGGACCATGGCGGCCTGGCTTTTTCTCACCTGCGGGATCATCCTCGGCGGCCTCTGGGCTTACCGCCAATTGGGCTGGGGCGGCTACTGGGCCTGGGATCCTGTCGAGAACGCATCTTTTCTCCCCTGGTGCGCGGCCACGGCCTTCCTGCATTCCATCATGATCCAGGAGCGCCGCGATATGCTGAAGAGATGGAATGTATTCCTCCTCATTTTCGCTTTCTTCCTGACCATCGAAGCAACCTACATGACTCGGAGCGGGGAGATTTCCTCGGTGCATTCATTTGGTGAAAACGTGGTGATCGGCACCTGGTTCAGGATCTTCAAGTGGGGGATCCTCGGCTCCGGCCTTTTCCTGCTGTTCTTCAGATTCAAGGAACTCAAGGGGAACCACCAACTCGATTCGCTTCTGTCCAGAGAGGCAGCTTTTTTCTTCAACAACCTTGTCCTCGTCGTGCTGGCCATCTCCATCTGGACCCTCAGTTGGCTCCCGAACCTGAGTTCGGCTTATTTTTCCGAGACCTGGACCTTCGAGCCCCAGGATTTCAATCTCTTCATGTCCCCTCTTCTCGCCCTCCTGGTATTCCTTACCTCGATCGGTCCCAGCCTTGGCTGGATCAAGAGCAGCGGCCGCAGCCTCAGAAAAAATTTCTTCCTGCCCGGGCTGCTCTCTCTCTCGCTGACAGGGGTTGCGTACTGGATAATTTATCTCCTGCGACCCGAGACCATGGGCTTCAGCAAGGTTTTCAGCATCAAGCCGCTGACCGACGCTCTCAATGGAAAGGAAACCGAGGAACTCTTTTATTCAAGCAGCCTCTACCCAACAGGCTTTTTCCTGTTCTTCTCCTTCCTGATCCTGACGACCATCGGAGCGGAGTTTGTCCGAAACGTGCGGGCCAGGAGCCGACTCAGAGGACAGGGCATAGGCGGCGCCTCCCTCTCCCTTGTGCTGCGGGACAACAGGCGCTATGGCGGCTATATCGTCCACATCGGAATCGCGGTCCTCGTAATCGGGATCGTAATCAGCTCGATGTATAAAATCGCCGAGGAAAAAATCGCCGTTGGCGTCGGCGAGTACGCTCGGATCGGAAACTACCTGATCAATCCTTATGAGGTCAACCGCCCCTTCAGCGAGATCGCCGAGGCCTATTCCAAGGTCCAGGCGAAGACCCACCGGGTGGAAGACTTCGAGGATGGACTTCCTTACCTCCGCGACCAGGTGTCCTTCCGTATTTTTTACGATCCGCTCAGCCGGACAAAGCAGGCGCATGCCGCCGAGGATTCACACGGGGGAGCTCATGGCGAAGAGGCGACGCATACCCTCAAGGCCTTGCCGGTAACCGCACGTGAGATCTCCAGGCTCCGTCCGGAGCGCCGGTTCTATCCCAAGCAGGACCAGTGGATCAACGAGGTCAGCATCCATCGAAGCCTGTGGCAGGATGTCTACATCTACTATTCCAATCGGGATCCGGACAACAAGGTCTACATGACGGCCTATCTGAACCCCTTTATGGGGCTCCTCTACATTGGAACGGTCATCATGCTCCTGGGCGGAATCTTCGCGGCGCTGCCTTTCTCGGGTAACCGGGTCGGGCTGGCTGAGTGAGGATCGGGCCGATCATGAATACGAAGTTTATTCCTCCGGCATTCTTCGCTCTCATCGTCGCGGGATTCGGCATCCGAGAGGGCCTGACCCAGGATGCCCCGGCCGAAGCGACCTCCGGCGAAGACGCCAGGCGCCTCAACCGGCTGTATGCTGAGTTTAAGTGTAAATGCCCAAAAGAGAACTGGACCAGGACCCTGGCGGGCTGCTTTGAGCCCTGTGTCGATCCGCAGAAAGGCCTGGTCAGAAGGCTCGTCGCGGAAGGCCTCAGTGATGAAGAAATCAGGCGGCGAATGATCCTCGACGCAGGGACTGAGCAGGTCCTGGCCAGGCCGAGTTCCCTGCCCAATTACATACCTTACGCCATCTTCGCGACCCTCGGGCTATGCGTGCTGCTTGTGCTGCGGCGCATGCTCCGGCAGGGCCGGACCGAAGACTGTCTCGATGACGATTCGGGGCCGGGGCGGCGTCCGGCAGACGAGTTCATGGATGCTCGCATCGAGGCTGAGTTGGATAGGCTGAAGGACTGACAGCAATGATCGCCACATCACTCCTCCTCCTCATCTCCTTCATCATTTGCTGCATTCTCTATTTCGCCTGGAGCGGACCACGGGAATCATGGGATCCTGACCTCGAGTCAGGCGTTCTCTCGATCCTGGAGAGACGAAAAGATAAGCTGCTGCGGGCACTCAAAGATCTCGATGATGTGCATGAGATGGGAACGATCGAAAAAACGGAATACCTTCAATTGCGCCGCAACTACAAGGCCAGGGCGGTTGTCGCCCTGCGTGAATTTGACAGGGTGCGGGAGACGCGGCTTCGCAGGCTCAAAAGCGGCGAGGGCCTCGTAAGCCCCGCCCTTCGCGCCCAGGTTGACAAGATGGTGCGGCAGCGGCGCCAAGGCGCCGCGCCCGCGGCCGAGGGGGGTGAATGAGCAAAGCAACTACAGCGAGTACTGTTTGCCTGCTCCTGGCGACAGCCTTTTCCGGTGGCCCCGTCCTCGGGGCCCTGGTGCTCGAGGGCCGAATCTATGACGGCCCGGCCAGCAATTCCAAGGTAAGGGCTGAGGGGTTTCGTTCGACAGCCTGGAAGGTGCCTGTGGCGGACCGTGAAATCGAGATCCGGGCCCTTCGGCCGGGGGCTGAAAAGAGCTGGAAAACGACCACGAGTCCTGATGGAAGCTTCCGGATTGAAACCAGCCTGTCCAATTCAAGGGAGGCGGAGCCGTTTGTCGCCCTTGTGGATGTCGATGGCCGGCAGTTTTTCACCGGGTCTTTCAATCTTGAAGAAAAGAAACCCCTCGAGATATTCGTCTATCCCGCCGGCGAAGACCCTGAAAAGGTTCGGACGATCGCCAAGGTTGTCCATTCGATCGAAAAAGAGGGCGGCCTCCACTACCTGAAGGTCCAGTTCCGGGTCGAGTTCCTCAACGGCGGAGATTCTATCTATATTGGCCAGAAGTCCAGGGATGGCAGTCGCGAGGTTTACCGCATTCCCATTCCCGCCGGAGCGGTGCTCGGTCTCAATGAAGGCCCTGTCCCCGGGACAAGATGGAAGAAGAGTCCGGACGGACGATTCCTGGTCATAGATGAGCCCGTGCAGGGATTCGCGGACCTTCTCGCGCGTGGACATCAGCCGGGAGTCGATGGCCCCGGCTGGCTGGTCGAATACCGATTACCGGCCACGAACCTGTTTGCATTGACATATCCGCAGCCCCTTCGGCCGCTAAGCCGGCAGGAGGGGCAGGGCGATGGGTTCCTGGTCTTTGTCCAGGAAGGAGACATGAAAATCGAGTCCGCGGTCTCCAGTCTTCAGAAATTCAATGACACGGTGAAGACAAACCCGCTCGACCAGACCTCAAAGAGCTTCGAGGTCTACGGGGCCCGGGCTGCCGCCCCTGAAGCCGGAGCCCTGCTGAGGGTCCCCATCGAGCTGTCCGATATGGCTATCGGCGAGGTGAGCGAGGACGCCCTGTTCTGGCATGGAGGAACCATCGCGGTCATCCTGCTGGGAATCCTTGCCGGCATTACCCTGGGGCGTTCCCGGACCCCCGCGATTTCACTTGAGGGCTTGACGGGAGACCAGTCCAGCCCCGGCATTCTTGACCAGATCGCCAGTATCGATGCGCTGAGGGCCTCCGGTGGCATTGCCGAGGGAGAGTACCAGCGACAGCGCGAGGTTCTTGTTGAGCTTGCCGCTGGAGAGCTCGAATCCGGCAAGGCTGGCCCTGAAAGTGGAGCGCCCGCCGCGAGCTTTTCCACCAACACCCGAAAGGTCCTGGCCCGGATCTCTGAATTGGATGAAAAGACAGAAGCCGGTATAGAGGATGTCCAGGAGCGAGCTCATCTGCTCGAGGGCCTGTACAAGTCTCTTCGCAATGACCTGGAGGCCTGATGGCTTGTTCCGCTCCAAGCTCCTCTTCCCCTTCGCCCGGAAAGGGCGAGAACTGCGCCATCCGCCTCGAAGGAGTGTCCAAAAGCTTCGGCTACCGTGACGTGCTCAGGAACATCGACCTGGAGGTTCCCGCCGGCAGTTGCGTCGCGGTCTACGGACAGAACGGGGCTGGCAAGTCTACCCTGGCACGAATCATTGCCACGCAATGGGCTCCAACGGCCGGCCGAGCGGAAATCCTGGGGCATGAATTGGGCACCGGCAATCGACAGATTCGGCGGCGCATGGGCATGATTGCCGACCAGAGCTTCCTGCGCTCGGAGCTGAGCCTCGATGAGAACCTGGCGTTTTTTCGATCGGTCTATGGTGTGGACGGAGCGGCCCGTGGAGATGAGCTCCTTGACCGATTCGGGCTGGCCCGCAGACGAAAAGACCCGGTCTCCACCTTCTCCCAGGGGATGGTCAAGCGGGCCAATCTCGCCAGGAGCCTGCTGCATGACCCTGAATTGTGGATCCTGGATGAACCCTTCAGCGGGCTTGACCAGGAAGGCCAGGAGCTTCTCAAGAATTGCATCAGAGAATTTACCGCAGGCGGCCGGACCGTTCTGCTGGTCACCCATCTCCGGGAAATCGGCCAGGAGCTGGCCGGGGCAAGCATAGAAATTGAGGACGGCTGCATATCGGCCAGTGCCGGACTTGGCGGGGAGGGTGGCTCATGACGGGTGCCGCTCTTTTCTTTTCATTGCTTCGATGGGACCTGCTTCGTGAGCTTCGCCGCCGGGAGATCGTCCCCAACATGGCGCTTTTTGCCGTACTGATGCTGACTATCGCGCAATTGGGGGCCGGGGGAGACCTTGTCCTTTTCGATGGCGACAAGCGAATCGAGATAGATATACCCGGAAAGGTCGGGCCGGTATTTTTCTGGATGGCTATCGTCTTCACGGGAACGGTCGGGTTGAGCCAGTCCTTCGCGGCGGAACGTGAAGGAGGAAGGTTGACCGGCATCCAACTCGCACCGATCGACCTGGGCGTGTTTTACCTGGCCAAGGTCGCCGCCACCTGGATCTACATCATGATGATGGGGATCGCCCTTCTCGGTGTTTACATGCTCTTCTTTAATTTTATGCGATGGGATCTGCTGCCTTCGCTTCTTGGCGCCTTGGCCGTTTTCGCTCTTGGCTATACGGGGGCCGGAATAATCCTTTCTTCGATGACAACCTCCTTGCGAGGCGGGGGAGAAATCGTCTTGAGAATCCTCATCCTGCCCCTGATGATGCCCGTGGTGCTGCTGACCCTCCAGGTGAGCGAGGCGACTTTCGGCAAAGAAGTCTTCGGTGAGAACCTCGGGCCATCCCTTGAGCTATGGAAGTACATGATCACCGTCCTGTCCCTTGATGCAATTTACCTGACAACGGGGTATCTTGTTTTTCCGAAAATTGTCGAAGAGTGATCTCTGTCTCCTGAGGGGGTTTTACTTAGTAAATTCTCGGCTTGAACACTTGCCGGAACATTTCCTTTTCGCGCAATTTTCCAAGAAGACAGAAATCAGAAAGGGGACTCGCATCCTTGTCATCGAATTCATAAT
>Ga0310342_100000313_pt1 | contig 26121 bp, 15 predicted proteins | sample S15DNA20500_MG_FD_206155 | JGI IMG/M metagenome (GOLD analysis project Ga0310342, IMG submission 206155) | Marine microbial communities from station ALOHA, North Pacific Subtropical Gyre - S1503-DNA-20-500_MG | ecosystem: Environmental > Aquatic > Marine > Oceanic | place: Pacific Ocean: North...
GGGAGGAACCGGGAACGACCAGTTGCGGGGCCAGTCGGGCGATGACCTGCTCAGCGGTGACCTCGGCGACGACGTGCTCAACGGTGGTGACGGGTTCGACCGGGTTTCGGAGACGTTCGACACCGACTTCCTGTTGACCGACACGACGCTGTCGGGTGTCGGTTCCGATTCACTGATCGGTATCGACGGGGCCAAGTTGACCGGCGGAATCGGAGACAATCTGATCGACGCCCGGTCATTCAGCGGAGACGCCACGCTGGTGGGCCGGTCCGGCGATGATGTCCTCTACGGGGGCTCCGGCCGCGACCAGCTCTTCGGCGGCGCGGGCAACGACCTGGCCGTCGGGGGCCCGGGCTACGACATCATCAAGGGCCAGGGCGGAACGGATTCGCTGGCCGGCGGAGAGGGCCAGGACCAGATCGTCGGCGAGGCCTCCGAGATCGACGACGAGTTCGCCGTGATGGACGATTGGGCCGACCTGACGGGCTAGGCGGGATCTGCGAGGGCCGCCACCGCCTGGTCGACATGATCGGGCTGGCTGAAGCCGATGATGGCCGATGTGACCGACGGGTGGTCCAGGACAAACCGCACGGCCGCCTGCTGGAGCCCCTGGCCGGGGGGTAGCGTGGCCGCCAGTTCGGCGGCCCGTTGCGAGTCCCTCTGGTAGAGATCCATCGGGAAGAACCGGGTCGTGTGAGTGTGGGCCGCCGGTGGCAGGCCCAGCAGGGCGCCGCCGGCGTAGACGCGAATGGCGAAGACTCCGACGTCCGCGGCCGCGCAGTCGTCGATGATCCGCCCGTGATCGGTCTCGCTCCAGCCGTCCTCCGGAGACGAACCGGCTGTCGGGTTCAGTAGGTGATAGGGTACCTGGAGGGTGGAGAAATGCTGCGAGGCGATCAATGTCCTCAGGGCCGAAGCTGTTCCCAGCCCGGTCAGGCCAAGATGATCGACGACTCCGTCTTCGCGAAGTTCCTGCATGGCGTCGAGGATCCCCCCCGGGTCGAGAACGTCTTCGGGAGTCAATGACGTGGGCAGATCGCCTCGGGAGTTGGTCACCGAGTTGTGCAGTTGCAGCAGCGTGACGCGGTCGACACCCAGCCGTGACAGGCTTCCGTCAACCGACTCCCGAACGATGTCGCGAATCGGCTGTTCGGCGAGTTGTTCGGGCATCAATCGAACCTTGGTGGCCAGGTGAAACGCGTCGACCGCATCCAGGGCCTGCAGCGCCTCTCCGAGGCTCTTTTCGGATTGGCCGTGACCATAGGTTGCGGCGGTGTCGATCCAGTTGATGCCGTGATCGAGAGCCCGCCTGAGTACCTGCTGTTGCCGTTGGGGATCGGAGGTGGTCATCAGTTCCGGAATCGGGCCGGCTCCGAGAGCCAGCACCGAGACGTCCAGGCCGGTGCGACCGAGAGGGAGTCGGGGAATCATGGCGGGAAATCCTCGCATTGAGATCTCGACGGGATCGGTGGTATGCTGCGCGTCGACGACCAAAGGAACAAGGGAGAGTTCCGTGGAAACGCCAGGGCGGGCGGTGGGAGTGATCCCCGCGAGGTTGCAGTCGACGCGATTGCCTCGCAAGTTGTTGTTGGCCGACACCGGGCGGGTGCTGCTGGAGTACGCCTGGCGGGCGGCGTGTCGGGCGAAAAGCCTCGAGGAGGTGATCGTCGCGACCGACAGCGACGAAATCGCCGCTGCGGTGCGGCAATTTGGCGGCTGGGCGGAGTTGACCGGAGAGCATTCCAGCGGGACCGACCGGGTTGCGGAGGTGGTTGGTCGGTGCTGCGACGACGTCGAGATCGTGGTCAACGTCCAGGGGGACGAACCGGAACTGGAGCCCGACCAGATCGACCGGCTGGTCGAATCCCTGCGAAACGAACCCGGGCTGCAGATGTCCACGCTGGCCTGTCCGATTCGGGATCGACGGACGCTCGACGATCCCTCGTGTGTCAAGGTCGTCACCGGCACCGACGGTCGGGCGCTGTATTTCAGTCGGCATCCGATTCCGTGTGTGCGGGATGCGGATCCCGAAACGCTGCTGGCCGGCGATTCGCCCTGGCTGCTGCACGTGGGACTTTATGCCTACCGCCGCGACTACCTGCTCGAGTTGACACGCCTGGCCCCTTCGCCATTGGAACAACTCGAGCGGCTCGAGCAATTGCGGCCGTTGCAGCACGGGGCGGCGATCGGGGTGAGAGTGGCTGAGCATTCGGCGGTTGGAATCGATACCCCGGATGATTATGCTCGGTTCGTCGCTCGAGTCAGGAGTTGTTCGGAAGGGCGGGCGGCATAAAGCGGGGCAGGAGGCACCGGGCACGGACGTCGGGTGACTGCCGAGATCAAGATGGCTCCAGGACAGGATGAACACGGGAGCATGGCAAAGCACATTTTCGTGACCGGGGGAGTGGTCAGTTCGCTCGGCAAGGGGCTGACCTCCGCATCGATCGGGCTGTTGCTTGAGCAGCGTGGCTTGAACGTGCGGATGCAGAAACTCGACCCCTACATCAACGTCGATCCGGGGACGATGAGTCCCTACCAGCACGGCGAGGTGTACGTTCTCGATGACGGGGCCGAGACCGATCTGGACCTGGGGCACTACGAGCGGTTCACCAACAGCCCGCTCTCACGCGACTCGAACTACACCACCGGCCAGATCTACCAGAGCGTGATCGCCAAGGAGCGACGGGGCGAATTTCTCGGCAAGACCGTCCAGGTGGTGCCTCACATCACCAACGAGATCAAGGACGCCATCTTCAGCCTGGCCACGCCTGATGTCGACGTGGTGATCACCGAGTTGGGTGGAACAGTCGGCGACATCGAGGGCATGCCGTTCCTCGAGGCGATTCGCCAGTTTCCCCAGGATGTCGGTAAGGAGAACTGCCTGTTCATCCACCTGACACTGGCGCCGTACCTGAAGGCCGCCGGAGAACTCAAGACGAAGCCGACCCAGCAGAGCGTCGGTCAGTTGAGGCAGATCGGCATCCAACCCGACATCCTGATCGTGCGGACCGAACGTCCACTCGGCCAGGAGAACATCGACAAGATCGCGCTGTTCTGCAACGTCGAGAAGTCGGAAGTGATCGAGGAGATCGACAAGGAGTTTTCGATCTACGAGGTGCCCCTGGGACTCGTCGACCACCGGTTGGACCAGTTGATCATCGACAAGCTCGAGCTCTCAGCCGGCACACTGGACATGAGCGACTGGCGGGCGATGTTGCAGAGAATGCGAACTCCCGAGCACGAGATCACGATCGGCGTGGTCGGGAAGTACATCGAGCACATGGACGCCTACAAGTCGATCTACGAGGCGCTGGGGCACGCCGGCACTGAGAACCAGGCGAAGGTGTTGATCAAACGGATCGAGGCCGAGGACCTGGAGAATCAGGATCCCGGAGTGCTGCTGAGCGGGTTGGACGGCATCCTGGTGCCCGGGGGCTTCGGCCAGCGTGGTGTCGAGGGCAAGGTGCAGGCGATCCGGTTCGCCCGCGAGAACAACTTGCCGTATTTCGGCATCTGCCTGGGCATGCAGTGTGCCGTGATCGAGTTTGCCCGCAACGTGCTCGGGCTCGAGGGGGCTCACAGCACCGAGTTCGTCGCCGAGACCGAGCACCCGGTGATCTGCATGCTCGAGGAGCAGAAAAAGATCACCTTCAAGGGGGGCACGATGCGACTGGGTGCCCAGCCGTGCACGCTGCAGTTGGATTCGGTGGTGGCCGAATGCTACAAGGAGACCGAGGTCGATGAGCGTCATCGGCATCGTTACGAGTTCAATCCCGAATACCGCAATCCGTTTTCCGCGGCGGGGATGTCGGCTACCGGCACCAGTCCGGACGGGAACCTGGTCGAGATTGTCGAAGTGCCCGAGCACCCGTGGTTTGTCGCCGTGCAGTTCCATCCCGAGTTCAAGTCGAAGCCCCTGGCCCCGCACCCGCTGTTCACCGGGTTTGTCGAGGCGGCGCGGATACGGCACCAGGAACGCATGGCGATGCGGTTGTAGGCTGGCTCGGACGAATCGGGGACAGACCACGATGGCGTGCGGGTTTCTGGTGCTCGACAAGCCGGCCGGAATGACCTCCAGGCGGGCCGTCGATCGCGTGAAACGGTTGGTCCGACCGGACAAGACCGGGCACGCCGGGACACTGGATCCCCTGGCAACCGGCGTCCTGGTGGTTGCTGTCGGACGGGCGACCCGGCTTGTGGCCAGTGTCCAGGAGGGGCCGAAGATCTACCGGGCCACGTTTCTGCTGGGTCGACGCAGCGAGACCGACGACACCGAGATCGAAGTGGAGGTGCTCGAGGCGACTCCGGATCTCGACGATTCGGAGATCGCCGTTGCCCTGGAGGGATTTGTCGGGGAGATCCAGCAGGTTCCGCCGGCCTACTCGGCCGTCAAGGTCGACGGCCGCCGTGCCTACCAACTGGCTCGTTCGGGACAGGATGTCGAATTGACGGCACGGACAGTCAACATCACCTCGATTCGAATCCTGGGCTGGTCTTCTCCGGAACTCGACGTCGAGATCGTCTGCAGCAGTGGTACCTACATTCGCTCGATCGGCCGCGATCTCGGCAAGCGTCTCGGCTGTGGTGGGGTGATGAGCCAACTGGTGCGGACGCGTGTTGGCCCGTTCTCACTCGAAGCAGCGCTCCCGGTCGATGCGATCGATCCGGACACCCTGGCCGAGCGGATGGTGGCACCGCTGGTGGCCGTCGAGGATCTGCCGCGGCAGATTGCCACGCCCGATCAACTCGAGGAGGTCTTTCACGGGCGACGCGTGATCTGGTCCGAGGCCTCCCCCGCGGATGGCGCTCGGGTGGTGCTGGTCGATTCGGAGAGTCAACTGGCGGCGATCGGAGACTACCGGGCCGACACGTCCCAGTTCGCGCCCCGCCACGTGTTCCTCGACCACTCGCCCGGGCAGGACAGGTGACGCGGTTCGGCTCACTTGCCGTCGGTTGGCGTGGTGTCGTCGGGCCGGGGCGGGGTGAGTGAAACGGCCGTCGACGGAGCAGGCGGTCGAGTGCGTTCGCGGAAGAGCACCAGCCCGTGCAACGCGTGGTAGAGCGGGCCGCATTGGACGGTCTTGTCGGAGTGTCGGGTCAGGTCCTCGGCCATCGCCGCCACGCCGCGACGCAGCCACGCCGATTTGAGCTGTTCATCGGAAACGGCCTGGATGAGCCATTCCAGGGTGTGGCCGGAGGTCTCGATCCGTTCCTGAAACTGGTGGCCCTGGTGCGGGCCCAGGAAGTAACTGGCCGAGAACGTTCCGTCGCTGTTCTGGTAGATCCTGGCTTCCTCGACATGACGGCGGATTTTCTGGTCGGCTTCCAGCCACGCGCCCCGAACCTGGCCCTTGTGTGCCCGACGGTAGACGTTCCGGGCGTGGGTCATGGCGTAGAGCCCGTGAGTGCCGCCGCAGGCCGCTTCGTCGGTATCCTCCGAAGTCTGGATCTTCACGAGCCGTTCGATGCTCCACGGCTCGCCGGCCGCGTTGAGCCACTCGGTTTCCGGTGGCAGATAGTGTGAGAGCGCCCAGAGGGTCCAGGTGATCTCTTCGCGGTCGTTGACCGTCGCCTGGGCGTGCTTGACGAGGTCGTTGATTGAAACCACCTGCTTGTCGGGACTGCCGGCGACGGCGAAGCGATGCTCGCCGGGCAAACGTGACATTGTCAGAATCGCCAGGAACTGGTTCGGATGCCCTTCGAACTCGTACGGCTGGGTATACGGCTGCGCCTGCCCGCCGTGCCCGGTCCGACGGAACAGCGGTGTGCTGCGGTAACTGGCTCCCTCGGTCAGCCAGTCGAGGGCTCGGACGCGGTCTCCCGGCTTGCCGCCGGGCCGGTTGATCCGAAAGTTCTGCCTCAGGGCCAGGATCCCGTGGAGGATCTGCCATGGGGAGTGATGCTCGATCGTCAGAAACCGTCGGCTCGACACATTGATCGCCCGATCCACCTGTATGGCCAGGGGGTCGGCCGGTGGGGCGTCGGCAGCGGTGGTGGTGGTGGTGGGAGCCGCTGTCTCTTGTGCGGCCAGCGTGGGGACGCTGATGAGACCGCAAAAGATGACAAGCAGGACCACGCGATGCGACGAACTCATTGCGGGCCGGTCCGGTGGAGTCGGTGACAATCGGGCTGACATTGCCGCAAGGAAAAGGTGGGATTCGCGGCACCTTTGGGACTGATTCGGACGAGTCGTCCTCGGCTCTGTATCACCAGCTGATGGGGCATTTCGACTTGGTCGAGCTGGTCGCGGTGGATCCGGATCAGCCAGACAATTGGTACAAGAGCTTCAATCCGAACAACCGTCAGGCTCGACAGAGTCCTACTTTCACGACGGAATTCGCGGTCGAATGAACCGATGGCAAATGAAAATGCGGATTGCAAGAATGAGGAAACTCAACAACAATCAGGCCGCCGTGTCCCGCCGGCTGGCCGGGTCGTCGTTCCGTTTCGGAGATCTACTGGATGATTCGGACTGCGCTGAAGAATCCCTACCTGGTGATCGTCCATGTGCTGATCGTGGCCGTGATCGGCACCGTCAGCCTGGCCAGGATTCCGGCCGACCTGTTGCCGACGTTCACCACCTCGGCGGCCCAGATCGTCTGCTTCTACCCCGGAATGCCTCCCGAGGTGATGGAGCAGGACATCATGAGTCGCCTGCAGCGGTGGACCGGGCAGAGCTCGGGGATCGAGCACCAGGAGGCCAAGGCGATGCAGGGGGTCTGCGTCGTCAAGGACTTCTTCCATCCGAATATCAGCCAGGCGGAGGCCTTGAGCCAGGTGAGCATGTACGCGATGAGCGACATGTTCTATCTGCCACCGGGGACGATTCCGCCGATGGTGATGCCGTTTGATCCGACCGCCAGCGTGCCGTTGTGCCTGGTGTCGGTGTCGAATCCCGACATGACCGACTCCGAACTCTACGACGTGGCCTACAAGAACCTCCGCAACAACCTGCAGTCGATTTCGGGTGTCATCGCCCCGGCAGTCAACGGCGGGTCGCTGCGACGGATTCTCTGTTACGTCGAGCCCGAGAAGCTGCGGGCTCACGGTTTGACCATTCGCGATGTGCACGCGGCGCTGCGGCAGCAGAACGTGTTGATCCCGGCCGGCAGCGCCAAGATCCAGGACAAGGAATTCTACATCTACACCAACGCGATCCCCGATCGCGTCGCCCAGCTCAACAGTGCCCCGATCACCATCGGCGCGCAGGGCGAGCCGATTCTTTTCAGCGACATCGGCCAGGTGAAGGACACGCGGCAGATCCAGACCAACATCGTGCGGGTCAACGGCCGGACGCTGGTCTACGTGCCCGTCTACCGGCAACCGGGTGCAAACACGATCGAGATCGTCGACCGCATCCACGAAAAGCTGGGGGAAATCAAGGCCCGGCTGCGGGACGAAAAGCGGAACGATCCGGTGATGGGACCCAAGATGGACACGCTCGATCTGAACGTGGTCATGGACCAATCGGTGAAGGTCCGGGAGAGCATCGACGCGTTGTGGATTGCCGGTGTGCTGGGGGCGTTGTTCGCCGGCCTGGTCGTGCTGGTCTTCCTGCGCAACCTGCGTGCGACCCTGGTGATCGTCATCGCGATCCCCGTTTCGATCCTCTCGTCCCTGATCGGTCTCTATTTCACCGGCAACACGATCAACGCCATGACGCTGGGGGGGTTGGCCCTGGCCGTGGGGATCCTGATCGACCAGGCCATCGTGGTGCTCGACAACGTCGAACGTCACATGGTCATGCCCGGGAAGGGGCGGCTGCGGGCCGCGTGGGATGGGGCCCAGGAGGTCTCGATGCCGCTGCTGGTTGCGACCGTCACCTTCATGGTTGTCTTTTTCCCTGTCATCTTCCTCTCGGGACTGGCCAAGTTCCTCTTCACGCCGCTGGCCATGGCCGTGCTGTTTGCCATCGGGGCCAGTTACCTGATCGCGATCTTCTTTGTCCCGGTGGCGGCCGCCAAGTTGATGGGCCGACAGGGGCCGGCGACGGATGAGACTGCAGCGTCGGAATCGTCCACAGGCGAGGCTGATGGCTCGCCCGTGGGAACCGACCGCGGCTGGTTGATTGGCGGGTACCGCAGGATATTGCTGGGGTCGCTGCGTTTCAAATGGGCCGTGCTCGGACTCTCGGCGGCCCTGTTCACCGTCGCGGTCGTGGTGATGAGCAACACCGGAACCGAGTTGTTTCCCCCGGTCGATTCCGGGCAGTTCACGATCTATGTCCGCGCTCCCTCCGGAACTCGGATCGAGAAGTCCGAGGAACTGGTGCAGGCGGTCGAGAACGTGATCGTGGATGTGATCGGTGACCCGGCTCCGGGAAACCCGGCCGAGGTGATTTATCCGGCGACTCTCGAGAAGTTCACCGACGGGGTGAGGCGGAAACTGAGCCCCGAGGAGGTGAGCAAGGCCGACAGGGAATCCCGCTGCGAGATGCTGATCGCCAATATCGGCGTCCTGATGGACTGGCCGGCGGCCTACACCCCCAATACCGGCGCGATGGACTCGTTTATCCTCGTGCAACTCTCCGATGACGGTGAGACGGACGTCTTCGAGTTGGTGAGGCAGCTCAGGCGGGAACTCCCCAGGAAACTCAACAAGAAGTTTCCCGGAGTCGAGTACGCTTTCGATACCGGTGGCATCCTGACGGCCGCACTGAACATGGGGGAACCCTCGCCGATCCACCTGCAAATCGTCGGATATGATCTGCAGAAGGCTCACGAAATTGCTGACACTCTGACCGAGACGATGAGCCAGGTGGAGGGGGCGACCGATGTCCGGGTGGCCCAGCGGATCGACTACCCAATGATCAAGGTCGAGATCGACCGGATCGCGGCGGCCGATCGGGGCGTGACACCCCAGGAGGCGATGGAGGCATTGGTCAGCGCGACGAACAGCTCGATCAACTTCGATCCCGCGTTCTGGATCGACCCCGCCAACGGGAACCACTACTTCCTGGGATCGCAGTATCCCGAGGAACGGATCAACTCGCTCGATACGCTGCGGATGATCGTCGTCCGCGAAGACAGGGACGGGACGCCGGTCTACCTGAACGACATCGCTCGGTTCGACACGACCCAGACCGGGCCCGCCGTGATCAACCATCGAAACATCACTCGTGTGACTGACGTGTTCGCCAACGTCGATCCCGAATACGACCTGGGCAGTGTGGTGGCGGCCATCGAGGACAAGCTGGTTGCTCACGCGGGCCTGGCACTGAAGTCGACCCGCGATTCCCGTGCTGCGGTGTCTCAGTACCCCGAGTGGTTCCAGCAGATCCTGTCGGTGATCGGTCTGAACCGGCCGACGCGGTTCGAGATCACAGGCGGCAAGGGCAAGTACGCGGGGATGACGATCGAACTGCACGGCGAAGTTCGCTCGATGCGAGATTCGTTCGTCGATTTTGCCCTGGGACTGGTGCTGGCCGCGGTGCTGGTCTACCTGGTGATCGTCGGGCAGTTCCGCTCGTTCGTCGATCCGCTGATCGTGATGGTGACAATCCCGATGGGGTTCATCGGCGTGGCGTTCATCCTCAAAGCCACCGGCACCCGGCTGAACATCCAGTCGTTCATGGGCATCATCATGATGATCGGGATCGTTGTCGAATACACGATCGTGTTGCTGGACTTCGCCAACGGCCGCCTGGCGGAAGGGGCCAGCGTTGAGCAGGCGATCGTCGATGCGGCGCTGGTGCGGTTCCGTCCGATCCTGATGACATCGATGACGACGATCCTGGCCCTGTTGCCGATGGCGATCGGGTTTGCCGGGGGGGAGGCCGACGTGCCGCTGGCCCGGACCATCGTCGGTGGCGTGATCGCCGCGACGCTGCTGCCCAGTTTCGTGGTGCCCAGCCTGTACGTGCTGGTGAAACGACACAAGGACACGACCGAGGACTTGGATGCCGCCTGGGCGTGATGGCCGGCCGCCGTCGCGTCGACGCGGGCGTCGAGTGACACCGGAGAGACGAGCGATGATCGACACGACGAATGAGCGACCCGAGAGGGGCAACGTGCTGGCACGCCTGGATCACCCGTACCGATGGCTGGTCGTGGTCGCCTGTATCGGCCTGGTCGGCCTGGCCGGGTGCGGCGGATCGGGGCGCGACCAGAAGAGGCCGAAGACGAGGCCGCCCCGGACATCGGCGGCGAAGAAATCGTCGCCGACCGACGCCCCCGAGACCGGGGGATCGGTGGAGGTGGTCAGGGCCAGGGAGTACATCGATGAGGTCGAACTGCCTGGGGCCAGCGTTGTCGGATACGAGTCGACTGTGCTGGTGGCCAAGCAGGCTGGCTTCGTCAAGACGATCGGTCTGCAGGGCAAGCAGGAAGTCGATATCGGGGTCGACGTGACCGCCGGCAGCGTGTTGGCCGAACTGCACATCCCGGAACTGGAGGCGGAACTGTTCGAGAAGCAGGCCGAGAGCCGTCGTGCGGTCGCCGACGTGGCTCAGGTCGAAGCCACCGTGGAGATAGCCAAGGCGATGGCCACGCAGGTCCGACAGACCCTGATCGAGAAGCAGGCGTTGCGGGCGTTACGCGAGGTGGAACTGCAGAGGATCGCTCGACTGGTCAAGATGGGAGCCGCCGGTCTCGATACGCAGGACGAGGCCCGGTTTCGACACAAGGCGGCGATCGCTGCCGTCCAGGGAATCCAGGCCGAGGCGGTGACGGCCCAGGCGACGATTCGCAAGGCCCTGGCTGATGTGGCACGGGCCAAGGCTGATGCCGGTGTGGCCGCTGCGGTCGTCAAACGGGTCGAGACACTCAATGCCTACCGTTTCATCATGGCGCCCTTTGACGGCGTGGTGATTGCTCGTCACGTCGATCGGGGGGCCTTTGTGCGGCCCGCCGGTGGCAGCGGCGCGGGGAGTCCCCTGTTCGAGGTGGCACGGATCGACCGTGTTCGTATCGTCGCTCACGTGCCGCCCTCGCAGATCGGTTTCGTTCGTACGGGCCAGGCAGCCCGATTTGGCAAGATCGGCGGCCTGCCGGGCCAGGTCGTCGGTGGAACACTGACTCGCTCGGCACAGGTGCTCGACCAGTCTTCAAGAAAGATGCGCGTCGAAATGCACCTGGACAACCCGGCGACTGAGGCGGGCAGGCGACTCTCACTGGGGCTGTTCGGCACCCTGACCGTCGAGCGACGACGCTGGGATGCCGCCAACAGGCTCAAGGTCGTCTCCACGAAGGCCGTCGGCACCGACGAAGACGGTGGGCGGTTCGTCGTGGTGGTCCGTGGCGACAAGGACCTCCGCGTCCCGGTTGAAGTCGTGTTCGACGACGCTGAAAGGGTCGGATTCGTCGGCGACGTCAGCGAGGGCGACTCGGTCAGGATCGGAAAGCTCGCCACCTACTGATCCGCCTTCAGTTGATCCCTCTGACGATCTGCGCGAAGAATCCGCAGAACCGTCAAAGTCTGCAAAACCTATCCAGTCGGACCAGCCGATAGGGTGAAGGAGGGATCCCGGAGATCCACGAACTCGCCGGAGAGCTATGCGCCCGCCCGGTGGTGCAGAAGGCCCTGTGCTGTGATGAGTCAAGTTACTCGCAAACACTGTCGAAACGGCATCGCGATGCTGCTAGTGGGCAGTTTTGCGGGGGTGTGCGGGTGCAGGACGCCGCAAGCCGTCGTCATGGACGAACCGCATCACGATTCGATCACAGATCGCCTGTCACAGGGGCTCAAGCGAGAGGTCGACCGGTCGCGAACAAGTGTGATTGCGGCCGCCGAGTCGGTGGAAAAAATCGAGATGACCAGGGCGAAACCGGCGTTGAGACAACTGGTGTTGAACAAGCCGGAGTTGAACGAGTTGGCGTTGACCAGGCCGGTGTTGAACCAGCCGGTGCGGAACCAGCCGGAGTTCAAGATGCCGTTGACGCGAAATTCGGTGTCCGGCAGGCTGGAACCGACCAGGCCGGCCGTGATTGAAACGGTGTCGAGCGAAACGGCGGTGATCAAGGCGGAGTCGGTTGAGCGATTGCCGGAGCGGACGCTGACGGAGCAGGCGGCCGTGGAACCCGCCGAACCCAAAAAGCTGACGACCGGACTGGTCCAGCAGGCTTCGAGAAACCAGTCGCCGAAAGTGGTGCCGGGTGACGTCCAGAAACCGAAGTCCGGCGGGTCGCCCTTCCCGGTCGATTTGCCGACGGTGTTGAGACTGTCTGGAGCCCAGAACTGGAACATCGAGCTGGCTGCTGAGCGTGTTCGAGAAGCGCAGGCGGCGGTGGATGCGGCCGAGGCCACATGGATGCCGTCGCTGATCGCGGGGATGGGCTACAACCATCACTCAGGACAAATTCAGACGTCGTCCGGGGACCTGATAGACACCCGGCGCAGTTCGCTGTTCTTCGGCGGTGGCGCGAATTCCGGCATGGCACCACTGACCGGTGGTTCCGGCGGGCCGTTGCGGATGGGTGTCAATCTGTCGCTGGCCGACGTGATCTTCAAGCCCCTCGTTGCGAGACAACAGCTGGATGTCGAGAGAGCCCGGCAGACGGCGACCTTCAACGACACCCTGCAGTCTGCGGCATTGGCCTATTTCGGATTGGTCCTTTCTCAGGGCCGTTTGGCCAATTTCCGGACTGATCTGCAGGATGCGCGGGCACTGCTGCGGCAGACCGAAGCGTTCGTGACCGCCGGCAAGGGGTCACAGGCCGATGTCACTCGGATGGCGACCGATGTGCAGCGACGACATCAGCGGGTGGTGGTCACCGAATCGGACGTGTTGGTTGCCTCGGCCCGTCTTGCCCGCGAACTGCGGCTCGATCCGTCGACCACGCTGTTCGCACTGGAAGAGCAAGCCGTGCCGGTGGATTTGCTGGAAGAGTCCACGACGTTGTCGGGGCTGGTCGACGGAGCCTTGGCGGTGAGGCCCGAATTGGCGGCCGGCCGGGCATCGGTCGATGCGGCTGGGTTCGATCGATCCGCTGCCGACTGGAGACCCTGGCTGCCCCACGTCCAGCTGGGATTCTCGGCCGGCGGGTACGGTGGAGATTCGAGTGACTCGATCGGCCGGCTGGGCGGCCGTACGGATTTCGATTTGCTGGCCGTTTGGGAAATCGAGAACCTCGGACGTGGCACCCGCGCCGCACGCGACGCAGCGAACAGTCGTGAGCGACAGGCGGCGGTTTCGTTGTCCAGGGCTCGAGACAACGTGGTGAGCGAGGTGACCCAGGAGTGGCACCAGGTGGCCGGCAACCGGAAGCGTCTGGCGATGTCCGGTGAACGACTCAAACAGGCAGGTGAATCACTGCGGCTGCACCGCTTGAGGATCCGCGGCCTGGTCGGTCTTCCGTTGGAAGCCCTGCAGGCGGTCGAGGCAATTTCGCAGGCCAGGCAGGATCGGTTGGAGGCCATCATCGACTACAACCGGAGCCAGGTCGGGTTGCTGCGTGCTGTGGGACGGCCGCTGGGCGGAAACCAGTAGCCCGGTTTCGCGGCCGATCAGGTGAGCACGTCGATCAGTCTGTCGATGTCGTCGGGGGACGAGTAGGCGTGCGGACTGGCGCGCAGTCGGCCGTCTCGGCAGTTGATGACGACGTCCCGGTCACGGCAGGCCCGCATCAGCTCGCGCGGAGACGGTCCGAGCATTTCGAACGAGACGATCCCCGAGGAGTGTTCCGGAGTTCGAGTGCTGGAGATGGTGGCTCCGATGGCGGTCAGCTTCTCGCACAGGTCGTCTGTGATTTCGAGGATCTTCGAGCCGATTCGTGCGATTCCCAGTTCGTCGAGCCAGCCGAGGCTGGCTTCGAGTCCGGCGATTCCCGGCATGTTGTAGGTACCGCCTTCGTATCGCCCGGTGTGGGCCTTGAGGTCAAGGTCGGTGTTGCTGAAGTCACCGGCGTGCCGCACGCTGTTCCAGCCCAGGCCCAGGGGCCGCAGACAATCCAAGAGTGCCGGGCGGATGTAGAACAGGCCGGCGCCCTCGGGACCCAGCAGCCACTTGTGACCGTCGGCAGCCAGGGCGTCGATCCCCATCGATTCGACGTTGATCGGAAAGGCCCCCAGGCCCTGGATGGCGTCGACGAACAACCAGGCATCGTGCCGGTGAGCGATCTCGGCCACTCTCGCCGGGTCGATCCGGAAGCCGGTCCGGAACCCGACCCAGCTGATGGCGACCAGGCGGGTGTGTTCATCGCAGGCGGACTCGATCTGGTCGTATCCGACATGGTCAAGGTCGACCGGCAGCACCCGCACCTCGACACCGCGGTTGGCGAGGTTCTGCCAGGCGTAGAGGTTCGAGGGAAACTCGCAGGCGGGCACCACCAGGTTGTCGCCTGGCTGCCAGTCGATGCCCTCGGCCACCAGTCCCACGCCTTCGGTCGTGTTCCGGATCACGGCGACCTCAGTCTCGGCGGCTCCCAAAAGTCCCGCGGCGGATCGTCGCAGCAACTCGACCCGGTCCCGCCAATGACTCCAGTCGGTCGCTCCGTTGACAACCATGTCGTCGATCCAGGCCCTCATCGCGTCGGCCGCGACGGCGGGCAACGGGGCCACGGCGGCATGGTCCAGGTAGGCCCAACGGGTCGAAGAGGGCATGCCCAGCCGCATGCGTTCGGTCCAGCCCGACGGGGTGGTCGTCTCGAGATCTTGTCCGTTCATCGCCGTCTCCGCTGCGTCGCGTCGCCGGTGGCGACGGCCTATCATGACGGCCGCTGATTCACTCGGCAACGAAGCTCGACCGCCATGAACTCCTCCGTTCCGACCCGCGATGAGCTGGTTTCAGGGTACCTCGACCAGTTGCCGTTCGAGCCGTACCCGGTCCAGGAAGAGGCGTTGCTGGCGTGGTTCGGGTCCGAAGAGGGCGTGCTGGTCTCCACCCCGACCGGAACCGGCAAGACTCTGATTGCCGAGGCGGCCGTCTACGAGGGGCTTGCGACCGGTCGACGCGTCTACTACACGACGCCGTTGATCGCGCTGTGTGAACAGAAACTCCGGGAACTGCAGGATTCGGCCCAGCGGTGGGGATATCCTCGCGAGTCGGTTGGGCTGATCACAGGCAATCGGCGAGTCAACCCGGACGCTCCGGTGCTGGTGGTCGTCGCCGAGGTGCTGTTGAATCGCCTGTTGCGACAGGGGCACGACGAAGCGGGAGATGAGTTGGGTGAGATCGACGCGGTGGTGATGGACGAGTTCCACAGTTTCAATGATCCCGAGCGGGGTGTTGTCTGGGAATTGTCGTTGGGGTTGCTGCCACAGTCGGTCCGACTGCTGTTGCTCTCGGCCACCGTCGGCAACGCATCGAGTTTCCTGGGCTGGCTCCGGTCCAGTCACCGAAGACGATTGACACTGGTGCAGTCCGATGAACGACGCGTGCCGTTGACGCATCATTGGATCGGCGAGGAACTGCTGGGGGACCAGATCGAGCAGATGGTGGCGTCGCAGCGGACGCCGGCCCTGGTCTTCAGTTTCCACCGGGAGGGCTGCTGGAGTTCCGCGGAACTGCTGAAGGGAAAACGGCTGGTCGACGCGGAACAGCAGAAGGCCCTGGCCGAAGCGGTCAACGCTTTCGACTGGGGTCCCGGTGGTGGTCGGAAACTGAAACGCCTGCTGTTGCGAGGTGTGGGAGTGCACCATGCCGGCATCCTGCCCAAGTACAAGCGGGCGGTCGAGGACCTGTTCTGCCAGAGGCTGTTGTCGGTGGTGGTTTGCACCGAGACTCTGGCGGCCGGGGTGAATCTCCCGGCCCGCTCGGTCGTACTGACCGAACTGCTGAAGGGGCCGCCGGGCAAGAAGACCGTGATTGATCCCAGCCGGGCGCACCAGATGTTCGGTCGAGCGGGCCGACCACAGTTCGACGACCACGGCGATGTCTATGTGCTGGCTCACGAGGACGACGTGAAGATCGCCCGGTTCCAAGACAAGCTGGCGACGATTCCCGAGAAGACCGGTGACCCGAAGTTGATCCAGGCGCGAAAGAAGCTGTTGAAGAAGATGCCCAAGCGGAGTCCGAACCGGCAGTACTGGAACGAGAAACAGTTCAACCGCCTGGTCGGATCGCCACCGGGCGACCTGGTCAGCCGGGGTGATATTCCCTGGCGATTGCTGGCCTACCTGCTGTCGATTTCGCCTCGAGTCGATCGGCTGCACGAGTTCATCGACGGTCGATTGCTGGGTCCCAAGGCCTGCGAATCGGCACACCGCCGCCTGGACGAGATGTTGATGACGTTGTGGGCGGGGAGATTTGTCGAGTTGGAGCCCGAGCCGCCCAAACGGGGTGACGACGCGGTCGACGACACTCCCGCTCCCCCGCCCACCTCGGGGATGCTGGGAGCGTTGATGGCAGAGGCGGTTGCTGTCTCGGACCAGCAGAGTGGGGCGGCCGGGAGTTCCGATGCTTCGGGGCCGGGTGAGGCGACCGGTTACCGTGCCGAGTTGGCTCGGCCTACCGAGCGGTTGGAGATGCTGGTCGGTTTCCGGAGCATTCATCCGATTTATGGAGTGTTCTTGAGGGATCACCTGGCAGCGGCGAGCCGTGTCGAGTGGATCCAGGCGTTGGAGAGTGCACTTGAGTTTCCCGGGTCGGCCCTCCGGGCGGTTCGCGTCCCGGGTCCCGAACGGGTTCCACAGGGGCCGTTGGCCGTCGAACGACTTCACCCGGAGTTGCTGAAGCGGGGATTGGCCACGGCGGCGGAACTGGGAAGCGAGCCCGAGGAGGACGAATTCGGCCAGAGGATCTGGCCGCTGCGGTTGGCCGAGAAGCTGAAATTGTTGTTCGACGCCGAGTACCCCGGGGCGGGGCAATTGCGGATCGCGGCAATCTGGGCGGCGGGCGCGATCGACGAATTCGGCGGCGACTTCGACAAGGTCGTTGGCATGGCCGATCTTGGTCGGCAGGAGGGTGTCCTGTTCCGTCACCTGCTGCGGTTCGTCCTGCTGTTGCAGGAATTCTCGATCACCCCGCCACGCGATGCTGATCCGCTCGCGTGGAGTGACGAATTGACCGAGTTGGCCGAACGTTTGACCCGGTCCTGCCAGGCCGTCGATCCACAGAGTACCGACCAGTTTCTCGAAGACACCCACACGCGAGATCCCCTGGGTGACATCTGGCGAGAGGCCCGCGGATGACTGTTGATGGAGACCCGTACGAACTCGAATCCGGGCAGTTCAAGGACTGGCCGGGAGTGGGGCGTGTCTGCCGATTGGGGTTGGCCACAAGGGGCAACACGTCGCTGGATCCCGAGGACGTCGAGCACGCGGTGGATTGCGGGATCAACTACCTGAACTGGTGTCGACATGCCGACGGGCTGCAGGAGTGGATCCGGCAATCCGGTCGACGCCGCGAGGATGTCCGGGTGGCGGTGCAGTTTTTTGCCCGGACCGCCTCAGGGGCCCGGGACGAACTGGCCGAGTGCCTGAAACAGCTCGGTACGGATTACCTGGATGTTTTGACCTACTACTACGTCGAGAGTGATGCGGAGTGGGCGCAGATCATCTCGGTGGGCGGAGCGGCCGAGGTGATCGACGCCGCACGCCGAGATGGAGTGGTACGCTCGATCGGTCTGACCAGTCACCAGCGTGGCCTCGCCGCCGGTTGCGTCTCCAGTGGCCGTCTCGACAGCCTGATGATTCGCTACAACGCTGCTCACCGGGGAGCCGAACGGGACGTGTTTCCGGTGACCGAAGTCGAGAATCGTCCGGTCGTGGCCTTCACCTGTCTTCGGTGGGGTGGCCTGATCCGGGCGACTCCGGACGATCCATCAGAGTTCTCTGTTCCGTCGGCGGCCAACTGCTACCGCTGGGTCCTGTGCCAGCCGGCGGTGACGGTGGCGCTGGCCGCTCCCGACGGACGCCGCGAACTGGATGAGGTGCTCACCGTCATTTCACCCTGGCAGGCGATGTCCCTCGCCGACCACACGGCGATCAGCGACCACGGCGATCGCGTGTATCGTCAGGGCGAGAGTTTTCCCTAGAGCTGGAAATGCCGACTGCGGGGTGCAACGGCAACTGGATCGGCTGGTAACGACCCCGTCGCTCAACTCGCAGCCTGATCGTGCTGTCTCGTCGACGCAGCACCTTGGCGAAGTCATCTCTTCCGGCCATCGGTCGGCCGTTGACCTCGATGATCCGATCGGCATTTTCGAGACCGGCACGGCCGGCCGGGGATGCGGGGGAAACACCGCTGACGACAACCGTCCGGGGTTCGGCGTCGTCAACGTACCACTCGAATCCCAGTCGCTGCGGTTCACCCGGCAGAAGCAGTGAACGGATCCGCAGTTTCTTCTTGTTTCGCCGTCGTGTCAGGACCTCGATCTGCGCCGGTGACGACAGGATCCTCCAGCTGAAATCCTCGGCGTTATCGATGTCGACACCCCCCCATTTGAGCAGTCGGTCGCCCTTCTTGAGTTTGGCCTCATCGGCGGCGGTGTCGTCGGCGACGGCGGTCAGTTGAATGATGCCCTCTCCGGCAAGTTCAGGATCCCATGTGGCCCCCAGTCTTTGCTCGGCGGTCAGCGCCGAGGATTCCAACCGTCGGCGGTATGCCTCGGATTCCTCGGCCGCCCCTCGACGGAAACCGGGCGTCTCCGGTCGGCAGGCCGCGTCGTGGGTCAACCTCAACAGCAGCCGAGTGACTCTCTCGAGGCCGGTCCAGGCGATTCGGTCGGCGTCGTCGCTGGGACGGTGGTATTGACCGTGCAGCCCGGTGTGAAGAAACAGAACGGGGATGTTCTTGGAGAAGAACGGATGGTGATCACTGTTGGCGAGTAGATCCCAGTTGAAATCCAGGGTCATCGGCTGTTTCAGCCGCGTGTTGTGTTCGACGGCCACGCGCCTGAGTCCCTCGCCGGTCCGCGATCCGAAGACCACCAACCGATCGTCTCGCAACCGGCCGACCATGTCGACGTTCAACATCATGTCGATCGCCGAGACAGGAATCGTCGGGTGTGCGGTCCAGTACTTGGAGCCCAGCAGGCCGAGTTCTTCCGCATCCCAGAAGACGAACAGAATCGAACGGCGGTGGTCCAGCTGCCTGGTCGCGGCCAGGGCTTCGGCCACTTCGAGAACCGCGGCGGAGCCGCTGGCGTTGTCGTCGGCCCCGTTGTGGATCTGTCCGATGCCGCCCAGGCTGGTTCGCTTGGTCCCCAGACCGACGTGGTCGTAGTGGGCTCCGATGACGATGTAGCGGTCCTTCAACTGCGGGTCTGTTCCCGGCAGCACCGACAGCACGTTGCGGAATCCCTTCTCAGAGAATTCCTGGTAGAAATCTCCTCTGATGCCGGCCGGCTTGAGGCCGACGCGTCGGAGTTGCTGGACAAGGTAGGCTCCGGCGGCGTGTCCACCGTCTGTGCCGGCAGCTCGTCCCCTCAGCGTGTCGCTGGCCAGCGTGTTGATGTGTTGTGAGAGATCGGTGCGTCGAACCGATGCGAGAGCCCGGTCGAGCGGCTTTGCGGGATCGGCGCGGGTGAATGACGTGGTGATCGATGCGAGCAGCAGTGTCGCGACGGCCGTCAGTGTCGGTGTTCGGCCGCCGTGGGGCCCGGAAAAACGGAATGGACAGGACATCAGCAGATCGCTCTCGAAGACCAGGAATCAGCAGTCTGGAACAACTCTGTGGTGTGTCACCGGGCCGGGCAACTGGTCTTGCGGCTGATTCCGACCATGGGATAAAAGAGTTCTCCCGGTTACGACGAATCGCGCGATCGACACCAGTGGCACGGATGCCCATGCGACCGCTTTCTCCCGTTTCCCGCCCGGAAGGTCGGGTGTGGTCGACCTGTCGGGTCGGCGGATCGAAACTCCTGGAATCGAGGATCCTGGACGGTTTCGTGGTCGCTCTGTTCGTGGTGTCGATGTGGCACCAGGTGGCGGCGTCGCTGGGGGGATCATTGGCCACCGACGTTGCGGTCGGCTGGGGCCTGGCGATCGGCGCGGGCCTGGGCCTGGCTGGGCGTGGTCGGCGCGGTTGGCTGCTGCTGGGATTGGCGGTGTGGTCGGCTGTGCTGGGGGGTCTGCTGTCGGGGATCGTTCTCGGACTGTCGCTTATCCCGATCGATCAACTCGTCACCGTTGATGGTCTTCCGGTGGCCATGCTGGTCACCACGTCTGCCCTGTCGCTCCCGTTGGCCTGGTCGGTTCGGCTGGGCTGGCTGGCCGCTTGCCGGAGCAGCCGACAGTTGCGGAGTTTTCTGTTCGGAACCGCCATCGGCGCGGTGATGGCGGCTCATCTGCTGTTCGGCTGGATCGGCGTCGACGCGACGGTCTTGCTGGCGGCAGTGGTGGCCGGGCTGTTGTTCCTGGCCGAATTGGTGAAGGGATCCCGGTCGGATCTTGGCGGCGACAATCCTCCGGCGTGGTCCGGGCGTCTCGACCGATCCGGCCTGGTCAGATTGGCAGTCGTCGGTGCGGTGATGGCGACGCTGGATCGCATGTTGGTTCAACTGGTTCCCGCCGCCGAATGGTACCTGTTGTTGGTTGCGGCGGCGTTGTGCCTGGGTGGCGTAATGGGACGAGGTCGTCGGGGTCTCCGTCCGTTCGGCCTGGCTGCGGGCCTGCTGCTTGTTCCAGCGACGTTTCCGATACTGGTCGACTGGCTGCTGTACCTGAAGACCGCCGGTGGCAGTCCCGCGGTGTTGCTGGCCGGTTGGTCGGTATTGGTGCTGGTGGCGGTGACACCTGTGGGCGTGTTGCTGGCCGGATCACTGGCGGCAAGCGATCCGCTGAAGGAGCGAGGCACGTCGTCGGCCGGTCCAGGTTGGACCACTCCGGCGACGGCAGCCCCGTTTCCGGTCCTGGCAGGTTTGTTCCTCACTCGCTGGCTGTTGCTTCCCGGGCTGGGTCCGGTCGTGGTTCTGGTCGTGGCAGCGTGGTGTCTCGCGATGGCGCCCGATCGTCAACCGCGACGAGCGGCCGGAATGCGGAAACGGCTGGCGTGGTCGCTGGCCGGGTTGGTTGTATTGACCACCCAGGCCGGTCGGTATGATCCCGGCCAATCGGCCCGCCTGCTCTTCTCAGCACGCGTGGTCGCAGCGACCCAACAGAAATGGCCTCAGCGGTTGCACGAGTCGCTCGATGAGGCTCGCATGATCTCGCGTCGAGAGACGTGCGATGCGACGTTGACCACCTGGTCACAACGCGGGGCACTGCGACTGTTGCGTGTCGATGGAATACCCGCGGCAGCCTGGAGCCAGGACGCGACGGTCAGTCCACGACACGCTGCCGAGGTGCTCGAATCACTGATTCCGCTGGTCGTTCACGAACGTCCCGAACGCGTGCTGATGTTGGGGGTCGGCGGGGGCGAGGGATTGCGAGCCGGGATGAGGTTTCCGGTGACCCGGATCGACTGTGTCGAACCGGATCGCGGTCGGAGTGGACTGTTGACCGGGGGCAGTGACTTTGACGACACGCGTCTGAGGTGGCTGCACCTGGCACCGGCACTCGCCGTAGCCGCCCGGTCGGACCAATACGATGTCGTGATTGCAACAGTGACCCGGCCCGTGGCGTGGCGGGCCGAGTCGACCAGGACGCTCGAATTCTATCGCAATGCTGCAAGACAGTTGGCCAGTGATGGCGTGTTCTGCCAGGCTTTCTCGGTCCGAGATGTCGGGATCGCCGGGGTGGCGGTGCCACACGCAGCGATTCGCGAGGTCTTCGCGGCGACGGTACGGGTCCAGATCGGACCGGGACGGTTCCTGGTGCTGGCGACTGATTCTCCACGGTTGCTCAACCGGCCGGGCTTGGTGGCTCGCCTGCAGGGTCCCCACGTTCGCGGAGCGTTGGCCGAGATCGGTTGGGACTGGGCCAACCTGCTGCAGTTGCCGGTCTGCGACCTGACCAAGCCAGGAGACACCGATCACGTCAATCACGTCGGCAACGGCTGGCTGGCGGCACGGCTGCCCATAGCAGCGCTGGCTGGTGGCACGTGGCTGGATAAAACTCAGAGAGATCGCCGGGATGTTCCCCAACCGTTGTTGAAACGCATCGAGGTTGAAGACGAAATGGTGGCCGAGGTGCGGGAACGCCTGGCCGACGTTCGCCGGGGCCAGCAGTTGTTGGGGCAGGCCGCCGATGGGTTCCGGTCTTATCGGCGGGCTGTCGACAAGCAGGTCGTCGACCGGCCGCGATTTGTTTTCGAGTCCGATTTGGGCCACGCGGGCATTCGGCGGCAGCGGCACCCGGTCGATCGGCGACGTCTGCAGTATCTGAGAACGCTGGCCATCGTCGAACGGTTGCCGCAGCCGTCCGAGCAGCAGATCGGATCGATTTCGGCGTTTGCCGTTCCGTTCGATCCTCTCTTGAGTGAATTCGTTCACCGCGAAGTGGCCGTGCTGTGGTCGAAATGTCCAGTTGTGGATCGGCGAGAGGAACTGCAACACCGGCTGCACGCGGTCTATTTCGGAGTGATCTCCAACCACCGGATCGGTGATGTCCACGGGGCGGTTGAGATCCTGTTGAACATGACCCCGACGGCCAACGAGGCGACGACGCACTGGGATCACCTCAATTCACTTCTCGAGGTCCTCAAGCAGCGGTGGTCGCGGCGGCCGACGAGAACCCAGGGGACAGGCAGTGACGAATCCGAGACGATCGAGTTGGTCAGCCGGATGGTCGAACGGATGACGCAGTTGATCACGCTCGACCCGGCGCTGGGACACCGATGGGTTCAGCGACAGGAGGTGATCGAGCGTGGACTGGTCAATCCGCTGCGTGACCGCCGCTCGCGGCTGATGGGCACTCGCCGTTCCGGCCGGGTTCTGGCAAACTAACTGTCCAGAGCGGGTTACGGACAGTCGGCCCTGTCGTTGTGTATGGGGAGGTGAGACATGACCAGTTTCGCGGTGATCCTGCCGGCGGCCGGCCAGAGCAGTCGATTCGGCACGCGGGAGAAGAAACCCTTCGTGGACCTGAAGGGCCGTGCCGTCTGGATTCGTTCGTTGGAGGCTTTCGTGACCCGAGACGACGTGGCCCAGGCGGTTGTGGTCGTAGCCGAAGAGGATCTCGACGACTTTCGTGACCGCTTCAAGGCGAATCTGCCGTTCCTGGATGTCGACGTGGTGGTTGGTGGCGAGACGCGGATGGACTCGGTGAGCAATGCGTTGGTGGAGATTCGCGAGGAGATCGACTACGTGGCGGTGCACGATGCCGCGCGACCGCTGATTGCCGAGAAGTGGATCGACGAGGTGTTCTCGGCGGCGATCGAGCACGGCGCGGCGATTCCTGCTGTCCGGGTCAGCAGCACGTTGAAACGCGAGGCGGCCGACGGAACGATCGAAGCCACCGTCTCTCGCGATCGTCTCTGGGCGGCCCAGACACCCCAGGTCGTCCGCCGTGACCTGCTGATCGAAGCCTACGCCGCCCGGGGAGATCTGGTGGCCACCGATGAGGCGGAATTGGTCGAAAACCTGGGCCATCCGGTCAGGCTCGTGCAGGGGTCACCGATGAACATCAAGATCACCACGCAGGATGATCTCGAGATGGCCCGGTCGCTGATTCGGTCTGTTCCACAGGACGATCTGCTCGATCGGCTGCATCCCTTTTCAGAAGTTGACCCGAAGTCGGTTCGCGAGATCGGGATCGATTTCGATCAACTCAGCGAATGACCCGTGGGGTCGGTGGATGTCGGATCCGGACTTGGCAGGCGAGCCCGGCGGGCCGTAGGATGCACGCGGGCTTCTCGAGAGTGTCCCGACCGCTTGTGCCGACCGATCCGGGTGATCCATGGCGTCGATGCAGATTCCCTGCCCCGAGTGCGGCAGCGTCCTGAAACTGCCGGATCGCTCGTTGTTGGGCAAAACGGGTCGGTGTCCGAGTTGTCGGCACACGTTTGTGCTGGCCGAGCCCGAGGAAGTGGAACTGCAGTTGGCCGATACGCCGACCGAGGAGACGCCGCGGCAGGGCACCTCGGCACGCTGGGTGTCCGATGAAGCGGAAGTTGCCCCTGGCGACGAACCGCGGGAAGCCGGCCAACGCGCCGAGGCGGCCGAGGAAGCCCGAACGGTGCCGCCAGTCCCCGAGTCGCCCGCGGTGGGAGTCGGCGGATTCCCCGTCTTCGACGACTCGGCCACAACAACCCCGTCGCGAAAAACGAAAAGGCGAAGCCGGTCCAAGAAGGTGTCCCAACAGAAGGACAAGCGGCGCCGCGGTGGACCATCGCCGGCGGTGATCGTCGGCAGTGCGATCATCGGGCTGGCTGTCATCGGGGTCGGCGTGACCTGGCTCCGCTCCGGATCGGGTGTTCGAGATGCCGTCACCAAAACGAAAGCCGCTGCAGCGTCTGCCGACCCAGATGGGAACGCAACCGGTTCGGGCGCTTCAGAGCCGGATTCGATTTCGGTGGCTTCGGCCGATCCGGCTGATCCAGGACAATCGGCCCATCCCATCCGTCTCGACATGGTGCCGGCCGGAGTCAGCATCGTGATCAATGTGCGGCCGGACGCGTTGTGGGCCGAGGAGTCTCCCGGGGAAGAACTGAGGTTCTGTCTCGGACCACTCGGGGAATGGGCCGGCAAGCAGATCAAGACCCTCTGCCGATTTCCTCCCGAGGAAATTGAGGAGGCGATGATCTGTCTGATGCTTGGCCAGCGTGGTGAACCGCCCGAAGTGGCGGTCGTCCTGCGACTCAAGGAGGCTCAAAAACCGTCGACGCTGCTCGAGAAGTTTCCCGGCCCGCGGAGTGACGATTATTCGTACCCGGTGTACTTGGGCGAGACCCATTGTTACCTCCGTGGCAGTGACGCCAAGACGGTGGCGATTGGCCCGCTGGATCGGGTTGAGGAAATGGCTTCGGCGGTTCGTCAGCCGGCGGTGACGTCGACGGGGATCGAGCAGATTCTGCCGTTGACAAGCCGTGACAAGCTGCTGACGGTCGTCTTTGAACCACGCGATGCGAGGAACTTCCAGGAAGTGCTTGTCTCCGAAACTGTCTCGCCGGTGTTCAATCTGGTGCTCGACTGGTTCGATGACGAGGAGATCGAGACGGTGGCCTGGAGCATTGACATTGATCGGAAGGGCGACGAGTTCGAGTCCGAAATTCTGCTCCGCAATCACCACTCGCACAACAGCATCGTCACCCCTGGTCGGCTGGAACGCAGTGTCCAGAAACGACTGGGCAGCCTGCCGGTTGAGATGATGCACGCAGTCGAGAAGATGCGGCCCAAGCAGGTGGGCGCCTACCGGTTGATCAGCCGTTTTCCAGCATTGATGTCGGCCTACGTGTTCGGGACCGTTACCGCAGTCGGTGATCGTCACGTGCAACTGAGGACCCGTTTGCCTGAACGCGCCGCTCCGAATATCGCCCTGGCGGCACTGTTGACCTGGGACGAATCGACTCGTACCGATTTCAGTGCGGCAGTGCCCCGGAGGGTGGTCCCCGGCAAGACACTGCCCGAGACTGTGGCCGGACGGCTGGGAATAAAGATCGAAGTCGACTTCCGGCGGACTCCACTGCAGGAGGCTGTGAAGTTTGTCGGTGAGGAAATCCAAGTGCCGTTCGAAATCGACGGTGACGCCCTGAAGCTCTCCGGTTACACCAAAAACATGCCACAGACGATGACCAAGGCCGACTCCGCCAAGGCGGTTCTGAATGAGATCATGAAGAAGTACAAGGGGATGGTGATCGTCGTGGACGAGGGCAAGAAACGGATCACCCTGATGACACAAGCGGCTGCTGAGAAGTTGGGTCTGAAGCCGTTTCCGGTGGCTAACTAGGTTGCTGCCACATGTCCCATCTCGAATCCGTCTCACCACTGGTCGTCGCCTGGGCCGTGTCGCTGGGGTTTGGTGGACTGCTGTTGATCCTGGCTTTTTCGGATGAGTCGTCCGCGCCCGGAGAGTCCCTCGGACAACGGCCCGATGGGAACGAATTGGTCGCGCAGAAGGTCGACGGGCCTTTTGATGAGTTGCCGGCCGCCGGTCACGATGCGGACTCGCCCAAGGTGAGCGAACCCCCGGAACCCGTCGTGACTTCGGTTCCCTCGGCCCCACTGGAACCGACGGAAAAATTCGAGCCTGCTGAACCGAAGTCTGCTGAACCGAAGTCTGCTGAACCGAAGTCTGCTGAACCGAAGCCTGTTGAGCCGAAGCCTGTTGAGCCGAAGCCTGTTGAGCCGAAGCCTGTTGAGCCGAAGCCTGTTGAGCCGAAGCCTGTTGAGCCGAAGCCTGTTGAGCCGAAGCCTGTTGAGCCGA
>Ga0310342_100000314_pt1 | contig 26092 bp, 14 predicted proteins | sample S15DNA20500_MG_FD_206155 | JGI IMG/M metagenome (GOLD analysis project Ga0310342, IMG submission 206155) | Marine microbial communities from station ALOHA, North Pacific Subtropical Gyre - S1503-DNA-20-500_MG | ecosystem: Environmental > Aquatic > Marine > Oceanic | place: Pacific Ocean: North...
GGAAGTGATAGTCCCGGCGCTCTTCTATACGCCGGGGCCGGCGGCGGGGGGAGCCCCCATCTTTTTCCGATCGCTTTCCCTGATGTTTCTGTAGATAAAGCCGATGACGAAACTCACCATGCACAGGAAGAGTCCCATCATGAAGAGAATGCTCCAGGTGAATCCCGACGCCGAACCGGAGTCGATGCTTCGTCCTCACATGACGCATTGCGCCCGCGCGATGGCTGGAGCCAGGAGGAGGGCAAGCCAGCACAGGGCGATGAGGTAGAAATTTCTCATAGCCGGAGAGTATAGCCTTCAACGGTCGCGGATGACCAGTTCCGCGGCTTTAATCGTGCCGTTCTTGTTCCGCCAGCGGGCTTGCCTTAATATTTGCGGCTTGTCAGAGACCATACGACCCTCCATGAAAGTCGGCGGCGGGGTGTTTTCCGTCCTGGTTCCGCTGGTGCTGCTGCAGTATGCCGCCGGGGGGGCTTTCTATCCTTTCCTGGGGCCCTATCTCGCGAGCGCCAAGGGCTTCGACGTCAGGGATCTCAGCCTGCTGGCGCTGGGGGCGGCGGTGGTCAATTGCGTAATGCCCTTCGTCTGGGGGGCCCTGAGCGACCGTGTCATCGCGGTCAACAGGCTCATCTGCCTGCTCCATCTGTCGGCGGCGTTTTCACTGCTGCTCTTTTCCCGGGGGGCGGGACTCATCATGTTGACGGGCCTCTTCGCCTTCTACACCGCTCAGCAGCAGCCGACGAATTCGCTCTCCAACGCGCTCTGCTATCACAACCTTGCCGACCCGCCGAGACAGTTCGGCTCCCTCAGGCTCTGGGGTTCAGTCGGCTGGGCGCTGCCATCGGCGCCGATCGCTTTCTGGCTTCTGGATGGGGGGGAGCGCTCGCTGCATTTCATCATCTACCTGACCTTCGGGCTTCACCTCGCCCTGGTCCTCCTCTATCCCTGGCTCCCCCATACTCCGCCTGCCGGCCGCGAGGAGGGCTCGGGGACCTTTCGGGCCGACCTCAGGGTGTTGTTCCAGGCGCCGGGCTTCGCGAGGCTCCTGCTGGTTACCTTCCTGGCGCAGGCCGGCTTCGCGATCATGTTCTACCTCTCGCCCCTGGCGCTCTCTCGCTCCCTGGCAAGCTCGGATATTCGCCTGGGCTGGCTGGGGCCGATCCAGACCGTGGGGGTGATCCTGGAGATTCCTCTCTTTCTTCTGCTTCCGCGGTTCCTCGGGCGCTTCGGCTACAGGAAGGTGCTGGCTGCGGGAGTCGCGGCCTCCCTGCTCCGCCACATGGTCTTCGCCACGTCGACGGAGCCGTGGGTGCTGGCGCTGGCCAGCCAATTGATCGCTCCCTGCGTGGTCTTTTTTCTTGTCGGTGTGAGCCTGGCGATCAACTCGATTGCCGGCAGCGAGGTTCGCGCCACATCGCAGACCCTCCTCGCCCTGACGGGCTCAGGCCTGGGCTCGGTCCTGGGGCTCGCCGCCAGCAGCGGGCTTTCGTCGGGCGACTCGGTGAAGGCGGCGTTTTTTTTCGCCAGCGGCTGCAGCCTGGTCTCGCTGCTGTTGCTGCCGGGGGTACGTTTCCCGGGAGCGTCGGCCGGCACCGGTGGGGTGGAGACCTGAGGTTTATTCCTCGAGGGCGTCCTCAGCCTCGTCCTTCTCAGCCTCGGGCTTCTTTTCTCCGAGGGTGGCCATGTATTCCTTGAACTGTTTCTCGAGGGCGTTGAATCCGCCGCCGCCTTCCACCTTGATGTACTCGGCGAGGGAATCGTTGCTGACCTTCCCCATGTAGTAGGCGCTCAGGAAGCGAACAAAGTCCTCCTTGTAGACCTCATCGTTGTAGTGCATGAAGAAGTAGCACAGGGCTCCCGCCAGGCAGTAGTTGAGTCCCCTGTTGACCTTGTGGAACTGGTCGTTGTCGATGTGGGCGAAGGACTGCAGGCCCCAGTTCTTGCTGGCGGCCAGGAAGCGTTTGGCCGTGACCATGCGGTTGCCGCCGGTCTCGTAGCCGGGAACCCAGTGTCCATCGAGCTTCTTCCAGGTTTCGATATAGACGGCGATGCCCTCGACGACCCAGTTGTTGCCGCGGCTGCCGCCGCTGCGGGTCTCCTTGGTCTCAGCGAAGAGCTGGTGGGCGACCTCGTGATAGAAGGTGCGGTAGGTCTCCTCCTCGTTATCCGACCAGTAGAAGCGCGACTTGCGGTCGCTGCCTGAGTAGAAGCCGGCCGATTCTTTCAGCAGCTTGTCGTTGCCCTTTTCCTGCTTGACGTGCAGGAGATAGTCGTTGCGGCTGGGAAAGAGGATGACCTGGTGCATCTTCTTGACGTCCGGGCGGTTGAAGAGCAGCTTGGCTCCGGCGATCTGATCGTAATAGCCGATGAACGTCCTGAAAAACTGGGTGTAGAAATCCTCGAGCTTCAGCGCGAATTCCCACGCTCTCTCCCGCCCCATATTGGTCAGGACCTCGAAGTGCTCGCTCTTGACCGAATAGGGTGCGTATTCGTTGCGGGTGCGAATGGATTTCTCGCGTTCGGCAGGGATCCATTTGCCTTTGTAGGGGCGCAGGCCCGCGTCGAAGTCTTTCTTCTTTTTCTTTTCGAACCATCCCTCCTCCGTGATGAAGTTCTTCCTGCGCTGGCCGTATTCCCAGGTGCTGATCCACTCCCTGGTCTTTGTGTCTTTCTTGTAGCCCAGGATTCTACGGGCCTTCGAATCGTCCGGACTGATCTCGAGGACGTGGCTGATCATGTCGAAGGACCTGGTGAAGAGGCCGACCTTCATGCAGCCGGTAGCCAGCTTGACCAGCTCGGAGCCCTGCTTCTTGTCGGCCGTTTTCAGTCGCGTGAGCAGGGACTTGCCGTTCTTTTCGTTTTTATCCGCATCGCTTTCCTGCTCGGCTTTCTCGATCTTCTCCTGAACGTCCTCGAGCCTGGAATAGCCGGGGTTGATCCCCTTGATCCTGTCTGCCAGTCCGGTGGCCTCCTTCTTGAGACCCTGGAGCGCGGCCCAGTTCGCTATCCTGACGAGGTCACGGCAGTACTGGTCCTGGATCTTCTGGGTGCGTTTTCTGAGGGCCGCCTCGATCTGCTCGTCACGGCTGAGGCGGGTCTTCGATGACCGTCTTTTCTGGCCGCTGGCTATGGCGGGAACAAGCAGGACGGCGGCCAGGATGAGCGAAAGGAATGCCATGGGCCTGCCGCCGGTAGGTTTTCTGTAATTCACGGTTTTCTCCGGAGGGGTGGGTCCTGGTACCGGCTCTACTTCTTTGACTTGTCTTTCTTCACCCGCGTGAACTTCTTGAGGAAGCCGGCGACATCTTTATTGAACCGCTTGGATTCTTCGCAGAACGGCATGCAGGAAGAGTAGCCGTAGACGAGGCAGAGTCCGCGGTAGTACTTGGCGATCGCCTTGGAGTCCTCGATGCTGTTGTAGAGGCTCGACTTGCCGGTGATCACCAGGGTCGGGATCCTCAGGGCCGGCTTCTGTTCCTTGAAGAGGTCAAAGTCAGGAATGGCGACGCTTCCCATCACGTGGTTCTTGACCGGGTAGAGCATGCTGATGACGTAGTCACGCTCATCCTGGAAGAAGAGGCTCCAGGAGCGGCGGTCGATGCAGCCGCCCTCGCCTTCCCATTTGGAGATTTCGTTCTCGCGCTGGTAGGAGTCCAGGTTGCTTTCTCCGGTTTGAGAGTTGAATCTCCGGGTTAGCCCGAAGTAGTGCATCTCGGTGTCTTTCTTGCTCTTGCCCTGTCTCTCGAAGCGGTCTGTTGCCCTGGCGTATTCCTTGACCCCCGACAGCGGCGCCACCAGGAGGATGCCGGCCACCGACCTGGGGTATTTCTTCGCGTAGCGCATGGCGATCCAGCTGTTCATGCCGCAGGCCATGATCGCGAAACGTTCCTCCTTGGTTTCCTTGCGCAGGTCCTCGAACGCGTCGACCAACTGGCCGATCGGATAATAAGGAATCTGCTTGGCGCTGACGACTCGCAGGTTCTTGAAGCTCTTTACCGGAGGCAGCTTGATGTAGTGGAGCTTGTGTCTCTCTTCGAGCCCGGAGAGAAACGGTAGCATGATGTTTTCACTGTAGCCGTAGGGGGGGATGATCAGGATCGGGACCCCGATTCCCGAGCCGCGCTCTGAGGATTCGAGCGTGACTCCTCCGAGGATCGACACGGTCCTTCTCTTCTTGAGCTTGTGACCGAGATCCTCGGCGGCCTTCTTGGCATCTTCATCAGTCTCGCCGAGCTTGTAGTCCGGGTCGTTCTTCGCCGTCTCCCACCAGGACAGCCAGTATTCCGCCTTGGGGCCGCGGTAGGCCTGGGTCAACTCATTGAGGGAACTCTCAAGGAAGGTCTTGACGACCGGATCATCTTCTTTCTGAAAGCGCTTGACGAGGGCGTCGACGGCCTCGGGTTTCTTGTGGACCCGCAGGCTGTGGACCACGACCCGGCGAACCGTGGGGTCCTTGTCATCAAGGGCTTCGTAGAGGTGCTTGTAGAAGATAGGGTCATCCATCTTGGCAAGGGCGACGGCCATGCCCTGGCGAACCGCGCGGTCCTTGTTCTTCTTGAGGCCTTTGATCATCTTTTCGAGTACCTCGTCGCTGGCCGCGGTCGCCAGCGCCTTGATGGTGCCATCACGGTCGAACCAGGGCAACTTCGCCATGATCTTGACGAGCATGCTGAACTGGCTCTTTTCCTCGGGGTTCATCTTGGTCCACGTGTCGTGGCGAATGAGGGAGTTGGGAGAGCGAAGAGCTTTGCCGATCGCGCCCTTGCTGACGCCTTCTTCCTGGCCCCTGACGCCCGGGCAGACAAGCAGAAGAGCCAGGCAGACCGTCGGTATGGAGAAGGTTGGAATACGGAAAGAGATCATGGAATTGTCCTGCCTGGTTCAAAAGTCAAAAAGGAGCCGTCTCCCGCGGATAGCCAGGATTTTAACGCGAGTCAACGGACAGATTATTCTAAGAGGAGCCGGTTTAGCTGCCCACGATTTTTTACCCGGCCAGGAGCTTCCAAGGCTATCATCATGCCCGCGGCCGCGCAGCCGAATTTCACGCGGGAGACGCCGGACGCACTCCGGAGCCGGAACCGCTGGAGCAGGCCGAGTACGCAGTCAACACAGGAGTTGTTCAGATGAGTGAGCGGGTTTCGGGCGCTGCCGGAGTCAGCGGGGAGGATCTCTCCATGCTCGAGTCGCAGCTCGGGCGCAAGCCCAGCGGTGTTTTGAGGGTCGAGCGATACTGCCCGGCCGGGCATCCGCAGGTCATTCGCTACTACCCGCTCTCGCTGTCTCCCGAAGCGGAGGTGCTTTCCCCCTTTCCGACGCTCTTCTGGCTGACCTGCCCTTCCCTCATCCGGCAGGTCTCCGAGTTCGAGTCCTATGGCTGGATCGGGAAAATCGAGGAGAAGATCCGGACCGAACCGGATTTCAGGGAGGAGTATCACGAAAACCACAGGAGCTATTGCCGGGAGCGCTGGGAGACTCTCCTGCCGCGGCACAGGGAGGCGGTTATCGGGAAGGGCTGGGAGGCGGTCTATAGGGACACGGGAATCGGCGGCATCAGGGATTGGGATTTCGTGAAGTGCCTGCACCTTCAATACGCCCACCAGGTCGGCTCCTCGAATGTCGTGGGACGTTTTCTCCAGGAGCAGTTTTCCCTGCGCCCTTGCAAGGCCCCGAGGTCCCCAGTAGGTTGACCCCGGCGTCGGCGCGTCCGTTTTACCTGTCGAGAAGATTGGAGCCAAGGTGCAAGGAGAAGGGTTTGACCGTTCCCGGCTGGAGTTCCTGCCCGTAGCCTCGAGGCTGAGCAAGCTCGAGATCGCCGAGGTCGCTGTCGGCCCGGAAACCCCGGTGCCCGATCCCGGAGCCGCCGCGGAGGTGCTCGATCGGACCGCGGAGCGTATTCTCGAAGCCAGGAGCAGGGGCGCGCCGGTGGTGATTTGCCACGGGGCGCACCTGGTAAGAAACGGCCTCGGGCCGCTCCTGGGGGAGATGGTGCGGGAGGGGTGGCTGCAGCATGTCGCCACCAACGGTGCCGGCTCCATCCATGACTGGGAGTTCGCCTTTCTCGGCTGTACCTGTGAGGACGTTGAGAGCTACGTCAGCAAGGGGCAGTTCGGCATGTGGGAGGAGACGGGCGCCCATATCGGTCGGGCCCTTCTCAGCGGCGCCCTCGATGGCCTGGGTTACGGGGAATCCATCGGCCGGATGATCGTCGATGAGCGCCTCGGGATCCCGGCGCGTGCTGAGCTCCTGGGAATCGTCGAGGAGGGTGCCGGCGGCGGCCCGGGGTCGGCCTCCCGCGCGGCGGCGGCGGCGGATCTCCTCGAGGCCATGGAGAGCGCCGGTCTCGAGGCCGGCGAGGTGAGCCTCGCGCATCCTCATTCTTCGATGAGTCTCCAGGCCGCCTGCTATCATCACGGCGCGCGCTTCACCGTTCATCCCGGGATCGGCCAGGACATCATCTATCCGCATCCGCTTCTCAGCGGCGGAGCCCTCGGGCGCGCCTCGATGACGGATTTCCTGCTCTATGCCGACACGATCAGCCGCCTGGAGGGAGGAGTCTACCTGAGCGTGGGCTCGTCGGTCATGTCGCCGATGATTTTCGAAAAATCTCTTTCGATGGCTCGCAACCTGGCCTGCCGGGCGGGCGGCTCCCTCGATGACTTTCTCATCGTGGTCAACGATCTTGCCGAGTCGACCTGGGACTGGTCGAAGGGCGAGCCGCCGGTGGACAACCCCGCCTACTATGTCCGCTTCTGCAAGTCCTTCTCCCGGATGGGGGGGGAGCTTCACTACGCCGGAATGGACAACAGGGCCTTTCTGCTGAACCTCTACCAGCGTCTGGCCGTGGGGGCGTGAGCCTGGGGGTTTTCCCCCGGGACTCTATTTTTTGCCGCGCCGCTTTTTTCTCCCCGTCGCGCCCCGGGTCTTTTTCGCCGGCAGGCGGAATCCTTCCCTGGTCTTGACGATCCCCGGGATCTGTTTCGCGGTGTTGAATACCGCGGTGTAGAAGCTTTGGGGTTTGGCCGAGGTTTTATAGCCCGCTGCCAGGACCCTGTTCTTGAGGTCGATGGGCCGCATCGGTTTACGGCTTTTCTTCAAGATCTCCGAGATGGCCTGGGCAAGGGTCTTGCCGCCCCGGGGCCGGCCGTTGTTCCTTCCGGCCTTGCCCCCGGCGGCTTTCTGCACCGAGAGGATCTCTTCACAGAGCTCTTTCACCTTGAGGTTTCGGGCGATGGCATCCTCGAGGGAGAGGATGATCTTCTCGAGCTCGCCGGGGTTGATGTTTACATCCTGAATATTGATCTTCATTGCCGTTTATCTTGCGGATGAATAATCGGACGCCTCAGTGTTTCCTCCGCACTGAAAGCGGAGCAGGATAGTAAACAAAGGAGTCCATGATCTCAAGCTATGGTCGGGAGGTCTGAAGGCCCTGTTTTCCCTCCCTCCCGTGATTGTCGTCAATTGTCGGGACGATAATCTTGAGATCGGTGGGACGCGGGTTTTTATGTAAAATACAGCCTTGTCAGTTTACGCCCCTTGTCTGCCGGTGGTCTTGCAAGCCTGAGGCTGTGAAAAAAGTGGAATTGACGAGGGGCTGGGTCTTTTCCCGAGGGGGAGAAGGTGTTTCTACCCGGCGCAGGAACGCGCTGAGCCATTCGAAAAACGAGCTCGAGTAATTAAGGGATTGTCTGAAATGAAAAGTGACCTGATATCGAAACTGCTCCGGGCATTTGCCGTTTTCCTGGCGGGCCTCTTCGTCTGCGCGACGCTGCCGGCCCTGACCATCTCCGAGATCATGTATTCGCCTCGCGGCGAGGTTCAAAAGCGTTTCGAGTTCATCGAGCTGTTCAACGAGAACCCCGATCCGCTCGATCTCTCCGGCTATATGATCTGTGACGGGGTCAGCTTCGTCTTCCCCGAGGGAACCTGGATGGAGGGACTCTCCTTCCTCGTCGTTTGCGCTGATGAGGAGATGATCCGGGGCACCTACGGCATCCGCAATACCGTCGGTGATTGGGCCTGGGAGGGAGAGAGCGGCAATTCTCTCTCCAACGGTGGAGAGGACATCGAGATCTGCAATCCCGGCGGCCGGACGATCCTGAGGGTCGAGTACAACGACCGGGGCAAGTGGCCGGTCGGCGCCGATGGGCTGGGTCATTCTCTCGAATTGGGCGCGCCCTACACCGACCAGGATGATCCCGACAGCTGGGTCCAGTCGAGCGATCCCGGCGGTTCTCCAGGCGGCCCGAGTCCTTGCTGGCCGGGTGCGGACATGATCGCTCCTCCGCCAGCGGAGGCCGGGCCGGTTTTCGGCCAGGCGGTCGGGATCTTTCATGGCCAGCAGGATATCGGAGATCCCTGTACGGAGGGCAGCTTTACCTCCGAGGCGGTTGACGACGCCGCTCAATATGAGATAACCGCTTCGGGGCGGGATATCGGGACCGATGGCGACCAGTTTCACTTCGCCTATGTCCAGGTCAGCGGCAACTTCGACCTGAAGGCGCGCATCCTGTCGAGGAACTGGCTCGAGGGTCAGAGCCACGGCCGGGCGGGCATCATGGCGCGCCGTGACCTGAGCGACCGCTCGGCCTACGTCCTTGTCCAGGACTGCCCGGAGCCCGACGGGGCGCGGGCGACGCGAAGAACATCTCACGGCGGTGACAACAACGAGGAGCAGTCCAGTCTCAGCATACATCCCGACTGGTACCGCCTGCGCCGAAGCGGCAATACGATCACGACCTATTATTCCGAGAATGGAACCAGTTGGAGGACCCTGGGGGCTTTTTCCTCCGGCAGGACCAGCTGGGCTCACGGAGGTATCGTCTACCTGGGCCTGGCCCTGACCTCGCACGGTGATTGCGACACGTCCTCCATCACCTGGGGCGAGGTGGTGCTTACCGGTGAGGTCATCTCGAGTCCGAGTGATGGAAACAAGCCCGATCCCGAAGAGAAGGAAGAGGAGGAGGAGGTTCGTGGCGTCTGCAGGCCTTCCATGGGAGTCACCATCAACGAGGGCTTCTTCCGGGGCACCGATGAGCGCTGGCTCGAGCTCTACAATTCGGGCTCCGAGGACGTCGATCTTTCCGGCTACCACTTCACCGATGACAGGAACGATTCAGAGAAGGTCACCCTGGGGGCCGATACGGTCATCGCCGCCGGCGGCTACCTCACCTTTACGGAGGCGGAGCTGGCCCTGGATTTCTCCGCTACCGAGGAGGACAACAGCGTCTTCGTGGCGCTCATCGAGCCCAGCGGCGGCCGGGCCGTCGACGCGGTCAACTTCCGCGCGAGCCACGATGGGCTGAGCGAGGCCCGGGTTCCCGATGGCGGCGAGATGCGCGATGCCGCCGAGCCGACGAGGAATGCCGGCAACCGCCTGGATGTGAGCACGGCCATCGTGATCAACGAGATCATGTATCACCCCATCGACAACGACAGGGACCGGGAGTTCGTGGAGCTCTACAACCGCTCGGATGATCCCGTCGATCTCACCGGCTGGGAGTTCACCAACGGGATCGAGTTCAGCTTTCCGGACAATACCGTCCTGGGCGCGGGAGAATACCTGGCCGTGGGCCGGGACCCGGCGTTTCTCAGGTCGGTCTACAACCTGCCCGAGGGCTCGGTATACGGTCCCGGCGACAAGGAGGCTCTTGATGACTTCGGCAGCCTCAGCGACCGCGGTGAGCGGATCACCCTGCAGGACGGGCTCGGGCGAACTGTCGATACGGTTCGCTACTTCGACGGCGGCGAGTGGCCACGCTGGGCCGATGGTCATGGCTCCTCGATCGAGCTCATCGATCCAATGCAGGACAATCGCTTCGGCATGGCCTGGGACGCCAGCGATGATTCCGACAAGTCGGAGGTTACCCGCTTTTCCTACACGACTCGTCACAGAGGGGATGAATCGGAGCTTCATCTTCTGCTGCTGAGCCGGGGCATAACCGTGGTCGACAACGTCTCGGTGCTCCAGGGCGCCTCGGCAAGCGAGGATTTTCCCATCATCGACACCGATGAGGTGTGGAGCTATTTCAAGGGTACCGAGGCTCCTCCGGAGAACTGGAAGGAGCTCGACTTTGACGACTCCGGCTGGCTTCGGGGACAGACCGGGATCGGCTTCGGGGATGGTGATGACCGGACGGTTCTCACCGACATGCGAAACAACTACATCAGCATCTTCTGCAGGAAGACGTTCACGGTTGAGGACATCGATGAGATCACGGAGCTGGTGGTCAGGATGAGGGTCGACGATGGATTCTACGCTTACCTCAACGGCGTCCAGGTGTCTTCTTATAATATGCGGTCCGCGGCCTATGACGCCCGGGCGTCTATTTCCCGTGAGGCCAGCGACCAGGACCAGTCGATAGAGGATTTCCGGGAGCTGCTCAACGAGGGTGAGAACGTCCTCGCCGTGCAGGTCCACAACGCCAGCCTTGGCAGCGTCGATCTCAGCTTCATTCCCAGCCTGCTGGACAGGCGGCCTTCGGAGGTCGTCCGCGGGGACCAGCGCCTGGCGAATCCCGCCTTCAATTCGAATACGACGGGCTGGCGGCTCGAGGGTACCCACGTACGCAGCGGGCGGACCAGTGTTGACGCCATCGATGGAGCCGGCTCGCTGAAGATCATCGCCTCCGGCCGCGGTGACAATAAGGTCAACCGCATCGAGAGCACCAATACCGGTACACGGCCCTTCAGCACGACTGAGGATCAGCTCGTTGTCTTCGATGCGAAGTGGCATGTCGGCTCACAGACGCTCAACACCCACGGCTTCAAGCACGAGATGGCGAAGACCCATGAGCTCGCCGTTCCCGAGAACCTCGGCAGCCCGGGGGCGGTCAATATTGTCACGAGGAGAGAACTCGAGAACGGAAACGTCCTGAACCTCGGCCCGGTGATGACCGATCTTGAGCAGGAACCCCAGGTCCCGATCGCCGGAGAGCGCGTCAGGATCCGGGTCCGGGTGGCCGATTTCGACGGGGTCGAAAACGTTCACCTGCGCTGGTCACGCAACAATCCGACCACCAACCCCTCCACGGTAACGATGAGCGAGCTCGGTGGGGGTGTTTTCGAAGGTACGATTCCGGGGCAGACGGTTAACTCGAGGGTCGTTTTCTTCATCGAGGCGACCGATACCGCGGGCAATTCCGGGCGCTACCCGGTCGATATCGCGGAGCGCTCTCATCCGATGGTGCTCAATCCGCCTTCTACCGGAATCCACGACAGACGCTACTTCGTCTATTCGCACGATTCCTCCAGGAATCCGGGCGGCCTCTACAACGACTACCGGTTTCATGCCACGGCCTACAACGAATCGCGCCTGGGCAGCCGCAAGAGGCTCTCCAACGATCTCATCCCCGGCTCCTTCAGCTTCGGCGGGACGACGATTTACCACGAGGCGGGCATGAGGTTTTCCGGCAGTCCCTGGGCCCGCGGCAGCTGGGGCGGCAGCTTCCGGGTTGTTTCGCCACGGGACAACCCTATCCACGGCGGGATCAGGAAGTTCAATCTCGAGGACCATCACGGCAACGCGCTGGATGCCCGGGAGCGTATCGCGCACTACCTCCTGCGTCTGAACCAGGGGACCATCGCGGTACCCTATTCCGAGGTCTCGACCCTGGCCCGCTGGCAGGTCAACAGCCGGGTCGTAGGGACCCGGGAGCATGTCTGGGTGCCGGACACCCAATACGTCGGGCTGTGGTTCGATGAGGCTGACGGGGATTTTATCGAGATGGACGACAGGTTCGTCATCAACGACAACGGCGACCGCGCCGGCAACGCCGATGGTCGCGTCCTCTACCCGCCGCCGAACGAGCGCCGGCAGGGAGGCGGTGAGAACAAGGAAAACTACCGCTGGTTCTTCGGCCTGCGGGCCAAGAACGGGGCGGATGACTTCACCAACTTCCTCGAATTCTGCCGCCTGATGGACCCATCCGTGACCAACAATACCCGGTTCGCAGCCGAGGTCTGGGACAAGGTCAATGTCGAGGAGCTTCTGCGGATCTGGGCGATCCGTTTTAACCAGGCCGACTGGGACACGTGGGGAACCAACCGCGGCAAGAACTGCTATTTTTACCAGGACGGTTCGCAGGGAAGATGGCATCTCCTGGCCTGGGATATGGAGTTGACCTTTGAGACAGGACGCCTGGATCAATTCCTGATTCCCAGCTCCCCCAACGCGACCTTTCGCCCCGGGTCGTTCGCCGAGGTGAACAGGATGTTCGAGATCTTACCGATCAAGAAGCTTTACTACGGGATTCTCGACACCATGGTCAACGGACCTCGGGCCATCTATACCTCTGAGCGCCTGAACGATTACATGCGGAAGCTCGACGGGCTGAGCATGTCGAATACGGGGATCGGCAAGCCTAACGGATATGTCGATCAGCGCAGGAACCGTATCAGGAGCCGGATCTCCTCGGTGTCGAATACGGCCTTCCGGATCACGACTCGCAGCGGCGCCGATTTTTCCACGGAGGACAGGAATGTGTCGCTCACGGGGCAGGGGGCCGCGCGCCTGATGCAGGTGCTGGTCAACGGCGAGAGCTTCGATCTCACCCATACGAGCATGACGGGCTGGCGGATCTCGGAAATTCCCCTGGGGCCGGGGCCGAACTTCCTCGAGCTGCAGGCCATCGATCTCAACGGTGAACTGCTGGGCGCCGACACCGTCACCGTCACCACCACCGCGGAATTCGGTCCGCCCGAGATCGCCTCCCTGTCGCCCGCCGAGGCGGAGGCGGGTGACGTCATCGAGATCCGCGGCACGGGCTTCCTGCCCGGGCTCACGGTCCTTTTTGGAGACACTCCAGCTCCGGTGGCGGACCGCCAGTCCGAGACGAAGATTCTCGCCGAGGCGCCCGCGGGCTCGGGCCAGGTGGAGGTGCGGGTCAGGAATTCCAACGGGCAGGAGTCCGGGGGAGCGAATTTCACCTACTTCCAGCCGGGTCCTGTCTTCGTGCGCGGCGATGCCAATGGAGATGGAGCGCTCGATATCAGTGACGCGGTCTCGGTGGTCTCATTCCTGTTCATGGGTGGGCAGCTCACCTGTCTCGATGCCGCCGATGTCGACGATGACGAACAGCTGGTGATCACCGATGCGGTCTACCTGCTTGATTTCCTCTTCAGGGATGGAGCCTCCCCCGCGCCGCCATACCCGCAGGCTGGTGTCGACCCCGAAGGCAACGCGCTGAGCTGCGACATTTAATTCCGCAGAGTTTGCCGTGCATGCCGGCCAGAGGGTATGATGGAGGAAACGGAGGGCACACCGGGGAAGGAGACCCATGAACAAACAGACCCGCGTATCCAGGGTCTTTCCAGCATCCGGGCTGGCAAGGCTATTCGCCGTTTACTTTTTCACTCTCGTCTTGCCTGTTTTCTTCCCGGTCCCGGGAAGGCTCCAGGCCCTGACCATCTCCGAGGTCATGTATCATTCGAGCGCGCTCGAGGACCGGGGTGATGAATATATCGAGCTCTACAATGAGAATATCGATCCGCTGGACCTGAGCGGCTACTCGATCTGCAACGGGATCAACTTCGTCTTTCCCCGTGGCACCTATCTCGATGGGCACGCCTACCTGGTGGTCTGCGCGGACGAGGCCGTCATCCGGGATCGCTACGGGATCACCAATACGATCGGGAATTGGGTAGGCTCCCTGGATAATTCCGGCGAGCGCATCGAGATCTGCAATACCGGTGGGCGGATCGTGGGGGAGATGAGCTACAACGATCGCGGCAAGTGGCCGGTCGGAGCAGACGGCACGGGCCACAGCCTGGCGCTGAAGGCGCCCTTCCTGGACTTCGATGATGCCGACAGCTGGCGTCTGAGCAGGAGCCTCGGGGGAACGCCGGGCAGGCCGAACGGTCCTTCCTTCGCGGCGGGAGGCGCGGTATTCGAGCCGCCCGCCAACGGTATGGATTCGAATGGTTTCATCCTCACCTGGCTGGTCCTGGGACCCTACACCGGCGCCAGCTGCGATCTCGGCGACTCGGTCATCCGTGCCGACTGGCTGCGTGAAGCCGGTGGCGGCACCCGCCGGCAGACGGACATGGACTGGAGGGCTGGAGACGTGGTCAATACCAGCTTTGCCAGCGCTCGCTCCACCGGCCTGCATCGGAATTCACCGACCAATACCCCCACGGTCGAGGAGTACAACTCCTTCGGGGACACCATCGATTTCAACGAGTCGGTCTGGCCTCCGGACCCTGAAAACGTGATGGGCTACGCCTTCACCTATGTCGACAACGTCACGAACTCCAACCTGGGTGTTACCATAGGGTGCGCGAGCGACGATGCCATCGCCGTCATGATCAACGGCAGCCACGTGCATGTGAACGATGCCTGCCGCGGTGTCGGCAACTCCGGACAGGTCCAGGACACCGCCTCTGCGACCCTGCGCCCCGGCAAGAACCTGGTCACAGTTAAGGTCTTCGAGAACGGTGGCGGCTGGAGCTTCCGGCTGCGGTTTCAGCAGAGGCTCGGTGGCGCGCCGATCACGGATTCCTCTGTGATCCAGGTCACCACCGATGTCGATGCCGGGCTTGATTTCGATGGCAACGGCGAACCGATCAAGGACCCTGGCGGCGGCGATCCCGGCGGCGGCGATCCTGAGCCCGAGCCGCTGCAGGAGCCGGGAAGCTCCCCGGTCCTGATCAACGAGGGGTTGATGCTTACCGGCGGGGCGCGCTGGATCGAGCTCTACAACCGGTCCGGTTCGACGGTAGACCTCTCGGGCTACTATCTCACCGACGATCCCGCCAACCTCACCAAGAGCAGGCTCGCGGCCGGGACCAGCCTGGCCTCCGGGGCCTTCCTGACCTTTACCGATACCGAGTTGGGGCTCGATTTCTCCGTTACCGAGGCCGAGAACCGCGTCTTCGTGGCGCTGGTGGATGACAGTGGAGAGAAGGTGCTCGACGCCTACAATTTCGAGCCCGAATTCGTCGATATGAGCGAGGCCAGGATCCCGGATGGGGATGACGAGCTCGAGGGAGCCTCGGTCGCCACCAGGGGAGCCGCGAACAGGATGGAGGTGAACCAGGATATCGTGATCAACGAGATCATGTACCACCCGATCGGCGACAATGGGGACAAGGAGTTCATCGAGCTCTACAATAGGGGAAACAGGACCGTTGACATCAGCGGCTGGGAGCTGAACCGCGGGCTGAGCTTTGCCTTTCCCGAGGGCACCCGGCTGCCATCGGACACCTACCTTGTCATCGCCCGCAATCCGCGGCTGGTCGAGGAGACGCACGGCCTGCCTGCCGATTCCGTGCTGGGTCCCGAGCAGACGCCCGAGGCCCTCGATGATTTCAACACCCTGCGAGACAGCGGCGAACGCCAGACGCTCAAGGATACTCTCGGCCGCACCGTCGATACGGTGCGCTACTACGACGGCGGAGACTGGCCGCGCTGGGCGGATGGGATGGGCTCCTCGATGGAGCTGATCGACCCCTACCAGGACAACCGGTTCGGGGCGGCCTGGGATGCCAGCGATGACTCCGACAAGGCGGAGGTCGAGCATTTCAGCTACGTCGGACGCCACGGAGGCGGTGAATCCGAGCTTCATGTCCTCCTGCTGACGCGCGGTATGAGCGTCGTGGACAATCTCTCGATTGTCGGCGGGGCTGTACGCAATGACGACACCGAGCTCATCGCCGATGACGAGATCTGGCGCTACTTCAGGGGTACGCAGGCGCCGCCGGCGAATTGGAGGGATCGCGGCTTCGACGATTCCGACTGGGAGAGCGGCCGCACCGGTATCGGCTACGGGGATGGCGATGACACCACCGTGCTCGACGATATGCGCAACAACTACCTGACCGTCTTCTGCCGCAAGACCTTCAACGTCACCAATGTCGCGGACATCAACGAGCTCATTCTCTCGATCACGGTCGACGATGGCTTCTACGCCTATATCAACGGCGTCCAGGTTGCCTCCTACAACGTCAACAGTCCCGCCTGGGACTCGTCCGCCTCGGGCGCCGGGGAGCCGACGCTCGTGGAGCGAACCCTGGAGAACCCGGGCGCCGTTTTACGCCTGGGCGAGAACGTTCTCGCCGTACAGGTCCACAACGGAAACCTCACCAGCTCCGACCTGAGCTTCATTCCCCGGCTGGTCGACCGGACCACGACCTTCGTCGATGGAAGTGAACAGCTCACCAACGGGAGCTTCAACTCGAATACCCGCGGCTGGATGCTGGAGGGAACCCATTGGCGCAGCGGCAGGACCACCATCGATCCGATCGATGGGGCGGGTTCGCTGAAAGTTGTCGCCGCTGGCCGCGGCGACAATAAGGTCAACCGTATCGAGACGCCCTCGGGGGGAACAGGCCTGTCGAACCTCAATACCAACGAGGACCTGCAGATCTCCTTCGATGCGCGCTGGGTCATCGGCTCCCAGACCATCCTGACGCATGGCTACCAGCATGCCATGGCGAAGTCCCATCGACTCGCGGTACCGGAAAACCTGGGCACCCCGGGCCGCATCAACAGCGTCACCCTGCGGCTGATCGATGAGACCGGGAGCGCGAACCTCGGCCCTGTGATCCGGGACGTCTGGCAGGATCCGCCGGTCCCGGGCGCCAACGAGTCGGTCACGGTTTACGCCAGGGTCAACGATTCCGATGGAGTCCGCAGCGTGCGCCTGCGCTATTCATCCAACAACCCGTCCTCCAACCCCTCGAGCGCGAACATGACGCACCGTGGAGGTGATCTCTACAGCGGGACGATACCAGGCCGCTCGATGGGTACGAAGATAGTGTTCTTCCTCACGGCCGCGGACGATGGGGGGAGAGAGGGCAGGTACCCGGTGGATATCGAGGAGCGAACGCATCCCCTGGTGCTCAACCCCGGCTCCATCAGCCTCAATGATGAGCGCTACCTGATCTACCGCCATACCGAGCGGCTTCCCGCGACGAACTATCACAGCTACCGCTTCTGGATGACCAATGCCGATGAGTCCCGCATTTCAGGCCGCAGGCAGCAGTCGAACGACCTGGTGCCCGGCACCTTCGTCTACGGAGGCTCACGTCTCTATTACGGCTCGGCGACCCGGTTCTCCGGCAGTCCGTTCGCGCGCGGCGGCTGGGGAGGGAGCTTCCGGGCCGTCATGCCCAGGGATGACCTCCTGCACGAGAGGATTCGCAAGATGAACCTCGACAACCATCACGGCAGCGGCAACAACGCCCGTGAGAGGATCTCCCACTATCTCATCCGGCACAACCAGGGTACGGAGGGGACTCCCTACTCCGAGATCCAGACCATGGTTCGCTGGCAGCTCAACGATCGCACCACCAACACTCTCGAGCATACCTGGGTTCCCGACGTCCAGTATCTCTCGCTCTGGTTCCCGGGCGATGATGATGGGGATTTCTTCGAGGTCGATGACCGCTTTGTGATCAATGACAGCGGTGGGCGAGCTGGAAATACCAATGCCTCGGTGAGGTTCCCGCCTTCGAGTCCGCGTTCGGATGGAAACGGCGAGAACAAGGAAAACTACCGCTGGTTCTTCGGCCTGAGGGCCAAGAACGGCGAGGACGACTTCAGCAGCCTCATCGAGCTGGCCCGGGTCATGGACCCATCCCAGACCAGCAACGCGGTCTTTGATGAGGTCGTCTGGGACATCGTCAATGTCGAGGAGATGCTGCGCATCTGGGCTGTGCGTCTCAACACCGATGACTGGGACACCTGGGGCGCCAACAGGGGCAAGAACTGCTACCTCTACCGGCCTGCGATCGATGGAAGATTTTGTCTCCTGGCCTGGGATATGGAGCTCACCTACGGCAGCACCAGCTCCTTCCTGATCCCCAGCTCGCCCAACTCAGCCTTCAACCCTGGCGGCTTCAGCGAGGTCCATCGCCTGATGAACCGTCCCGCGATCAAGCGGATCTGGTACGGCATCCTCGATGAGATGGTCAATGGCGCCGACAGCTGGTTTACCTCCGCGCGCCTGTCTCCCTATATGCAGCGCCTGAGCGCGATTGGAATGGGCAATACCAACGTCGGCCAGCCGGGCGGCTATATCGACCAGCGTGCCAGCTCGCTCAGGAGCCGTATCTCGAGCGTCATCAGCACCCCGTTCAGGATCACGACGAATAGCGGCAGGGATTTCTCGGTCGATGACTTCACCGTCGCTCTCGCCGGCAATGCCTCGGTGCGCGTCGGACAGATCCTCGTCAACGAGGAATACTACGAGACCGATTTTCCGACCATGACGACCTGGCGGATCAACGATATCCAGCTGCACCCGGGCCTCAACGAGCTCAACCTGATCGGCTTTGACCGCCGCGGAAATATCGTCGGCACCGAATCGATCAGCGTCACCAATACCAACGCCGAGTGGGACGCGCCGGTCATCAGCAGGCTGGAGCCGGCCGGAGCCCCGGCGGGAGACAGGATCTCCATCGTCGGTACCGGCTTTCATGATGGTGTCCGTGTCTTCTTCGGCGATACGGAATCTTCGTCGGTCAGCTACGATGAGGATGGCGCCAACGCCAATACCATCACCGCACGGGTACCCGAGGGTGTGGGCCTGGTGAGGGTCACGGTTCGCAACGTCGATGCGCAGGTCTCCAACGCGGTTGATTTCAATATCACTCCGCCACCGGCCCAGTTCATTCGGGGTGATTCAAACGGAGATGGCAGGGTCGATGTCAGCGACGCGGTGAAGATCGTCTTCCATCTCTTCAGGGGAGCGGAGCTTTCCTGCGCTGACGCCGCGGACATCAACGATGACGAGGCCCTGAATATCACCGACGCCGTGCGGCTGCTCGATCATATGTTCCGCGGCGGTCCAGCTCCGGCCTCGCCGTATCCCGCCCTGGGGAGGGATCCGGCCGGTGATGGGCTCGACTGCTCTAACTGACGCCACGCAGTCACTTCCGGGGGATTCCAGGAAGATTTCAGAAAGAGCGGCCATCGGCTGTTAAGATAAACCCGGCGGTTTTTCCCCTCGCCGCTCTGGTGTGAGAAATCTGAACTCCGGGAGAGCCCGTCTTGTCATCGCAGGATCCCTACAGCCATCCAATTCCGGATCATCCTTCCCGGGAACCTCTCGAGGATGAAGGGGAGCGGCTGGAGCCTCCTGTCTCGGCCAGGGATCGGAGACCCTGGATCAGGAAGCCCTATCCACTGGTTACGTTCGCGCTGGTTCTCGTTCTGCTGGGACTTCATATCGTCCAGGAGGCGTTCGGCGAGTCAGCGAGCTTCTGGGCGATTGAGAACCTGGGTCAGGATCGCGTTATGGTATGGGAGTGGGAGCTCTGGCGCCTTCTGACCTGCAGCTTTTTTCATTTTGGCTGGCTGCACCTGGTCTGCAATCTCCTGGGTATCTTTCTGTTCGGGAAGGTCGTGGAGCGCTGGCTGGGTCCTTGGCGTTTCCTCTGCTGCTACCTGGTCTTCGCCCTGATGGGCTCGTTGACCTACCAGGCAGTCGCCAGGGGGGGGATTGGTATCGGTGCTTCAGGGGCGCTGTGCGGTCTCATCGGGGTTTTTCTCGCTCTGCGCCTGGGGCGCAAGGAAGAAGACCACCTGGTTCTCGGCATGAGGTTTTTCCTCTGGTTCTTCGTGATCTGCGCCCTCTTGTTCTGGGAGTCGTTCCTGTGGGAATTGTCGGGGTTGGATATCGCTGATTCCGCTCACTTTGGAGGGCTCTTTTCCGGGGTCGCCGCCGCTCTGTATTTCTTCAGCAGGCCGGGAGATCCTGCGACGGGGGTTACAGGCCGGCGCGGGCTTATCGTGTTTACCGCCGGGGCCCTGTCTCTCTCTATGGCAATCTACGGACTCGCCTACCCCTTTATGGACTGGTCCTGGCATCTTTGGCGCTCCGATGCCGCCCTGGAGCGGGGGGATGAGGCCAGCGCCGCGGCTGCACGTGCGCGCGCACGCTCTCTCGGCGGGGATAGAGCCGCCCTGAATATCATCGTCCGGGATGCGAGTGAAGGGCGTCTCGGGCAGGCCCTTCGTTACTGGGAGGGGGAATCACTCGAAGATCCCGAGCTCCAGGCCGCGGCCGGTTTCAGTATCTACGATGGAGTCTACTTTGAGCGCGGCTATTGCCGGGAGATCGAGCTTCTGCTCGACACGCTCATCGAACTCACCGACAGGGCGCTGGAGGAAAAAGGCAAGAGCCTGGTCCTCCTGAACCAGGCCGCCTGGTTCAGGGCCTTGCGGGGAAAAGACCTGGACAGTGCGCTCTCCTTCGCGCAGGAGGCCCGGGACCTCGATTGCCGCAACCAGGCCATCCTGAATACGCTGGGCTGGGTTCACTTCCAGAGGTCTGAAACCAAGAAGGCTTTCGAATATCTCAGGTACGCCGTTGATGACCCCCGGCATCTCGAAAAGCTCTGCGATGACGAGGGCGGCGGTTTTGATCTGCTCAGGGCCCTCGGTCTGCGTTCAGCGGGTTTTCTTCCCAATTACGCGGCCAATTATCTCTACCTCGCGCTGGCCTACGGGCAGATCGGACAGCTGGAAAATGCCCGTGCCATGGTACGAATGGTTCGACAGGACGACGCGGAGCGCATGCTCAGGCTCCACGAGAAACGGCTTCTCGATGAACTCGAGGAAACCCTGGGCAACAGCCTGCCGGAGCCCTCCGGCGTGTTTGAGAGGCGTCCCAGTCCATTCAGAAGGTGATCTTTTTGAAGGCGGCCGCCTGGTCGCGGATGGCGGACTCCGTCGCCAGGCGTTCGATGGACGATGCTCCGAAGAAGCCGTCGATCGAGCCAGTGTTCTGGAGGATGTACTGGGCGTCCTCGGGCTCACTGATCGGACCTCCGTGACAGAGCACGATCACGTCCTCCCGGATCTCCTTCGCGGCGGCTGCCATGGCATCTATGATGGCCGGGCAATCCTCCAGGCTCAGGGCGGTGCTCGCGCCGATGGAGCCCTTGGTTGTCAGTCCCATATGGGGAACGAGGATGTCGGCTCCCGCCGCCGCCATGTCGGCTGCCTGGGCGGGTTCGAAGACATAGGGAGCTGTGAGAAGCTCCAGTTCATTCGCCTTGCGTACCAGCTCGACCTCGAGGCCGTAGCCCATGCCGGTCTCTTCGAGGTTCTGGCGCAGCCTGCCGTCGTAGAGTCCTACTGTCGGGAAGTTCTGGATGCCCGAGAAGCCCATTGTCTTCAACTCGGGGAGGAAAACATCCATCAGCCGGAACGGGTCGGTTCCACAGACGCCGGCGAGAACAGGCGTGTCCTCGACCACGGGAAGGACCTCGCTGGCCATCTCCTTCACGATGGCGTTGGCGTCGCCGTAGGGAAGGAGCCCCGCGAGGGAGCCTCTTCCCGCCATGCGGAAGCGCCCGGAGTTATAGATGATGATCAGATCGACCCCCCCCTGTTCGCAGAACTTGGCGGAGATTCCCGTGCCGGCCCCTGCACCGATGATGGGGATTTTCTTTTCGATCTGTGACCTGAGTCTCCGAAGTATTTCGCCGCGTTCGATGGCCATGTGTTTATTCAAGCACCTGTTCTTTTCACCGGGTTTCAGTCATTGCTCAGCATGTCGAGGAGCGCCTTCGCGCAGGCCTGCGCGAAGGCAGGCTCGTTGATGTTCGTATTCAACTCGTGGAGCTCGATTTCTTCACTGATGTTTTCCCTGATCGCATCGAAGAGCGCCGTGTCCGCCTCGGGATCGTGAAAGGGTTCTCCCTCGACGTCGATCAGCGAGATTCCCTCGAGGGGCAGTAGAAGCTTCACCGGTCCGCGTGCGGAGTTGAGGCGTTCGGCGAGCCGAAGGCCGATCTCACGCGCCTCCGCGGGAGTGGTTCTCATCAGGGTGACGGCCGGGTTGTGCTGGTAGAAGAGCCGCTGGCTGAATCGATCCGGGACGGTCTCCGGGGGGCCGAAGTTCACCATATCGACGGCTCCCACGGAGACAACCTGGGGGATCCCGCCAGCCCCCGCGGCCTTCAACCTGTTCGCTCCGGCGCTGAGGATTCCGCCGACGTATTCATCGGAGAGCTCGGTGGTGGTTATGTCGAGGACGCCGGCGAAGTAGCCGTCCTCGATAAGACCCTCCATAGTTCGTCCTCCGGTTCCCGTGGCGTGAAACACGATGACCTCGAAGCCGGCCTTCTCGAGTATCCTCCTGGCCTCTGTCACGCAGGGAGTCGTCACTCCGAACATGCTGGCGGCGACGAGGGGTCTCATGGTCGCAGGTCCATCTTTCTTCCCGGCGGCCATCCCGGCTACGGCGTCGGCGGCGTTGCGAAGGATCACCGCCGAGATCCGGTTGATGCCCGCGATGTCGACAACGGAGTGCATCAGCGTGATGTCCCTGGTGCCCACCCAGGCCGAGACATCCCCGGAGGCCAGCGTCGATACGATCACTTTAGGGAAGCCGACGGGGAGCGATCGCATGGCGGCGGCGCCAATCGTGGTATTGGCCGAGCCGCCGGCGGCGAGGACTCCATCTATTCTCGAGTCCGCGAAGAGTTCCTGGACGATGAGAGCCGCGCCGTCGCTCATGATCGTCATCGCATGGCCCCGATCCTTCTTTTCGACGAGCTCCTCCAGCGAAGAGCCTCCCGCCTCGGCAACGGCCTCGCGTGGAGTGTCCGCCTTGAAGGCCGGCGCCTCGAGCACCCCCGTGTCGACAATCCAGGCGCGATTTCCCTTCTCCTCGATCGCATCACGCAGGTACCCCATCTCCTCACCCTTGGTGTCGAGGCATCCGACTATCGCTATCGTGACGCTCATGGCTTTTCCCGTGGTCTTGCCGCTATCGGTGACCGGGCAATCTACCACCCGCGCCCGGCTAGTGAAAAGGGGTCTTCAGCCCGGATGCGCACCCGCCGCGCTTCGCCCTGCCCCGGGTACGGCCGGCTCCGGGGGACGGGGGTGCTTGATTGCTGAGAAAAGAGTATGCCATACTCGCCGCCGGGTAGAGTTCCAATAGCCCGGTCGCTTCCGGGGAAAAATTCCATCATCATGCCGGAAACTCCAGCTTCAATCTCGAAGGTCAAGGCCGCGGCAGCGGCTTGCTTCGACTCCGCCCTGCGAAAGCATCGCGAGGGGGAGGATTCCTTCAGGGTGGTAGGCTCCTACGCTGCCGGAATGGATCAGGTCCTGTCGGACCTGTTTGAGCAGGAGTTCGCCGGCTCGCAGGAGGTCGCGCTGATCGCGGTGGGGGGCTACGGCCGCCGGGAGCTCTGTCCGTATTCTGATCTCGATCTCCTTATCCTCAGGGAGTCAAGCTCCTCGGATTCCGACATCCAGAGGTTCGTCACCCTTCTCTGGGACTGCGGCTTTGACCTGGGACACTCCGTTCGCACTCTGCAGGAGTGCTATGAGTATATGGTCGACAACCCCATCACCGGCGCGACCCTGCTGGAGAACAGCCTGATTGCCGGTAGCCGGAGGCTGTACAAAAGGTTCGAGTCCGAGGTGGTTGAGCGCTACCGAAAAAAAGAAGGCGGGAAGTTCGTGGCCAGCAAGATCGAGCAGATCAGGTTGTCCCTGGATACCGAGGGCCGGACAATCTATATCCTGGAGCCTCACCTGAAGGATGGGGTGGGAGCCCTCCGCGACATCCAGCGCATTCTCTGGGTTGAAAACATCCGCAACGGGAGTGTAGGGTTCGATGGCTTCAGTCCGAAGAGTGTTGTTTCCCCGGATCGCGTCACCAGCCTGCGGGAGGCCTATGCCTTCTACCTTGGCGTACGCTGTGAGCTGCATTTTCATACCGGCGGCCGCCTGGAGGTTCTCGAGGATGACTCCATCCGCGAGGTAGCGAAGAATCTCTTCTATCCCGGCGATGGGCGCGAGGCCGTCGAGGGCCTGATGGCCGATTATTTTCGTCATGCGCGCAATACCTATCAATTCCTCAAATACTATATCGAGGTATTTGAGGGCCTGTCCTTTTCCCAGGGACTGAAGAGAAAATTTTTCATCAGGCCGGTGGGCTCGTACCTGAAGCTCTACAATGGCAGGCTCTACCTGCGAGTTGAGCCCGTGGAGGAATCGCTTGCCGAGGAGATCATCGGTTTTTTTGTCGAGGCGCATCGACTTGACTGCTTTCTCAGCCAGGAATTGCGCGAATGGATTCGTGGCCGCATCCGGGAGGGCCGGGTCGACTTTACCGGCTCGATGATCATCTACAGGATGCTGCTTTCGATTCTTCGTGAAGAGTCCGGGGTAGCGAAGATTCTCAGGGGGATGCGGCGCACCGATGTGCTTGGCAGGATCATCCCCGAGTTTTCGAGACTCGAGGGTCTGGTCAATTTCGGAGGGCATCACCACTACACGGTCGACGAGCATACCCTGAGGACCCTCGAGAAGCTGGATTCGCTGCGCGATGTGGATGCGGGAATGGAGGAGCGGGAGTTCCGGGAGATCCTGGAGAGCCTCCGGGATCTCGTTCCGCTTCGAATGGCCCTGCTCCTGCATGATATAGGCAAGGCCTTCGAGGGAGATCACGAGGTCAGCGGCTCGGAAGCCGCCGGTCTCATCTGTGAGCGCTTCGGGCTGAACGAGGAGACAATCGATACGATAGAGTTCCTCGTCTATCGACACCTGAGGATGTTCAAGGTCTCCGAGCGCCAGGACTATTCCGAGGAAGGGGTAGTGGAATCCTTCGCCCGCCTGGTGGGTTCCCAGGAGAGGCTGAAAATGCTCTACCTGATGACCTATGTGGACATCAGCAGCGTGGGGCCGGGTGTCTGGACCGGCTGGAAAGGCGCCCAGCTTTCCGACCTCTACAGGCGCACATTGGATTATATGCAGGGGGGCGGGGCGCTGGAGCAGAACTTCGACGAGGTGCTTGTCGCCTCCGGTCTCGATCCGGAAGCTCGTGAGCGGGTGAAGAGCCATTGCGAGTCGATCGGAACCCCCTCTTACCTCAGGGAGGTCGTTCCGGAGAAGATGCTGGTTCACATCGACATGGTGACAGGGCTCCGGGAGACGGGAAGCGCGCAGGTCCGCCCGGACAGCTTTCTGGATTTTCACGAGATCACTATCTGCTGGTGGGATCGCCCGGGCTTGTTTTCCGACATTACCGGTGTCCTCTACTCCGAGGGTCTGAATGTGCTGGGAGCCAGGGCGTTTTCTCGCAGTGACGCGGTGGCGGTAGATCTTTTCCACGTCGAGGTGGTTGATCAGACCGGCGTGCCTATGGAGTCGAGGGTCGAGAATATTCGCGCGAAGCTGGAGGCCGTGGCTTCAGGCGAGGAGAGTGTCGATGCCCTGATCGGGCGCTGGCTGAAGACGAATCGGTACAGTCCCCTCCTGAAGCGTTCACGGCCCCTCTATGGCCCCTCGGTAAAATACGACAATACGATTTCGGATGTCTGTACCGTCATCGAGGTCAACGCGGGAGACCGTACGGGACTCCTGCACGACGAGGCGAGTGTCCTCAGCCAGTTCGGCCTCGATGTCAGGGCGGCCAAGATATCTACGATCGCCAGTCGTGCGCGGGGCGTCTTCTACGTACTCGATGTGGATGGGAAGAAAGTCGAGGACAAGGAGCGAATGGCCAGGATCGAGAAAGAATTAATAGCCAGGGTCAAGAAGCCCTCACTTACCGATGGTAAATGACTTGCTCAGATCCCGCGGTATGATTATGTTGGTGCAGGTCTCGTATACCTGACAAAGCAGTTTAGGTTCGTTGAAGCAGGCTATCCGGCCTCGGGGATTTTCAAAAGGACACAGTAGGCTCCGATGAAGCTTATTACCGCAATAGTGCAGCCTGCGCGGCTGGAAGCCGTCAAGGAGGCCCTCAGCAAGGTCGAGGTCTTCCGTCTGACGGTTGGGGATGTCAAGGGACTCGGAAGGCAGAAGGGCCATACTGAGGTCTATCGAGGACATGAGTACGAGGTAAACCTGTTGCCCAAGGTCCGGCTCGATATCGCCGTGAACGAGGAGTTCGTGGAACCCACGATCGAGGCGATCATCCGCGGTGGACGAAGCGGTCCGGAAGGTAATATAGGTGATGGCAAGATCTTCGTACAGCCACTCGAAGATGTCATCCGCATCAGGACAGGTGAGCGCGGCTCAGAGGCTATCTGAGCGGGCTTGATTCGTTCTGTCGGCTTGCGCTGCCGATCCTGGGCCGCGAGTGAGACAAGACAGGCAGGCTACCGGATTCAGTGGGGGGTG
>Ga0310342_100000318_pt1 | contig 25963 bp, 15 predicted proteins | sample S15DNA20500_MG_FD_206155 | JGI IMG/M metagenome (GOLD analysis project Ga0310342, IMG submission 206155) | Marine microbial communities from station ALOHA, North Pacific Subtropical Gyre - S1503-DNA-20-500_MG | ecosystem: Environmental > Aquatic > Marine > Oceanic | place: Pacific Ocean: North...
TCTGGCATTGCACGACGATTCCCGTGGGAGCATGGGTGATCCGGACCGCAGAATCAGTGGTGTTGACATGTTGCCCTCCAGCACCGCTGGCCCGGTAGGTATCTATTCGCAGGTCCGACTCCGAGATCTGGACTCCGTCATCGACATCAGTTTCCGGAATCACCCGCACCGATGCGAAGGCGGTCTGGCGGCGCGCCTGAGCATCGAAAGGAGAGATCCGGACGATGCGATGCACCCCTGATTCGGCCTGGAGATATCCGTATGCATAATTCCCCACGATGTGAATCGTCGAGGATTTCAGTCCTGCTTCCTCTGCGAACTGCTCATCGATGATCATGGTCCGAAATTTTTGTTGTTCCGCCCATCGGAGGTACATCCGCTGGACCATGAGGGTCCAGTCACAGGCATCGGTACCCCCTGCTCCTGACTGGATCTCGAGATATGCATTAGCAGAAGCGTATTTCCCACCAAGCAAAGTCCTCAGCTCCAGACCCTCTGCCTCTTTCAGCAGACGAATACTGTCCTTCTCCGCTTCGGCTAGAGATTCACCGTCCTTGTCCGCTTCGGCGAGTTCGTGCAGCGCCCGGGTATCTTCCAGTTCGCCGGCCAGTTTCTCGATGCTCTGAACCGATTCCTTGACCTTCTTCATCTGGTCGATGGTGGCCTCTGCCGCTTCTCGGTTGTTCCAGAAATCCACAGCGGACATCTCGTCCTCGAGTTTGGCCAGACGCTTCTTCTGATCGTCGTGACGTGTTGCATCGCGGATACGGTCGAGAAGTTCCTCGATGGCTCGCATTCGAGTTTTGACCTCAGCATTCACGAGTCTCCGCCGTTCCCTTTTGTGTGAGCATCATGCTGACAACGCCATGGTGCCGTTGGGAAGCATTTTAGCCAAGTGAACTCTTGGACGCATGGTGAAATGAAGTGGGGAAATTTGACGGAAGTTGAATTGAAGAAGAGCCCGGAGGGGTTCCCTCCGGGCCCTGTTTCTACCAGGTGGGTCAGGCGGATGAAGCCGCCTCCCCCGTCAGGGGAGCGGGCTAACGCACCCACCTCCTAGTAGAGCCACGGACAATCATCAATGGACCACCTCCTTCCTTGGCTGGAGTTTCCCGGCCTCTAGCGGACGTGACACCCGCAGCCGGGTACCGTCCTGCTCGGTGGCGTCCCACCAAGCATCGCTTGTACTGGACCCCAGCATCTCTGCCGGAATCCTGGATCGAGCACCACGCGGGGTGACTCGGATCCTGTGCTACCATTCTACCGGTTTACGGCTCGACCGGAATCCATTACGAGGATCGACCGTTAAGTACCAATTTCTCAGCTTTTTCGACCAGATTCTTGACGATAGGCGCAAACGAGGGAGCGGGAGTTTGATGCGTGACCAGACCACCCCGGTAGGGAGATTGGCACCCAGCCCGACCGGAGTTCTGCACCTCGGGAATGCCAGATCATTGCTGCTGGCTTGGTTGTCGATTCGTAGTCGCGGAGGGGTCCTATCGCTTCGGATCGAGGATATTGATGGACCCAGAGTGCGAGCAGGGGCCATCGATCAGACCATCGAGGACCTGCTATGGCTGGGACTCGACTGGGACGGTGAGCCGTTGATCCAGACCCAGCAGCTTTCCCGCCACCAGCAGTCTCTCGACCTGCTACAGCAGGCAGGCTGGGTCTATCCCTGCACCTGTACCCGTAAAGAGGTCGAAGAAGCCGCCAGCGCCCCGCATGAATCGCATGGAATTGTCGCAGAAACAGTGTATCCGGGGACCTGTCGCGACCGGTGGCGAGATGTCGAGGAAGCACGCACCGTGACGGGACGAGATCCGGCGCTTCGTTTGCGGGTGACTCCATCTTCGGTGCCCTTTGTCGACTTGTTTGCCGGTGCTCAGGAGGGCCAGTTATCGGGTGATTTTGTGATCCAGAAGCGCGATGGCACCCCTTCCTACCAGCTGGCGGTGGTGGTAGACGATGCGGCCCAGGGGGTTACTGAAGTACTTCGGGCTGACGACCTGCTGACCTCGACACCGCGTCAGATACTGCTTTACCAGCATCTAAATGCTGCGCTGCCGCAATTCATCCATGTTCCCCTGGTTGTCGGTCCCGATGGTCGTCGACTGGCGAAACGGCACGGAGATACCAGTGTGGCCAGGTATCGTCGAGACGGTGTCTCACCCGAAACGCTGGTGGGGGCGCTGGCGTTTGCCAGCGGCCTGGCTACCGAGGGAACCCGATGTCGACCCGAAGACCTGCTCGGTGAATTCCAGCTCGACCGGATCCCTGCCGAACCGGTGGTGTGGGATGGTCAAAGGTGCTTTGAAGGCGAGGATTGAACTTTTTGTGCAGATGCGTCATAGTTTGAAGGCCTCGGATTGCCGCTCCGAGATCAGGGTCCGGAGTCCCGTTCGATGAGATTCCCCTTTTGCCGAACTGCTTCGGCATTCTGCATGCGGTACGGACGCGTTCTGCGTCCCGTTAGCTTCCCGCGAATTCACTGTCGATGGCGTGTATTCCCACTATTTCTATTTTGTTTTGTAGTGGTTCCGCAACTTCGGGCTGCCCAGTTGGATCTCTCTCTCCTGGAAGGAAAATTAAGAACAGATCGGCCGGTGATGCACAGGGATGTCATCTCGGTCGCCTTGCCTCAAGCGCAGGGTTGGAGAAGAGTGGATGTTGTCCTGGTCCATTCTGGAAGTGAAGTATTACTTGCCTCCATCGATGTGGATGGAAGTGCGGCGCGGCTTTTCTTTTCTGACGAAGAACTTCTTGGTCCTGATCCTGGACGAATTCCGTCGGGAGAGATCCTGGTTCGGGTCGCTCAGGAAAATACTGACCCGACGTTTCACCGAGTCACATCTGCAGTCGATTCGAGTCCCTGGTATCCCGGCGGCGTGACTCCCGAGGATGTTCTTGAGCGTGCCGCGCGAAAGTTACGAGAGGGAATGCCAGCGAGGGCGGCAGAAGAACTCAAAAGTCTTCAAGGCATTTCGATGGAAGCAGCCCTGTCTTCGCGCTGGATGCGTCTTTCGTCATCGGTACAGCAGAAGTTTTCCGAGGTAGATCGCACACACCAACGAAAAGCGAAACAACTTCTTGATCGGGCAGCAGATCGTGCACCCGAAGGAACCCGTGCCCGCGAGCGTGTTCTCATCGATCGCGCAGCTCAAAGAATTCAAACGGCCACGACCACGACCAGCAAACAACTTTGGCGAGATGAATTAAACGCTGCTCTGGTCGAAGCTCGGTCAGCACTTTCTTCGGCGCAAAATCGCGGAGACCGGGAGACCGCCAGCATGGCGTTGTTGCAGATTGCTTCGGCCGCTGCGCAGCGAGGTTGGATTGAAGAGACAAGAAATGCGACGCGTGGCGCTCTCGATCTGTCCGGGGATTTGGAAACGGTCTGGAAATGCGCCATCGCCAAGGCGCTGGCCTTGTTCAAGGCAAATCGTCTTCAGGAGGCGAGATCCGCGGCTCAACTGGCACTTTCGACGGTGGAGCAGATCCGCCATCTGAGACCCGATGACGCGGCAGCATTGTCGACGCGTCGACAACCAGCGCTGATTCTGGCCCAGATCGAAGCCCGGCTCGGAAATGCGCTGGAATCGCTGCTGGCGGCAGAACATTCCAGGGTCCGGGGTCCTGGTGTGGTGGCTCCAAAACGCCAGCAATTGACCGATGTGGCTACCAGAGCCGCAGGCAAGGCGACCGTGATGGTGATTCTCGACGCCGGCTCTGAATTGTTGGTCTGGGCCACCGATGGCGGTGGCTGGAATGTCCGCCGCATCGATCAGGATCCGGGACAAGCGACCCAGCAAGCCTTGAGGCTGCATGAATCTCGTGGCACTGATGCCGGATCGGCCCACTGGCTCGCGTCGAGGATTTTTCCCTCGGGAGTGACTGCCATCGATCGTTTGTTGCTGGCACCGATGGGCGGTATGCGAAGAGTTCCGTGGGGAGTTCTCCCCGTCGATGGAACGACACTATTAGAACGTTGTACCTGGAGCTTGCTGCCCGAAGTCACTGCTGCTTGCAATGCTCTCGATCCTTTACCTCGGGAAGGGTGGTGGACTGTAGTCGACCCGATAGTCGAGGGGAGATCTGCACTGCCAGGAACTCGCCAGGAGGGCAAGAAAGTGCTCGAGAGTTTCCCGGGTTCGGTATTCCTGGCCGGACGCGACGCGACCGAATCCGCAATTCGTGAAGTGGCGAATCAAGTTCGAGTTTTGCACATCGCCTGTCATGGTGAGTTTCATCCTCATGATCCACGGACTTCATTGCTGGCACTGACCCCGGACGACGATGCGGATGGGCTATTGACCGCCGAAGAGATGTCCGGATATCCGCTGGAAAAGTGCCGGTTGCTCGCCTTGACCGGCTGCGAAACCGCGCTCGGCGGGGCATCCGGCGCCGATGATCTGGCCGGTTTCCCCAGAGCTGCGCTGGAAGCCGGTTGCGAGGCGATTCTGGGCACCCTGTGGCCTGTGGAGGACTCTGCCGCCGGTCGTCTGGTCGCTTCTCTGGTTCGGGCTACCGATGGCGAAAAAGGCCCTGCTGAGGTTCTGAGGTATGCCTGTAGGGAATTAAAAGGAAATTTGAAAGATCGTGATCCATCTGTTTGGAGTGGCTGGGTTGTGGTTGAGAATGGCTGGTAAGGTGCCGATAATCTGTGACATATCAATCAGGAGATCGCCTGTGGCGTTCTCCTCGAACCAGGGTGGGGAAGTACTCGACCAGCGATCTGGTCGGGCCTGTGGGGGAAATGCGGTTGGAGTTCCGGATCTCGGAAATCCAGTCGGCCTCCTGGCCGGGTACTTCGGCGCTCTTTGTAGCGCCCTGGGTCGAGGAAAGAGGAGAGGTGCGATTATCCTGAATCGATTCCGGGGAGTGCTCCCCCGCCTACTTCTGGTATCGGTCATCTCCAGCTCCTGGGTGTTGCTGCCATCGCTGGCGGTGCCATCGCTCCAGGCTCAGGTTCCCAACTTGACCTTCGTCGAGTTGTTTCACATCGAAGCTGAGGAGGTGATCCAGTTCTTGCGAGAGATTCCGGGCCTTGCCGACTTCGTTGAAAATGGTTCGGTGAGGACGATTGCCAATCGAAAATCCTCTTTGCTCATCACTGCAGATCCACCGACGACGGAAGCATTGATCCGCACCATCCGCGACTATGAAAATCTTGAGGTGCGTGATCGTCTGATCCAAAAAGCGATCACCATCCGATACGCCGGAATCCAACTGGTGCTCGAGGCGCTGGCCGCGAGCAAAGTGTGCCAGGTTTACCATCGGACCGAAGAGGTCAAGAACGACGCCACGAAACAGGGAAACCGTACCATCACACGTACCTACAAGAAGGCGGTCTACTCACGTTACGCCGCAGCTACTGAAACGGTGCTCCCTTCCTGGAGTCTGCCGGAGTATCCCTACATCCTGGAGATTCCACACGTCGATCCGGTTGAACTACCTCCCGTCAATCTGGGAAGTGGAATCGAAGAAACTGCTCTGTCGCTCACTTTCCTTGAATCACCCTCGACAGAGGCGAGAAATCGTTTGTTGGCGGTGGGCACTGAAAAAGACCTGGAACGAATTCAGGACTTCATCGATCAGATAGACGTGCCGGCAAAACAGATCATGATCGAGGTGCAGATCATCGAGTTGGAAGCGGATGCGCTCTCTGATCTCGGGATCGATATGCTCGCCTACGAAAAGCGTCATGCGGTGATCGATTTTGCCTCGCCATTGCCGGGAGAGGCGACTCCACAACCGGGTGGGGACTTCAATCCGATCGAGCAGGCCGGGCTATCGTTCCTCTTCGATGACACCACAGAGCGCCTGTCTGCCCAGTTCTTGGCCGGAGTGCATGCCCTGGTTCGCAAGGGCGATGCGATCATCAAGGCTCGTCCAAAGCTCTATGCACTCGATGATCGCCAGAGCCAATTACACCTCGGTGAAAAGATTCCCACCTTCATCTCGACTGATGTAGTGAGGGAGTCTACCGGAGGAAACTTCATCGAGAACATCAACAAGGTTGGGACCGAGCACATCGGAACCACTTTAGTCGTCAAGCCCCGCATCAGTGGCCCGGATGAGAACGAGGTCTCGATGCTGGTGGATATTACCGTCAACAATCTGCAGGGGCGTCAACGTGTTTTCGCGGAAGATCTTCTGGGAATCCCGGAAGTGGCGACGCGTAACTTTCGTGGTCAAGCTCGGGTAAAAAATCATCGGCCGCTCATCCTTGGTGGCTTGATCAAGGAGAGCGAGTTCGAGACCAAGAACAAAATTCCTATACTGGGCGATATACCATTACTGGGAGACTTGTTCGGTCGTACAAACTCCCAGCAACAACGCAGTGAGATCATCATCGTGCTCACGCCGCACATCCTCAGCGAAGATGGCATCGATCCGATTTCGACCCCCAAGGAGAGCAGTCATTTCGATACCTATAACAGTGTGCTCTTCAATGACCGTTACATCCTCAAGGGAAGGGATCTGGTTGGACTCGATCCCATCGGTCGTACACCGGTTGAGGGGTTCTCTCGACAGGACGTGGTGGATCTGACCCTGCTCAGCATCGTCAAAAAGCGTGAACTGGTCAGTCGTTTGAAGATATTCGAGGATTATCTTCCAGACGCATCTGCGACTCTCAGTGTCTTCAAGCGCAGGCATCCGGAAAAATCGATCAGGACCTGGAGTCCGGAGGAGCGCCAGGTTTTCTTCCAGGCGGCGGCCATCCTGGTCGAGAATATCAAGAGTTTGAACCCGGATCTCGATTATCAGGATGTGGTCTCACCACGACGAGAAATTGTGGTTCCAACCAGCCCGTACCATGTCAGCCTCTCCTATGACAAGTTACGCGTCTTCTATGAGAAGGGCGATATTGTTGTGCTTCGCGGTGATACGGTTCTGTCGGAGAAAACTCTTGAGCGCCTTCGTGTTCTGGGAGAGCGGAGCCTCGATGAGTTTGCGAAATTCGTCGATTTGCAAGGACGCACCGAGGAGCAGCATGGCCAGTTCCGCAAACTGCTCGAAGAACAAAGAGGAAATCTATTTCCCGAGGCCAGTGCTGCGACCGATCTTTCTTATCAGGAATTGCTCACCGATCTAGCGGTCCGCGGAATCGATTTTCTCGCCATCATGACGCATCTCACGGTGCGTCTACAGGATGCGATTTCCGAGGGAGAGATCCCGCTGGGTACATTAGAAGATGATCTCGAAGCCTTTGAATTGCGTACCGTCACTCTCGACGAATTGGGGGATCGCTTGCAAAATCTCGATGAGCGCTGGGAGTTCCTCAATAGTTCTCCCAAACGACCTGTGAGAGGATTGTAATGAAGTTCCTGAAGATAGTGGACCTGTACCGTGTCGCGGCTCTGCTGGTATTTTCCTGCCTCATCCTTGTTGGTTGTCAGCCGCTGCCGAAGCAATCAGATCCGGAGCAAGTTCTCAAAGACATCCGTGACACAACAGTGATCCCTGATCTCGGTTCTTACGACGAGAACATCCAGAGAAAGTCACTGGATCGGATCCTGGTCAGTCTCGAAAAAGCCCCGGTCATCACACGCAACCTGCTGGTAGCCACTCTCGAGGATTCGATGATCGATGCGAGAACCAAGCGAGTCATCTGCACCATACTGGCGCAGGAAGGTGATCTGCGGATTTTGCCTTCGCTTTCTCGGATGCTAGCAGAGGGCTCGATCGCCGAGGATGACCTGCTCGAGTCGGCACTCGTTCAGCTGGGAGAACGGTCGGTTCAGCCCGTTTCTCGGGTACTGGCAGAGGGCAATGTGACTGCCCGTCGAAACGCCGCCAGTGTGTTGCTGGCTCTCGAAGTACCCTATGCGCTCGATTCATTACAAGATCGATTCCTGGTCGATAAGGATGCCGAAGTTCGGTTTCTGTGCGTGTGCGGTCTGGTGCAGGATGCCCGCGCCGAATCGCTCTCGATCCTGGCGCAGGCACTCGATGATGTCGACCTGGAGGTCAGAAGAGCGGCATGGGGAGGCTTGGCCAGAAAGACGCGTCCTCCCATCGTCATCCAGTTCGATGCCGCTGCAGAGCCTACCGTTCGATCGATTCAGGCACGTCAGGTTCGAGATTGGTTGAGAGGCATTGGCACCAGAGAGGCTGCTCTCTAAGATATTTCTTTGAGGCAATTGAATAGGGCCTGCAGGAGTTGCTCCTGCAGGCCCTATTCTGTTGCAATCTTTTGGCGCTGGCAGCGTGCCCTGGTTGTCAGGCGTTCGCGCCCTGGCTTTCGATGAACTCCTTCCAGAAGTCATCTGGCATGTCGAATGCGATCTTGAGAGCACCGTTCGATCCGGCGTACTGTGGTTCTTCGACGGTACGAACCTTACCACCACCGTATTCCGACAGCGCTTCCTCGAAGGCACGAGAGAGGCCAGTGATCTGGCTCCCTCCTCCGCCGAGCAGTACGTGATTACGCATCTTCTGCTGGAATTCTGGATCGTAAGTGGCGATCAGATCTTGCAATGCTTCGACAGTCGGAGAAACGATTTCGGAGCAAGCTTCGCTCACTTCCGAGGTGATATCGAATTCGGTTGGTTTTCCTTGAACCGGGAAAATGGCGTTGACCGGATCCATTTGAGTTCCGACGCAAGCGTAGTTTTCCTTGATCTCCCGCACCATGTTGTCGGAGAACTGAGCTTCTGGATGATTCTCGGTCAGGAGTTCGGCGAGTCGCTCGTCGATGGCATCACCGGCGTAATGGTGAGTCCGTTGATCTTCTGGCTTCGGCATCGTTCCGTGGACTCGGCACAGATCGACCGTTCCGGCTCCGATGTCAACAACCAGGGTGTCGGACAGGAAGTCGAGTCCATAGGCCACGGCGAACGGCTCGGAGCAAACGATGATGCTGTCCATGAATTCGGAGGCGGCCGAAAGGATATGTGCTTTCGAATCAACACTGGCTTCGGCGGGAGCTCCGATCACACCATAGATGGTACTGTCGCTGGGGATGCCAGCTTCGTCGATGATGTGTTCGAGAAGATCTTTGACTGCCATGCGAGAGTCTTCATCTGCACGGATTACGCCCTTGTCGAGCGGCCGAACCAGGTTCACGGCCATACGATTCTCTACAGCTTCTTGGCCGAACACCTTGTCGCGACCACCGAGATGTTTTCGGCTGACGTGGTCCTGAGCATAACCGACATAGGACCACACCGTGGTCCTCACTCCTGTGGACGTTGTGATGGATGTCCGGCTAGTACCAAGATCCATTCCAATGAAAACCGTGTCACTCATGGTTCTTCCTCCTCCTCGAAGTGGTCATACCTTAACAGGTTGGATCCTTCTCGGTGATCTTAAGTTGTTCATTTTCATTGTTGATCATCTTTCGAAGGTCACGATTTTCTTGCACTAGATCGAACAGCAAGGATCGTCGACGCAAGGCTTGCGGATCATCGGCTTCAGAAGGCTGGATCGGGTCGATGGAACCAGCAGAGTGGCCCGGGAGTTCCCTCGATTCAACCCGGCGCGCAGTCTCTCGCGCCTGGTCACGATCAGTACGGGCGTCGTCCAGGCTTCTGGCGAGCCGCTGGATCTTTCGCTCCAGGAGATCGATATTCTCGTTGCGCGCCTTTTCCTCCAGGGCATGAACCCGGTCCCTCTCCGAGTCGAGGCAGCGTTCCATCGCAACTCTCAGTTCGGTCTCGAACGATGGTTTCACCTCTTTGGCTGCTACAGCATCGTCGATGATCGTTTCAAAGGTACGTTCCAGCTCACCGAGAGCGGATTCTGAGAGTGCAAAACGATCTCGATCCACCTCTCTGTTTCGCTCCCGGTCCAGCAACTCCTGAGCTCGATCCAATCGAGTTGAGAGACCGTCAATCCTTGACTGGAGATCAGCTTTTTCATCTTCGAACTGCGCGAGACGCTTTTGGAAACCCTTTTCCGATTCCTCGATGAGTTCTGTCAACTCCGATTCTTCGAGTGATCGGCCACTCTCACGCAAGGTGTCTTCCACTGCATCTTGAATCAGCGTCTTGATCGCCGATAGATTCAGAACACGGACACTGTCACGCTGTGCAGCGATGGTGGATGTCCTGACCAATCGAGATCTTGACCGTAATGCCGATTCGATGTCCGGATGGCCCTGGGGCGAGGTGTGGCCCGAGAAGAGGCGTTCGAGGGCCTCGATCTCACGGGGGTGAGAGGGTTTCCAGCGCAACAATAAGCCGGCTTTACTTCTCTGGACGACCTCGGCATGGACCAGATCCGCATGGCCGTCGGGACGTTCGACGATGAGTTCGAAACGGTCACCGATTTTGAGCCGGACCGGAGTGTCGAGAAGCACTTCACGATCATCGATACGAGCTACAGGAATGCGCAGGATCCCGGCGTCCACCTCGATCACGATACTCCAGTGGCCAGGATTGGTTGGGGCCGTTCTGGAAGCCTGATCCAGCTCGAAAGTCATGCGATCTCCGCTCGTGACAGGGCCGTGGCAAAAGCCCCGTTCTCAAGTTGTCGTACGGAAGGCTATCTGTAGCCATAGAATCCTGCAAGGCCAGTAACGATTCGAAGCCGTCTCAAGGATGTCTTTGCCGGAACTGCAATCCTCCACTGATCGTCAAGAGGGTGGGGAGGGGCACGTTTGCGGCCTGTTCCTTGTCACAGATGGCGTGGATGACGATCTTCTGTGTTGAATCCGGTCTGTTGGACAAGAAGAGGTGTAGATGAGATGATCCGTACTGATGGAGTTCGTCATGTCTTCTAGTTGTCTCCTGGTGGTAATCGCCACGGCCCTCTACGGCATGCCCGTGGATATTATTCCGGGTAGTGAACCGTCCCGGTCTGAATCGATCTTGATCGGCAAGGCCCGTTATCATGCGGAATCGATGAGTGTCGAGACCGATGGGTATCTCAATCTCGTCAGCGGATTTGTTGAATTCCTGGTCTGTTCTCCCGGAATCAAACCTCACGAAACTCTGGTCGCTCTCGACTGCAATCCGGCGGACCTGCAGACAGCGTTGCTTTTGTTGGGGATCAAGGAAGCCAGGAGCCCCGAGTCGGAGCTGGATCTCGGACCCCTCAGCGGAGGAGACCGTGTCATCATTTTTCTACGATTTCCTGTTGAGGATCCTGAAGGCCGACAGAGAATCAGGACAATTCGAGCCGAGAGGTGCATCATCAACGCCCCGATGGAGCGTGAGATGTCGCGTTGTGGCTTTGCCTTTACCGCCTCTGGCTTCTTACTACTCGATGCGCCTCCAGGAGCTCCTGAGGGGACCGAGCCTGCGGAGGAATTCATGGCCAGGGTCACCGGAGAAGTCATTTCTTTGTGTCACAGGCCCTGGGCGATCCTCGACAATCCGCTAGCATTACCCTATCCGGACGGCGACTATTTCGCCTATGCGGAGGTGTTGCCTGGTCATCGCAGGGATGACCCCCCTCCGGTTACGATATTGTTTCGTCGGGCAGTCCCCGGGGATGTGGATCCAGCAGCGATTCGCATGGAACTTCCTGCTCGTCGTCAGGAGCAAGAGGTCGACTCCGACGGAGCCAGTGGTGTCAGGGAAGGTTGAGGCGATGAAAAGAGACAGGGGCCCAGGCCTCATTGCTTATTTTTTCGTGGCACTTGGCTCCCTGCTGTTGGCATGTCTCCAACCGTTACCGCAGATCCAGGCTCAGGCAGACGATCCCGTTGAGGTTGTTGAGAAACCGCTCGATCGAGACACCGTCAAGTCGATGATTGATCGTGGAGCCAACTGGGTGATCGATCATCAGCGCCCCGACGGATCCTGGGGTTCGTATAGTGGCGATCCTGGGATCACTGCGATGGCACTGAAATCCATCATCGATGGTCCTCGTGCCTATCGTGAAGAAGACGGCCCGTTCATCTCTTCGGCAGTCAAGTATCTGCTCTCCTTTCAACAACCGGATGGCGGCGTGTATATCCCTGACCTGGGGCTGATGAACTACAAAACGTCGGTCACGGTGTTGGCCTTGGCCGCACTCGATAGCGGTCGGGCTGAACCTCGCTACACAGCGGAGATTGCCCGGATGCGCGATTACATCACGGGGATCCAGTGTTCCGAACAGTCGAAGCCGATTGCCTACGATGCCACCACTCACATCCGTTCCTTCGGGGGTATCGGTTACGGAAGTGATCGACGTCCCGATCTCAGCAATACTCAGCTGGCTCTGGAGGCGCTACGAGCTGCTGGGCTGTCGGAGGATTCGGATGTCTGGCGGCGAGCAAGCCGCTTCATTTCTCGCTGTCAAAATCGTAAATCATCCAATGACGCGCTCGATGGAAAGAAGCATTCTTCGACCAGTGACGGGGGCTTCTATTACCATCCTGCAGAGTCGAAGGCAGGGACTGTGGTGAACGAAGATGGTAGCCAGTCCTTCTCGTCGTACGGGTCGATGACCTATGCAGCGGTAAAGTCTCTCATCTATGCCGGTTTGAAACGGGACGATCCTCGTATCGAGGTGGCGCTTGATTGGATCCGCGACCACTGGACAGTCGATGAAAACCCCGGAATGGCGACCCCATTAAATGAAGACCGGGGGCAGATGGGATACTACTATTACCTGGCAGTGATGACTCGCACCCTGGAAGTACTGGGGGAGTCGACCGTGACCGACTCTTCGGGTCAGCAGCATCGCTGGGCTCAGGAGGTGGCCAAGACACTGTTGAAGCGCCAGAGAACGGATGGATCCTGGTCCAATGAAGTGGATCGCTGGTGGGAAGGGGACCCCGTCCTGGCGACCTCTTATGCTCTACAAGCTTTGAATATCTGTTACAAGAAATTGGAGGACTGAGCCTTGCCGCGAATGAAAGCGATACGGGGATTGCGGGTTCGACCTGAAGTGTTAGACCCCGGGGAAGTTATCTGTCCACCTTATGATGTGATCTCTCCAGAAATGCATCGCCAGCTGCTTGACCATTCGTCGCACAATGCGGTGCGCTGGATTCTCGGTGAGAATCCGGGCGGCCCTCTCGATGAGGAAGTGTATCGAAGTTGCGGCGAAGCGCTGAGATCCGCCCTGGCCGAGGAGCGGTTACTGCGGGAAGAGAAGCCGTCTCTTTATCGTTACCAGATTCGCTATCCCGATCCGTCGGGAGCTGAAAGCGTTCTTCATGGAATTCTCGCGGCGGTCGAAGCTCGCCCATGGGGCGAAGGGGTTTTCAACCACGAGGAGATTCGGCCTCACACGGTCAAGCACCTGATCGAGCAGGCGCGCTGCACCACCATAGATACCGGTGTCGTGATGTTGACCTGTGAAGGACTCGAGAGCGCACTGTCGGAGGTCGGTGTCGGCATCGAGACCGGAGAACTGCTTTTTGAGCGGCAGGATTGGCGAGGGGATGTACACGCTTTGCGTCGGCTGGATGATCCAGAATTGGTGGCCCAGTTAGAGTCTCGATTGGAGTCGATTCCATCGGCAGTGGCCGACGGTCACCATCGCTACACGACCGCGATGACGCTTGGTCAGGAAGCCGAGTTTCCGGGAGCCAAACTGGTGCTTGCGTTTCTCTGTGATCTCCATCAACCAGGGTTGAAGATCCGGCCTACCCACCGGGTTTGGACCTGGAAGACGGAAAAAAATGTCAGCTCTGAACAGGTGAGAGATCGTCTGGTCGCGGTTCTCGACGATGGGGAGGGGGATCCCTGGAGTATCGAGATACCGTCCGGAGAAGTGGTCAAGCTCCATTGCCGTCAGGATGCCTCTCGACCGACTCTGTCCCGGCGCCTTCAAGACGCCATCGATGAGTTCGGAGAACTCGGGGCGGTGGCCACCCCCCATCAGTCCAATGTTGCCAGAGAGATCCTGAATGGCAGCGAGATGGGCGTTTTTTGCCAACTTCCACCGCTGGGACGCGATGAGTTCTGGACCCGTGTCCTTGCCGGTGAGATTTTTCCACCCAAAACGACTTTCTTCGAACCCAAGATATCGACAGGATTGGTAGCCCGATTCATCGATGAAGAGGACCTGAAATGAGAACCATCGACGACCATCCAGTGAAGCGAGAAGTACCGCGTCTTTTCATTCCCGGTCCGGTCGAGGTCGAGCGGTCGATTCTCGAAGCGATGACGCGTCCGATGATTGGTCATCGGGCACCGGAATTTTCGGAACTTGGCGAGGTGTTACATCGAGATGCCCAGAAGTTCTTCCGTACCCAAGATCCTGTCTATCTCCTGACTTCGTCGGGAACCGGGGGCATGGAAACGGCTGTCCGTAACGGGGTACGCGAGAATGTGCTGTGTTTTGTCAACGGTGCCTTCAGTGATCGCTTTTACAAGATCTGTGTTTCCAACGGCAAAAATGCGACGCGGTTCGATGTTCCCTGGGGACAGGCGATCAAGCCAGAAATGGTTCGAGAAGAACTCTCTCGAGGCGATTTTGATGCCGTCACTATTGTGCAAAACGAGACCAGTACAGGTGTTCTGAGTCCTCTACGAGAGATCGCGGAGGTGGTGGAAGAGCAAGACGATGTGTTCCTTCTCGTCGATGCTGTCACCAGTGCTGCTGCTGTGCCGATTTATTTTGAAGATCTACCCCCGATCGATTATCTCGCGACAGGGTCTCAGAAGGCCTTGGCGTTACCTCCCGGACTGGCATTGCTGGCGGTATCGGAGCGAGCCCATGATCGAGCGGCAACCATCGAGAACCGGGGCACCTACTTCGATGTCCTTGCCATGAACAAATCCTGGAAGAAGAATCAGACTCCAACCACTCCGACGATAGCGCTGCTGCAAGCTCTCAAGGATCGTTTGGCCATGATCCTTGCCGATGAAGCAGGCTGGTATGGGGGTCATGAGGAACGAGCGATGTTGACCAGGGAATGGGCTAAACGTCAGTTCAAGCTGTTTCCGGAATCCGGCTACGAATCGGTCTCCTTGACCTGTATCGAGAACACCCGAGGAATCTCCATCGCAGGACTCAATGAGGATCTTCGCCAGCACGACATGTTCCTCTCCAATGGTTATGGAGACCTGAAGGAAAAGACCTTCAGAATCGGTCATATGGGAGCCGTGACGGTCGAAGATACGAAGGAGCTGCTCGGACTGATCGACAATTTCATTGGCTGATCTGGTCGAGATTCTGTGCGATGAATGATGGGGGGAGATCGGGATGTTGGGAGCGCTGATCCAAGTCGCTTCGATCAGGGAGGATGCCGCCTCCGATGGGGTGGTAACGGTTTTCGGTGAACCCTCGCTGTGGTTGCTGATCCCCATCGTTTTGTTGGCGCTGTGGATCGCCTTGAGAATCGCGGTGTCGAGGGGCGTTTTCGTGACAGCGGCTCGTACGGGCCAGGTGAAGTCTTCTGACGGTGGGATTCCCGCCGGTAACGGTGTCGTGGAATCAAACCTCCCCGCGGGTGCCGCTGTTCAGGTGGAACTCATTCAGAGAGAATTGAGGGCTGCGGAGGTTCGTCTGGCGAGGCGAGCAGAGCGGCTTTCAGATTTGATAGAGCGGGCCCAATCGTCCATTTCTCGATTTCAAAGCGAAAGTGATTTCAGCCGTCGAGGGGAATCGCTGATTCTCACTGAACCCATCGATGTTCCTCAACTCGATGTTCCTCAACAGGCACACTGCTCAGGAGCCAGAGATGGGCGTAGTGAAGAGGAGAGGACCCATCAGGCGGAAATTGGAGATCTGGTGGCCAGTGGTACCGATCCACAACAAATCTCGGAAATGACTGGCAGGCCGATCGGCGAAATTCTGGTGATTACCTCCCTGCTGCAACGGAAAAGGGAGGAGTCCACTTGACGCATTACAGCCTATTGCTTAGGTTCGCCCTTTGCGAAACGAAGATCTTTCGCGGGGTGGAGCAGTTGGCAGCTCGTCGGGCTCATAACCCGAAGGTCGCAGGTTCGAGTCCTGCCCCCGCTACCAAAATATTCTGAGCGGTCGACGGTCTGCCGTCGACCGCTCTTTTCGTGGCTCCACGTGTGGCGCGATTTGAAATCAATGCCAGGTGTTGCTCGAGTCGGCGTTATCGAAATTTGCTGAAATAGTGCCAGAGAAGCACCAATTGACACGTAGGAGATATTTCCTGACACAGCAAGAAAGCCGTTACTGAGGCCTCAATACTCTATTCCATGACCAGGTGCGGTGATAAGATCGATAGGGTCTGTTCCGGGAGGAAGGTCTATCCCGGGCTCTGAGTTTTTGTCCGCTTCTATCGTCAATGGGGGGATGGATTTGACCCTGCAAGGGGCACCGCTCCCTAGGAGGAACATGATGCGTTTTTCATTTGTTCAAAACGTTGCACATTTGGGTGTGATACTTGGGTTGATCCTCGGGTTTGCAACGCAGCTTGAAGCCCAGGCTGGACCCGACGTGATTGTCGGAGATCTCCCAAATACCAATGCCTACGGTTCGGACACCATCGGCGGAGAAGCGATCTTCGCTTATTCGGTGGCGACCACCTCATGTAACATTGGCACCGCGAACCTTTCGTGGGAAGCCAACAACAATCTGCATCCAGTGATCGCGCAGGATATGTGGCGATTGCATGATGGACGTTTTACCCAGGTCGGCTCGTCATGGCTCAAGCATGGCTTCTGTGCTCTGCAAAATCCTGGCCTCTGTTCGGGGTGTTCCGGTGGCGGAGGATGCCTCAGTTTCCTCACCCCTGGTTGCGCTGATCCATATTCTGCCGGCCTGAATGGCAATCAGAGTAATCTCGGCCCTCGCTCCCAGGTCAACGCTTTTAGCGGATTATTCCCTTACCCGTATTCGGCACCGCCGATTCCAAGCGGTCAGGCTACGGTCGGAAGACGAATGCAGGTAAAAGGTGACGATCTCACCACGGGAAGTTTCCCGGGCGCCCTGTACTTCGTCAGTGGTCAGTATGTTGCTCTCGATGATTCGGCTTTCGATAATCAGGCGAACAATGCCTCTTACCGACGTGTCAACGTTTCTCAGACGGGTAGTCGTTCGCTCAGTTTCGTCGGTGGGACCGAGATGATGTCTCCCCCGATCCAGGCGTGGCAAGATTTCCAGCCGACCGTCACTCTCGTTGACGTGCAGGTCCCCAATGAGGGCCTTTTCATCCTCGGCTACGATGTGAGCGATAATGGCGACGGGACCTGGAACTACGAGTATGCGGTCTACAACATGTACTCGGACCGTTCTGCCAACAGTTTCACGGTACCTTTTCCTGGTGGTGCCACCATCATCAGCCATGGTTTTCATGACATCACCTGGCACACCGGTGAACCGCACGACGGTGCTGATTGGATTGTCACTGAAAACCCTGGAGTCGGGATCACCTGGTCGACCGATTCATTTACTGAAAATCCGGATGCCAATGCGCTCCGCTGGTCGACAATGTACAACTTCTACTTCACCTGTAATGCACCACCCGATCCGAACACCGCCACCCTCGGACTTTTCAAGCCGGCCGCCGGTCAGCCGGATCTGGTCAGTATCAGCGTGGTAGCACCTAGTGGCAATTTTATCCCTGGTGTTGCAGATCTTACCTGCACCCAGGTCGGCGAACAGGTTGATCTGAGTTGGACCAACGGCGACGTCTACGACGAGGTCGAGATCTCCCGCGACGGAAATCTGGTTGCGACAATACCTGGTTCTTCCACATCCTGGTCTGATACTGGCACTGTCCCGGGTGCACACAGTTATTCAGTCAATGGGAGGCAGGGCGGTGTTCCATCCGGACCTATCAGTTGCAGTGTTACGGTGACCCCCGCTCTGGAAATTGCGGTTCCTGGTGGAGATCCAGCGATCTTCAACCCGCTCGGTGGTGATACCTTCGATGTGACCATCACTCCTGTTTCCGGTTCGTTCGTACAGGCGGGAACGGAATCCCTGAAGGTTCAGACTGGTGCCGGTGTTGAATCCATCTCGTTGAATTTTATTAGCGGTTTCGACTATCAGATGACCTTCCCTCCAGTGAGCTGTGGAAGTGAGTTTGGTTGGTGGATCGAAGCCGAGAGTGGTTCGGGTCAGTTGGTTTCCTACCCGGAAGGCGGCAGCGCAGCACCTGCACCTGGATTGGGTGCCTTCGGCGTCATCGCAGAGGATACCGATTTTGAACAGTCTGCAGGCTGGACCGTGGCAGCCCCCAACAATGCAACCACCGGTAACTGGATTCGTGGAAATCCACTCGGGACCGCTGCTCAGCCTGAAGATGACAACACAGCGGCCGGTACCATGTGCTGGTTCACGGGTCAGGGTAGTGCCGGTGGAAGTAGCGGCGAAAATGACGTCGACGGAGGATCTACAACTCTCTACTCAGCGGTGCTGAATCTATCCGGTTCTTCCAATCCAGAGATCAGTTACTTCCGCTGGTATTCCAACGATTCGGGTGCCTCACCAAATGCGGACATCTTTGAGGTAGAGATCTCGGATGACGGGTCCTCGTGGGTCGATGTCGAGACGCTTGGGCCGACCGGTGCAGGAACCTCTGGAGGTTGGATCGAGCACAGTTTCCTCGTCTCTGACTTCGTGTTGCTCTCGACCACCGTCCAGGTTCGTTTCATTGCAAGCGATCTGGCATCCGGTTCGATCATTGAAGCCGCTATCGATGATTTCCGTATTGAAGATGTCGATTGTTCAGGGCTTGAAGATTGCAATATTAATGGGATTCCTGACGCCGAAGACATCGCTGCAGGTACCAGCGAGGACTGCGATGTCGATGGGATTCCCGACGAGTGCTCCACTTCCAATGGTTCGGTGCCGGACTGCAACACAAATGGCATTCCAGACATTTGCGATGTCGCCGCTGGAGCCGCCGATTGTGACCAGGATTCGGTTCCTGATTCCTGTGAAGCGGACACCGATGACGATGGCACCATCGATGATTGTGATGACGACCTCGACGGAGATGGCATCCCCAATAATTGTGATGTGGACCAGACAGCGGGTGCTGATTGCGATGCCAACGGGCAAGACGACTTTTGTGATCTCCTCGCTGGAGCAGAAGACTGCGATATAAACGGTCAACTCGATGTCTGTCAGATCAATGATGATCCTTCCAGTGACTGCGATACGAGCGGAACGCTCGATGTCTGCGATGTCGCTGGGGGAACTGTTGACGACTGCAATGACAACTCGGTTCCTGATTCCTGCGACATCGCAAACGGTACCAGCCCCGACAGTAACGATGACGGAATACCGGATGAGTGCTTTGTTCAGGATTGGGTGCGTGCCGATATCAATGCTGACGGTACTCACGACATCAGCGATGCGGTGTCCAGTCTTGATTACCTGTTTGGTGATGGCACTGTTTCTTGCGAAGCCGCAGTGGACACGAATGACGACGACCAGATCAACGTGGCGGACACCGTGTTCCTGCTCTCGTATCTGTTCTCAAGTGGACAGGTGCCGGCGGAGCCATTCCCTGCCTGTGGTCAGGATCCTGTGGCTTCAACGCTGGACTGCGCTTCCTTCCCGCCGTGTCCCTGATGGAGTTCGCTTTGTGAGCTAGGACTTCAATGTGACGAATCAAGAGGCTCCCGTGACCTTGGGTGGTCACGGGAGCCTCTTTGATCGAGAAGATGTCGGGGATCCTGGCCACCCGGCATGCTCTCTTCTGGAGGCCATTATCGTTTCTTTCCGCGCCACGTGCTCATCGGCGATGCTCTTCTTGGTGCTCGCGCCACTCCCCGCCTTGGGGATTGGCGGAGAAGATTGCGCCTCGGCGGCGGTTATCGCGACGCTTCCCTTCACCGACAGCGGAGACACCTGTAGCGCATTGGACGACTACAACGAAAGCTGTCCGTTCACCCCGACGGGAGGACGCGACGTCGTTTATCGCTACACGCCCAACACGGATGTCACCGTCAGCATCGATCTCTGCTCCTCCGACTTCGACACCAAGGTCTACCTTTACACGGGCAGTTGCCCGACTGTTTCGAATTCCGATATGCAGGTGGCGTGCAACGACGACGCCTGCGGAGAGAATGGTTGGCGCTCGCGGCTGGTGGCCATCAACCTTGTTGCGGGAGTGGACTATTTCATCGTGATCGACGGCTACGGTGCTTCCGACTGCGGAAGTTACGACCTGACCATTATCGAGACTCCGCTGATCCCTTCGGATCGCTGCGAGATCGCAGAGACAATTTCGATTCCCTGGAGCGGAACCGTCTCGACCACCCAGGCTTTCGACGATTATAACGAATCGTGCCCGTTTCCTGTCACTGGCGGCCCCGACGTCGTTCGTCGATTCGTTGCCGGGGAGACCGGTGAGATGAGCATCGATCTGTGTGAGTCGAACTTCGATACCAAAGTTTACGTTTACGAGGGGACCTGCCCACCGGCGGGGACTCAGACAGGATCTGCAGGATCCGGCACCGCGATTGCATGCAACGACGATGCGTGCGGCGTGAACGGCTTCCGCTCCCGTATGTCCTTTCTGGTGACGGAGGGGGTCGAGTACTTCGTCGTCTTTGACGGCTATGGAAGCAGCGACTTCGGAGATGTTTCAGTGACGATCACTCCGGTTCTGCCGCCGGGGCCCGGCGAGACGTGCGAGCTCGCTATCCCGATCCCTGCACTGCCCTATCTGGCGAATGGGACGACGGAAGGGGCCTCCCGTTTCGAGCACGAGTGTCAGTTCGTCTTTGGCGGCGCACCTGAGAACTTTTATCGCTACACCCCAACGCAGGATACCTGGATCGAGATCGACAGTTGTGGCAGCGAATTCGACACGGAGATCACGGTGATCGGCGGTCCCTGCCCGATCACCATCGAGCCCACGGACGCCAGCGTGCTCGCCTGCAACGACGACGGCTGCGGGCTCGACGCGACACGAGCGCGCATCGCAGCGGTGTTCGTCGCGGCGGGGGAGACGGTCACGATCGTCATCGATGGACACGGAAGTGGAGACTCTGGTGAGTACTCCCTGCTCGTGCGCGAGACGTGCGCGCCCGATTATCCATCGCAGCTTTCAAGTCTCATCGATGTCGGCACGCGCCCCATCGGGCTCGCCCTGCACGAGGATACAGGTCGACTTTTCGTCACCAACTTCGGTGATGGCACCCTGTCCGTCATCGACACCGCGACCGATACCGTCGAGGCAACGACCCCCCCGCTTGGAGCGGGAGCTTACCGTCTCGGTTTCACTCCGGATGGCACGCGGCTCTACAGCGTCCACTACGCAGCGAACCAGATCGTTTGCATCGATCCGGTGACCCTTGATCTGATCGATTCGTTTCCCGCATTGGGGCTGACTCCGCTCGGGCTCACCGTCACCCCGGACGGCAGTACCCTGTTCGTCGCAACCGCAGGAGACGGGCGCGTGACCAAGTGGTCGATTCCGGGTCATCAGGTGCTCGGAGAGGTCGGTGGACTCGGAGCGCCTCGTGAGATGATCGCCTCACCGGAGGGAGATTTCGTCTACGTCACCGATCCCGGTGGCCCACGGGTGTGGGAAATCGCGGTCGACACCCTCGTCGCGACCCCGATCGCAGTCGACGAGTTCCCCCAGGCGCTTGCGCTCACCGAGAACGGGCAGCACCTGCTGGTCGGGAACTTTGGCTTCGACCGTTCTCTCGACCACGCCTCGGTCGTCGATCGCTCCTCGCGCCAGGTCGTCGCACGGCTGCGCATCGGTACCGGTCCGGAAGAGATGGTCCTCGTCCCGAACACTCCGTACCTTGCTGTGACGAACTGGGGATTCAGCCACCACCCAAACCTCGACGCGAGTGAACTCGGCTCAGCGCTCGGCAACGTGGCGATCGTGCGTCTCCCGGACTTCAGCCTCGTCGGCGACCCGATCGATCCACCGATGATCGATGCCATCGAGATGATCATTCCGGTCGAGGGCGATTACACCTTCGGGATCGCGGTCAGCCCCGATGGGGACAAGATCTACGCCACCAACAGCGGCTACCCCGGTCCCGCGATCGCGAACACCGTGAGCGTGGTCAAGTTCCCGGCAGGGATGGTGAGCGGTCGCTTCGTGCGCGGAGATCCCAACGCCGATGGCCTGATCGACATCGCCGATCCGGTCGCTCTGTTGGGATTCCTGTTCGGAGGGGGGGACCTCGACTGCGCGAGTTCTGGCGATGTGAACGACGATGAACTGCTCGACGTCGCCGATCCCATCGCACTCCTCGGGGCGCTCTTCTCCGGAGCTCCCGCGCCCCCGGCACCGAGCAGTTGTGCGGCAGATCCGACGGCAGGAGGTCTCTGCTGTCTCGTCGGCTGCGCACCATAGAGGGCGCTTCTCAGGACACGGATCCTCGATTTTGAATCAAGCTTTCAATTTCTTGTTGTAGCTTTTCGAGAATCTCGTCGTAGGGGAAGGAACCGAGGGCTTCTGACCCACGCTTGAGATTGACGAAACTGGGAGCGCACCAGAGTCCGAGATCGGCGTCATCGGTTTCGCCTGGACCGTTTACCCGGCATCCCATCACCGCGATGGTGAACTGGTGTTCAGCGTATTCTTCTGACAGTTTCTTTACCTGCTGTGCCAGTTCCACGAAGGCACCGTTTTCAACTCTTGAACAGGACGGACACGAGATGATATTGGGGCCTTCTCGTCGGAAATGAACGACACTACGAACTCTTCCGGCAGCGATGTCATCGAGGATCTCCTGGCCGGCGACTACCTCCTGAAATTTCTCTTCGTTGGGTAGAGTGAGGGACACTCGGATGGTATCTCCGATGCCCCGTGAGATCAGTTGTTCGAAGGCAATCCTCGTCTTGATCACTCCATCGGGGGGCAGCCCTGCTTCTGTGACGCCGAGGTGGAGGGGGACCTCGGGCCGTTTCTGAGCGAATTTGCGATTTGCCTCGATAACCAGATCCGGATCTGAATCCTTCAAGGAAACCGTATATCGAAGAAAACCGATCTCATCGAGAAGTGAAGAATGTTCGAGTGCGCTGGCCACCATCGGGGAGATGGAATCATCCTGAGGCCAAAGTGCTTTTTGTGCTGGATCCACTGAGCCACAGTTGATCCCGATCCTGAGTGCCGAGCCCCCTTCACCAGCCCAGTGGGCGATTCTCTTTACCTTTTCCTGCCATGGTAGTGATCTCTCATGGTGATGAAGATGGCCAGGGTTGTAACGGATTTTGGCGACCGCGGGTGCCAGCAGTTCAGCCAGTCGCCAGTTCTCTTGCAGATCGATGCAGATATTGGCATCGACTTGCTGGCAGATTTCGATGGCTGCCTCTGCGTCTTTCCGGGAATCGACAGCCAGGCGTACGATTCCAGCGCCAGCATCCGCTAATGCCTGCGCCTGTTGAACGGTGCTGGCAACATCCTGTGTCGGTGTCGCGCACATGCTCTGGACCAGAATCGGTTGTCCTGCTCCCAGACTGGAGGTGCCGACGTCGACGAGCCGGGTTTTGCTGGTTGGAATTCTAAAAGAATCGCTCAATGGACCTCCCGGGCAGCGAATCTGAAGTGAGTCGGCACTTCAGGATGTTCCCCCAGAGCAGGGATCTCAGCAAGTAGAACAAGCAAGAGATGTTTGGGGCTGGATCGAGACCAATGCTGCTATATTCTTGGCTCTTGCAAGAGAAAGGCCATATTTGTGACCATCGGACTCAATGAGAAATTGTCGCTGATCCCGTTGATTCTCTGTGTACTCATCTGGGTGGTTCCTGTTGCGACTGCTCCGGGTGATTCTTCCCTGGCGGAAAATGATCTCCCCGGGCAGGGCCTTGGCGATACGGAGCAAGTCTCCATGCAGAAGTGGCAGCCGGGAGTGGAGCTACTATTGCTGGGGTTGTTTTCCTCTGTGGCGATTTTATCCCTGTTGAGATTTCAGGATCGACTACAAGATCGTGCTCGCCAGCGTTGGTGAATTCTCTGCTGTCGTTTTCTGGTGAAAATCGGCGGGAAATATGGGCATCTATCCCTATCTGTGATCTCGTCCCAACGACCCCTCTTCCCTAATCGCGGGTTCCGTGGTCCAATGGATGGACGGCGATACAGTCTATCGAGTCAATCTGTGCTCCGATCCATTGGGCGGATCGTTGACTGTAGTTCCCTTTATCGGAAGGACCTGAGTTCCTGTCGTTGAAGGGTTCGTTGGTTGAGGAGAAGTAGTCGTGCGTTTCTTCGCGGCTTGAGGAGGGCTTCGATGCGACAGTTGAATCGGGTGTACATCATGCGCTCGTTTTTCTCCCATGTATCGGCGATTCTCATTCTGATTTTGCTGATGCCTTGCACCCCAGCTTTCGCCCAGTTCGGTGAGGTCGTCCAGGTTTCGGATGGCGCTACCACTGTCCTGGATCCTTCCATCTATGTTGATCAGAACTGCCTCCCTTGTGCTCCTCAACAGGTTTCCATCTGTGCGAGGACCGACAATGAGATCTACTTCACCGGTTCAGTACTGGACTTCCAACCGATGTTTTCAGTGTTGACTTCGTCTGGAGAGGTCTTCTCTCCAGCCCTTGCCCAGGGAACAGTCGCCAGTTACTCCATCACTCTTGAGCAGGAGTTTGCTAACGGACCGCATTCGGTTTTTCTGATTGAAAGTATTGCGGCCGGATTTGGTGATCCGGTTCTTGTCAGTTCGGGGACTAGCGATTGTTTTGATTCTTCTGTGATCGTTCTGGACAGCGGCGATCGTGTGATTACCTGGACCCGTTCGACAGGCACGTCGGACGAATTGATGATGAAATTCTCCGATCAACCTCCATTCCTTTGTGGGACTGGCGGAAAGAGCAGAGCTATTTCGGTTTCAGGAAATACAGTTGTGATTATCTGGCAAGCGGGGACGGTTCTGAATGCGATGGTTTCCGATGCCAGTTCCCAGGGTGCGACTTTTGTTCTTTACGATCTGTTGTCTCCCATCGATCAATGGGATGGGGAAGTTCAATCGGATGGTACCATTCAGTTGGTCGTGGATGTCTCGGACGAACTACATTTGCTGACCGGCTCCATCTTTGATGGAATTTCCACCCAGCAGATTCTCAGTACCGGTGCCGGGGCAATCACTGACGTCGCCATCGGTTCATCAGGTGCAGATCGATATTCAATCGCCTGGATTCAGAATCAACAAACGCATCGATATGCCGTTAATGGCACCGCACCACCGGTTAGCGGTCCGATTGAGGGAATTGCAGGAAACCACTCGGAAATGGATCTGGCCCTGGATGCGCCCGGCAATGAGCACTTTGTCGTGATCTCCGATAGTGGTTCCTGGTATGCCCACACCACTCCACCACCGGTCGCGGATTTTACCGTGACAACCAAAGACGATGGAATCGCGGACCATACCATTATCTATGAGGACCACAGCGTTGGTCTGGTGGAGAACTATCTATGGGATTTTGGTGACGGTGACACTTCCACTACCTTAGTTGGTGAGCACACCTACCTCGAGCCCGGGTCATATACCATCACACTAACTGTGTCTGGTCCAGGCGGTTCAGATACCATGGAGTTGCCCAACCCTATTACGGTTGACACTCCTGAGAATGCGTTTGAACTTGCCGACATTGCGGTTTTTGCGGGTCAGCCGGTGATCCATCCGGTTTTGGGCACTCATGTAGATTGCCTGCAGGGATTTCAGATCTCTGTTGCCTATGACGAAGCTGTGATCAATATGACGGAAATCTCGATCGAGAACACGTTGGCTGAATCGCTGGCACCTGAGTTCATCGCTTCTTCCATCAGTCCTGGCGGATCTGCTTCGAGTCTCTACTTGGCGGTGATCTTTGACACACTACCTCCATTTGATGGCAGGATGATGAGTCCAGGGATGAACCAGACCCTCTGCACTCTCAATTACACAGTAGTTCCGACTACTCCTCTGGGCACGGTCACCGAGCTGCACTTTGCAGACAACCTGGTGACTCCTCCGATCAACAACATTTATGCCATCGAGGGTGGCTTCGCGGTGTTACCCTACTACATTCAAGGAACCGTTACCGTATCGCAACAGCCTCAGTTCTTGTTCCATCGAGGGGATGCGACGTACGATCAATCGGTGAACATTGCCGACGCAATTTTCATACTCGATTTTCTATTTATCACTGGCTCCACTCCGGTTTGTCCCGATTCTGCTGATAC
>Ga0310342_100000319_pt1 | contig 25952 bp, 20 predicted proteins | sample S15DNA20500_MG_FD_206155 | JGI IMG/M metagenome (GOLD analysis project Ga0310342, IMG submission 206155) | Marine microbial communities from station ALOHA, North Pacific Subtropical Gyre - S1503-DNA-20-500_MG | ecosystem: Environmental > Aquatic > Marine > Oceanic | place: Pacific Ocean: North...
CGACGACGCCAGCTACATCACCGGCCAGGCGCTGGCGGTGGACGGTGGCAACACCGCCTCGCTCAACCTGCCGGGCATGAAACACTGAGCCTGTACAGGACGGCTTGGCCGAAGGTAGAACGCCCGTACCCTCCTAAGTGAAATGGGTTTTTGTTATATTTGCGGGCTTTATGCACAACTATAAAAGCGACGAATAAAACAACGGCGGGCTCGACGCTTGTGATTGGCAAGCCGGGACCCGCTGATCCCGAAGCCTGAATTGAGGAACTGCCATATGCGACGAGCCGCTCTAGGTAAGGACGGGTCCGCGGATAAGGACCGTAATTTTGTCACCGCGCTGGCGCGTGGCCTGGAAATCCTGCGTTGTTTCGGTCCCTCCGACGAATACCTGGGCAACGCGGAACTGGCCAAACGCACCAGCATTCCCCGTCCCACCGTATCGCGGATGACCGCCACGCTGACCCAGCTCGGCTATCTGCGTTACGCCGAGAACCTGGAGAAATACCGGCTCGGCCCCGGCGTGCTCGATCTGGGCTATCGCTATCTGGCCAGCGAGGGCGTGCGTGACATCGCCCGGCCGTTCATGCAGGAACTGTCCGACGCCACCGACTGCCTGGTGGCGATCGGCGCCCCGGACGGCGCCTCCATGACCTACATTCAGGTCTGCCAGGGCTCCGGGCCGCTGGTGCTGCGCCTCACCGTGGGCTCGCGGGTGGCCATTGGCACCTCCGCGGTGGGCCGCGCTTTTCTGGCCGCGCTGCCCGCCAAGGAGCGCGAACCCTACTACGAAGCGATCCGCGCCCAGAACCCGGACGCCTGGCCGGACATCCAGCGCGGCCTGGAACGCGCTTTCAAGGAATACGACCAATACGGATTCGTCACCTCCGATGGCGAATGGAACCGGGACGTGAGCGCCGTGGGCGTGCCGCTGATCCTGGATAACGGCGGTCAGGTAGTGCCGTTCAACTGCGGCGGTTCGTCCCTGCGGCTGAGCCGCCGCATCCTGATCGAAAACCTCGGCCCGCGCCTCAAGGAAGTGGTCGAGCAGGTCCGGCAAATGGTGCAGGGCCGGGATATTTAAGGACAATGAATGAGCAGTAACAGTAGCGCCTCACCGGCGTCCGAATACACCATGGCCACGGCCACCGCCAAGTTCAGCCATGGTTTCCCGGCCCTGTTGGGGTTGGAATTTCTGGAATGGGAAGAGGGCAGGGTGGTGGTCGGCATGCAAGTGGACGACCGCCACCTTAATCTGGGCGGTCGGGTACACGGCGGCGTGCTGGCGACTCTGCTGGACGTGGCCGGCGCCTGCGCCGGCACCTTTTGCCCCTACCCGGACCGGATCCGCAAGGCGCTGACCCTGTCCATGACCACCACCTTCACCGGCCAGGCCGGCCCCGGTTACATCCGCGCCATCGGCACCAAACGGGCCGGCGGCAGCCGCATCTTCAATTCCACCGTTGAGGTGTACAGCGAGGACGACACCTTGCTGATCCTCGGCGAGGGCACCTTCCGGCTGCGCAGCGACTCCCAGGACCCGCGCGGCGTCCCGGTCGCTTAAACCTCTTTTACACCAACGCGGCCGTTTCCGCTTGAAGGCGCCTCCTTGACCCTCAATGCTGTGTTCAGGAATACAGTGATTGCCGAAAGGAGGCACCATGACTACCTATATCGTCGCCAGTAATGCCGCCCATGCCCGGGTGTTCGCCCACGAAGTGGGTACCTTCAAGGAAATCGATCAGCTCGAGCATCCGGAAAGTCAGGCTCATGTGGGCGACTTGCGCACCGGCGGCAAAGGGGCCGAGGGCAGCGGTGCCGCGCACGGCAACCCGCGCGCCACCGGCAACCAGCAGGCGACCTCGGACAAGCACGCTGCCTTCTTCGCCAAGGAAGTGGCCGAGTACCTGAAGCACAACCTGGAGCAGGGCCGCGCCGAGCGCTTTATTCTGGTCGCCGAGCCCCGGTTCCTCGGTGCCCTGCGCGATAAGCTCGACCACACCACCCGTGACGCGGTCAGCCGCGAAATCGACAAGGACCTGACCAAGCAGAGCGCGGACGACATCCGCAAAAAGCTGGACCTGTGAAGCGCCTACGACTTTAGGCGAATATTCACGCCACACTGCCGCCGGGGAGCGGCCAGCCGTGGTAAATTCGGTGCTATGAGCATAATAAGAGCTATAGCGAGCCGATAACCATGTATCAGGTGCTGATCGCCGACGACCACCCCCTGTTCCGCGAGGCCATCGCCCGGGTGATCGACGATGGCTTCCCCGGCAGTACGCTGTTGGAGGCGTCCGACCTGGATTCCGCCCTGGCGGTGGCCGGTCGTCACGACGACCTGGACCTGGTGCTGCTGGACCTCAATATGCCCGGCATGCAGGGCCTTGGCGGCTTGGTGCGGCTGCGCAATTTGTTTCCCACCCTGCCGGCGGTGATCGTTTCCGCCGAGGAAGAGAAACGGGTGATCCTGCAGACCATCACCTATGGCGCGGTGGGCTTCATTACCAAATCCACCCCCCGCAAGCAGATGATCCAGGCCCTGGAGCAGGTGCTGGCCGGCTCCATCTATCTGCCGGCGGATATCATCCGGGCCGGCTCCGGTGCCGGTGCCGGCGACGAAACCGTCGCCGCGCGCCGCGAGCCGGAGGATATCTCCGACGTGCTCGCCACGCTCACCCGCAAGCAGCTGCAGGTGTTCGAGCGTATGTCGCGGGGCGATTCCAACAAGGTGATCGCCTACCGGCTCAATATCGCCGAAAGCACGGTGAAGGCCCACGTGTCGGCGATATTGCGCAAGCTCGGCGCCACGAACCGGGTGCAGGCGATCCTGTCCGCCGGCGACATTGATTTCGGAGCCTACCTGCGTGCTCCGAAGGTGCCGGAGCGATGAACGCGATTCCGCCCAGTGCCGTCATCACCGCCTTCAGCGACGCCCGCGACGAGCGCCTTGCCGCCCGTGACCTGGCGCAAACGCTGCGGCACGACAATCTCGGCTGCGTGCTGTTTTTCTGTTCCATCGACTACCGGCTCGACCGCCTGGCCGGCGCCCTCGCCGAAGCGTTCGGCGACCTGCCGCTGTGCGGCTGTACCTCCGCCGGTGAAATCACCAGCCGGGGGTACGACAGCGGTACCATCGTCGCCATCGGTTTCGACCGCCGTTTCTTCTCGGTGGGCGCGCGCCTGATAGAACGGCTTGACGGCTTCAGTCTGGCCGACGCCCAGCAGCTTACCGACAGCCTGTTGTCCGAGTGCCGCGCCGCGTCCGTGCAGCGGGTCGACGCCGACAACACCTTCGTGCTCACCTTGCTGGACGGTCTCTCGGTGAACGAAGAGCTGGTGCTTGCCACGCTCAACTCGGCGCTTGGCAGTATCACCAGCCTGGGCGGCTCCGCCGGCGACGACTACCGCTTGTCCGGCACCTACGTTTACAGCGACGGCGCCTTCCACAGCAACGCCGCCATGGTGCTGATGATCAACAGCTCGCTGGATTTCGAAGTGTTCAGCTTCCACCACCTGCGCCCGGCTACGGTGAAACTGGTGGTCACCGCCGCCGACGCCGAACGGCGGGTGGTTCAGGAGCTCAACGCGGAGCCGGCGGCGGAAGCCTACGCGCGCTTGGTCGGCGTGCCGGTGGCGGCGTTGGACGATGTGGTGTTCGCCCGTTACCCGCTCGCCGTGCGCATCAACAACGACTACTACGCCCGTTCCATCCAGCGTGTTAATGACGACCTGAGCCTGTCGTTCTACTGCGCGGTGGAAAACGGCATCGTGCTTACCGCCATGCACACTGGCTCGATTCTCGACGAGCTGGACCAGACGCTCAGCGACATCGAGCAGCGGCTCGGCCCGGCCTGGGTGACGCTGGGCTGTGATTGCTGTCTGCGTCGCCAGGAAATCGAGGCGGACGGTACCGTCGACCAGGCCTCGGCGCTGCTGCGCCGGCACAGCGTGGTGGGCTTCAACACCTACGGCGAGCAGTTCAACGGCATGCACATCAACCAGACCATGACGGGGGTGGCGATTGGCCGACGACAACGCACCCGGCGGTGACAGCGCGTCCCCCTGGGACCTTCACGAAGCGCGCCTGATGGCGGAAAACGCCCGCCTGCGCCGCATCTGTGACGCCCTGATCGAACGGGTGGAAGAGAGCAACATGGCGCCCACCGCGCCCTATGCCGCTTTCCAGCACTCGGTGGTGCTGGCCGAGCAGGTGCGCGAACGCACCCAGGCACTCCGCGAAGCCAACCAGCAACTGCTGGATGAAATCGAAGAGCGCCGGCGGGTGGAATCGCGGCTGCGCGAAGCCACTGAAAAAGCGGAGCGCGCCAACATCTCCAAGACCAAATTCGTGGCCGCCGTCAGCCACGATTTGATGCAGCCGCTCAACGCCGCCCGCCTGTTCACCAGCGCCCTGCAGGACCAGCCCGGGCACAACACCGAATTCATGCTCAAGCACATCGACACCGCGCTGCTCGATCTGGAATCGCTGATCACCACCCTGGCCGACGCCTCCAAGCTGGACGCCGGTGTGGTCAGCGCCGAACCCGGGGTGTTCCCGCTGCGCCGTCTGCTCGACGTGCTCGCCGAGGAGTACCGGCAAATGGCCGCCGCCAAGGGGTTGCGCCTGCGCTACGTGCCCAGCTCGGCGGTGGTACGCTCCGACCCGCAACTGCTCAGCCGGGTAATGCGCAATCTGCTCTCCAACGCGGTCCGCTACACCGACACCGGCACCATCCTGCTCGGCTGCCGCCGGCGTGGCGAGCGGGTGGAAGTGGTGGTGGCGGACACCGGCATCGGCATCGGCGACGATCAGATCGGCGATATTTTCCAGGAATTCAAACGCGGCGCCCGGGCGGTCAAGTACCACGAACGAGGCCTCGGCCTGGGTCTGTCCATCGTCGAGAAAATCAGCCGCATCCTCGATCACCCCCTGACCGTGCGCTCGCGGGAAAACCGCGGCTCGCGCTTTGCCCTGCAACTGCCGCTGGCGCGGCTCAGCGCCGCCGAGGTCCGCGCCATGGAGCCGGCCGCCGACGCCGGGCGGGCCCTGGCCGGGCGTCGCGTCTGGGTGGTGGATAACGACCGCGCCATCTGTTCGGGCATGCGCACCCTGTTGGAACAATGGGGCTGCCGGGTGGCGGCGGCGGAATCGGTACAGGCGTTGGCCGAACACCTGGACCCGCGGCGCGACCCGGCCGACGTGCTGCTGATGGACTACCACCTGGACCCCGGCGGCGATAACGGCATGACCGTCGCCGACGCCCTCAACCGGGACCGCCGCCGGGCCGGCGCCGACCCCTTGCCGGTGATCATGCTCACCGCCGACCGCGGCCCCTACCTGAAGCAGCGCTGCGCCCGCGACGGCCACACGCTGATCTACAAACCGGTCAAACCCATGAAGCTCAAACTGGCCCTGCAGCACACCCTCACGCGGGCGCCGTCCCCCTCCGGCCCCGCGACTAAATAAGGGGCTTTCTAGTACCGAAGTAGCATTCGGCCCACCCGGCATCGGCGCTAACCTCGAGGAAATACACGCCACGAGGTGTCCCGACATGATCTATCACAATCCCGGCAGCGAAGGCGCGGTGGTCGCCTTCAACGAACGCTACGAAAACTACATCGGCGGCCAGTGGGTCGCGCCCGTCAAAGGCCAGTACTTCGACAACGTCAGCCCGGTGAACGGCCGGGTGTTCTGCCAGATTCCCCGCTCCTCCGCCGAGGACATCGACCTGGCGCTGGACGCCGCCCACCGCGCGGCGCCCGCCTGGGGCAAAACCTCCGCCGCCGAGCGCGGCAACCTGCTGCTCAAGATCGCCGACCGCATCGAGCAGAACCTGGAGGCCCTGGCCGTGGCCGAAACCTGGGACAACGGCAAGGCGGTGCGTGAAACCCTCAACGCCGACATCCCGTTGGCGGTGGATCACTTCCGCTATTTCGCCGGCTGCATCCGCGCCCAGGAAGGCACCGCCGCCGACATCGACGCCAACACCGTGGCCTACCATTTCCATGAACCGCTGGGCGTGGTGGGGCAGATCATCCCCTGGAATTTCCCGATCCTGATGGCCACCTGGAAGCTGGCGCCGGCCCTGGCCGCCGGCAACTGCGTGGTGCTCAAGCCCGCCGAACAGACCCCGGCGTCGATCCTCAAGCTGATGGAAATCATCGGCGACCTGCTCCCCGAAGGCGTGCTCAATATCGTCAACGGCTACGGCGAGGAAGCCGGCCAGGCCCTGGCTTCCAGCAAGCGCATCGCCAAGATCGCCTTCACCGGCTCCACCCCGGTGGGCTCGCACATCCTCAAATGCGCGGCGGAAAACATCATTCCCTCCACCGTGGAGCTGGGCGGTAAATCCCCCAACATCTACTTCTCCGACATCATGAAGGCGGAGCCGGAATTCATCAGCAAGGCGGTGGAAGGTCTGGTGCTGGCGTTCTTCAACCAGGGCGAAGTCTGCACCTGCCCGTCCCGGGCGCTGATCCAGGAAGACATGTACGACGAGTTCATGGCCATGGTGCTGGAGCGCACTAAAACCATTAAGCGCGGCAACCCCCTGGACACCGACGTGCAGGTGGGCGCCCAGGCCTCCCAGGAGCAGTTCGACAAGATCATGTCCTATATGGAAGTGGCGCGCAGCGAGGGCGCCCAGTTTCTCACCGGTGGCGACAAGGAAACCCTGGACGGCGACCACGGCGACGGCTATTACATCCAGCCCACGCTGCTCAAGGGCGACAACAAAATGCGCGTGTTCCAGGAAGAAATCTTCGGGCCGGTGGTGGCCGTCACCACCTTCAAGGACGAAGCGGAAGCGCTGGCCATCGCCAACGACACCGAGTTCGGCCTCGGTGCCGGCGTCTGGAGCCGCGACATGAACGTGGCCTTCCGCATGGGCCGGGGTATTCAGGCCGGCCGCGTCTGGACCAACTGCTACCACGCCTACCCGGCCCACGCCGCCTTCGGCGGCTACAAGAAATCCGGCATCGGGCGCGAGACCCACAAGATGATTCTGGATCACTACCAGCAAACCAAGAATCTGCTGGTCAGCTACGATATCAATCCGCTCGGCTTTTTCTGAACCGGCTCGGGAGAGCCGACCCCCCAAGGCTTATCTTTGCCTTGAACCTTCGCCGCCCCTTCCCCTGGGGCGGTTTTTTTTGGTTTGGTGCTCCGTATCCGAGACGCGGGGCAATGGTGGTGCCTTCCGGGATCGCTCAAGCCTTCCCTGGGCGGCTCTCATTTGGCCATCCCTGGCCAAATAGGTCCCTCCAGGCACCACCATTGCCACGCTCACTTGGCAGCGGAACCGCCACGGGTCAGAAATACCACCCGGACCATTCTACGAAGCTCGGATTGTGGGAGCTTGCCTTGCAAGCGAAAGGCCGGCTTTGCCGGCCGGCAGGATTCCAGAGACCTGGTTGGTGCTGCCGTTAGAGGTATCTCTGGGGTCCTGCCGGGAGCTTTGCTCCCTTTCGCGGGCAGGGCCCGCTCCCACAAAGCCCGCTGCCACCAAACCAGCTTTATAGAAAGGTGAGGCGCCGGCGATAACCCGGAGCCTAGGAGGCGCCCACTGGAGCGGGCCTAACACAGACCCGCGTTCCGGCTGGAGAGAACCCGCCGCTACCAGGCGTAGGAGGCGCCGGCATAGAAGTGCCGGCCCGGCGCCGGCTCGAAGTAACCCCGGTCGGCCGGGTCGGGCCGGTCGCTGTTGGCGTTGATGCGCAGGTTGCTGAAGTACTCTTCGTCGAACAGATTGTTGACCCCGGCGTGCAGGGTCAGCTCGCCGCTGTTCATGCGCCACGCCTTGCCGCCGCGCAGGCCGGCCACCAGGTAATCGTCCACCTCCGTTTCGTTGGTGTTCTCGGCGAACACGTCGCTGCTGTACTGGGCGTTGGCGATCAGGAATAGGCCGTCCAGGCCGCGCCAGGCGGCTTCCGCGAACAGGTGGTGGCGGGGCAGGCCGGGCAGCCGGTTGCCGCTCACGTCCTGGTCCTGCTGGTCGTCGTAGAACCGCTGGAACTGGTAGTCGGAGTAGGTGTAGGCCAGGGTCAGCGTCAGGGTGTCGGTGGTGAGGTGCTCCAGCATCAGCTCGGCGCCGTCGCGGCGGGTGCGCGCGGCGTTGTCGTAGAAGGTGCGCCCGCCCAGCTCGTAGGGGGTGATTTCGTCGCGCACCTCCACGCGGAACAGCGCCAGCTCGTAGAACAGCCGGTCGCCCAGCTGGCCGCGCCCGCCGATTTCCCGGTTCAGCGCTTTCTGCGGCTCCAGGTCCGGGTTGAAGCCGCCGGCGCCGGACGGGTTGGCGAGCTCGGTGAAGGTGGGCGTTTCGAAGGCGTTGCTGACCGTGGCGTAGACGCCGTGGCGGGGATGGTAGCGCCAGTTCAGGCCGGCGCTGTAGCTGCTTTCGGTGAAGTCCTGGTCGCCGCTGTTGTCGCCGTCGGCGAGCAGGTCGTCGTCGATGTCCAGGCGCACCCGGTCGGCGCGGGCGCCCAGGGACAGGGTCAGGGTGTCGCTGAGGTCGGTGTCGGTCTGCACGAACACACCGCCGGCAGTGGCGGTCTGGTCCTCGTCGGCGGTCAGGCCGGTGACCTGGCCGTCCGCGTTCACCGAGCGGCGCCCCCGGTCGTCGCGCTGCTGGTCCGCGTCCACGCCCACCAGGAAGCGGTGCGCCAGGCCGAACGCCCGCACCCGGTCCACGTATTCCAGGCGCACGCCGTAGAACAGCCGCTCATAGTCGATCAGGCTGCTGCCGGGGAACGGCAGTTGCTGGGTGAAATCGCGCTGCGTGACGAACGCGCGGGCGCGCAGCTCGCCGCCCAGGCTGCGGTCCCGGTAGAGCACGCCGAGGCGCTGCTGGCTGACTTCCTGGCCGGCGTCCAGCAGGTTGGCAAAGCGCGTCGCCTGGTCCCGGTCCTGTTCCACCTGGGCGCGGGTCAGCCCGCCCGGGTCCTGGGCCGTCGGCGTGTCCATGGCGGTGAAAAAGAACTCGATGTCGCGGTGCTCGGAGAGCGCGCGGCCCACCCGCGAAGTGAACAGATACTTCTCCATCTCGCTCTGCTCGCGCTGGCCCTGATAGCGCACGCCGGTGAGGCTCAGGTAGTGATGGTTGCCGCCGTCCGCGCCGCCCAGCTGCAGGTTGGTCTTGCGGAAGCCGTCGCTGCCGCCGGTGACGCTGAAGCGCTGCGGGTAGACCAGGTCGGCGCCGCTGCGGGTGGTCATGTCCACCACGCCGCCGCTGGCGTTGCCGTACAGCACCGACGCCGGCCCGCGCAGCACGGTCAGGGATTCCAGCGCCTCCAGGTCGATGGCGTCCACCTGGGACTGGCCGTCAGGGAGCGTTTCCGGAAAGCCGTCCACGTTAAGGCGCAGGCCGCGCACACCGAACGGGGCCCGCGCACCGAAACCACGGCTCGACAGGCGCAGGCCCTGGGCGAAGTTATAGCGGTTCTGGAGATAGAGGCCCGGCACCCGCGCCAGGCTTTCATCCAGTTGCAGGCCCTGCTGGGTTTGTTGCGCGTCGACCACCGTGGCGGCGCCGGGCAGGTCGGCCAGGTCGCGCTCCAGGCGCGCGCCGGTAACGGTCACCGCCTCCAGCCGGTTGCCGTCGTTGGTCGGTGAGGCCTGGGCCGCCGTCAGCGCCGGAAAAACGGAAAGCAGAAGGGCGGACAGGCGGAAGGGCGGACGAACCGGGCGGCCCATGGGGAAACTCCTCTAGCGAGCGGCGAAGAACGGAGTGGCCAGTGTGTTGGATTACGCGGCGCTAATCCAACCTACACCGCGTAGGTCGGGTTAGGCCGAAGGCCGTAACCCGACACTAAAAGTTATACGCCAGGGTCACCGAGGCCAGATTCATTCCCGGGTTGGGTTTGTAGATGCGCGAATTGGACGTGTGCTGGCCGCGCAGGCCCAGCGTGAGCCGGTCCACCGGCGTCCAGGCCAGCTCCGCATGGCTGGTGAACTGGATATTGCCGCCCATGTCATCGTCATCGATGTGGCGGTGCGTCATGTACGAAGGCTGCACCCCGAGAAGAATAAAAAGCCGGCGGCTGGGCCAGTTGACACGCACCACCGGCCCGACGATGAACACTTCCGTGCCGTTGGCCTCGCCGTCGCTGTCTTCCCCTTCCCAGCGTTCCACGCTCAGGTCCCAATACGCTTGCACCCGGTCGGAGAAATAGGGCGCCACCAGATTCTCTTCCAGCCACCGCGAAGGCCAGCGGCCGAACAGACTGTACAGACGCAGACCCTCACCGCCGCCGGCGCGAACGCCCAGGGTGGATTCCGCATGACTCGGCATGCAAAGGGTGAGTCCAGCGATCAAACAAAGCCCGGAAATCAATGGAGAATGCATGTTCGTTCCTGACCCGCGCGATAATGGCGGGGGATTCTATTAAAGGGCCTTTGGGGATCGGACCCCGCCCTCAAAGGCAAGCAAAAAGCTTGCCGGTGGGGCCGCGGAGACGCTGTTCTATTATTGTTTCTATTTTTTAAGGGTTTCTCCCCGAGAGCTGGATGGCGCGGTCCGGGAACACGCCGCCGCCCAGGGCCCGGTACAGGGTGATTCGATTCGCCAGCTTTTGCAGCCGGACCGACACCAGCTCCTGTTCCGCGCTCAGCAGTGCCCGGCGCGCATCCAGCACCGCCAGATAATCGTCGGCGCCCTGTTCGTAACGGGCTTGCGCCAGGGTCAGGCCGCGGCGGGTGGCGGTGACCAGGGCGCTTTGCGCCTGTTCCTGCTCGGTGAAGCCGTCGCGGGCCTGCAGGGCGTCGGACACTTCCTGGAAGGCGGTCTGGATGGTTTGCTCGTAGCGGGCCACGTTCTGGTCGCGGCGCACTTCCGCCACGTCCAGGTTGGCCCGGTTGCGGCCACCGCTGAAGATCGGCAGCGAGATACTCGGCGAGAACGACCAGCTCTCCGAGCCGCTGTCGAACAGGCCGGACAATTCGCTGCTGGCGGTACCGGCGGACCCGGTCAGGGTGATGCGCGGAAAAAACGCCGCGCGCGCCGCGCCGATGTTGGCGTTGGCGGCCTTCAGGTTGTACTCCGCCTGCTGGATATCCGGCCGCTGGCGCAGTACCGCCGAGGGCACCCCGGCGGGGATTTCCGGCAACGCCGCCAGTTCGCCGTCGAGATCCTCCGCGGGTTGGTCCGGCAGCGGCGGCAGTGGGGCGCCCACCAGCACCGCCAGGGCGTTGCGGTCCTGGGCCACCAGGCGCTTGAAACGGGCCTGGCTGGCGCGAGCGGTTTCCAGCGCCACCTGCGCCTGGCGCAGTTCAAGCTCGGAGCCCAGACCCAGATCAAAGCGGCCTCGCACCAGAGCCAGGGATTCCCGCTGGGCGTCCACGGTGTCTCGGCTAATACGCAGATTGCGGCGATCCGCCCGCAACGTCAGGTAGGCGTTCGCCACTTCGGACACCAGCGTGATGTGAGCGCTGCGGCGTGCCTCCTCGGTGGCCAGGTACTGCTGCAGGGCGGACTGCTTGAGACTGCGCAGACGGCCGAACAGGTCCACCTCGTAGGCGGCCACGCCCAGGCCCACGCTGTACTGGGTCTGAATCTCGCTGTCGCCGGTGCGGCTCAGGTCCGCCGGCAGGCGTTGGCGGGTGCCGTCGCCGTTCACCGACAGTTCCGGATACAGCGCCGCGCCTTCGATGCGGTAGCGGGCGCGGGCCTCGGCCACGTCCAGCAGCGCCAGGCGCAGATCCCGGTTGTTGCTCAGCGCGGTACGGATCAACTGCTGCAGACGCGGGTCCTGGAACACGGCTTCCCAGCCCGGCAGGACCAGCGGGCCGGCGGCCCGCTGGTCGTCGCCGGCGGTGGCGGGTACCGGCGACGCCGGTGGCTGGTAGTCCGGCGCCAGGGTGCAGCCGGCCACGGTCAGCGAGGCGAGCAGCGCGGTCAGGGCTTTGCGGTTCATTGTCACGCCTCCCTTCATGAATCGTGCTTCGAATCGGCTTTCTTGCCGGTCAGAGGCACGCCGGACAATTTGCGCACCACCACGTAGAACAGCGGGATAAAGAAGATAGCCAGTACCGTGGCGGCGGTGATACCGCCGAACACGCCGGTACCGATGGCGTTGCGCGCGCCGGAGCCGGCGCCGCTGCTCAGCATCAGCGGCGTTACGCCAAGGCCGAACGCCAGAGAGGTCATCAGAATCGGACGCAGCCGCATGCGGGTCGCTTCCAGGGTGGCGTCGAGCAAGGCGCGCCCCTGGTCTTCCAGATCCTTGGCGAACTCGGCGATCAGAATGGCGTTCTTCGCCGACAGGCCGATGGTGGTCAGCAGCCCCACCTGGAAGAAGACGTCGTTCTCCAGGCCGCGCAGCATGGCGGCCAGCACCGCGCCGATGATGCCCAACGGCACGATCAGCATCACCGCGAACGGAATCGACCAGCTCTCGTACAGCGCCGCCAGGCTCAGGAACACCACCAGCAGCGACAGCGCGTACAGCGCCGGCGCCTGGTTGCCGGCCTGTTGCTCTTGATAGGACAACCCGGTCCACTGGAAGCCGAACCCTTCCGGCAGATCGGCGGCCAGCGTTTCCATCGCCGCCATGGCGTCGCCGGTGCTGGCGCCGGGGGCGGCGCTGCCCTGGATGTTCATCGACGACACACCGTTATAGCGCTGCAGTTGTTGCGGGCCGTAGGTCCACTCTCCGCTGGAGAAGGTGCCGAAGGACACCATGTCGCCGACGCCGTTGCGCACGTACCAGTCGTTCATGTCTTCCGGCAGCATGCGGTGCGGGGCGTCCGCCTGCACGTAAACCCGTTTGATCCGGCCCCGGTCCACGAAGTCATTCACGTAGCTGGAGCCCCACGCCACCGACAGCGTGGTGTTGATGTCCGCCAGCGACACGCCCATGGCCCGCGCCTGCTGCCGGTCCACGTCCAGGCGGTACTGGGGCGCGTCCGGCAGGCCGTTGTAACGCACCTGGGTAAGCAGGGGGTTCTGGTTGGCGGCGCCCAGCAACTGGTCGCGGGCTTTCACCAGGGCGTCGTGGCCCTGGCCGCTGCGGTCCTGCAGCTGCATGTTGAAGCCGCTGGAGGTGCCGAGGGCGGGGATCGCCGGCGGATTGAGGGCGAAGATGATCGCCTCGCGAATACCGGAGAAATAACCCATGGCCCGGCCGATCACCTGCTGCACACCGTTCACCGCCAGGTCGCGTTCTTCCCAGTCCTTAAGGCGCACGAAGGCGATGCCCGAGTTCTGGCCGCGCCCGGCGAAACTGAAACCGGCCACCGTGAAGATCGAGCTCACCGCCTCGCTTTCTTCTTCCAGGAAGTAGTGTTCCATCTTCTTCAGAACTTCGATGGTCTGCTCCTGGGTGGAGCCCACCGGCAACTGCACCTGGGTGAGCAGAATGCCCTGATCCTCTTCCGGCAGGAAGGCGCCGGGCAGGCGGGTGAAGGTAAAGCCCAGCACCGCCACGATGGCCAGATAGATCACCAGATAGCGGCCGCGGCGGCCGAGGATTTTCTCCACGCGGCCCTGGTAGCCGCCACTGGCCCGTTCGAAGTTGCGGTTGAACCAGCCGAAGAAGCCTTTCTTCTTCTGGTGCTCGGCGTGGATCGGTTTCAGCATGGTGGCGCACAGCGCCGGCGTCAGGATCAGCGCCACCAGCACCGACAGCACCATGGCGGACACAATGGTGATCGAGAACTGACGATAAATGGCGCCGGTGGAGCCGGGGAAGAACGCCATGGGCACGAAGACCGCCGACAACACCAGGGCGATGCCCACCAGGGCGCCGGTAATCTGACCCATGGATTTACGCGTTGCTTCCCGGGGCGGGAGGCCGTCCTCCACCATCACCCGTTCCACGTTTTCCACCACCACGATGGCGTCGTCCACCAACAGACCGATCGCCAGCACCATGCCGAACATGGTCAGGGTGTTCACCGAGAAACCGAAGGCGAACAGCACGCCGAAGGTGCCCAACAACACCACCGGCACCGCGATGGTGGGGATCAGGGTGGCGCGGAAATTCTGCAGGAACAGGTACATCACCAGGAACACCAGCAGAATCCCTTCGAACAGCGTCTTCACCACCTCCATGATGGAAATCTTCACGAACGGAGTGGTGTCGTAGGGATAGGACACTTCCATGCTTTGCGGGAAGAACTGGCTCAGCTCGTCGATGCGCGCGCGCACCCGGTCGGCGGTGTCCAGAGCGTTGGCGCCGGACGCCAGGTTAATGCCCAGGCCCGCCGCCGGGGTACCGTTGAAGCGGCCCTGGATAGCGTAGTTCTCGGCGCCCAGCTTAACGTCCGCCACGTCCTCGAGACGCACCTTGGAGCCGTCTTCGTTCACGCGCAGCAGGATGCGACCGAATTCCTCCGGGGTTTCCAGCAGCGTCTGCACGATGATCGAGGCGCTCAACTGTTGTTCCGGGATCGCCGGGGTGCCGCCTAACTGGCCACCGGTGACCTGGTTGTTCTGCACTTCGATGGCCTGGGTCACATCGGTGGGTGTCAGGCCGAACTCGTTCAGTTTGCCCGGGTCCAGCCACACCCGCATGGCGTACTGGGCGCCGAACAGCTGGGTCTGGCCCACGCCCTGTACCCGGCTGATCGGGTCCTGAACGTTGGCGGCCACGTAGTCCGCCAGATCCGAGCGGGACATGCCGTCGCCGGTGAACGCCACCACCATGAGAAAGGTGTCTGACGACTTGGTGACCTGCACGCCCTGTTGCTGCACCACCTGCGGCAGTCGAGGGGTGGCCAGCTGCAGTTTGTTCTGCACCTGCACCTGGGCGATGTCCGGGTCGGTGCCGGCGGCGAACGTCAGAGTGATCTCCACGGTACCCGAGGAATCACTGGTGGAGGCGATGTACAGCAGATTGTCGATGCCGTTCATCTGCTGCTCGATCACCTGGGTGACCGAGTCTTCCACCGCTTCCGCGGAGGCGCCCGGATAGGTCGCCTGGATGCTGACCTCCGGCGGCGCCACGGTGGGATACTGCTCCACCGGCAGGTTGTAGATGGAGAGCGCCCCGGCAAGCATCATGACGATGGCGATTACCCAGGCAAAAATGGGTCGGTCGATAAAAAATCTGGCCATGATCGTTCCTGCTTATTGGGCGTTGCTGTCGCGGCGTGGCGCCGGCTCGGCATTCTCCGCGTTCTGGTCGCTGCCCGGCGCCTGGCTAGGCGGCGGGTTCTCTTCATCCAGCTTCACCGGTGTCACCGTGGCGCCCGGGCGAATTTTCTGCAGGCCTTCAAGGATCAGCCGGTCGCCTTCGCTTAAGCCGTCGCTGATCAGCCACCGGTTGCCCACCGCTTGTTCGGTGGTGACCTGGCGGGATTCGACTTTGTCTTCGGCGCCGATCACCATCGCCGTGGCCTGGCCGGTGGGGTCGCGGGCGATACCTTTCTGCGGCACCAGGATGGCGTTGTTGCGCTGTCCCTGGGGCAGGCGGGCGCGTACGAACATGCCCGGCAACAGATCGCCGTCCGGATTGGGGAACAGGGCACGCAGAGTCACCGCGCCGGTGCTTTCGTCCACCGCGAATTCCGAGAACTGCAGCGCGCCGTCCTGTTTGTACTGGCTACCGTCTTGCAGCAGCAGCGTGACCCGGGCCTGGCCTTCCCCGACTTTCTCGAGGCGGCCGCTCTCCAGGGCCTCGCGCAGACGGCGCAGCTCCTCGTTGGATTGCGTCACGTCCACGTAAATCGGGTCCAGCTGGCGGATCGTGGCCAGCGCCTGGGCCTGGTTGGCGGTCACCAGGGCCCCGGCGGTCACGGTGGAGCGGCCGATGCGGCCGCTGATCGGCGCTTCCAGGGTGGTGTAATCAAGGTTGATGCGCGCGGTATCCAGCGCCGCCCGGGCGGCGTCCGCCCGGGCCTGGCTTTCACCCAGCGCCGCCTGGGCCTCGTCGTATTCCTGCTGGCTGACGGCGTTCATCTTCAGCAGTTTGTCGAAGCGCTCGGCGCGCAACCGCGTGGACTTGAGCGTTGCCCGGGCGCTGGCCAGATTGGCGCGGGCACTGGCCACGTCCGCTTTATAGAGTCGGCTGTCGATGCGATAGAGCGGCTCGCCGGCTTCCACCAGCTCACCTTCCTCGAACAGGCGTTCTTCGATGATGCCGGTCACTTGCGGCCGGACCTCGGCGATCTGGTAGGGCGTGGTGCGGCCGGGCAATTCATTGGTAATCGTGAAGGGCTGGCTCTCCACGGTGATAAAGCCGGCTTCCGGCGGCGGCCGATCGCCGCCCGCCTGGTCGTCGCCGCCACAGGCCGAGAGGGCGAGACTGAGAAATAGGGCAATCGGTAAAGCAACCGGAGCTGTGCGCATGAGAACCTCGGTTTTTCTAATAAAAGCGGGTGAAAAACAGCTTGGGAGTATACATACATTCAGAAACGTATGTATAGTGAATAAACCATGAATCCTTCGTCGAGATCGAACCCAGGAGCAGCTGATGGCCAGGCGCACCAAGGCGGAAGCCCTCGAAACCCGCGAGCAGATCATTGATGCCGCCGAGCGCGTGTTTCACAAGAAGGGGGTATCCCGCACGTCGCTGAATGACATCGCCGAGGAGGCGGGCGTCACCCGCGGTGCGATCTATTGGCATTTCAAGAACAAGCACGATGTCTTCGTGGCCATGACCGAACGGCACCGTCTGCCCATGGAATCCCTTTCCCAGCAAGCGGAAAGCCCGGACGAAACCGATCCGCTGGGCAAGCTGCGCGAACTGCTGGTGTATGTGCTGCACGATACCGTGCGAGATCCGTGCCGGAAACGCGTGTTCGAAATTATCTTCCACAAATGCGAGTTCACCGCCCAGACCGACCCGCTCATGGCCCGGCAGCAGGAAACCTACCTGGACGGCTCCGACAAGATTCGCCGCACCCTCAACAACGCCATCGCCCAGGGCCAGTTGCCCGACACGCTCAACATCGAGCGCGCCATCACCATGTTGCACGTGCAGATGACCGGCATGCTCTACACCTGGCTGTTGATTCCCGATTCCTTCGACCTGGAAGCCGAGGCGGAGCATTTCGTCGACTGCTACCTGGGCAGCCTGCGTGAATGCCCCTCCCTGTCCGGCCAGTGATTTCGGAATGCCGTTCCGAAAAATTTGACGCGACCATCCGGTCATGCCACATTTTGGGGCCGATTCGACTATCAGAATAACCCCCGAGGAGAGCCCCGATGTTGCCCCTTTCCGACCGGGCCCAGGCCCTGTATGACCAGCTCGTTGCCTTCATGGACGCGCACGTGTACCCGGCCGAGGCGGTCCACGCCGAGCAACACGGCAACAGTGACGACCGCTGGACCCCGCCGCCGATCATCAAGGAGCTCAAGAAGAAGGCCAAAGCCGAGGGCCTGTGGAATTTGTTCCTGCCGGACAGCGAGTACGGCGCCGGTCTTAACAACTACGACTACGCCCACCTGTGTGAAGTCATGGGTCGCAGCGCCATCGCCCCGCAGATTTTCAACTGCGCGGCGCCGGACACCGGCAATATGGAAGTGCTCGCCCGCTACGGCACTCCGGAACAGCAGGAACAGTGGCTCAAGCCGCTGCTCAACGGTGAGATCCGTTCCTGCTTCTCGATGACCGAACCGGCGGTGGCGTCCTCCGACGCCACCAATATCTGCACCGAGATCAAGCGGGATGGCGACGACTACGTCATTAACGGCCGCAAGTGGTGGTCTTCCGGCGCCATGTCCAGCGAGTGCAAGATCGCCATCGTGATGGGCAAAAGCGACCCGGACGCGCCGCGCCACCAGCAGCAGTCGCAGATCCTGGTACCGCTGGACACCCCCGGCGTGAAGATCGAGCGCGCCCTGCACGTATTCGGCTACGACCACGCGCCCAAGGGCCACGCGGAAATCACCTTCACCGACGTGCGGGTGCCGGCCAGCAACCTGATTCTCGGTGAGGGCCGCGGCTTTGAAATCGCCCAGGGCCGCCTGGGCCCGGGCCGCATCCACCACTGCATGCGTTCCATCGGCGTCGCCGAGCGCGCCCTGGAGGCCATGTGCAAGCGGGTGGAAGAGCGCGAGGCCTTTGGTCGCAAGCTGTCCCAGTTCGATTCCATCCGCAAGAACATCGCCCGTTCGCGTCTGGAAATCGAGCAGGCCCGCCTGATGACCCTGAAAGCGGCGCACATGATGGACACCGTCGGTAACAAAGTGGCCCGCCAGGAAATCGCCATGATCAAGGTGATCGCCCCGGAGATGGCCGCCAACGTGGTCGACCGCGCCATTCAAGTACACGGCGCCCTGGGCGTCTGCCAGGACACCTTCCTGGCCAGCGCCTGGGCCAACCTGCGCACCCTGCGGCTCGCGGACGGGCCCGACGAGGTGCACCTGGACAGCATTGCCAAACTCGAACTGGGTCGCTACCGATAAACCAGCTGCAAGCCACAAGCCGCAAGCTGTTCGGTCTTGGCTTGCAGCTTGTAGCTTGAGGCTTGCAGCCCTCCGAAGGAGATTTCTATGAGCAAGCTCTTCGATCTGCAGGGCAAAGTCGCCCTGATCACCGGCTCCACCAAAGGCATCGGCAAGGCCATCGCCGAGGAAATGGCCGCCGCCGGCGCCAAAGTGGTGATCTCCAGCCGTAAACCGGAGCCCTGCCACGACGTCTGCGAGGCGATCAAAGCGGCCGGCGGTGACGCCATCGCGGTGCCCTGCAACGTGGGCAAGAAAGACGACCTGATGAATCTGGTCGACGAAACCCTGGCCGCTTTCGGCCGCATCGACATTCTGGTCTGCAACGCCGCCACCAATCCGGTCTATGGCCCCACCTCGGAGCTCACCGACGAGGCCTGGGACAAGATCATGGATACCAACGCCAAGGGCACCTTCTGGCTGTGCAACCGGGTGCTCCCGGAAATGGACAAGAACGGCGGCGGCAACGTGATTATTATTTCCAGCATCGCCGGCCTGCGCGGCAATGCCGTGATCGGCACCTATGGGGTCTCCAAGGCCGCCGAGGCGGCCTTGGCGCGTAACCTGGCGGTGGAGTGGGGGCCGCGCAATATCCGCGTCAACAGCATCGCCCCGGGCCTGGTGCGCACCGACTTCGCCAAGGCGCTCACCGAGGATCCGGTACGCCGCCAGCGCGCCGAGGAGCGCACGCCGGTGCGTCGCATCGGCGAGCCGGTGGACATCGCCGGCGTGGCGCTGTTTCTGGCCAGCCCGGCCAGTGCCTACGTTACCGGGCAGACCATCGTCGCCGACGGCGGCGAAACGATTTGTTAAGTAGCTGCAAGCTGCAAGCTACAAGCTACAAGCTTCAAGCCGGTGCTGCTGGTGACAATCAGCTTGCAGCTTGTAGCTTGCGGCCTGAAGCCGATTTGAGGTTTTAATTATGGAAGGTCAACCGGAAATCGTGCCTGTTCTTGAGGCGCACCGTCTGGACGAGGCGCGTCTCGCCGAGTTCCTGAAAGAGCAGGACCTGCTCGACGGCGCGCTCAAGGTCCGCCAGTTCCAGGGCGGACAATCCAATCCCACCTATCTGCTGGAAAGCGGCGAGCGGCGGTATGTGTTGCGCAAGAAGCCGCCCGGCAAGGTGCTGCCGTCCGCCCATCAGGTGGACCGGGAATACCGGGTCATGAAGGCACTCGGTGAACACAGCGACGTGCCGGTACCGGCCATGCACGTGTTGTGCGAGGACGACGCGGTGATCGGCACCAGCTTCTACGTGATGGATTTCGTGCCCGGCCGGGTGTTCACCCAGCCGCAGCTGGAGGCCCTGCCCAAGGACCAGCGCGCCGGCCTTTACAACAACAAGATCGATACCCTGGCCAGGCTGCACAGTGTCGACTACCGGGCCGCCGGTCTGGAGGATTTCGGCAAACCCAAGGGCTACGTGGAGCGCCAGGTGAAGCGCTGGAGCGCCCAGTACGAAGCCTCCAAGACCGATGAAATGCCCGCCATGGACAATCTGATGGCCTGGCTGGCGGAGAATATTCCGCAGGATGACAGCGCCGCCATCGCCCACGGTGATTTCCGGCTCGGCAACCTGCTGGTGGATAACCGCTCCACCGACGTGGTGGCGGTGCTCGACTGGGAGCTGGCCACCATCGGCCACCCGCTGGCGGATCTCGCCTATTGCTGCCTGCCGTTCCACATGCCCCACGGCGTCAACGGCGTGCGCGGTCTCGACGGCCTGGACCTGCGTGCACGTGGTATCCCCGACGAGCAGAGCCTGCTGCAGCGTTACTGCGAGGGCGCCGGCCGTGACGGCATTAACGACTGGCCGGTGTTTCTGGCCTTTGCCTTGTTCCGTTCCGCGGCTATTCTGCAAGGCGTTTACGCCCGCGCCCTGCAAGGCAACGCCAGCAACCGCAATGCCCTGGAAGTGGGCAAGCGCGCCGGTCTGATCGCCGAGCGCGGCTGGCAAATCGCGCGCACCCATAAATGAAAAGCTGCAAGCTACAAGCCCCAAGCTGCAAGCTGCGTCAGCGGTCTTTTCAGCTTGTGGCTTGTAGCTTGAGGCTTGTAGCTAATCAAGGATACCCATGAAAACATTTCGCCGTATTCTGCTCACCAATGACGATGGCATCGACGCGCCGGGCTTGAAGGTCGCCGAGGAGATCGCCGCGCAGCTCGCCGAGGAAGTCTGGGTGGTGGCGCCGGAGCACGACCAGAGTGGCGTGGGGCAGGGCATTTCCCTGCACACGCCGCTGCGGGTCTACCACCATGGAGAGCGGCGTTTCGCGGTGTCCGGCACGCCGGCGGACTGCGTCATGTTCGCGATGGCGGAATGGTTCCAGGACCAGGCGCCGGACCTGGTGCTGTCCGGGGTCAATTGCGGCGCCAACCTGAGCGATTCGGTGATGTATTCGGGCACCGTGGGCGCGGTGCTCGCTGCCGCCCACCTGGGCTTGCCGGGCATCGCCCTGAGCCAGGCGTTCGTCGATCGCGCCGCCATCGATTACGCGCCCACCAGCCGTTACGCCGCCGGCCTGATCCGTGAGCTTTGGGATGCCGGCGCCGACCGCGACGGCTACCAGCGCGCCTGCTGGAACATCAACTTCCCCGACCTGCCGGTGGCCGAGGTGCGCGGCAGCCGCTTCACCCGCCAGATCGGCGGCGGCATCGCCGGCCCGCGTCTGGTGCACGGCACCGACGGTCGCGGGCTGGCCTACCACTGGCTGTCCTTCGAGCGCCGTCCGGCCAGCATCGACCACCCGCAATCCGATGTGGTCGCGCTGCGCGACGGCCATATCTCGGTGATGCCACTGCAGCCTACCCGCTGCGACGATGGGCTGGCGGACGAATGCTTCAAGCAGGGCGACCGGCCTTTGCCCGGCTAAGGTAAGAGCGAGGCCCGCTCCCACGGTTCGAATGTGAAACCATATTCCAAAATAGTATTGACGCCCCCGGGGCGCCATGTCAGATTGACCGCTTGGTCAACTTCGGTACTGGTTCTGTATCCGCGTTAACAAAAGCCCGGATCAGGGGCCGGTACTGTCCGCGTATTCGCGGGCCTTACAACAATTCAAGGGAGAGCACAGGCATGTTTGATCGGCATTTTGCCGTCTGGCCGGAGGGGCTGCCGCACCAGCTCAAGCTTCCGGAAACCAGCCTTTACAGCAACCTGGAAATTTCCGCGCTGCGCTACCCGGATGAGAACGCCATCATTTACTACGATGCGCCCATCACTTACCGGGAACTCAAGCGGCAGGTGGACGCCCTGGCCGGCGAGCTGCAGCACCTGGGCGTGGAGAAAGGCGACCGGGTGATGCTGTTCATGCAGAACGCCCCGCAATTCATCATCGGTTATTACGCGATCCTGCGCGCTAACGCCATTGTCGTGCCGATCAACCCGATGAACCGCAGCGCCGAGCTGGAGCATTACCTCCAGGACACCCAGGCCTCGGTCTGCATTTGCAGTCAGGAGGTGTTCCCGCACATCGAGCCTCTGATCGGCCAGGAACGCCTGCGCCACGTGATCGTGGCCGCGTACAGCGATTACATTGATCCGCAAACCGATCTGGACCTGCCCGCCGAAGTGGCCGCGCCGGCCGAGCCGCTGACCACCGCCGGCGCCATCGCCTGGGGCGACGCCCTGGGCGCCGGCCATCAGCCCGGTGAGCTGCTGGTGGGCCCGGACGATCTCGCCGTGTTCCCCTACAGCTCCGGCACCACCGGCGCGCCCAAGGGTTGCATGCACACCCACCGTTCGGTGATGGCCACCTGCGTGCACGGCGCCGCCTGGCGTTCCGGCGGTGGTCGCGAGGGCGTGACCCTGTCGACGCTGCCGTATTTCCACGTCACCGGCATGCAGGGCGCCATGAACGGCCCCATCTTCCTGGGCTCCTGCATCGTGCTGATGACCCGTTGGGACCGCCGCACCGCGGCCAGGCTGATCGAGCGGTACAAGGTCACCAGCTGGACCAACATCGTCACCATGGCCATCGATTTGCTCTCCGACCCGGACGTGGAAAGCTTCGACCTGTCCAGCCTGGAGAACATCGGCGGCGGCGGGGCGGCGATGCCCGAGGCGGTGTCCGATAAGCTGTTCAAGATCACCGGTCTGCGCTACATCGAAGGGTACGGCCTTTCCGAGACCATCGCCGCCACCCACATCAACCCCTCCGAAAAACCGAAAAAGCAGTGCCTGGGCATTCCGGTCTTTGACGTGGATTCACGGGTGATCGACGTGGACAGCGGCAAGGAAATGGGCGTTGGCGAAGTGGGGGAAATCATCTCCCGCGGGCCGCAGATCTTCCAGGGCTACTGGAACCGCCCCTTGGAAACCCAGAAAGCCTTCATCGAAATCGACGGCGAACGTTTCTTCCGCACCGGCGACATGGGCTACTACGACGAGGAAGGTTACTTCTTTATCGTTGACCGGGTGAAACGCATGATCAATGCGTCCGGCTTTAAAGTTTGGCCCGCCGAGGTCGAAAGTCTTATGTACCGGCATCCCGCGATCCAGGAAAGCTGTGTCATCTCCGCCCCCCATGAGCGTCGCGGCGAAACCGTGAAAGCCTGTGTGGTGTTGGCCGCCGACCACAAGGGCAAGGTCAGCGAAGACGAGATCATCGCCTGGTGCAAGGAACAGATGGCCGCCTACAAGGTGCCGCAGATCGTTGAATTCCGCGATGAACTGCCGCGTTCCCCCACTGGAAAAGTGATGTGGCGCGCGATGCAGGAAGAGGAATGGGCCGACCAGAAACAAAAAGCCTGATCATTCCAAGACACCCTAAAAAAACCTGAAACAGCTCCCCGTGGTTGTACCGGCGCGGATGGGACCCCGCTGCTCGCGGGGAGCGTGTTTCTCCAATAAAACGAACAGGAGGCTCAGCCTTGGACGCGTTTCTTCAGCAAGCGCTTAATGGCCTCACTCTGGGCAGCATCTATGGCCTCGTGGCCCTGGGTCTGACCCTGGTGTACGGCATTTTGCACGTTCCCAACTTCGCCCACGGCGCTCTCTACATGGTGGGCGCCTACATCAGTTATTACATCATGGTGGATCTGGGGCTTAACTACTGGATCGCCATGCTCGGCGCCGGCCTTTTCGTGGCCGTGCTGTCGGTGCTGTGCGAACGGCTGGTGTTTCACCCGTTGCGGCACGCGCCGCCGATCCACGACAAGATCGCCGCCATCGGCATTCTGTTGTTCCTGGAAGCGGTGGTGCAGATGTACTGGGGCTCCGATTTCCGTCGCATGCCCACTCCCTACACCAGCATTCTTGAGTTCGGCGGCATGATTCTGCCGGCCCAGCGGTTGCTGATCATCGTCGGCGCCTTTTCCATCATGGGCGCGTTGCACCTGTATCTGAAGAAAACCATGACCGGCTCCACCATCATCGCCATGGCGCAAAACCGGGAAGGGGCCTTTCTGGTCGGCATCGACGCCAACCGCGTCGCGATGATGACCTTCGCCATCGCCGGTTTCCTGGCGGCGGTGGGCGCCAGCCTGTTCGCGCCGATCAACCTGGTTTACCCGGCCATGGGCCACCTGGTGATCATGAAGGCGTTCGTGATCATTATTCTCGGCGGCATGGGCAGCATCCCCGGCGCCATTGTCGGCGGTCTGATCATCGGCTTCGCCGAGGCGCTGGGCGGTTACTACGTGTCCAGCACCTATAAGGATCTGATCGCCTTCGTTCTGCTGGTGGTGATTCTCTCCATCAAGCCCACTGGCCTGTTCACCAAGGGGGTGCGCTAATGGACCGCATTGCCAACTTCTTCGCCAGCCGGGCCATGAAAGTGGTGCTGTTGGCGTTCGCCCTGATTTTCCCGCTGATCGCGGGCAGCGAATACCAGATCTACGTGATGGCGCTGGCCTTCATCTGGGCCATCGCCGTTTACGGCCTGAACATCATCACCGGCTTCTGCGGCCAGTTGAATCTGGCCCACGGCGGCTTCTTCGCCATTGGTGCCTATGTAGTGGCGATTCTCACCGTCGATCACGGCTGGGCGTTCTGGCCCGCCTTTGTCGCCTCCGGCCTGTTTTCGGCGGTGTTCGGCTTCCTGGTGGGTATCGTGTCCCTGCGCTTGAAGGAACACTACTTCGCCATCTTTACCCTGTGCGTGGGCTTCATCATCTACCTGCTGCTGGATAAGTGGGAAGCGCTTACCCATGGTTCCCTGGGCATCATCAACATCGCGCCGCCGGAAGGGTTCGGGCTGATCGATTTCACCCGCACCATCCCGTTCTACTACCTGGTGCTGTTCTTCCTGGTGCTGGCGATCGTGCTCGTGAGCCGCATTTCCAGCTCGCTGGTGGGCCGGACTTTCCTGGCCATTCGGATCAGTGACGATCTGGCCCAGTCCCTGGGCATCAACCTGATGCGCAACAAGGTGCTGGCGTTCGTGTTGTCCACCGTTTACGCCGGCCTGGCCGGCGGTCTGTACGCCGGCGTGGTGCGTTTCATCGGCCCGGCGGAAGCGGACGTGGTGCACACCTTCGACATCATCACCTACCTGCTGGTGGGCGGTATCGGCACCCTCATGGGCCCGCTGGTGGGCACCATGATGATCACCTGGCTGACCCAGGCGGTGCAGTCCTTCGAAGAGTACCGGATGATCGTTTTCGGTCCCCTGCTGGTGGTGCTGGTGATTTTCATGCCCAAGGGCGTGGTCGGCACCTTCCTGACCTGGCGCGGCCGCCGTCTGGCGAGCAAGGCGCCGGCCAAAGAAGGCCAGACCCGTGTCGGCGACAGCGCCGCTTCGTCCAAGGAGGCCAGTGACAATGCTTAAGATTAATAATCTCACCAAGCGCTTCGGCGGCCTGGCGGCGGTCAATGATGTGAGCGTGGAATTCGCCGCCGGCCAGATCAATGCCATCATCGGCCCCAACGGCGCCGGCAAGACCACCTTCTTCAACCTGGTGGCCGGCGCCATGCCGCCCAGCTCCGGCAGCATCGAGTTCAACGGCATGGACGTCACCGGCATGGCCCCGGACCGCATCGCCCGCCTGGGCATCGCGCGGACCTTCCAGACCACCAAGCTGTTTGAGCAGTCCACGGTGCTGGACAACCTGATCGTCGGTCACCGGCTGCGCACGCAATCGCGGCTCTGGGACGTGATCATCAACTCCAAGCGTCTGCGTGACGAAGAGAAAAAGTGCCGGGCGAAAGCCGCCGAGGTGCTGGACTTCGTCGGCCTCAGCCATATCGGCCACCGCTACATCGCCGACACCACCCAGGAAGAGCGCAAGCGCGTGGCCTTCGCCCTGGCCATGGCCACCGATCCGGAACTGGTGCTGCTCGACGAGCCCGCCGGCGGCATCAACCCGGAAGAAACCGAGAACCTGGCGGCGTTGATCCGCAAGATGGTCGACCACGGCATCACCGTATGCCTGATCGAGCACAAAATGGACATGATCATGAGCCTGGCCGACAAGATCATGGTGTTGGACCACGGTGAGAAAATCGCCGAAGGCACGCCGGAACAGATCAAGACCAATCCGGTGGTCATCGAAGCTTATCTGGGGAGTGAAGAAGATGTTGAAGCTTGAGAACGTGGACGCCAAGTACGACAGCTTCAAGGCCCT
>Ga0310342_100000320_pt1 | contig 25947 bp, 20 predicted proteins | sample S15DNA20500_MG_FD_206155 | JGI IMG/M metagenome (GOLD analysis project Ga0310342, IMG submission 206155) | Marine microbial communities from station ALOHA, North Pacific Subtropical Gyre - S1503-DNA-20-500_MG | ecosystem: Environmental > Aquatic > Marine > Oceanic | place: Pacific Ocean: North...
ATCACCGATGCCACCGGTCACTATCAGTTTCCCGACCTGCCGGATGGCATCTACACGTTGACCTTCAGCCTCTCTGGTTTTCAGACTCAACGACACGAAGGTGTGGTGCTGCAATCCGGCACGGCGAGCGTCCTCTCCGTGCGGCTTTTCTTGGCACCGGTGTCGCAGCGCGTCGATGTAATCGCTGTCGCGCCCTTACTCGGAGCCGGGGTGAGTCGAGAAAGGGTGCCGACGACCGTCACCGTACTTGATGCTGACGATTTGGAGCGTCGTCGGGCCGCATCGCTGGCCGACGCATTGAACGGACAACTCGGAGCTGTGACGCTCACCGACACAACGACAAATATCTTTCAACCGACACTTCGTTTCCGTGGCTTCACCGCCTCGCCGCTTCTAGGACTCCCGCAGGGTGTGGCGGTGTACCAGAACGGTATCCGGATCAACGAGCCGTTCGGCGATACCGTCCAGTTCGATCTGATCCCGCAGTTCGCACTCCAGCGGGTCCAGCTCAGCGCTGGTGTCGACCCGACCTTTGGCCTTAACGCGCTCGGTGGAACACTAGCATTACAGCTCAAGAACGGCTTTGAGGCGGACGGGTTCCGTGGTGAGTTCTCCGGAGGATCGTTCGACCGGATTACCGGCACAGCCGAGGTCGGGACTAGTTCCGGTCCATGGGCAATCTATCTCGGGGGCACGCGGTTCGACGAGACCGGCTGGCGTGTCGCTTCTGAATCGGAAGTTACGCAGTCGGTGGCGGATCTCGCTTATCGTGCGAACCGCATCGACGCTGGTGTGAGCTTGATCTACGCTGACACTACGCTGAACGGTAATGGTCCGGCTCCCGTCGAACTCCTTGCGGCCGATCGCGGTGCCGTCTTCACGTTTCCGGATACCACCGAGAATCGTCTTGGGCTTGGACAGGCGCGCTTTAACTTCGTGGTGTCACCGACATGGTCGCTGCAGGTCAATGGTTACTACCGTGACCTCGATCGACAAACTCTTAACGGCGATGAGGCCGATTTTGAAGTGTGCGAACCGGGCGCACTTCCCCACGGTGCGCCGAGTAACACGTTGTGTCACGGCTCTGGTGACGACGGCGCAGGCGAGGCCGCAGCCGCTGTGCTAGTCGACGTTCCATCGGGCAAATTCATCACGGCGGATGATGCACGTGGTGATGGGGCGTTCAACCGGACTACGACGGCAGCGGCCAGCTACGGCGCGACCGCGCAGGTATCCTCGGCGAACCAAATCAGCCACCTGGACAACATGCTGATCATCGGCGCGTCTCTCGATCTGGCCAGTGTCGCGTTTGCCTCTAACGGTGAGGTTGGCACCCTGACACCCGAACGTTCGGTCGCTGGTTCGGGGCTTTTCATGGGAGTCTTCGACCAAGCGCCGGATGATGAATTCAACACAGCGCTCGACACGGAAACTCGAAACTACGGATTCTACTTTAGTGACACTCTGTCGCTAACGGACCGTTTCCATGTGACCGTATCTGGTCGCTACAATGAGGCGTGGGTCGATATTGCTGATCGGCTTGGCACGGCACTCGACGGCCGCCACTTCTTCTCACGATTTAATCCGGCGGTGGGCGCCGTGTATGCTGCGTCGGATGGGGTCTCGCTATTCGGACGCTACAGCGAGTCGAATCGCACGCCAACGGCGGCCGAGCTTAGCTGTGCCGACCCGTCCGAGCCGTGCCGCGTGCCGAACGCATTCGTCTCGGATCCGCCGCTCGAGCAACCTGTGGCACGGTCGATCGAAACTGGTGTTCGTGGCCGTATTACTACCGGCCCGCTCACCGGCATTGAGTGGTCGACCGCTGGGTATGCCACACGAATACGGGACGACATCCTCTTCGTAGCGTCGTCCGAGCTCATCGGCACTGGATTCTTCCAGAACGCCGGCGGTACCGCACGCGTTGGCCTCGACTTGGATCTCGCGGGGCGTGCTGGTCAGCTCGATTGGTACGCGAGTTATGGGCTCATCGAGGCGACCTTCGACTCAGCCCTCGTGCTGCCGAGCAATCCAGAGGTGAACGATGCCGCGACCGATAACGGTGAGCTTCATGTCGAGCGAGGCGACCGGTTACCGAATATACCCAGACACAGCTTCAAGGGTGGTGTCCGTAGCGACTTAACAGACGCCTGGGAGTTAGTGGTTGAGGCGCTCGTGACATCCAGTCAGGTTTTCCGCGGCGACGAAGGAAACGACCAGTCTGAGCTGGCCGGTTACGGCATCGTGAATCTCCGGTCAGTGTACCAGGTCGACGATCGATTCGAGTTGTTTCTCACCGTCCACAATCTTCTGGGCCGAGACTATGAGACGTTCGGCATTTTGGCCGAACTCGAACTCGAACTCGATGAGGCACCGGGTGCTGAAGACCCGCGGTTCATCTCAGCTGGTGCGCCGCAGAGTGTCTTCGCTGGCTTTCGCGTACGGTTCTGAAGAAGAAGATGATCCCATTGGGTGCGCCAGACATCCCACGTCGCTAGACAGCCCGGGCCAGTTCATGACTGATGATCGTCCTTTTTGGGACAAGCAAGTTGAAACTATCAGTCGCGATGAATTAGCCGCGCTGCAACTCGCGCGTCTTCGTATCCAGGTCGATCGGTTGTATCACGGCTCGGTGTTCTACCGCGAGAAACTGACCGCCACGGGCTTTGAACCTGGTGCGCTTGAGTCCCTCGATGACCTCACGCGGCTGCCGCTTGTTACCAAGCAGGAGCTTCGTGAGGAGCAGGTTTCGCACCCGCCGTTTGGTCGTTATACGCTCGTCCCACCCCGCCAATGGGCTGAGCTACACCCGTCGACTGGAACCACCGGCGTGCCGGTCGCGACTATCTGGTCAGTGCGAGACGTTAACGTCATCACCGATGTTACCGCGCGAACGATGTGGGGGGTTGGTGTGCGGTCGGGAGACATCGTGCAGAATGCATTCGCCTACGGGTTATGGGTGGCCGGGATGAGTGTCCACTATGCGACGCGGCACCTCGGCTGCTTTGTAATCCCGATCGGTGCAATCGCGACCGAACAACAGATTCACTATTTACGCATGGCAGGCCCGACGGTTCTGTTCAGCACGCCGTCCTATGCCTTGCACATTGCCGAGCGTCTCAAGGAACGGGGCGTTGCTCCCTCAGAGCTTAGTCTGCGCGTCGGATGCTTCGGGGGTGAAGCAGGCACCGAAAATCCTGCGACGCGTGCCAAGATCGAGGATGGCTTGGGTATTAAGGCCTATGACTACTTCGGTCTTGGTGAAATAGGGCCGACGATGGCGTGTGAGTGCACCGCTAAGGTGGGGCTGCACTGGAGTGAGGATCTCCACATCGTCGAGATTATCGACGCCGTCACACGACGTCCGGTACGCGAAGGAGAAACAGGGATTGTAGTCCTCACCCACCTCGACCGTGACGCGACACCGATGCTGCGATACTGGACTAACGACTATGCGAAGCTCGACACATCGCCCTGTGTGTGCGGGCGGACACACGCGCGGTCACCCGGCGGTATTCTCGGTCGCGCTGATGACCTCGTTATCTTCCGTGGTGCGAAGTTCTACCCAGTGCAGGTAGAGCAGGTCGTGCGGAGCCTCGATGGTCTTGGTGACGAGTTCAGGATCGAGCGCCGTCACGTGGGTGATGGGGTCGTCGAGACGTGTGTCGTCGTCGCCGAATTGGCTCCCGGTGCGGAAGCGCAGCAAGCCGGAGTGCGTGACCAGCTACAGGACTCTCTTCGATCGGCTCTCGGTGTGACACCTGAGGTGCGCGTGGAGCCGTTTGGTGCGATCGAACGCACAACATTTAAGGCGAAGCGGTTGATCGACTTGTAGTATCGAATGGATGTCGAGGAACTGGAATCACACCAATCTCTCGATTGTTTCTGGAAAGGGGATGTCCTGCGCCGAGCGCGAGTGTACGAAGAAATGACTATTAGATGTCTTCATGCGAATGGTGCGTGCAATCTTCAAGAAGTCTAAAGATCGCCTCACGGTTCTCAGCAGGACTACCCTAAATCGGACTTCCACTTCCCCGGTGAGCGTGAAGACGGGCTCAAGGCTCAGTATCGCGTCTTCGGTCGATCTACCTTCGAGAGAGCCAGGAAATGCACCCACGTGAGCTTGGCAGGTGAGTGCCCTAGCTTCGCACTGTATCCCTGTACATACGCAGCGCACTCTTAAATCAATACCGCTTGCGAGACTGACGTCTCACTCAATCGGGTGCTTCCTCATCGGTGATCCCAGCAAGGCGCTTCGCGTACGCGACACTTGGCGTGATGTCGTGCTGGCGCCAGATCGTCATCTTTTCCGCTTCGACACTGCCTTCGGCGTGCACCGCGAGCACGGCCTGATATCCGCCGAAATCAGTCGTCGTGATCTCAGCGATGAGGTTCATAAGTCGTAGCCGGTCAGTGGCTGACGCACCCGCTGCTCCGAGGTACCGATCGATCAGCGGCCGCAGTGTCGGGGACTCCAGATCCTCCGCACTCGGTCCAGTGACGAGCAGTCCGCCAGCGATGTCCTGCACCCAGGCGAGTGCTTGATGGTAGTTCGTGGCGAAGTAGAACTTGGCGATGTTAATGATCTCGGCGTTCGGTACCGCAATCCCGTCTACGATGGCGCATTCGCGCGCTGCCTCCCGCGTCATGCCACGGCAGATCTGCGCGTAGCTGATGAGCTTGGCTAGCTTGTCCCGGACGTGGCCCGCGCCAAGGGTCCCATTGTAGTCGGCCATTAGATGCGATGTCCCGACGAACACGTCAACAAGCGGTAGCTTGTAACTTACCGCCGTGAAACGGTGAAACTCCACGAATGCCTTCGCGAGTGGACCGGCCATGTCGATCTCGCCGTTAAGAAATACTCGATCCCAAGGTACTTTCACATCCTCGAAAACGGTCAAGGTTTCCATCATCTTGTGACGTGCACTGATCGGGTTTTCGAACGTTTTGCCAGTGCGGCTACCGTAGCCGCTAGCAAGCATCGTGAGCCCTGGCGTGTTCGCCGGGACGGCGCACGCGACAGCGTACGCTTCTTCACCTGCTTTTAGGTTCCGCGTCGGAAGCACGATTATCTCGTGGGCGTTGGTTGACACCGACGTGTGGACCTTAGCTCCACGGAGAGTGATACCGTCGTTATCCTCAGCCACGACGTGGACGTAGAAGTCTGGATGCCGTTGCTCAGTGGGGCCCTTCGCACGGTTTCCCTTAGCATCGGTCTGGGCGACTGCCACTGCCAGATCGTTGTCGCGGCAGTAGGCGTAGTATTTCTTAACCCGGGGTAGGTAATTCGTGCCTTTTACTCTGTCCATTTCGGCAGCGATAAGGTGGAGTGAAAAGAGGGCGTCGGTTCCGATCTCTTTGATCAGCACGACCAGCGTGCCACCGAGTGCCGTAGCCCGTTCGATTAGTGCACTACGGCACAGTAGGTCATCAGCGGTCCGAGGAATTTGGTAGTAGCGCGAATACGCGCCCTTGGGCCCGTCGACTACTGCGAGGTCACTTTCTTCGCTATCGTGGGCCATTTGATAATCGATGGTGGCGTGCTCCACCGCGATGCCGATCACTGGATGGGTGGTGACATCTTGCACGCGGGCACCGCGGTAGTAGACGGTTCGCCCGTCACGCAGGCTATCCTTGTATTGCTCGGCCGTCATCAAGGCCATTGATCATCCTCCCTCCCTGCATAGACATGTGCCATTTCGAAACGAACTATGTTGGCATCCCGTCTAGCTAATAGCCAAACGCTTCAATCAGGGTGCGCACAAAGAAGGCGCACTGATATACTGGCGTATCTGATTCAACTGTGACTACTCAACACCTGAGGCTGTTTTTCACCGATGACTGTCGAAGCAAAACCTGAGATTGATCGCGACCGCGCAAACGAGGTCTGCCAGCGATTCCAAAGTGAGTCAACCAAGTGGTTGTACGGGGTCGACGATGCCGCCCGTATTCTATCCTGGGCGTTCTTCACGTTGCTGCCGTACACCGACAAGCTGAGTCAGGGGAAACTACTGCGCCAGCCGCATGTGATGTTTCGGGGTCCGACGGGTACCGGCAAGACCGACCTCGTCAGCGCGTGCGCTATGGCGATCGACGCGAAGTTCGAGCGCATCCAAGGGATGCCCACCTACATGCCCGAAGACATCCTCGGTTACGAAACCATCGTTGAGGCGGTCGACGGCACACGGAAGATCCACTTCAAACCCGGTAAGCTGATGGCCCACATCGTCCTGATCGACGAAGACAACAGACTGTCCGGCAAGACGAAGGCAGCCGTGCTCGAGGGCATGGAGGAGAGTTCGGCCACGCTCAGTTCGGACTACGGTAACCTCGCCGAAGGCAAGATGCTGCCGCTCTTTCCCTTGTCGGGAGATTTTAACGACATTGAGGGCCGGCGGTTCTTCATGGTGATCTGTACCGAGAACATTTTCGGGGAAGAGGAAGGCACCTTCGCCAACCCGGTGGCGCAGCTCGACCGGACGACGCTCTCGATCAACATGATGGATCCGGATGACGAAGCCGACGAGCTGAAGATCATCTCCCACAACGTCGTCGGCAAGAAGGTTGAGAAGCTGACCAACTTGTACGAAGTTCTCGACATCGCGGAGTATATCTTCGACAACGTCAAGATGTCGGAGTACGGTCAGGAGTACAAGGTCCGGCTGATTCGTAACACGCGTCCGCACCGGGTCCAGGGCCGCTCGGCTCGCACGGTGAAGGAATACATCAGGGTGGGCATCTCACCGCGGGTCCATTTCCACCTGGAGGCTGTGGCGCGTACGTTTGCGTTCTTTAACGGTGATACGGTGATCACGCCTGACCACATCAAGGCGGTGGCCGAACCCGTCCTAGCACACCGCCTGGTGCTCCGCGAGGGGATGGAGTTCTCGGTTGTCAAGGAGGACCTCCTGAAAAAGATCATTCAGGACATGGAGGTTCCTCCGTGGAAGTAGAGGAAGTCTTCGCGCGCTTTCGAGACATCAAGCACGGCATCAAAACCAAGAAGAAGTCGACCAGCATCCACTACGGCGATCACAAGAGCGGCTTCAAGGGCGCCGGCTACGATATTGTCGGGGTCGACCAGTGGCGCCCGGGGCAGCCCCTCAAGGACATCGCGTGGACGCTCAGCCTCCGAACGTATCCTGAGAAGCTGTTCAAAATCGAGCGGATGGAGCCGAAGGAGCTCCGAACGCTCCTTGTCGTCGACCTGTCGTATTCCACCCTCTTCCAGATCTCGCAGGCATCGAACAAGGCACTACTGATGCTCGACCTCGTTGGCAACATCGGGCTGACCCGGGCGCACGTGCGCGACCCGGTTGGCCTGCTGGCGTTTTCGGACCAGATCGAGTTGTTTGTGAGGCCGAAGCTGGGTACTTCGCAGGTGTTCTACCTCGCGCACCGAATCTTCGAAAAACTGGAGCTGGAGCGCCAATTTCCCACGAAGCGCGGCGCCGATTTTTCGGTCGCTCTCAAATTCATGGCCGCCAGGCTAAAGATGCGACACTCTGTCATCGTCATCTCGGATGTCGTCGACCTCGTGAACGACCATGCGGCCATCGACTTCAAGATGTTGCGCATGCTGGCAGCTAAGCACGATATGATGATGTTTATTGTGGACGACCCTGCGGAGTTCGAAGTCAAGAGCCGGCTCGGATACATTCGGATCTCCGATATGGAAACGGGCAAACAAACGGTGATTTCGGCGAGGAAAGCGAGCGCGATCCGGCGCGATATCGCGGAGCGCCGCGAGGCGCTACAGTACAGGCTGAAGCATGAGAGTGGTGTGGATTCGGTCGTGCTGACCCCAGAAAACCACGCTGAGGAGCTCCCAAAGTTCCTCATTGCGCGTACGGCTCGCTAGGGAAGCAATATGACACGCACGAGGAAAGTTGGTTCGTTTGCAGTCGCCGGTTGGATCGGTATTTTCACTGTCGTGGTTGGTCACGCACAGGATATGCCGAACCCGGACGCGTCGGGATCCCCCGTCACTGTCGAGACGCTTGAGATCGAGCCAACGGTGGTTAAGACGGGTGACCTGATCACACAAGTCTACCGAGTGCGGTTTCCAGATCTGATTGCGGAGGGCCGGGAGATCATCATCCTTGAGGACCGGATGGTGCCGGAAACCCTGCCAGTGCATCCGTTCGAGGGCGTCTCGCTCGAGATCGACAAGAATCGCATCGAGGACGAGCACATTTGGGATTTCGAATACGGATTCCGGCTGATCGCGCCGGAGAAAGCTGTCTACGTCGTTCCAGGATTCAGTTTCTACTACTTGATGCGTGATCTCGGTGAGGACATCGAGGATGCGGAGATCCAGCAGGTCGATGGCGGGCAGGGGTTGGTACGGTACGTGACGACTATGACCGACCTTCCGGTGCTCAATATCCGCGACACAATCGAACTAGGTGAATTCAGCGGCTTGTCTGCGTTGTTTCGTACCATCACCTGGGCGGTCGCACCGTTGCCGCTTTTCGTATGGCTGTTTCTGTTGGTGCGACTTGCGCGTAAGCCGAAGGCGATCTCCGTCGAGGCGGTGCGGGAAGCTGAGGAGTTGGAACGTCTTGAGGCGCTGATTCCGATCCCACCTTCCATCTGGGAGGCCCGGCGGAACCTGCGCCGCCAGTTGAAGGCTCTCGAAGAGATAGTCGTGAGTGACAACGGCATGGTGATGCGTGACATTGAGAGAGAGCTAGTGATGTCTGCGCGTGAGTATCTGCAAGCCGAACTGTCTGACCTTCACCCCGGTGATACTCCGAAGGACATCCAACAACACGTCGATGGCCTGAAGGAAGGCCCGCGGAAGGAGGCGCTCAGCACGCTGGCACTCCACCTAGTGGGATACCAAAATTCCTTAGAGCGGGGGGGTGAGGTTACAGCAATCGAGAATCCGATGGAGGAAGCACAAATATTGCAGGCGTCGCTGACACAGCTGAGGCCTCACATCCTGCTGTGGCGGGGCTTTTTGGGTATATTCGGGCGGGGATAGATGTTTCTTCCATGGAGTGAATTCGTCGCGTTTCTCAACACGAGTTTCGTCGAACTCATTGAGACGGAGTTTGCGCAGGTCCGCTACGGCGACGTGGGGCTGGCCTTTTGGCTCACGACGGTCGTCGGACTTGCGGCGGTGGCTACGCTTGCGCGTCTGTTCTTTCGGCGTCGTAAGTACAGCCGTGAGCACTCTGGACACACGATCGATCCGAAATACCAGAAACGGCTTTGGGTGCGAATCCTTCACGCTACTCCGAAAGTACTCGTCGGCGGGGCGGTCGCACTGATGCTCTTCGCGGCGGCAGATCCTTTCCTGACTGCGACGGAGGAAGTGAGTGGCTACGTTGAATCACGTGTGCGTGTCGACCTAGTCGACACGTCAGGCTCAATGGCGTGGGAGTTCCCCGACACCGGCGTGTCGAAGGCCGAGGTGGCACGCGACGCGCATCTACAGTTTCTCGAGATGAGACGCGAGAAAAATGATCGTGTCTCTCTGTGGCTATTCTCGACCTATCCCTACATGGTGGATGACTTCGTCATGGACGACGAGTTGTATTACTTCCAGGTCTGGGATGCCCCGTACGTGACGACACAACGACTGGACAAGGCGATGGTCGTGCCGCGCGATAAGGTGCGGATCATCCCGGCTGAAGGAGACACCAACATCATCCGGCCACTCCGATCGATTACCAAGCACTTCGACCGTGACGAGGCTGCGATGGGTGGGGGTACGAATCTGAACCGAGCCGTGCTGATCGTTACCGACGCCGCGGTGGACGAATTTCCGGATTCCGAGTTCGCCGCGCTTAACCAACGCAATATCGTGCCGTACATCATCTTTATCAATACGAGCGACGCGCGCACGGCAATGATCGGTAACTCCAGCACGCCGCGGCTAATAGAGATGATTCGGGAGTACGGCGGTGACTACTTCGACGTCACTGATCAGGACAGCCTGGAACGGGCATACGCGGCGATCGACGAGCGCGAGGCCGTGCGGGTTGAGTTGAAGCACCGCGCGCTCAAAGTGCCGATTTATTCAAGATTCCTGTTGATTGCCCTGGCGTTGTTGGCTGTGGGGATTCCAATGGGGTTTGTGGCGGAGCTCTTCTGGGGTACTGGTCCTTAGTCATGAGGCAAGTGTGTAGCACAGAAACTATGCTGCCATCGCTCGCTACATGTCGGTACCCGAACCGCGGTAGATCCAGCGAGGTTTGAGCAAAGTCGGATAGCTTGGAGGGCAAGATACATGAGAATCAGCGACGTCCTAGACAAGGAAAAGTCATTCAAGTACGCCCTCGGTTTCGTCTTTGCCTTAGTGTTTCTCGCCTTGGTGGCGATCCCGTCCAGCAATCTCGCCGGCTTCTATGAGCACTTGGATGGACTGAGCGAAAGCGTACTCCGCGGCGACTTTGAGCAGGCCGATGCCGAACTCAGCGAGGTCAACGGTTTTTACGAGCGCAGCCGTGGGTGGGGCCTCCAGTGGTTTGCTGACGCCTATCTGTTCCGGGACGCGTTTCTTCAGCAGGCTTCTTACAACTACCTGACTGGTAACCACGAGGCAGTGGTCCGAGATCTCGTTGATGAGATCGACGATCCGCGTGCGTCGCACTTGCTGGCCAGTGCGAAGTTCCAGCTCGCGCGGCAGCGTTATCGCTCCATTCCAGAGGATAGCCCGAACGTCGAGGCGGAAAAGCAGGCCATTATTCAGGAGGTGCTCGACGAGGTTAACGCCGACTATGAGCGGGCTCTCCGGAGTGATGGGACCGACCGCTTCGATTACAAATGGAACTACGACCTGACGAGTGATCCGGAGGCAGTCCGCCGGGCGCTTGAGCCGCTGCGCGAGCTTCCACCGCCCCAGTTAGAGCAGATGAGGGGTGAGGGTACCCCAGTGCGCCGTCGTCGCGGATAGCGCATATATGGAAGCTTTACGCGCCATCATTCGCGACAGCGTCGAGTTCCAGAACCCGGAATATCTGGCGGTGGTTCCATTCGCTGGACTGCTACTGCTACTTGGATTCGTGATCTTTCTAGTCAGGCTGCAGCTGAGGCCCGTACGAACCCAGGGCTCGGCGTATCCGCTCTTTGGCCACATCAAGTTCTGGTTCTTGACTATCGCCGCGATGTCTATCCTCGCCGTGGCTGCGGCCCGTCCGTTCTGGGTCTACGGGGGGTCGAGCTTCAAGCGAGGCGACGTCGACGTAGCCGTTGCCATGGACGGGTCTGCGTCGATGTGGGTCAAGGACCTCGGCCTGTCACGCCTGGAGCTGGCAGTTCGCGAGGTACTCAATCTCTATACGCAGGACATCCTTACTCCGGGTGATCGGGTAGCACTTTTCGTCTTCGGGACAACCGCTGTGCGTCAAGTGCACCTATCGTCGAACGCCGAGCGTTTCATCGGACAGATCGGGCAAGTGGCACCGCCGGAAACGCTGTCGGGCGACGCCTTCCCGTGGGATAGCGATGTGGCGACGGCCTTCGAGCATATTTATCAGTCGCTGGATAACCAGGACCGGTTCGAGACGGGTGATGAAGACTGGCAACCCGACGAACGCTCGGATCGTTTGGTCCTACTGTTTACGGACGGTGATTTCGCGGCGGACAACGAGCAGATGGGACGTCTCGATGAAGCGCTTTCTGAATTCCAGCGCCGCGGATTGGCCGTGTATCCTGTAGCGATCGGTTCGCGGACCGGTGTCGATCTTGACATCGTCCTGCAGGATTACGTGCGCGGCATCGACTACGATGCGTCGCTCGAAGCCGACCTCGACGGTCTCCGCACGCGTCTAGACACCGAGGGCCTCGGGATGCTCGAACAGCGCACGGGCGGGCGCTCGTTTGTTATTGACAGTACGAGCCTGTCATCGGTCTCCTTTCTGCGTAACGTGATCGATTCCCACCGCAGCATCTCTTTTCAGCTGATTCCTGGTGAGGACAAACAGGAAGTCTGGCAGTGGGTTGTTACTCTTGCCGTGTTGGTGTTTATCGTCGCGATGCTTTTCTACTAGGGTGCCTCCTCGCCAGCCGCCGAATGCAGGCTGATTCTCAACACAAGCTACTGGACGCGTTTTCACCGAGTTACGAGGTGGCTCGTGACCGCTTCCGTCAGGCCGCCTTGAGGCTTGGTGCCCGGATAGACACTCACACTCTCGACGCCTTGGGACCGGCGAACGGCACTCTGACTATCGACGTAGCAATAGTTGGTGATGCCCAGCCGCAGTCCAGCGCGGTTGTTTCGTCGGGCTTGCACGGTGTGGAGGGCTTCTTCGGTTCCGCGGTTCAGTTGGCATGGCTCCAGGCGGTTGCGGACGGTCGTACCGCCATTCCGGCGAGGAGTGCGGTTACCCTCGTGCACGCCGTCAATCCGTTCGGTTTCGCATGGCGGAGGCGTGCGAATGAGGACAATGTCGACCTCAATCGAAATTTTCTCAGAGCTGGCGAGTTTTACGCTGGAGCATCGTCCCGATATGGTGAGTTCGACGGGTTCCTCAATCCACCGACGCCGCCGTCACGCCTCGAGCCGTTTCCGTTGAAGGTAGCGTGGCACGCGTGGCGGTTCGGTATGGTGGTACTGCGTAACGGCGTCGCGGTCGGACAGTACGCATATCCAACCGGCCTGTTCTTTGGTGGCAGTGGTCCGTCACAGTCAGCGCGGATTATGCAACAGCAGTTCTGGGAGTGGGTGCGGCCGTCGCGGTCCGTGGTTCACGTCGATCTCCACACTGGCCTCGGACGATCGCAGCGCTGTCAGCTGCTCGTCGAGCCGGTTGAGATGCCGCATCTCAACTGGTATCGGGCCGAGTTCGGAGCCGACGACGTCGTGTCGGTCGCTGACGAGGGCGTGTACCAGGCCCGTGGCGTGATGGGTGCATGGCTAAGCCATGAAGCGGAGGGGTTGCTCTATCGGTTCATATGTGCGGAGTTCGGTACCTATTCGATGCTCCGGGTTCTGGCGGCGCTGCGTGCTGAAAACCGAGCCTACCACCACGGAGACCCAGATCATCCGGTGTTCGAACGTGCAAAGCGAGAACTCGTTGAGTGTTTTTGTCCCATGAGTTCCAATTGGCGAAGTGCAGTGGTTCAAAGTGGCATGCAGGTCATCGCCGCGGCGGTCACAGCCGCAAGGAGGTTGGCTGAACCGTTATAAGTCGGCGACTAGGGTAATCGTACTAAACCGTTATCTCGGGCACATCGCCGTCAGTATGAAGAGCAGGCTCGGTGGCAGCACGGATCTCATCGATCGACACTCCCGACGCACGTTCAAGCAGACGCAGTCCGTCCTGTGTAACTGCGATCACCGCCAGTGACGTTACGATCGTGTTGACGACTCCTTGGCCGGTGAGAGGCAGGGTGCACGCGTTTAGGATTTTCTTTTCGCCCTTCTTAGAGAGGTGATCCATCACTATGAGGACTCGCTTGGCACCTGTGACAAGGTCCATTGCACCGCCGGGACCCTTGACCATAGCGCCTGGGATCATCCAGTTGGCGAGGTCACCTGTCGCGGACACCTGCATCGCTCCGAGAATCGCCAAGTCGATATGTCCACCCCGGATCATCGCGAAGCTCTGGGCACTGCTGAAGTAACTAGCACCGTGCACCGCGGTCACGGTTTCCTTACCGGCGTTGATGAGGTCCGCATCGATTTCCGCCTTGGTCGGGTAGGGTCCGATGCCTAGCAGTCCATTCTCACTCTGCAGCATGACGGAGATGTGTGCGGGAATGAAGCTGGCACAGAGCGTCGGGATGCCGATACCGAGGTTGACGTAGTAACCATCTTTGATTTCCCGCGCCGCACGTTTGGCGATCTGTTCACGGTTCAGGGCCATATCGTCTACCGTTCTGTGCTCGTCGGCTCGCTTGCTCCTAGGTAGTTGACCGCCAAGCCTGTTGAGGCCCGCACGTTACTTTGGACTGTTCGAATCAAGCCGGGCGTGTTGTACGTCGCTCGATGACCTTTTCTGAGTCCTCGCCAATGACGATGCGATTGACGTACACACCCGGCGTGTGGATCATGTGCGGGTCGATCTTCCCCCGCTTGACGATTTCTTCAACCTCGACCACTGTCACCCCGCCTGCCTCTGCCATCGATGGGTTGAAGTTACGCGCCGTCATCCGGTAGACGAGGTTACCTTCCTCGTCAGCCTTCCATGCCTTGATCAGAGATACATCAGCGCGCAGTGCGGTTTCCAGCACGTGCCAGTGTCCGTCGAACTGGCGTGTTTCCTTGCCGTCGGTCAGCGGAGTGCCGTAGCCGGTCGGCGTGAAGAACGCGGCGATGCCCGCACCACCCGCGCGAATCCGCTCCGCCATCGTTCCTTGCGGGGTGAGTTCGACCTTGAGACTACCGTCGAGAAACTGTCGCTCGAAGATCTTGTTCTCGCCCACGTAACTTGCGATCATCTGGTTGATCTGTCGCGTCTTAAGCAGGACCCCAAGACCCGAGCCATCGACACCGGCGTTGTTACTGATGCAGGTCAACTTCTTGATACCGGACTCGTGTAACGCGCGAATGAGGTTTTGGGGGACGCCACAGAGCCCGAAACCGCCGACCATCAGCGTCATCCCGTCATGCAGTAAGCCATCGAGGGCCGCTGCTGAACTCGCGTAGATCTTGCTGCTCATGGTTGGATGAAAGCCTTGGTCTATGGTCCACTTACGTCTTCATCGGGCCATCCGCGACGCCCGCGCCCCGTCGGACGAAGCGCGCTAAATTGGACATGTCCTCGTCGCCGAAGCCCTGAGCAATGAGCGAGTCTTCGATCGTTGCGACCAGACTCGCAATTGGTACAGGGACCGTGAACTGGCGTGCGGTGTCGAGTGCTATGCCCAAATCCTTACGATGCAGGCGTGTCCTGAATCCGAGGGGATAGTTATCGTTCAGCATTTTGTCCGACCGGTTGTTCAGTATCCACGATCCGGCCACACCACCACCGATCGCTTCGACGACTCGTTCAGGGTCGGCGCCCGCGCGGTACGCGAGCGTCAGTGCCTCGGCGAGTGCCAAGAACGTACCGGAGATCACGACCTGATTGGCGACTTTTGCGATCTGGCCACATCCGACCGGTCCGATGTGCGTGACCTTGGCGCCGAGGATCTGCAGCACCGGTTCCGCTCGCGTAAAGTCGCCTTCGGTCCCCCCGCACATAATCGTGAGTGTGCCCTTGATGGCCCCCTCCGAGCCACCTGAGACCGGTGCGTCGACATAACCGATGTCCTTCTTACGGAACTGCTCGGCGAACCGGCGTGTCGCTTCCGGCGCGATGGACGAGCAGTCAATCACGAGCCCACCTTCCCGCAGGCTGTTGATTGCCCCGTTGTTGGGATCGAGCAACACAGCTTCCACATCTGGCGTATCGGAGACGCAGCTTAGGACGATCTCTGACTCGCGCGCGGCAGCTGCAGGTGTGTCGGCGCGTGTCGCACCGATTGCCTCCAGGGGCTCTTCCTTGCTCCGCGTACGGTTGTGGACGGCCACCTCGCAACCGGCCTTGATCAGGTTGGTTGCCATCGGCGCACCCATTGTTCCCATGCCGAGCACTGCGATCTTCATTGCGTCAGTCTCCTTCGTGTTTCACACACGCGCGTGCACGATGCCACGCCCGGATTGGGGACGGTTCGTGACAAGCGCCACCAACTTTTTCCAATAGCGAAATGACGGGGTGTATATTGTTTGGACCTCACTGAATCCGACGGATTGTAGCATCTGCCTTAGTGCCTCCATGGTTGGCATCGCACACATCTCGTACCGTTTTTCCTCGGCGCCCTCGTCACCCGGAAAGAATGGAATGAGAGGGTACCGCTCGTGCACGAACGGCAATAACACATGTGTCTCGCAAATGAGTAGTCGTTTCGTTACTCGCGCGATCCGGTCGAGGGCCGCCAATGGGTTGCGCAGGTGATAGAGGACGCCGAGTAATAGGACCAGGTCGAACTGTCCGATCTCTGCCGGATCGAGCTGTTGGACATCCATCCGCCGGTGCTCGACCTTCGAGCCGAGCCGCTCACGCGCCGACAGGAACTCATCCATACCGAACCGGTCCCACGCGTAGCGGTCGATCGCAACCACGCGCTCCGCACCTCTCTTCTCGCACTCGAAAGAAAAGAAACCGTGCCAGGCACCGATGTCCAGCACGGTCCAGCCCGTCAGATCGTCCGGAATCTGCACGAGTTGGAGTCGGCGGTTGAACCGCCGCCGGATAAGGCCTTCCGACGACAGCATTGAGGTCCCGTGATTCGGTCGACTGATGATCTGATGGGGCCGTTCTGGCATGGAGTTCTCCAGTAAAATCGCTGTCCACACTATTAGTGCTGCTTCGCGGACGTTTGCCAGCAACAGGTGATAGGTGGCCGTTTTATCTCTGAGGAAGCTCTCATGTAGAAACGCGCCGGTTCCGACAAGACCGAGACGTCGCCGGCGGGTAGCTGCGGAGACCCTCGTGCTAGCCAGGCACGGCAGTTGTCCAGTGCACGGAGATCACGCATGCAATGACAGGGACAAAGGTGCAAAGGAGAAGACGTTCGACAAACCGCCGTATCATACGCTGGGTAACTATAAGCAGCCAAACACTCCTGCCACATTTTCCTCCCTTTTACACGAATCTTTCTGATTATTGTTTGGGCGCCGTTTCGTGGCGATCCGGTCTATTGCTTACGAGATTCTTAGTGTCTCTCATGTGTCGTTGACAGCGGCCGAGGCAGGCGACTAGACTGGGCCTGAGCTACATTTGGCAGCCGCGGGTACTTGTACGTGTTCTTTGGGGCTCGTTCCACTTAACGAGACCAGAATGCACTGTTCATGAGGAGGGTGTGATGAGCATTGGCGTCCGTTTAGGTTTAGGGTTCGGCGTCATCGGGGTGGTCATGGCCGGTGTGTTTACGTGGTTTGGGTCCGATCTGGACGCTCGCCAATCACGGCCGGACGGGATCATTTCGGGGACCGTCGAGAGCAGCGCTGGCCCGGAGGCCGGTGTATGGGTTATTGCCGAAACGGAGGAGCTCGAGACGAAGTTCGTCAAGATCGTCGTGACCAACGATGATGGGCGGTTCCTTCTACCAGAGCTTCCGGACGCTACCTATGATGTCTGGGTGCGTGGCTACGGCTTGGTCGACTCCGAGAAGGTGAAGCTCTCGCCGGGGGGCGATGCGGTCCAGCTGACCGGCGTCGTCGCACCCAACGAGGCGGCTGCGGCGCACTACTACCCGGGGAACTACTGGTACTCGCTGATTGAGCCGCCACCGCCGAGCCAGTTCCCAGGAACAGGGCCGGATGGAAACGGGATCAGCCCGGACCTCAAGAGTCAGGCGGCCTGGGTGGACCGGATGAAACAGGGGTGCCAACTCTGCCACCAGATGGGTAACACCCACACACGTGTCGTCCAGCAGCTTGACGATTTCGACTCAACGGTTGCCGCCTGGGACCACCGCGTACAGACCGGTCAGCGTGGCAACCAGATGAGTGCCAGAATGACTAGCTACGGGCGGGAGCGTGCGCTTGAGATGTTCGCTGACTGGTCCGATCGTATTGCGGCAGGCGAGTTGCCGCCTCGACCACCTCGGCCCGAGGGGCAGGAGCGAAACCTCGTAGTCACCTTGTGGGACTGGGGGACGGACAACGCGTTCATCCACGACGAGGCGACGACTGACAAGCGGAACCCGACGGTCAATGGCGACGGGCCGGTATACGGCGTCTCGGCTGGGCATGGCACACTCGTTGTTGTCGATCCGATTACTAATGCTGCGACGGAGCTTATGGTTCCGGTGAGACCAGACGACCCCTCGACGGTGGCGTCACGTTTCCCAAACGCGCAACTCGAGCCATCGTACTACTGGGGCGACCAACTGCATTGGGGTGTCGAACCGCACCAACGGTCCGATCCACATAACCCAATGTTGGACAGTCAGGGGCGCGTCTGGATGACCTCGACCGTCGCAGAACGGAACAACCCCGATTGGTGCCGGGAAGGGTCGGATCATCCGTCTGCCCAGAATTTCCCGCTGGTACGGGCTGGGCGCCAGGCGTCCTACTACGACCCGGAACGTGGGGCGTTCAACTTGATCTATACCTGCTTCGGTACACACCACCTGCAGTTCGCTGAGGACGAAGACGATACGCTGTACTTCAGCGGTGGCGGTCAGGTGATCGGTTGGCTCAAGACAGGCGTGTATGACGAGACGGGTGATGAGCAGTTTTCACAAGGGTGGTGCCCCGGCGTGCTCGACACTAACGGTGACGGCAAGGCTACCAAGCCGTGGAACGAGCCCGGTGAGCCGGTCGATCCGACCCGCGACACGCTAACCCGTGCGGGTGGTTACGGTGTTATCCCGAATCCCGTCGACGGGTCGATCTGGGCGAGCCAGACCGGACCGTTCCCGGGCCGACTCGCCCGCCTTGAACTCGGCGACAATCCACCGGAGACCTGTATGCTGGAGGTCTACGAGCCCCCGTCCAGAGAGAACCCGAATGTCGACCCTGCGACGACGGGACATGCGCCCCGTGGGATCGATGTGGACCGGAACGGCATCATCTGGACGGCGCTTTCGGGTAGCGGCCACATGGCGAGCTTCGACCGGAGCAAGTGCAGCGTGCTGAATGGCCCAGAGGCGACCGGGCAGCACTGTCCGGAAGGTTGGTCGCTCTATAAGTCACCCGGCCCTCAGATGAAGGGTGTGACGGATCCTGGAAGTGCAGACTTCTTCTATTACAGCTGGGTAGACCAGTTCAACACGCTCGGGCTTGGCGAGAACATCCCTATGGCGACTGGGTCTGGATCCGATTCGCTACTGGCGCTCGATCCCAAAACCGAAGAGTGGGTCGTTCTGCGCGTGCCATATCCGATGGCGTTCTACTCTCGTGGCCTCGATGGTCGGATCGATGACCCGAACGGGGGATGGAAGGGTCGGGGTCTCTGGGCTAACTACGGGACGAATTACGTCTGGCATACCGAGGGAGGCAAGGGCACGAAGAGTAAGATGGTCCATTTCCAGCTGCGGCCTGATCCGTTGGCGCAGTAGAGCCCAAGTCAGGCATAGAGGCTGAAAAGGCGCGGGCGGTGGTAAAGCGCTGTCCGCCGTTAGTGTTCTCAAGGGGACGGGAGTTGACTTCCCGTCCCCGTTTTTTTTGGCCGGAGACGTGGCGGCAATGGACGTCTACCTCGTTCCCGTCGGGACTGTTCGATACGAACTGTACTGTGAGTCGGCCGAGACGGATCATTTCGTTGACGATGATCGGTTGGCCACCGGTGGGGTGTACGCGCGGTTCCGCGAGATGGTATCTGAGGCGCAGGAAGACCGGCGCGCCCGCCGGTTGGCGGCAGTATCGGCCGATCCAACCGTTCGGCAACCGTGGATTATTCGTCTCCGAAATTTCCTTATCGCCAGGGTCGCGGAGACAATTGCCGAATTTGGCCTGTTGTGGCATCTGAGAAAGCAGAGCGACGCTGCGCTGGTCCATCCGGACGATCTAGACGGAGTGCAGGCCCTCGCCTTCGCACGTGACAGTCTCCAGCGTGACACTGATCGTCATCGGCGCTGGTTGATCATCGACAGCGTAATCGCGGTCATCCTCGGACCGGTCTTGTTCTTCGTGCCCGGACCCAACCTTGTTGCGTACTACTTCACGTTCCGCGCGGTCGGGCACCTGCTTGCGTGGCGCGGTGCCAGGCACGGCGTTATGGGGTTGAACTGGGTCACGCGTTGCAGTGAGCCTTTGGCCGCGCTACGACAGGTTCTGGCGTTAGAACCGGACGAGCGTGCTCGGTATGTGCGTGACGTCGAGGCTCGTCTCGGGCTCGAGCACCTCGCGGCGTTTGTTGAACGTACGGTCGTCGTGCACAGCCGATGAACCTGTTGGTCCTGTAGCGGTTGCAGACTGCGTGATATACTGCGCCGGTTTTCGCCGTGCACCGTATCTACAGACCGTTAAGGCTCGCTCGCTCGCTCGCCTGGCTGCTCGTCATTGCCTGGTGGACCCTGTGGTCGATGCCGGCGTTCGCGCAGGTTCTTGGTGGGCCGCGCCCCGCCGACACGTCACCCCGGAAACTCGGGTTCCTGACGAACTATAAGTTCCACCTTGGCGCCATCCAAACGAGCGGCAATGGCGACGATCGATTCTCCTGGGACACGGACATCGGTGCCGACATGGATGTCTTCGACCTCGACATCCTACGCGGAAATGTCTTTGCCAATTTTGAGTCTATCATTGGGGGCGAAATACGCCCGATCGATCCGAATCAGAACAACTACATCATCGACCTGTCAGTTTTCGTCCGCCTACCCCGCGGCGAGCTGGGTACGACGTTTCACCATGTCTCTCGTCACCTGAGCGATCGAGCAAAAGTGGAAGCGGTAGCCTGGAACATGCTTGGGGCGACGTACGGTGACCACTTTTCGTTGGGTGCTTTCGAGCTCGACGTAGGCGGGCGCGCGTTCGCCAAGGTCGTGCGTTCAGCGGTTGACTACGAGAACGAATTCAATGCGCACATTCGATTGGTACGAGCAGTGAACGACCGCCTGTCGATTATTGCTGACATTGATGGCACGGTCGTCGGCGTCGACGCCGACGTGTACGGCCGCAACACGCAATATGGTGGTCGCCTCGAGGGCGGGGTGAGCATCAGGGGTGCTGTCGGGGCCGCAGAACTCTTCATTGGCCGCGAGCGTCGCATTGACGCAGTCCCTTTCGAGCGCCGGCCGATTCGCTGGACCCAACTCGGTTTCCGTTTCGTCGTGAGGTAGTACCGTCTGTGACATAATCACGACATGACCCTCGTACGTTGTCGGTACGTATCCATTCTCGTCGTAACGCTCGCCATAGTCGGCTCAGTTAGCCTCGGTGGTGCGGTCCGCCCGCCTAAGTTTGACTACCAGATCACGACACTCGATAACGGGTTGACAGTGATTCTCTCCGAGGATCATTCGACACCGATCGTTAATTTTCAGCTCTGGTATCACGTTGGGTCGAAGAATGAGCCACCCGGTCGCACCGGATTCGCACACCTGTTCGAACATCTCATGTTCAAGGGTTCGCATAACGTAGCGCCGGAACAGCATCTGACGATGGTGGCGCGCGTGGGTGGGGACGGTAACGCGTTCACTACCGAGGATGCCACAGTCTTTTTCGAGACCGTACCGTCGCAATATTTACCACTGATCCTATGGCTCGAAGCCGACCGCATGGCGACCTTACGTATCGACCAGACCGCGCTCGACTCTGAGCGGGAGGTGGTAAAGGAGGAGCGCCGCTGGCGCTATGAGAACGAGCCCTTCGGGTTGCTGTCTGAGATTGTCTACGACAATGCGTTCACGACCCATCCATATAAGCACACTCCGATCGGCTCGATGGCAGACCTTGAGGCAGCATCGATCGAGGATGTGCAGGCCTTCTTTGACACCTACTATGTGCCGGAAAACGCAACGTTAACGCTTGTTGGAGACTTCGAGACTGCGAACGCGTTGCAGATGATCGAGCACTACTTCGGGCGCGTGCCGCGGGCGGCACGTCCGGTGCCGCGCGACATTCCACAGGAACCGCCTCCAGGCGGCGAACGCCGTCTCACGGTGGAAGCGGATAATTGGCCGTTACCCACCGTGGTGGTTGCCCACCCCATTACCTACGATGGGCACCCAGATGCGTACCCACTACACATCCTGTCGAAGATATTGTCTGACGGGCAAAGCTCACGGATTTACCGTCGTTTGGTCTATGAACAGCAGGTAGCGGTGTCGGCATTCGGCCAGGGAAACATTATTGAGGATCCCCACCTGTTCTATGCCGTTGCTATTGTGCAGCCGGGACGTGCGGTCGACGAGACAGCATCCGCGTTGATTGCGGAGCTGGACCGTATGAGGTCAGAGCTACCGGGTGACGATGAACTTCAACGTGCGAAGAACCAGTTCGCACGTGACTATGTCATCGGTCGTATGACAAACGATCAGAAAGCTTCGCACCTCGCACATGCGGCGGTCATTCATGACGATGTCACGACAGCCGATGGTGAATTCGACATTTTTATGAACGTCACGAAGGATGACGTGCAGCGTGTCGCTCAGACCTACTTCCGGGACGACAATCGTCTCGTACTCACCATCATGCCGCGTGGCAGGAGTGGTGGCGGATCGTTACTGCGAGATTCGCGATGAAGCGTTTCCTGAGGGTCGTATTGGTAGGCGTCGTTGGTGTGTGGTCGGTCTCGATACCGGTGGCTGCTCAGCGCGTCGACTGGCCGACGGAAGATCCTCCCCCACCGCTTCTGGAACGCGACGTCGCTTTTCCCGAGTACGAGATCCGGACACTCGACAACGGTCTGCAGGTTGTTTTTGTCGGTCATCACGAAATGCCGGCGGTAACCGTTCGGTTGCTGGTTCGTGCGGGCGCTTCGGCTGATCCATCGGATATGCCTGGCGTGGCGGCACTAACCAGCCAACTACTTGATCAGGGCACGACGAGTCGCTCAGCGCAGGAGATCGCCGAGACTATCGACAGTATCGGTGGTGGGTTGATAGTTGGTGCAGGCACCGACCTTAGTTTCATCAACATCCTCGTGATGAAGGATAGTTTTGACCTGGCGCTGGAGATGCTGTCCGACGTCGCGCGACGGCCTGCGTTTGCTCAGGTTGAGATTGATCGGCAGCGCCAGCAGGTACTCTCCGGGATGCAGGTGAGTTACGATGACCCGGCATACATCGCCGGCATCGTCTTTAACCGCCTCATCTACGGATTTCACCCATACGGGATGCCGCACAACGGTACGCCAGCCTCAGCGCGGGAGATCGAGCGAGACGACCTCGTTACTTTTCACGCTACACACTTCATGCCGAACAATGCCGTTCTGGCGGTCGTGGGTGACGTTAGTGCTGACGAGGCGTTCCAGGGAGTCGAGCGAGTACTTGGCGACTGGGAGCACGGCCAGTTACCCCGATTGAGCCGGATCGATCCTCCCCAGCCGACACGACGGCTCGTCATCATCGACAAACCTGGTGCCGTACAGACCGTATTTCGCGTAGGACATCTCACCCTGCCCCGGGTGCATGATGACTACCTAACGTTCGACCTCGCGATCAAGATCCTTGGCGGTGAGGGAGGTAATCGGATCGGCGGCGCCCTTCGAACCGAACGATCACTTACGTACTCGGCGTCGGCTGAACTGGTCGGCCGCCAGTTCGGAGGAGATTTCACGGCGATGACCGATACGCGGTCTGACGCGACCGCTGAAGTCCTCCGTCTAATAGTCGATGAAATCACCAGATTGCAACGGGATCGGGTCAGTCGGCGTGAGCTCGGTGGTGCACAGGACTACCTGGCCGGCAACTTTCCGATCACCATCGAAACACCGAACGCTATTGCGGCGCAGGTGCTTGAAGCGATTCTCTACGGTCTCGATTTGGGTGATCTAGAGACCTATCGCGAGCGGATTAACGCGGTGACCGCCGACGACGTTCAACAGGCCGCGCGCAGCCATCTCAAGCCGGAGATGCTTTCCATCGTACTGGTGGGGGATGCCTCGACGTTCGTCGACGATCTCGCAGGGGTTGGTTTCGATAGATACGATGTCGTGCCGCTCTCTGAGTTCGACCTCACGACGCCAGATTTCCGTAGACCTGCCGCTGCAAGACCCTGACTTGTCCAAGGTTTTGATCTCTTGTGGGGAACCGTCTGGTGATCTTTACGCCGGGGCGCTCGCCGACGAGATCCGTTCGCTTGATCCGGGAGCCAGGATTTTTGGCCTAGGCGGAGATCGATTACGCGCGTGTGGTGTCGACTTGGTCGCTGACTATCGCGGTCTGACCGTTACCGGTCTTTCCGAGGCGCTTGCTGTCTTGCCGAGGTCTTACGCTGTCTACAAGCGTTTGGTCACTTGGGCAAAGGTTGAGCGCCCAGACGTCTTCGTCGCCGTTGACTTTCCCGAAATCAACTTCAGACTTGCCGGTGCACTCAGACGACTTGGGATTCCGATCGTCTATTACATCTGCCCACAGGTTTGGGCGTGGCGGCGCAGCCGCCTCCGCACACTTAAGCGGCTAGTAGATTGTGCACTGGTCATCTTTCCATTTGAAGAAGGTCTCTACCGTGACGCCGGGATCCCGGTCGAGTTTGTTGGCCACCCTTTGCTTGAGCTTTCGTCTCCCTCCGAACCGCGCGATGTATTCCTACGGGCGTACGACCTCAACCCGGAAGCTCCCACTGTCGCGTTGTTGCCTGGTAGCCGCCCTAACGAACTGCGAGCGATTTTCCCTGATTTGGTACGGGCCGCCCGACACGTCGTTGAGCGCGTTCCGAAGGTGCAGTTCCTGGTCGCGCGCGCGCCACATCTCGAAGACGCGCTATTTGCGCCGCTAGCGGCGCTGGGCGGCACGGTATTGTCACCGGTCATCGTCGAAGGGCGGACGGACGACGTTCTGGCAGCCTCAGACGTAGTAATCACGGCGTCTGGCACGGCGACGGTGCAGGCGGCAATCCATCAGCGGCCCATGGTGATCGTTTACCGTTTGTCGATGCTGACCTATCAGTTCATAAAGCGATTCGTACACGTCGATAGCGCCGGCATGGTGAACTTGATTGCAGGGGAAGAGGTCGTCCCCGAACTGATTCAGGATTCGTTTGCACCAGAGGCGGTTGCGGCTGAGGTGGTCAGTTTTCTCACGGATCGCGAACGCGCGGATCGCACCCGCGTCGCGCTCGGCAGGGTGCGGGACCTGCTCGGTGCGCCGGGTGCGAGTCGGCGCGCCGCCGAACTAGTGCTAACTGCGGCGAGAGGGTAGCCAACGATGCGATTGTCATGGCGCGTCACGATGGTTGCCGGCATTCCGATCTATCTGCACAGTACGTTCGCTGTGTTGGTTGTCTTTTTACTAATTAGTGGCCTGTCGCAGGGACGGGGCATCCTTGGCGCGATATCAAGTGTGCTGTTCGTCCTGGCGATCTTCGCCACCATCGTGTTGCATGAGCTCGGTCACGCTCTGACCGCACGCCGCTTTGGGATCAAGACCCGTGACATCACGCTGTTACCGATTGGTGGACTGGCACGTCTCGAACGGATGCCCGACGTGCCGCGTCAGGAATTATGGGTTGCACTGGCTGGGCCGGCGGTAAACATTGTGCTCGCGGTCATATGTGTTCTCGGTTACATCGCTGTGACCGGCGACCCACCTGAGCTCACTCTTGACCCGGCGGCCACTAACGTTGTTGGTCGGTTTGCGGCGGTCAACATCGCGCTCGTCTTCTTCAACCTCGTGCCAGCGTTTCCGATGGACGGCGGTCGTGCCTTGAGGGCACTGATGGCAGAACGGATCGATTATTTGCGGGCGACTACGATAGCGGCGAGGATCGGGCAAGGTCTAGCACTGGTCTTCGGGTTGCTCGGTCTGTTTTCCAACCCGTGGCTCGTGTTCATCGCGTTGTTCGTCTGGATGGGCGCGAGTAGTGAGCTCTCGATGGTGAGTATGCGTGGTGTCTTTGTGGGTGTGCCGATCAGCCGCGTTATGAGCAGAGACTTCCGTAGTGTTTCGGCTGACGACTCGCTGCAGGAAGCGGTCGTGTGTTTACTAGAAGATGCGCAACGTGACTTTCCGGTCGTTGACGCTGGTCGCATTGTCGGGATCTTGACACGCGACCGACTCGTAGCAGCCCTCAGCGATGGTGATCACGCAAGACCGGTACACGACGTAATGACAATTGAATTCGAGACGGTGGATGTTCTGGAGAGGCTCGACGCCGCACTCGTGCAGCTTCAAAACGCTCCGTCGAATGTGCTTCCTGTTCTGCGGGAGGGTAGGCTCGTCGGACTGCTAACATTGGACAGCATTAGCGATTCATTTGCATAATATTGAAGAGGTCTTTAATGGGTGAAGGTGTGCGTAGGGGAGGAGGAATTCAGAATGTGTGGATTGCGCGTGGAGCTTGCCAAGTGTTGCATTGTTTCGTTTCTTCTCTTGTTTTCAGGTAGCGTCAATATTTTT
>Ga0310342_100000321_pt1 | contig 25914 bp, 23 predicted proteins | sample S15DNA20500_MG_FD_206155 | JGI IMG/M metagenome (GOLD analysis project Ga0310342, IMG submission 206155) | Marine microbial communities from station ALOHA, North Pacific Subtropical Gyre - S1503-DNA-20-500_MG | ecosystem: Environmental > Aquatic > Marine > Oceanic | place: Pacific Ocean: North...
CGCCGCTTCAGCAGTTACGTCGACCCGGCCCTGGTCAACTACGTGGTCGAACACTCGGACCAGGTACGTCTCGACGGACAGATCCGGGAGTTGTCCGTGGTCTTCACCGACCTCGCCGGCTTCACGACGCTGTCGGAACGTCTGCAAGAACGCACGGTGCCTCTGCTCAATGACTACATGGGCCGGATGGTGCCCGTCATTCGCGAACACCACGGCTACGTCAACAAGTTTCTTGGCGACGGCATGATGTTCTTCTACGGCGCACCACGTGAGAACGATGACCACGCATCGGACGCCGTCACGACCGTGCTCGACATGCAGCTTCTAATGAAGTCCTTCAATCAGGAACTGATCACCGACGGCCTGCCCGAGGTCTCAATGCGTGTCGGGATCAGCAGCGGTGAAATGGTCGTCGGCGACGCGGGATCGGCGGATGCCAGCGACTACACCGTCCTGGGCGACACGGTCAACCTTGCGGCCCGCCTGGAATCGGCCAACAAGGCCACCGGTACCGACATCCTGATCAACGATCGCACCGCCACGCTGGTGGGCAAACGATTTCTCCTGCGCCCGGTCGGACGCCTGCAGGTGGTCGGCAAGACCCAGGGCGTGATGGTGTACGAACCGCTGACCACCACCGAACATGCCATCGACGAACATCTTCGCGTTGTGGCCCTGTCCCGCGCCGTGGTTGATGCCTACCAACAAGCCGATTTCGACGGCTGCCTATCGGCCATCGAAGCGGCAGAAAGGGCCATCGGGCCACACAAGCTGACCAATCTCTACCGGCGCGAATGCGCAGCGATGAAGCGGACTCCACCGGGGGATGCATTCGACGGCTGCATCGTGCTGACGGAGAAGTAGGATCCCTACCCGAACATCGCTTCGACGAAACGACTCGGGTCGAACGGCTCGACATCATCGAGCGTCTCCCCCACGCCGATCAGTTTCACGGGAATACCGAGTTGTTCGTGAATGGCAATCACGATCCCCCCCTTGGCCGTGCCATCCAGTTTCGCCAGGAAAATGCCCGATACGTCAATGGCCTCGGTGAAGATGCGAGCCTGGGCCACCGCATTCTGACCGGTCGTGGCATCGAGCACGAGCATGACTTCGTGCGGTGCGCCCTCGATGCACTTGGCGACCACGTTGCGTATCTTTCCCAATTGGCGCATCAGGTGGTCTTGTGTGTGCAGTCGACCCGCGGTGTCCACCAGTAGCACATCGATGCCACGTGCCACCGCCGCTTCGGCCGCGTCGTAGGCCACCGCCGCGGGGTCGCCACCCTGCTGGCCCTTGACGACCTGGACATCAAGCCGTTTCGACCAGATCTCCAACTGCTCCACGGCCGCCGCCCGAAAGGTATCACACGCCCCGAGCAGCACGCTCTTGTTCTCGTCGCGAAGGCTTTTGGCGATCTTGGCGATGCTCGTGGTCTTACCGGCCCCGTTGACGCCGGCCACGAGAATCACCGTCGGACCGGACTCGGCAAACTGCACGGGGTGATCGGAGGGCGGAAAGCGCTGGACCAACTGCTCCCGCAGATATGTCCAGGCCGCATCGCCGTCGGCAATACGACCGTCCTGCCAGGCGCTGCGTACGTCGGCCACGATGGTCGTGGCCGTCTGGACGCCCACATCCGCTTCAATAAGACACCGTTCCACCTTCGCCAGGACATCGGTGTCCAGACGTTGCCCGCGGAGCAAATGGCCCAGCCGCCCTACTGTCTCCCGCGTCCGGGAGAGGCCGGCCCGAAGTTTCCCGACAACGGAGGTAAAGATCCCCATGTCTTTCCAAGCCCGCGTGCGATCGCCGTCCCCGACGACCGGCACCGCTGCGCATCACGGCGCCGTCAAAGGTGGATCCTGCTTCTTTCCGAGTTGGCGAGCCATCTTGTCGAGCACACCATTGATGAACGACGGACTGCGATCGGAAGAAAACTTCTTGGCCAGTTCAACCGCTTCGTTGATGACAACCTTGAAAGGCGCCCGCCCCGCCGACATCTCGTGGTAGGCCAGGCGAAGGATAGCGCGATCCACGGGCGGTTGGCGATGAACAGGCCATCCCGGCGCCAAATCGGCCGCCAGGCGATCCGCCGCTTCGTGGTCCGCCCAGGCGGCCGTGGCCAAATCGATGGCCGCGGCGCACGATTCGGGGCCAGCCCCCTCCTGGGCGAGGGCTTCCCCAACCAGTGCGGCGTCATCGTTGCTGGCCACGTCGAACTGGTAGAGCGCCTGCATGGCCATACGTCTTGTGTTGCGGCGGTGCGGCATCAGTGCGTGGTCTACGGGCCCATAAGGGGCGGTGGTGGTCGTGCATCACGCTCGGGACGATTCATCCGGCATCAGGCGCCGCGACCGCCTTCATGAGGTTGGCCATTTCGACGCCCGCCATCATCGCCTTTTCACCCTGGTTGCCCAACTTCACGCCGACGCGGTTCACGGCCTGCTCCACGGTGTCGGCGGTGATCACACCGAAGATGCATGGCACACCCGTGGCAGTACCCACTTCGCGGAGGCCCTTGCTGGTCTGCTGGCAGACGTGGTCGTAGTGGTCCGTCTCACCGCGAATCACGCACCCGAGACAGATCACCGCGTCGTAGCGACCGGATTCCGCCATCGCCTTGGCCGTCACGGGCAATTCCAGACTTCCGGGCACATGTGCCACCGCCAGGTCCGCGGCGTGACCGCCCAGGCGTTGAAATGTTTCCACCGCCGACAACTCCATGTGCCGGGTCAGATAGTCATTGAAACGACTGACCACCAGCGCCAAACGGACACCGGAAGCGTCGAGCGAGCCTTCTACACGGCGAACCGAATCGGGCAATGCAACACGTCCTTCCACCCGGCGGCGATGGCCGCCCGACCTGAAAAATCGGCCTCAGCGACCGCCGATGCCGACGTATCAGCCGGGTTCGGCCCGCCTTGTCGCCGCCGCATCGTGTCCTATGATAGCGGCCCGCGCCAGCGGGATCGATACCCCGCAGCCATGCCGCAGCCGACCTGTCCGGCCCGCCTGTCCTTGTTCCCGCCATCCCCCGAAGGAACCGCCATGCCCACACGCTCGAAAATCGCAATTATCGGAGGTGGTAACGTCGGCGCCAGTTGCGCTGTCTGGGCCGCGGCCAAAGAATTGGGCGACATCGTCGTCGTGGACATTCCGCAAGCCGAGGGGATGGTCAAGGGAAAAATGCTCGACCTCGCCCAGTGCGGGCCGATCGAACGTTTCGATGCCGACATCGTCGGCACCACCGATTACGCCGACATCGACGGCGCCGACGTGGTCGTGATCACCGCCGGCCTCCCCCGGAAACCGGGCATGAGCCGCGACGACCTCATTCAGACGAACGTCGAAATCGTTCGGTCCGTCTGCGAAAAGGTTGCCTCGCACGCCCCCAAATCGGTGGTGATCGTGGTCAGCAACCCCCTTGATGCGATGGTCTACACGGCATGGAAGGTGACCGGGTTCCCGACGCAACGCATCGTTGGCCAGGCAGGATGCCTCGACGTGGCCCGCTACCGGACCTTCATCGCCTGGGAGCTGGGGGTTTCGGTGGAGGACATTTCCGCCCTGCTTCTCGGCGGACATGGCGACGACATGGTACCGCTACCCCGTTTCACATCGGTGCACGGCATTCCCGTCACGCAGTTACTTTCCGAAGAGAAGATCCAGGCTTGCGTCGACCGGGCCAAGATGGGCGGCGGCGAAATCGTCAAGTTAATGGGCACCAGCGCCTACTACGCGCCCGGCGCCGGCGTGATTCAGATGGTGGAGTCAATCGTCAAGAACAAGCGACGCATACTGCCCTGTGCTGCGTACTGCGACAGCGCGTACAGCATCGGTGGCTACTTCGTCGGCGTGCCTTGCGTGCTCGGGGCCTCCGGCGTGGAGAAGGTGATCGAACTGGATCTCGATGCCGACGAGTCGGCGCTGCTCGACACGTCCGCGGACCATGTCAAGGACCTCGTCGGCGTGGTCACAAAACTCTACCCCGAACTGGGCTGATGCTTGGTGCGATGTCGACGGACGGCATTGTCGGAGCGAGCAACGCCTACCACCGTGATAAGGAAACACCCACCCGCCTCCTCCGATGCGGGTGGGCGCCTGTTTCTATGCCATCGCCGAGACGCCGACGCCGCAGCGTCCGCCGTCCCGGTTCGCCAGGGGGACAAGGCGATACCGAGCGGCCGGAGGCGGTAGCCCGACCTCAACACATCGCCGCGAAAAACAGCAACGTGAGAATCAGGATCTTCTTGCGTCGATCTCTCGAATCGGTTGTTATGACGGGCTGTTCTGCCATGGCAATCGACCTGTTGGACCTGCTATACCAGAGTGCCTCAAGCGTATTTCAAGTGGCATGCCAGAGCTCGGCACCACCAGTTATCCACGATGCAATCGACTTTGAAAACTGCAGTTACGACTTCTAGACGGAATCGACCCCATGCAGTCGCCTTGGCCGACATGTCCCGGCCACGCAACACCGCTGGTGCCGTGATGTTGCTTGCGATCATCACGGGCATGCTGGCAGGATCACCGCCCGTCCATGCCCAGATGGAGGCGGCCCCGGCCGTCGACTGGGCCCATGTGCGACGAGCGCACGCCTGGCTTGAGTCCTGGATCGCCACGGGAAGCATGCCTGAGGCGCCGGCACCGGACACGATGTGGGTCGATGCCGTGGCAGGCGTGCGGGTCACGTTGCGCTGGTCCGGGCGAACCATAGGCAGGGGCGACTTTCTCAACACCGACCTTCCCACGCCCCCACCGATCGACCTGGTGGAGGTGGTTCGCCGTACCGGGGCCAAGGCCATCCAACAGGTCGCCACGTCACTTCGCAAGCGGGCCGACGCTTCGCACGGATCAGACAGCGCCAAACCGTTCGACCTTTCCCGCATCGCCCCGGCGCTGCTGATTGACCTGCAAGTTGCGTGGCAACCGAAGCCCATCCTGCTACCGCGCGGCGCCACCGCCGCCGACCTTCGCCACACCTACGCCCCGGGCTACCATGGCTTGATCGCACAAGTCGCCGATCCGGACAGCCCCGGAAGTGCCTGGATCTGGCCGGCCACCGCGTTGGCCATGAACCTGCGGCCACCCGGACAGGTGCGATCCCTGCTGTCCAATATGGCTTCCCACCAGGGCCGGTCGACGTCACTCGACGACCTTCGGTTCTTTCGCTTCCGCGTGATTCACTACGTTCGACCCTCGGCATACGAGCCGCGCACCCGCCTCATTCGCGGCAACATTCCACTGCCGCCCCGCGCCGTGGTTGGTCCGGACCTGGAGGCGGCCACCGCCATGCTGGCAGATCATCTTCTGATGCGGCAGCGCAAAGACGGTTCGTTTGTGGGCACGTTTCATCCGACCACATCGCGTTTCGATCCCGACACGGCCATCCCAGGGGAAGCAGCGCTGATCACCTACTCGCTTTCCCGACGCCTACAACGCCTCTGCCCCCCGATCGCCGACGGCAGCACCTCCACGGAACCGGCCGGTTGTACGGCGTTGCTCGCGTCAGTGGCCCGAGCCATTCGCCACCTCGCCCCACCGCTGGCCGATCCGCGGGAACCGATGGATCCCAGCGCTGCATCCCTATTGGTGCTGGCCCTGACCCCGATGCATCGGATGCCGGACGCCAAGGGCTACCGAGATCGACTGGCGGCGAGGTTGCTGACGCTGCAGTCGAGCGACGGGATGTTCCGCGTCGCGGCGCCTTTTACCGCCCGCTCCGTCAAACCAACCACGCAGAGCCTGGCCCTCCTCGCCTTGATGGCGTGCCACCGCCAGTCACGCGACAGCGCGTTGCCCCCTGCCATCGAGCGTGGTCGCACCGCATTGTGGAACGTGCTCGACAGCGACCTATGGCTGGCGACGCTGCCGTGGTCGGCGATGCTGGCCATGACCTCCACTGCCGGCACCTCGGACGCGGCGTCTCTGCCCACCGCCGTGCAGAACGCCCTGGGCGAACTGGATCGAACTCTGGCCGAGATGCAGATCACCGACGCGTCCATGGAACCACACGACATGTTCGGCGGGTACACCTTCGACCATCGCCCGTCGACGTGGCCCTCGGCCGACTGGCGCACGGCGGCCATGCTTGCCTACAACGCGGTGCGGTTGCGCCACCCACCGCGCCGCGATGCCGTCACACAGCGTGATGCCCTGATTGGATGCGGACGCGCCGCGCGGTTCCTCTCGCAACTCATGTTCAATGCGTCGGGGTGCTACTACGCGCTGGACCCTGGGGAGATGGTCGGCGCAGTGCGGTCAGCCCTGTGGGACAATCGCCTCGCCCCCCACCGAACGGCGATGACCCTGCTGGCCATGACCGAACTGCAGGACAGCCTCACGCAATACGCTGCCACTTCCCGGCAAGCCGCATCAGACGCGCCGGCGACATCGCCCTGAGAACTTCCCCCAGGCGTTTCCCGGCAGCAAGGCCTGCACGCCCGACGGCTCAACCCCGTTGTTCGATCGCGATGACCTTGTCAAGCCGCCGCTGATGGCGCACGGCTTCACTGAAAGTCGCACGGCAAAATGCACGGACAATCTCCTCGGCCAGCGCCGATCCGATGACGCGCGCTCCAAAGCAGAGCACGTTCACCGCGTCATGTTCCACGCCTTGGTGGGCGGTGTAGGTGTCGTGGCAAAGCCCCGCCCGCACACCGTGCATCTTGTTCGCCGCCACACACGCCCCGATACCACTTCCGCAAATGAGCACCCCTCGGTCCGCGGCGCCGCTCTGGATGGCCTGCCCGAGATTCCGGGCGTGATCGGGATAATCATCATCGCCGTCGTAGGCATGGGCGCCTAGATCGACGACGTCGCATCCCTCGCCGTCGATCCATTCGATTGCCGACGCCTTCAGAGGAAACCCGGCATGATCTGCCGCCACTGCGATCTTCATGGTGTCACCGCCCTGGCGCCGCTGCCACACCTGTCACAGCACTGGTTCATCATCGCCCGTGTCGTCGGCACCGTGGTTCTCCGACGCCTGCGAGCCGTCACCGCTCAAAGTTCCCCCATCCCGTCGTGGTGGATCTCCCCGCTGGGTGAAGTTCTCATAGGTGCGGCGCAACGATTCAAGCAGGCGTGGAATCTGCGGCGCCGAGAGGAAGACGCGGCAAGACACCAGCGACTGGGGAAAGAAACTGGCGATGAAATCGAAGCTGAACTCGGAAGGACTGTGGCCGACCATCACACCGTTGGCGTAGGCACCGCACAACGTCTGGTCCGGCAACTTCATGTCGTCATAGATTTCCTGGATACTTGGCCGCTGGTCATTCTGGGAGACCGGCAGTGCCCCCGTTTTTCCGAAGCGGCTTTCGTATTTCTCTAGGTTTTCCTTCAGCGCGTGGATGAACTGCGGCATCACCGCGTGCGGCATCACGACACGCGCCGCCAACTGGTGGGGCCGTGTCATGCGGAGAACAAAATCAACGATGAACTCGTTCTGGCCGACAAGGATGATCGCCCCGGTGCTGAAAACACCGCGGCCGACCGATTCGGGCACGCGAGCACTGATCTGCTGGTGGCGCACCTGCTGGATGAAATCCCCGGACCCACCTTCTCCAGGCCCCGAGGTACCTTCCTCACGATCTTTCATGATCGGAGAGCCTATCCGAACCGTTCCCCCGCTACAAACCGGCGCAGATGTTCCGTCGTAGCCGGATCGTAGAGGGCACTTTTTCCGAATCCGGGCACGGCCCCCGCCGCCTCGGCGGCCTGCTGGGCGTGCTCGTAATTGGAAACAAGCATCATCGTCGGCCGCTCCCCGTCCTCGGCCTCTTCCGCCATGGCGCGAATCAATTCGGTCCCGTCTCGCCAGGGAAACATGCCGTCAAGCAACCGGTTGATCAGCATCAGGGCGTCCGGTGTCGCCTCGCGGCGCAGGGTCGATTCATCGGAGACATGCAGCACGGGCAGATCACTGCAGACACCGGAAACCATGCTGTCAATGGCAAACGCGTCTGCCCCGCAGTGACCGACAAGCAGGCATTTGGTCAACCGAGCCATGACGCCAATGATAGGCCACGGAACGCGCATCCGCGCCAATCACGCACAACCGTTGGCCGCGCAGGCCCGCATCGGCGATACTTCCGGCCTGAACCGATCGCGGCAACCGCAGCATGTCACGCCACGGCCCGACGCGGTGACCCACGGAGACGACCCGATGCATTGGAGAATCTACCTGGCTGGAGAAATTCACTCTTCCTGGCGCGAGGTGATTGTCGAAGGGGCGGCGGCGGGCGGTCTGCCCGTGACCTGCGTGAGCCCGCAAACAAATCACGAGTCCAGCGATCTGTGCGGCATTCAGATCCTGGGCGATGAAGCCGACCCGTTCTGGAGGGATCACAAGGGGGCATCGATCAACGCGATCCGCACCCGTACGATTCTCCAGCGCGCCGACGTGGTCGTCGTGCACTTCGGCGACAAGTACCGGCAGTGGAACGCTGCTTTCGACGCTGGTCACGCCGTGGCGTTGGGCAAACCACTTATCACGTTGCACGACGCCGATCTCGACCACGCGCTGAAGGAAGTCGACGCCGCGGCGCTGGCCGTGGCACGGCAACCATCACAGGTGGTGGACATCCTGCGTTACGTCACCGCTGACTGAAGGATCTGGAACATGGCCCGCACCCTGCGGTGGGGAATCCTCGGCACCGGCAACATTGCCCAACAATTCGTGGCCGGTCTCCACACTTCGCCACGCCACGCGACGATCGCGGTCGGCTCCCGGCGGCCGCGCAGCGCACGTCAGTTTGCGACCGCCCACGGCGTGTCGGTGGCGTGCGGTTCGTACGACGACGTTCTCGACGATCCCCGGGTTGACGTGGTCTACGTGGCCCTGCCCAACGCGTTGCACCACCCTTGGACAATCGCCGCCCTGCGCGCCGGCAAGCACGTGTTGTGCGAAAAGCCCATCGCCGCCAACCGGCCCGAAGCCGAGGAGATGTTTGACACGGCCGATCGCAAGGGACGTGTCCTCGCCGAGGGGTTCATGTACCGATCACACCCACTGCTGCACAAGGTGAAACAGCGGGTCCGAGAAGGGGCCATCGGCAAGGTCGTATCGCTGCACACCAGTTTCTGCTTCGCGACGCGCAAGGTGCGGGGAAACGTGCGTTTCAGCCAGCCCTTGGCCGGGGGCGCCCTGATGGACATCGGTTGCTACTGCATCAACTTTTCGCGTTTTTTCGCCGGATCGGAACCGAACCGCATTACCGCCAGTGCCCGGCTTCACCGCAGCGGCGTCGACATCTTCACCGCCGCAACGTTGCAATTCCCCAACGGCATCATTGCCAGTTTCTCCTGCGGCATGGACACCCAAGCGGACAACACGGCAATGATCAGTGGAAGCGAAGGCTATCTTCAGATACCGGTCCCGTGGAACCCGGGGATGCAACGTAATCCCTACGTGGTGGCACAGATGCCGTCACCTCGGCAGGACGGTCCGCAACGCCGCACGACACCCCGGCACCGCACGCACTACGTGTCCGCCCGCCGCCCGCTATTTACCTTGGAAGCCGATGATTTCGCCCGATGCGTCTTCGCGGGCACACCCCCGGTCGTGGGGCGTCATGACGCCGTGAGCAACATGCAGGTACTGGACGATGTCCGCCGCGCCGTGGGTGTACACGTGGCCGGCCGCCGCCGGGCGGGGTTTTCGGACAGCACCTAGGATTTGGTCACAGCGTCCCAGGCCCGTTCGATGGCGTCGGCGGAAATGTCGGAGGACATGGCCACCTTCCCGATACCCTTCAGGAGCACGAGCGTGATCTTGGCATCCCTCACCTTCTTGTCCAGCAACATGGCCGCCATCAACTCGGGGCGGGCGGCATGCAGGTCACCGGCCGATGCGGGCAAACCGATGCGTTCCAGGAGACGTTCGAGGCGGTCGACCACGTCGCGGTCGATCCAACCGAGATGCTGTGAGAGATGCGTCGCAGCCATCATGCCCAGTGCGACCGCCTCGCCGTGACGATAACCGTTCTCGGAACAGTAGTGGTGTACCGCTTCGACGGCGTGCGCGAATGTGTGGCCGAAGTTCAAGTGTGCCCGGACTCCCGCCTCGCGTTCGTCCTCCATCACGACCGCAGCCTTGATGGTCACGTTGCGACGGACCAGTTCGACCAGCGTGGTACTGTCTCGCTCGAGGATCGCCTCGACATGCGATTCGATCCACGTCATCAGGTCGGGGTCGCGAATCATCGCGTGCTTGACACACTCGGCTAAGCCACAACGCAACTCGCGCGGGGGAAGTGTCGCCAGCGTGTCGGTATCGATGAGCACGGCAACAGGCTGATGAAATGCCCCGATGAGGTTCTTGCCCTGCGGAATGTTGACACCCACTTTGCCGCCGACACTGGCATCGACCATCGCCAGCAGCGTCGTGGGGCACTGCACGAACGGGACGCCCCGCAGGTAAGTGGCAGCCACGAACCCGGCGGCGTCACCAGTGACGCCGCCCCCCACGGCCACGACCGGGCTGCGGCGTTCGTGATTCGCCGCACATAAAACGTCATACAACCGTCGCACCGTCGCCAGGTTCTTCTGCTCCTCTCCGGAAGCGATGGCGGCGCGGCTGACGTGGAACCCCGCCGATTTCAGCGACACCGCGGCCTGCTCCGCATGCGAGTCCGCCACGCTTTCGTCGCCGATCAACGCGGCCAGATCGTGCGGTGCCACTTGGCGTACGTATGTGCCCACTTGCGTCAGCAGCCCCGGCTCGATCCAGATCGAATAGGAGCGGTCAGGAAGTCGAATCTTCACTTCGGCCATCGCTTGCTCGCTGCCTTTCTTCACGTTCAGCCCGTTCCCGCATCATGTTCAACGCCACCGTCGGGTCGGCGGACAGGACCGGCGATTCCACGACGGCTTCCGCCACGAACTCATCATCTGAACCGGACAAGACCGCTGGCCGCGAGCGGCTTCTCCGCGACGGCACGGTCATGCGGCGTACCACAACGTACCCTGCCATGAGCACGAGCACGAGCACCATCAGCACCGCCAGCAACGGTCGACCGGCGGATTCGGCGGGCGTGGTCGACGTGGCGAAAGCACTGTGCCCGACGAAGAGAGGGAAATCGGTCCAGGTCCCGCCGCGAACATCCTTGCGTCGCATGATCTTGTAGAACCGCGCCACGACCACCACGTCACTGCCCGTCCGGGGCGTGATACCGGGTGCCACCAGGAAGATGACCGCCGTGCCGCGGGTTCCGTCCGCCATCTCCACGACCACGTCCCATTCCCGCAGGCGTCCGTCCCATGGCCCAGCTCGCGTGAGCGGAGCCGTGGCCACGACGCGGGCAAGCCGGCCCCGTACAACGTAGCGTCGGCCGCGGCACGATGCCGGTTCCCCGAAAATCTGTGCGAAGTGCGGAATCGTTGCACCGCGGTCGTCGATTGGCGGCGTCCATTGCACGGCGTTACGGAGCAGCGGGAGGATACCCGGTCCGTCGAAGTGGCCGTCACGGTCCACCGCCACGTCCAATTGTGCCCGTTCGTGGAGGGTCAGTTCGGGCACGGCGGTCATCGAGATTGCCAGCAAGATGCCAGCCAGTGTGGCCATCACCTTCGGATTGTATCTGTTATCATCAGCCTCTTGTCGGACTCCATGCCATGACCGAGTGCCAGACCGCGCCTGAGGCCACAGGAACCTCCGACCTGCCGGAGGAAGTGCGTGGGCAGGTGGTACCGATCATCGACTTCGGATCGCAGTACGTCCAGTTGATCGCGCGGCGCGTGCGCGAAGCAGGCGTCTTCAGCGTCCTCGTGCCCGCCGACATCCCCGTGGATGAACTGGTGGAGATGCAGCCGGCCGGCATTATTCTTTCCGGCGGACCCGGTAGCGCATACAAAGTTTCGGCACCACATTGCGACCCGGCCCTTTTCGATATGGGCGTGCCTATCCTGGGCATCTGCTATGGCATGCAGGTCGCCTGCGCCCACTGGGGAGGCGAAGTCGCCGGCGCACCGACACGCGAATACGGACGGGCTGAACTGAAAATCGAAACCGAGTCGGACCTGCTGGCGGGCGTGCCGCCACAGTCGACGGTCTGGATGAGCCACGGCGACCAGGTCCTCCAGGTACCGCCGGGCTTCCAGCGACTCGCCACCACCCCCACCTGCCCCTGGGCCGCGGTCAAAGATGATCACCGTCGGTTCTACGGCGTGCAGTTCCACCCGGAGGTCACGCACACCCCGCACGGCATCGACATCCTTCGCAACTTTCTCTATCGCATCTGCGGGGCAACCGGGTCGTGGCGCATGTCCGATTTTCGAACCTCGGAAGTCGAACGGATCCGGCGACGCGTGGGCAAGCGTCGCGTGCTGTGCGGCCTGTCCGGCGGGGTGGATTCGTCCGTCGTGGCCGCCTTGCTACACGAAGCTATCGGCGACCAGTTGACTTGCATCTTCGTCGACAACGGCCTGCTGCGCAAGGATGAGAAACCACGCGTCGAAACGACCTTCCGCGACCACTTCAACGTCGACCTGCAATGCATCGACGCCAGCGACGCGTTCCTCGAAGATCTTGCCGGTGTCACCGACCCGCAGGAAAAACGCCGGCTGATCGGCCATCGTTTCATCAACGTCTTCGAAGTCACCAGCCGTGCCTACGACGACGCCTCCTTTTTGGCGCAAGGAACGCTCTACCCGGATGTGATCGAATCAGGCCACAGCCTCGCGGGGTCCAAGACCGACGAACGTCCAACCGCCAACATCAAGATGCACCACAACGTCGGCGGCCTTCCAGACAATCTCGGATTCGAATTGGTGGAACCGCTGCGGGCGTTGTTCAAGGACGAGGTGCGACACCTGGGCAAACTCCTCGGCCTGCCCGAGGGCATGGTCTGGCGTCACCCCTTCCCGGGCCCGGGTTTGGCGGTGCGTGTTCTGGGCGAAGTGACACGAGAGAAACTCGACCTGTTGCGAGACTGTGACGAGATCCTGCTCGATGAAATCGAAGCCAATGGACTCTATCGCCAAACGGCTCAGGTCTTCGCGGTCCTGTTACCGGTCAAGGCAGTCGGTGTCATGGGCGACGGCCGTACCTACGAACATGTCGTCGCGGTGCGGGCTGTCGAGAGCCAGGATTTCATGACCGCGGACTGGGCCCGAATTCCTTACGATGTGCTGGCCACCATCAGCAACCGCATCATCAACGAAGTGCAGGGTGTGAACCGCGTGGTCTATGATATTTCGAGCAAGCCCCCTGCCACGATCGAATGGGAATAGGGGAAAAATCTTGATTCGCAATTTCTCGAATCACGCCGATGATGAAAACAGGGCCACCTTGCTGCAAGAGCAACCATGCCCATCTGCGCATTCGAACGCCAACCCGCCTGGCACCAGTCGGCCGACCTGGCCAGAGTGATTCACCGCTTCTCGCAGCACCTTCCTGCCGACGAAAAGTCGCTTCTGGCCGCCTGATCGCAACGGTTTCTGGCCCCAGAGGTCACAGGTGGTATCATCCGCCCGCGCCTTGACCATGCACGACACGACACGATATGACCTCGCCATCCTGGGCGCCGGCCCCATCGGTCTCGAACTGGCGGTGGCTCTGCGCCTGCTCGGCGTGAACTACGTCCATTTCGACGCACGTCAAATCGGCCACACGATCAGTTGGTATCCACGCCAAGTCCGGTTTTTCAGTTCCAACGATCGCATCGCCATCGCCGGGGTTCCACTGAACACACCTGACCAGTCCAAGGCATCGCGCGAAGACTATCTCGCCTACCTCCGTGCCGTCTGTACCCAGTTCGACCTGGCCATTCGCACCGACGAACCGGTCACGACGCTTCGCCGGGAAGGCGGCGGGTTCGTGCTGACCACCCGCCGTCGCGAGGTGGAACACACCTGCCGTGCCCACCGCGTGGTTCTGGCCGTTGGTGATATGCACCAACCACGCATGCTAAGCATTGACGGGGAGGATCTTCCCCACGTCAGCCACTACTTCGTGGAAGCCCACGATTACTTCCGGCAACGGTTGCTGATCGTGGGCGGTCGCAACTCCGCCGTGGAAGCAGCCATCCGCTGCCACCACCTCGGGGCGCAGGTGGCGCTCAGTTATCGGCGAGCAACGTTCGACGACCAGTCGATCAAGTATTGGCTTCTTCCGGAACTGGAAGTTCTCATCAAGACCGGGGGCATCGCATTTCATCCCGAGACCGTGCCGGTCGCGATCACGCCCTCACACGTGCGCCTCGGTTCGGCCACGGCGAACGGGGAGGCCGCAGCGGTCGATGTGGCCGCCGACTTCGTACTGCTGCTGACCGGTTACGGCATGAATCCTGACCTCTTCATCCAGGCCGGCGTCTCGCTGGATGGCGAGAACCGGGCTCCCCGACACGATCCTCGCACCATGGAAACGAACGTGCCCGGACTCTACGTGGCGGGAACGGCAGCAGCGGGGACCCAACAGCGATTTCGTCTCTTCATCGAGAACTGTCACGCCCACGTGGACAAAATTGTGCGGGCCGTGACCGGGAAGCCATGCCCCTTTGCCGCCCGTGACGTGACGCATTCGGGCCGGTACACGCTGCCCGAGAGCTAACAAATATTCGCGAAGAATCCCTCCTTCGACCAACGGGTAAACCAACGTTGGAGCGTCATTGCCAGGGCGGCGTCGTCCAGCTCTACCGTGGCGGCACTTGCCTGGATGGCTTCTTCGACACACTGTCCACTTCCCAGCGCTTCCAGCAGCACGTATTCCCCTGCCTCGAGGTCAAATCGACGCACGACGAAATCGCGCCGACTGACCGCCACCCAGGCCGCCACCGCGGCCGGTGGGTCGGGGGCTTGGTCGTCGGCCCGCGCGCGGGTGTAGTAGCCGTTGACCGGGCAGCGACACGCCAGCAGACGCAAACACGGGGCCAGTTCGATCCTCGCCTTCCGCCAGGCGTCGGGGTCCAGAGCACGCAGATCCGCCGGGCCGGGCAGGTCCATCGACTCGGTCCCGGGCCCATCGAAGATCTGGGCGATCGTCCATTCCAGGTTCGCCAGATCGACGAGAAATGCTACCCAATCCGCCTCGGCACCCTCTGTCCCCGGCGCGGAATGGTGCAAAAAATCAGGGAATCGGTCCGCGAGATGATTCAACGAATAACTCGTGGGCGGGCACTGCTGCAGGTACGCAAAGGCAAAGTCGCCGAACAGGTCCTCACCGACCGCCTTCTGAAAAATGGGAAAACTCTCCGCCATGCACTCCAGCAGGCGGGCGTAGTAGGCGTTGGCGTAGATCGACAGGCGATCGTGCGCGGTGAGTGACGGCGAACGCTGCACCATGCGTTCCAGTTCGTCGCGGCCCAGACGTGCGTACTGCTGCGCCCCGGGACTGGCGGCACCGGCCTCCACCCCACCTGGATGGGTCACCACCGCCTCGAACCAGCGTTGCACCGCCCCGAGATGATGTTGTTCGGGCGTATCGATCGTAATCACCCCACTTCAGGCAACACGTGGTGAAGCGGGTGCGGTACCGCCGAGGTCGAACGGGCGGCAGCCGTCCCCGGCGGAACCGCGCCGTGGATTGCCTGCTTCGCTTTGAGAACCTCGGCATGCAGAACCGGAAACGGGGGAATCCTCGCGTCCCACTCCAGGAGCGTAGAAACGCCGCCGGTCAGCCTCCTCGCCTCACGGTAAAGATCCCACACCGGATCGATGACGTGGTCGTCGTGAGTATCGATCAGGTGCGTCTCATAGTTGCTGTGCCCAGCCAGGTGGAACTGCACGATGCGATCGTGCGGCAGCGACGCAATGAACCGGTGCGGGTCCTGGGCATGGTTGAAACAGGAGACGTAGACGTTGTTGACGTCGAGCAGCAGGCCACAGTCGGCTTCGTTGGCAAGCCGCGAGACGAACTGCCACTCATCCATCGTCGAACCGGCGAAAGTGACGTAACTGGAAGGGTTCTCCATGACCATGGGCCGCTCCAGGAAGTCCTGCACAATGCGCAGTCGCTCCACGACATGGGCCAAGGAGGTCTCGGTGAATGGAATCGGAAGCAGATCGTGCGTGTTGCGGCCGGCCACACCGGTCCAGCAGATGTGATCGGAAATCCATTGCGGGCGGACGTCGTTTGCCAACGCCTTGAGTTTGCCCAGGTAGTCGAAATCGAGCGGGTCGGTCGAACCGATCGACAGCGACACGCCGTGCATGACAAGTGGATAACGCTCGGCGATCTGCTCTAGGACATACCGCGGCCGCCCGCGAGAATCCATGAAATTTTCCGAGATGATCTCGAACCAATCGACGTCCGGACAATGTTCAAGGATATGGCTAAAGTGAACCGTGCGTAAGCCCACACCCAGGCCGAGATCGGGATACCCAAGTCGATTCACCATCCGTGGTTCGTCCGGAGTCGTAACAGCCTCAGGCCGGTGGTTCACCGTAGGACTTGCTGGTCGCCTTCAGGGCTGTTTCAAACCTTGCCCGGGCCTTCGTCCAAGTCGACTCCTTCAGCGGGACGCCGCACTTGCCCGTCCCCTTGCAGTCGTTCATGCCTGCCGTCTCGCCGCACCCCCCCTGCCCCTTGCACTCATTGTGCCCGTGGCAGCCGTGCTTGGCCGCGGTGTGACATGCACTCATCCCGGCACAGTCGTTGCCGCCGCCCTGGCCGTGACCCTTGCAAACGTTCAGACCGCGGCAGACGTTGGGTTCGCTGAGGAAGGGGCTGGCTTGTGCAGTTTCCGCCACGTCGGCCGGGGCGTGGTCGTGACCCGCGCCGTGGTCGTGGCCCGCGTGCGGATCACCGCCGTCGGTCGCAGCGTCACCGCCGCCGGGATCCTGCGAGCAACCCGCCAGAACAGCACCGGAAACGGCACCACCGAGGGCGGCGAGGGAAAGCTTGTGAAAATCACGCCGGGTCAACCGTTCATCAGCCATATTGATCCTTTCCAGGAATCAGAGGTGGTCCGACCTGAACCACCTCGATCCATCATTCTGATGGGTGTCGGGCCACCCCGTCAAGCCCGAAGCGAAAGGCGGGTGGGCATCATGGCCCCGGCAAGGCAGGCTGTGGCCCACCCCGGCCCTGTCCCTGGCCCATGCGGACCGGGCCTCCATGAGACCCACCGCATTCTCCTAGCCCCTGCGCCAAGACGTCGCCTTGCCGCGCGGTGAGTCCCGGCCTACAACGCAACACACGGTCGACGACCGCGGATCGGCCATCAGGGAAAACTCCGATGGACGACACAAGCAACACACGGCACCAAGCGCCAAGCCGATGCACGCCGCCCTGCCCTTCGGCATGCACGGTCATTGGCACGATCGTGGCGGCGAAGCTTCTTCCGGCCACCCTCATCGCGGTGCTGCTCCCGGGATGCACCGGAACCCATGTCGCCCCCGATGTGTGCGCCGACTGCGCCGGGATCTGCGTCTATGTCGGCAACCGTTCGGCCAAGCCCTACACGCCGCGATCGATGCTCATCACCTCCCAGCACCGCCCGGTGAAGGCGGCCGTGGCGGCCATCGACTTTCACTGCCATTGGCGCACCGATACCGATCGCGACGCGATGATCCGCGCCATGGACGAGCGTGGCGTGCGATTCGCCGTCAACCTCAGCGGTGACCACGGCGGGAAACTGGAGACCATGCTGGCTCGTTTCCATGATTACGCCCCGGACCGGTTCGTGATCTTCTGCAGTCCCGACTTCAGCGAGGTCAACGCCCGGGATTTTGCGGCCCGCATGGAACACTTCATTAGGACCGCCCACGCCCGGGGGGCACGTGGCGTGAAGATTTACAAGAACCTGGGACTCACGGTTCGCGACCGCTCAGGACACATCGTTCCCGTGGACGACCCGCGTTTCGATGCCATCTGGGCCACCGCGGGCGAACTGAACATGCCGGTGCTGATCCATACCGCCGATCCACCCGCCTTCTTCCAGCCTTCCGACGAACACAACGAACGCTGGATGCAACTGGCCCGCCATCCCGACTGGAGTTTTCACGGGAACGATTTTCCAACTTACGAAGCATTGCTGGCCCAACGCAATCGCGTTCTCGCCCGTCACCGAGGCACGACCTTCGTCGGCGCCCATATGGGCAGCCGTGCCGGCGACCTCACCGGCTTGGCCAAGGACCTGGCCTCGCATCCCAACTTCCACGTCGACATTTCCGGCCGCGTCGGCGAACTGGGCCGCCAGCCCTACGCGGCCCGAGCTTTCATCATCCAGCACGCCGATCGCGTCCTTTTCGGGACCGACCGTTATCCGGGCCGCCCCGAGCAACCGCGATATCGCATTTATTACCGCTTCCTCGAAACGGCGGACGAGTACTTCGACTACTTCGACCACCCGTTCCCCCCAGCCGGTGAGTGGAAAATCTACGGCATCCACCTCCCGGAATCGGTCTTGCAAAGGGTCTACCACGACAATGCAGCGCGGATCTTGGGCATGTGAGGGCGCAGGGTGGTCCGTGGCGGCAACCGTGCCGCAATCTGCCTCGAGAATCCTTTCTTGCCGCCTCCCATTGGAATGCCGCCCCTTCCCCGTATCCACCGGGCCTGCTTTACACAGCCGCGTATTGAGACCACAATAAGCCGTCCGTTTCATTCCGAAGCGTGACAATCCCGGCATGTCCGGAATAACTCCATTTTTACTCAGGGGATCTCAATGAGTGCCACCGCGCAAATGGATGATCGCCTTGCCGGGTTCTCCCGTCTCGCAGGCGGGTTGATCGACGAGATCGGACGCGTCCTCGTGGGACAGGAACCGATGGTGACCCGCCTGATCATCGGGATGCTGGCCGGCGGCCACGTGCTGCTTGAGGGCGTCCCCGGCCTGGCCAAGACGCTGACCGTCCGCCTTCTGGCCCAGAGCATCGACACGCAGTTTTCCCGCATCCAGTTCACGCCGGACATGCTCCCCGCCGACGTGATCGGTACGGAGATCTTCAACCCCGGCGACGCCACCTACAGCATCAAGAAGGGGCCGATCTTTTCGAATCTTGTCCTGGCGGACGAGATCAACCGCGCCCCCGCAAAGGTGCAGGCCGCGCTGCTGGAAGCCATGCAAGAGCGCCAGGTCACTATCGGCGACCAGACCTACACCTTCACCGAACCTTTCCTGGTCCTTGCCACGCAGAACCCCATCGAGCAGGAGGGCACCTATCCCCTTCCCGAGGCCCAAGTCGACCGCTTTATGCTGAAGGTAAAGGTCGGTTATCCGAGTCGCGACGAAGAACGCAAGATCGTCGACCGCATGGCTGGCAACAACCGCAGCGACGAAGAGACGCCGTCGATCTCGACCGTGGCACATCCCGACCAGATCCTTGCCGCACGGGCCCTGCTCAACGACGTCTTTGCCGACGACAAGGTGCGCAACTACATCGTGGACCTCGTGCGTGCCACCCGGGAGCCCGAAACGGCCAACCTTTCGGACCTGCAGGGGCTGATCGAGGTGGGGGCCAGCCCACGGGCATCGATCAGCCTCATGAAGGCAGCGAAGGCTCACGCCCTGCTCCAAGGACGCAACTACGTGACGCCTCATGACGTGAAGACGCTGGCCCCGGACGTGCTGCGCCACCGCGTGGTGGTTTCGTACGAGGCGGAAGCCGAAGGCAAGACATCCGACGACCTAATCGCCCGCATCCTCGACCAGATCCTGGTGCCCTGAAAACACATGCTCGCACGCGAGGTCATTCAGCGGGTTCGCCAGATCCAGATCCGCACCGGACGTCAGGTCGCCGACGTCTTGGCCGGTGAATATGTCTCCGTCTTCAAGGGCACCGGCGTCGAATTCGACGAGGTACGCCCCTATATACCCGGCGACGACGTACGAACGATCGACTGGAACGTGACCGCTCGCGTCGGCGCTCCGTTCGTGAAGCGGTACGTCGAAGAACGCCAATTGACGGTCATGCTCGTCGTGGATGTTTCGGCCTCGCAGGAGTTCGGATCGGTGCAACGGTCCAAGCGGGAGGCCACCGCCGAACTGGCGGCGCTGCTCGCCTTCGCCGCAATACAGAATGACGACAAGGTGGGTCTGACCCTCTTTCACGGTGCCATCGAGCAGTACATCCCCCCTCGGCGTGGTCAGAAGCACGTCTTGCGCGTGATTCGTGAGATTCTCACACACGGCGCCGGCAGACCGACCGAGAAACCGGGCAAGGCGTCGCGACGATTCGGCTTGGCCCGCCGTCCCCGCACCCCTGCGCAGGCCACCGACATCCAGGGAGCACTGGAATTCCTCATGCGCAGCGCCAAGCGAAAGACCGTCTGCTTCGTGGTCAGCGATTTCTTCGACGAAGCCTATGAAACCGCCATGCGTTCGGCGAACCGGCGTCACGACGTGATCGCCGTGCATGTGACCGACCCCCGCGAACGCGCCATGACCAACGTGGGCCTCGTGACCCTGATGGACCCGGAATCGGGCCACCGCATGCTGGTCGACACCGGGTCGGCCCGATTCCGTCATGCCTTCGCCGACCGCGCCAGCGAACGCACTCGCACGCTGGAATCCACTTTTCGCAGCAGTGGCATCGACTTCATTCGCATCGACACGGGCAAACCGGTGGTCGATCCGATCGTCCGCTTCTTCCGCCAACGCGAAAGGAGGATGCGCCGGTGAAGAGCAGGGCCGCCCGCATCCTCCGAAAGCGATCATTTCGACCCGTGGCACCATGGGCCATGGCCTGCACACTAACGCTGTGCGCCGCACCGCTGCGAGGCGAGGCGGTCGAGAAGACGTCGCGGCAAGGTCCGGTAGAGGTCCTAGCTCGCCTGGCGCCGGTCGTATCCACGATCGGTGATTCGGTCACCTTGACGTTGCGTGCCACCGCGGAAAAGGACGTGGAATTGCTGATGCCCGAGTTCGGAGAGGCCCTCGGACGGTTCAACATTCTCGATTTCCTCCAGGAAACTTCCGTCGACACGGAAGGTCGGACGGTCATGAAACAGGTCTACGAACTCGACCCACCGCGATCCGGCGAGCAGAGCATTCCACCGATCATGGTCGAGTTCGTCGACCGTCGCGCCGGGATGACGCCGGTGCCGGACGGGTTCGACGCCTACGAGGTACTGACCGAACGCCTGCCGTTCGAAGTCGCCTCGGTCGTACCGGACGATGCCGCCGCCGACCTGCACGACGCCTTCGACGCGCTGTCGCCCCTGCCCACACCGGGCACCCAGCGCTGGCCATGGATTCTCAGCGGCACGGCGGGGGTGGTCGCGGCCGCCGCCCTTTGGCCCTTCTGGCTCAAGATACGGCAGCGCATGCGGCGGCGCAGCGCATGTGATCTGGCTTTGACCCGACTTCAGCGCCTTGCCGTTTTGCCTCGCACCGAAGCTGCTCAGATTGACGCCTTCTTCGTCGAACTGTCCGCGCTCGTACGCTGGTACGTGGAAAATCGGTTCGAGCTTCGCGCCCCGGAATCGACCACCGAGGAGTTCCTTGTGGCCATGAGCCGATCGCCCGATCTGACGGCAGAGCACCAAGCGTTGCTGAAAGATTTCCTGCACCGCGCCGACCTGGTCAAGTTCGCCAACTTCATTCCCACCGAGAGCGACATCGCCACATCGATTGAAGCCGCGCGGTGTTTCCTCGAAGAGACACGGCACGACGCACCCATGCTTGATCCCGATACAGCTCCCGGATCGGCCGTCGCCGCCCTGCCCGCGACCGCGTCGCAGCGCGAGGTGGCGCGTGCCTGAGTTCGAGTTCCGGGATCCTTGGTTCCTTGCCGCCCTGCTGCTGTTGCCGCTGGTGGTCCTGTTGCGAGCCCGCCGCGCCGAATCGTTCGTGACCTACTCCACCTTGAATCTGGTCACCGCCCTGCCCCGCGCCTGGCGGGCAAGCCTGGCACCATTGCCCCCGCTGCTGTCGCTGATCGCCCTGGCCGCGGCCATTGTCGCCCTGGCCGGTCCTCGCACCGGCGATGAGGAGACCCGCGTGCGCCGTGAAGGCATTGCGATCATGATGGTCGTCGACCGGTCGTCCTCCATGGACGCCCGCGATCTGGTCCCCGACGATCGGAACATCAATCGCCTCGACGTGGTGCGTGCCCTGTTCAATGAATTCGTTCTCGGCATACGTTCGGACACCATCGACGACGTGAGCGTCGAAGCCGCCGGGCGACCGGACGACGTGGTGGGCCTTGTGGCGTTCGCCCGTTACGCCGATGGCCTCTGTCCGCTGACACTCGACCACGGCAACCTGGCCAATATCGTCTCCGACCTGGACATCGTGGCGGAGCGAAGCGAAGACGGTACGGCACTGGGCGAAGGGCTCGCGCTGGCGGTCGAACGCCTGCGCGAACATACCGCCCACTCCAAGGTCGCCATCCTCCTGACCGACGGCCAGAGCAACGCCGGAGATATCACGCCGCAACAGGCCGCGCGGCTCGCCGCCGAACAGGACGTGAAGGTCTACTGCGTCGGCGCCGGCACGCGGGGCATCGCCCCCATGCCCACGAAGGATCGGCGAGGACGCACCGTTTTCGTGCGGGCGGAAGTCAACATTGACGAAAAGACCTTGCGCACAATCGCACAAGAAACCGGCGGCCTCTATTTTCGTGCCACCGACGCCGAGAGCCTCGCGGGCATTTACCGGCAGATCGATGCGCTGGAGCGCACTGAGATCACCGAGTTGCGATACCTGGAGTACCACCAGTGGTACCCGGCGTTCGTTTGGGCGGCGATGGCATGCATCGGGGGCGGTGCCCTGCTGGGCGGCACGTTTCTGCGGAGGCTGCCGTGACCGATTGGCGTTTCGCCGAGCCCGAATGGATTCACCTCGCCTGGGCGGTACTGGCCGTGGCCGCACTGTTGCTGTGGCTCGACCATCGGGGCAGCCGGGGCCTAGAACGTTTTCTTGACGCGATCATGCATGACCGGTTGGTTCACCGACCGTCGGGGGCCCGCCGCACCTGGCGCATCGCGCTGCTCGCCGGGACCGCCTTGGCCATGGTCACGGCCCTCATGCGTCCCCAGTCGGGCTTCCACGAAATAAGCACCCCTCGCATGGGTGCCCGGCTGATGGTCTGCCTCGACGTGTCGCGTTCGATGTTGGCCGAGGACGTGGCCCCGAATCGCCTCGAACGGGCCAAGGTCGAGTTGCTCGACCTGCTCTCCTACATCGACGAGGATCACGTGGGACTTATCGCTTTCGCCGGCCGCGCCGCGGTGCTGTGCCCGATGACTTCCGATTTCGGGTTCCTCCGCACCGTCATCCAAGCCATCGGACCGCGCAGCGTTTCCCGTGGCGGCACCGACCTGGAATCTCCCATTCGCAAGGCGGTCGAGGGCTTTCGCGGACGGACCGATCTGGCACGCGTGATCATTCTCATCACCGACGGCGACCATCACGACAAGTTCGTTCTGGACGCCGCCCATCACGCCGGCGAGCAGGGCATACGAATCATCTGCATCGGTTTCGGCGATGAAGCGGGAAGCCGGATCGTGATCTCCGATCCGAAGACCGGTGCCAAGACGACCGTCGTCGACGCCGACGGCAACCCCGTGATCACCCGTCTCGGGGGTGAGGTTCTACGCGATATCGCCCTGGCAACGGAGGGTGTCTACATTCCCGCAGGCACCGGCGTGCTTGATCTGGAAGCCATCTACGATGCGTATATTGAGCCGTTGACGCGTGGCACGCTCGATGACCATCGCCGGGTCGTAAAACAGGAGCGATACCAGTGGCCGCTGCTGGTCTCTCTGGCGTTGCTTCTGGCCGCCCTGTTCGTGGCCCGACCCCGCGGCGGCTCGCCGGGGCAGAGCACGGGCGGCGCCTTCGCGGCCGCCACGCTCTTCACCACATGCTTGCTGGTACCGCCGACCGCGTTCGCCGACGACGTGAGGCCCGACACGACTGCTTCGAACACCTCGCCCGCCACCGAAAGCAGCGCCAATCCCCCGCGGGAGGCCAGCGATTCGGAACCGCCCGATCCCCGCGCCGCCTATAACAACGGGGTGGCCGCACTGGGCGACGGCCGGCTCGACGACGCCGACACCGCTTTCGCCCTGGCCCGACAGCACGCGGGCACCGATGCGGTAGTGCGGTACCAGGCCACGTACAACCTCGGCTGGGTCGAAGTCCGACGCGCCGCGGAGAAACTGAAGGACGCGGCCGACGCGGCCCTGGAACACCTGCACGCCGCCGAAACCTGGTTTCGCGAAGCCACCCAAATGGAGCCGGAAGCGGTGGCCCCGCGAGAGAACCTTCAGATCGTCGCCCGACGGGCGCTGGCACTGGCCGACGCCCTTCATCGCCAGGATGGCGACGCAGTCGAAAGCCGCCTGGACGCCCTCGTCACCGCGCAACGCGCCATGGCCGAAGCCCTGCGGGATGCCTTCGCCGCTTCCGACGGCGGCAAGCTGGGCGTTCACGAGGATTCTCTCCGCCTCGCCTGCCAGGCGCTGGAGGTCGAGCAGCGAGCCGTACTGAACACCTTGGATGAAGTCGGCGCACTGATCCAGGAACAGATCGCGTCCCTGGAGGCGATCACCGAAAAAGAACGCACGACACAGCAGACGCTGCGAGGCGCCCAATTGACCGCCGCCGAGCAGCACCTTTTCGACGCATTGCAACGCGTCGGGCAGACGCGTCGGCATCTTCGCGGGCGACAACTGGAACGCGGCTATCGGCGGGCGGCCATTTCGCTGGGCGCCCTGAAGCGAAGCCGCGATCAACTGCGCGACGTGGTGGAGGTCCTCGGCGCGGTGGCGACGGACGCCGTCGAACTGACACGGCAAGCCTCCATCGTGGCCGCGGATGGCGATCCCCCGCCATCGCTGACCGGTGAGAACGTTCAGCGGCCCGCTTGGTTGACGCGCCATTACCTCGCCGACGTTCTACCGCCCCTTGAAAAGCGGACCGAAGAAATCGCCGCGCGACTCCGCGCCGGGATCAAGGGCGGCAGTGCGCCAGCGCCGGCCGACACGACAGACCAGGCGACCGCAGACGCGGCGCTGCTGGAAACCCTCGCCACCGCGTTGCCGATCATCGAGCAAGCGACGCACCACTTCGAAACGGCCCGTCACGCGATCGAAGGCCAGCGCGACCACGAGATCTACGTCGCCATGGCCCAGGGAACCGGCAAGTTGATCGAAGCGCAGGAACTGTTCCTCGACGTACGTGGCCTGATCGAAACAATCCATCGCGACGAACAACAGATCGCCACCATCGCGCGGGCCGAACCCCTGGCCACGGTGGATTCCGTGCTTGAGGTCATGCCCATGCTGGCCCACTGGCAGCGGGCAAACCTCCAGCGGGGCAAGCGACTGGGCGACATGCTGCAACGCGGCCTGGATGGCCTACCTGTCTCGGCACCTTCGGACGCCGCAACGGGCAAGGATCCCGATCCACAAGGTGCGACCGACGGCGCCCGGCAACAGTTCGAAACGGCGCAGAAATTACTGGCCGCCGCGATGCGGGCATTCAAGGGCGTCGACACGGTCATGCAGCAGTTCGAAGCAGCAACCGCCTCCGTGAACGACATCACGACGCTGCGGGACGCCGCGGATCTGAGCGTGCAACAGGTCGAAGCCCTCCGACGACTTTTCTTTTCGATCGTCGAACACCTCCGCGAAACCCTTCAGCGCCAGGTATCGCTCGCCGACGACACGAGAGACGCCATGACGGGGCACGACACCGCACCGGACGCCGCACAACGCGGGCCGCTGGCAGGGCGGCAGCGCACCTTGCTCGGCACGGCACGCCAAATCGCCGCATCGCTGCGAACACAGTCGGAGCAGAAGCCGCCGGCGGATGCCACAGCGGCCGGGACACCGCCCCAGGCGGCGGACCAGGCCGCCCGACTCGGACGCGCCGCGGCGATCGTGCTTCTCGCCGCCGATGCCATGGCCACAGCCGCCGACAACCTATCCGCAGACACGCCCGAGGCGACGGAGGTACGCGACAAGCAACACCAATCCATCGACCGCCTTCACGAAGCTTTGCAGTTGTTGTCACCACC
>Ga0310342_100000323_pt1 | contig 25879 bp, 21 predicted proteins | sample S15DNA20500_MG_FD_206155 | JGI IMG/M metagenome (GOLD analysis project Ga0310342, IMG submission 206155) | Marine microbial communities from station ALOHA, North Pacific Subtropical Gyre - S1503-DNA-20-500_MG | ecosystem: Environmental > Aquatic > Marine > Oceanic | place: Pacific Ocean: North...
AGTGTCTCATCCTTGGCGCCGGCGTCCGGACCCCAGCGCGTGGCCGACAGCGCCATGTGCATCTTCGCATCGAGGTTGTCGATCATGCTTACGGCGATGGCCTCGGGGGTCGCAGGAATTTTCAAGGCGCCGAACTCGGGGGTGCCATGGTGAGAGAGGATGATGTGGTGCAGTACCTGCAGGACGGGCTCAGGTACCGGCGTTCCCTGACCGGCACACTGGTCGGCCTTCTGCTGCAACCAGATCACGCCGCGGGCAATATGCCCGACGAGTTGACCATCGTCGCTGTATCGGAAGCCGGTCTCCCACGCCAGTTCGGCGCACTTGCCCAAGTCGTGCAGAAACACGCCGACCAGCACCAGTTCACGGTTGAGGTGCTCGTAGAGCGGACAGATCACCTGGGCCAGGTGCAGCATGTTCAGCGTGTGTTCGAGCAATCCACCGATGTACGCATGGTGCAGGCTCATGGCCGCCGGCGCACGCCGAAATCGGGTCATCAGGGCGTCATCGGCAAGGTAGGCCTCGCCGAGGGCGCGAAGGGGCGCATGCTGCAAGCCACGGAGACAGGCAGAGACTTCTTCAAACATCTCGTCGACGTCATATTCGGTCGAGGGCAGCAGTGCTTCCAGATCCTCCTGGGTCGGTTCGACGGAACGAATCTGCTGAATGATGATCTGCATCTCACCCTGGTAGGGCTGGGTCTGCCCGTCGATCCAAACGAAACCGTCCGTCGGCAACTGCTGGAACAGTTCCTGCGTGGCGTTCCACATTCGCCCAGGTGTTCGCATCGACCGGTCGGCGAGCATGCACTTGATGAAGGGCTTGCCCGTCTTCGTCTGGCCGAGTTGGCAGTTGTAAATGGCGAAGACCCCGTCGATCAACTCGTTGGGGCCAAGATCCCTTATCAGCTTTCGATTCGACACACGTGGCCTCCTTGAACGCGTTCGCCACCGTCACGAACGCGCAATCAAATGGTCTAACTGTCGCTTGAATTGGTCGATTGTGGCGATGCCCTCCGGGAGGATGGCCTCGTCAACCAGGAGTACGGGAACCCCGTCGCGGATCGGATAGCGCAGGCCTCCGGTATCGGCCACCAGTTCACTGCCCTCCTGCCGAAGCTTCGAGCGGGTCAAGGGGCAGACCAGAATGGCCAGCAAGTCCGGGTCGATGGGTTCGGCGCCTTCGTGCGTCATGGGCCAACTCTGTACGGGATGCGGCCTCCTCGGGGCGGTCGACCGCATTGTAGGGCCCGGATCAGTCCCCATCGACACGCTCGATTTCGGCCCCCAGTGCGGCCAGCGTCAATTCCATCCTCTCGTATCCGCGATCGAGGTGATAGACACGGTTCACGGTCGTGGTACCGGTGGCTCCCAAACCGGCCAGCACAAGGCCCGCCGAGGCGCGTAGATCGCTGGCCATGACGGGCGCGCCGATCAGGTTGCGCACGCCGCTGACCAGCACCGCGGATCCGTTGCGCACGAGGTTGGCGCCCATGCGCAACAATTCGGCCACGTGCAGGAACCGATCGGGAAAGATCTTTTCGGTGATGACCGAGTTCCCGTCGGCCAAGGCCAGGAGCGCCATCATCTGCGCCTGGAGGTCCGTGGGAAAGCCCGGATGCGGCTGCGTGGTGATCGTGACCGGAACGAGGCGACGGCTGCTGGCCACGCGGACGGTCTGACGCATCGGTCCGGCGTCATTGCCCTCTCCGTTGGAGCTTCCCATCGCCTCCCACTGTACGCCGACCGCGTGAAGGCGATCCAGAAAGGCGGTGAGTTCCACCAGCGGACAGTTGTCAAGAATCACTTCACCGTTGGTGATCGCAGCGGCGATCATCAGCGTCCCCGCCTCGATGCGGTCGGGGATCACGCGGTGCCGAGCTCCGTGCAGGGCGTCGACACCCTCGATCGTCACGCGTGGCGTGCCGGCGCCATCGATCCGGGCCCCCATCGCGTTGAGCAGATCGGCCAGGTCGACGATCTCAGGCTCACACGCAGCGCTTTCGATCACCGTCGTTCCCTCGGCCAACGTCGCGGCAGACATGATGTTCGCCGTGCCTGTCACCGTGGGTCCGAACGGACCGCCGAGAAAAATTCTCGCACCCACGAGGCGGCCACCGTCCGGCGCCTGGGCGTGAATGTAGCCCTCGCCGAGATGGATCTTGACGCCCAGGGCCTTGAACCCGCGCAGATGCAGGTCGACGGGCCGGTCACCGATATTGCAACCACCGGGCATCGAGACCACGGCCCGGCCGCGGCGAGCCAACAGCGGGCCAAGGACGTTGAACGTGGCCCGCATCGTCCGCACCACGTCGTAATCAGCGCGGTCGGCGTCCTCTTCGACCACTTGCAATTCCAGCGTTCCAGATGACCCACCGACAGCGTTTCCTCGCGTTCCGCGGCATCCAAGCGATTCGAGGAGGCGGAGAAGATTGCGGACATCGCTGAGATCAGGCACATCGTCCAGTAGCACCGGCTCGTCGGTGAGCAACGCCGCAGTCATCAGCGGCAGCGCTGCATTCTTCGACCCGTGTACCCGGGTGCGACCCCGTAGGCGGCACCCACCCCGAATGACGAAAGCGTCCATAGCCCAGTTGTCGCAAAATGCGGGCGGCGGGGCAAACACGACGCGGGCCAACGGACCGGGGACCCGTGGCGAGCAGGCAAGCGCCAGAGGCGGCCGAAGGCTTGAAAACCACTGCGCCCGCTAGACATCCGTGTGCCCGGACAAGATCTTCTCCTGCCATCGCCCCTTGATACTGAACATTCAGCACAAGGCATTCACCCCACTGGCCGCCCCGCGTCGCCGCTGGTACAAAGTGTCAGCCCATGGATCTGCCCCACTACATCCGGGATGTGCCCGATGTCCCGAAGCCGGGGATCGTCTTCAAGGACATCACCCCCCTTCTGGCTGATCCGGCGGCGCTGGCAATGGCCGTCGAACTGATGTCCAGTCCCTATCGCAAGAAGGGCATTGAGCTGGTCGTCGGGGCCGAGAGCCGGGGCTTCATCTTCGGCACGGCCGTGGCCCAAACCCTGTCGGCGGGGTTTGTGCCCGTGCGGAAACCCAACAAGCTGCCCTGCCAAACCCGCGCAATCGAATACACGCTGGAGTACGGTACCGACACGCTGGAAATCCATGCCGATGCCCTCCGCCATGGACAACGGGTGCTGATCGTCGATGACCTGTTGGCCACCGGCGGCACTTTGCAGGCTTGCTGCCAATTGGTCGAGGGACTCGGCGGCACCATCGAGGGCATTGCGGTGCTGATCGAGTTGGGATTCCTCGACGGCCGTCGCCAACTCGAGTCCCACGGGGAAGTCCACGCCGTTGTCCGATACTGACCCGAAGATGGACACCCACGACGGTGGCGAAGCCCCCGCCCAACCTTTCGGGTACCTCATCGAAACGCAGAAACCCCTGCAGGCGCTGATCTTCCTGCTGCCGCTGATCGGCCTCTACGAGGCCGGGCTCATACGCTACGGTTACGACGCATCGCACCAGGTCCAACTCGACATCTTTGCCCGACGCATGCTCGAGGTGTTTCTCACCTGGTTCGGGATCGGCGGCATCGCCCTGCCCGGCATCATCGTGATCACGGTGCTGCTGAGCATGCACCTGGTGCGTGGAGACCCCTGGCGATTTGTCCCCCGCCACTACCTGTTCATGGCGGCGGAGTCCTTGGCCCTGGCGATGCCGCTGTTCGTCCTGTCCCTGGTGCTGTTCCGAGCACCGCAGGCGGCACAGTCGATGGTGGCGGCAGCACCCGACGCGCTGAACGACGTGCCGCTGATGGGTCGGCTGGTATTCAACCTCGGCGCAGGCATCTACGAAGAGATGGTCTTTCGCCTGGTCGCGCTGGCCGTCCTCCACTTCTGCCTGGTGGATGTGGTCGGTCTCCGGGAACGCACGGGGGCGATCCTCGCCATCTTTATTTCCGCCCTCGCATTCGCCTTCTACCACTTCAACCCGGCGCAGACGCCGAGCATCGACACTCTCACGCTTGCTTTTCGTACCGTGGCCGGGCTCTACTTCGCCAGCCTCTACCTGGTGCGTGGCTTCGGGATCGTGGTGGGGACGCACGCCATCTACGACGTACTGGTGGAATTATTTCAACTCTGAACAAGCCTTCTCCTCGAACCGATTCGTCGGCTGGCAGCAGATCGCATCCCGGTGGGCCCAGACAAGCGACCAGCGAGGCCGACCCTTTATCCAGGCTTTCCCGCGCAGAAGTGGAACAGGGCGATCCATTCGCATCGCTGCATCTCGACCAGCGTCGCTTCATGGCCACCTCCCTTTCGCGACCAGTCTGCAACGGTGTCAATAAAGGTGTGGGCGTTGTAATCGGACAGCGACGCCATGGCGGGATGATTTCCCACCTTGCGAAACCAGTAGTGGCTGTTGGCAAAATCCCCCTCCCGACGATGCATGATGCCGTGCCAGTAGGCACCGGTGGCGTCGTCAATGCCCTGGCTGATCCGGTGGCTCCGGTCCAGATCATCCACGTAGATCCATAGTGCGGCCCTGAGGGCCGGCCCGAGATTTGCGGTGTTTAGGATGGCCTCGAGTTGTTCGACGCGGGCCCCATCGCCAGGCCGATCGACAACCAGTTGCGGCATGGCCACGGCGGGGGGCAGGACGGCGAACAACGGTTGCAGAAGGAGCGACACGGATGCGGGCAGCGAAAAATCTGTCACGACGTCGGCTCCCATGGCGGCGACTCCGGTCGGCGGGACGGCATGCGGCCTCCGGCCGCAACGCCGGGCGAGGCCGAAGCTACGCAGTATCGCCGATCCGCCAGTCATATGGCGATCCCCCTCCACCACGGGCGACACTGGCCGACCATGCGCCCCCGATCCATGGGTTGCAAGAACGGCCGCATTCGCTACGATTCGGCCTCTTATTCCCCGGTTCACAAAACGCTGGAGTGACGGAAATGGCTGAGCAGAAGGCAACGAACATCGTATGGCATGAGGGCGAGGTCTCCGCGGAGGAGCGGCACAAGAATCTCGGCCAGAAGGGATGCACCCTCTGGATGACCGGCCTGTCCGGCAGCGGCAAGAGCACCGTGGCCGTGGCCCTGGAGCAGGTACTTCTCCAGCGAGACAAGCACGCCTACCGCCTCGACGGCGACAATGTCCGGCACGGTCTTAACAAGAACCTCGGCTTTTCTCCGGAAGACCGCACCGAGAACATCCGCCGCATCGGCGAGGTCTCCAAGCTCTTCGCGGACGCGGGGATCATTACGGTGACCAGTTTCATCAGCCCCTACCGCGCCGACCGCGACCTGGTGCGCAAGTTGCATGTCGACAACAACCTGCCTTTCCTTGAGGTCTTCGTGGACGCCCCGCTGGACGTCGCCGAGCAACGCGATCCCAAGGGTCTCTACAAGAAGGCCCGCGCCGGTGAGATCAAGGGTTTCACGGGAATCGATGATCCGTACGAAGCGCCCGAGAACGCGGAGATCCACCTACGCACGGACCAGTTGAGCGTCGAGGACTCGGTTCGTAAACTGCTCGAGGAACTGGAACAGCGTGACCTGCTCTCCGCCTGAGTGACAGCAGATCGCGGCGGGTAGAAATTCGGCCCGATCACGTCGCAAAGCAATCGCCAGGCGTCCCGTTTTGCCGCGGGCGGTGAAGCTGGACATTATTACGATACGGCCGCAGTCGTCGGCTTGCGAATCTTGGCACAACCAACACGACGTCGAGATCAGCCCCCGCTCGCGGGGGTGTGAAACACCGTGAGACGCTTTGCCTCCCAGTGGTGACCGGTCGAACCGCTGCTCGCATTTTTCCGCAAAAGTCAATCGCCTCGCTGCGGCGGAGCGAACCCCTTTTCGATGACCGCGCGATCCTCTCGCCCATGACCGGCCTTCACGAACAGGGTCACCACTTCCACCGTGTCGAAGGTTTCCGGCCCCGGTTCTGCTCCAGGAACAAGATGAAAGGTATCGACCCGGGGCGCCACCGCGCTGAAAGGCTGAAGTCAGGTGACCGGGACGGCCCGCCACGGCGCACCCAGTCGACGCGCCACGCCGTAGAGGAAGACCACGACGACGGCCAGGCCCGCGGCCACCAGTCCGATCGGAGCCGTGTTCAGCAGCGCCGGCACGCCGACCAGTGTCAGCACGCCCCCGCCGATGAAGGGGGCCGACAGCGGAGCGGCCATGGCATAATCCTCGGTGGCCGAAGTCTTCAGATCACCATCCACGATGCGAAGCAACATCATGCCCTGCGCGGTGGTACCGGTGGACATGCCGTAGTTGATCACGCCCAGCTCAAACCAGTGTGTGCCGGGTAGCAGGCGCCGCGCGAGCACGAGAAGGCAGAACCCCGACCAGGCGAACCCGATCACCAGCAGGACTACGATCGACGTAAAGTAGGTACCGATGACTTCGATCCGCATGGAACTGATGGCGGCCACGATCAACAATTCCATCGCCGCCCCGGTGATACGGCGTAACCCCTGGGGATCCACCAGGTCGCCAAGGCGAATGATCGCCAGCACGCGGCGCACCACGAGCCCACCGAATAGCGTAAACATGAACAGCGGCATCTTGTCGACGAACTTCATGACATCGTGCCGCGCCGATGACGACGTGCCGAACAGCGCCAATATCTGATCGCCCAGCGTCATGAAGGCGGTCTGGATGCCCAGTCCCACGGCAAAGGCACTGGCCAGGATGATTCCCTGAAACAGCAGTGGATCAATCACCTCTGCCCCCACCCGCCCCAGGGCGACGGGCGTCGGATCACGCCGGGCTTCCAAACCCGTGGTCGGCTTCAATGCGACAGCCCCGTGCGTCCACCCGCGGCGTACGGCGATGTTCACGTAGAGCATGCCGGTGGCCACGCCGACCACGAGCCCGGCCGTGGCAAATAAGAAGCCAAGATCCTTCCCTTCGGGGAATCCGAGTAACTGAGCGAAGACATCACCCATGGCGGTGGCGGTACCGTGCCCCCCGGCAAATCCGACTTCGATCAACTGGCCGAACGAAGGCGGTACTTCGGGATGGCGAGGCAGGACAAACAACCAGGCCACGGTGAGCCCCAGCGCGACCTGTCCCAGGATGATGATCCAGACCATCAGCGCCTGCACCGACACGGCCCGGGTACTTTCCCGCGCCGACCGTGCCGGTTTTTCCAGCAGCAACCCAGCAAAGATCACCGCGATCAGCGCTCCCGGCCAATGCACAAGATGGGCTACCACCGCCTCCTGCCAAGCATGGAGTTGATCCAGTGCGACGTAGATCTGCCCATCACCACCCGCAGCCTTGGCACGACGATGCAACAGGGCAACAATCTGGGCCGCCATTAGCCCCACCAGCCCGCCGGTCACCGCAGCCGGCACGAAAAGCCTCTGCAGCGGGCGCACGATCACACGCAACAGGAAGCCCAACGCCAAGAGGCCGCACACACAGAGCACCGCCGATTGCATGATTCTGTCCCCGTCGCCGCAGCGATCAACCGCGCTTCCGCCGCCTGGGTCACGTCACTATACCGCCACGGCGCGCCGTCACCCGGTCCGCCGTCGTCACCACTGGGTGCTGGCGTGTCACAGGTCCAAACGTAACGTCTCGGGCGTCATCGCGAAAAGCCGGCGCGGAACACGAAGTCTGCCACAACCGCAATGACCCGATGCATCGGTGACGCGGCACAATAAAACCAGCCACAGGCGGCACAGGACACGGCATCCAGATCGGGACCCCGATAATATGCGCCATCGTCCGACGCCCCGTCGGCGACCTCCTTCACCACTCATGCATTGCGACCTGCACACGCATTCGACGGCCTCCGACGGCACGACCACGCCGACCGCGCTGGCCGACTTGGCGGCCAAAGCAGGGATCGGTGCCCTGGCCTTGACCGACCACGACACCACCGAGGGCCTGCCTGCCTGCGCCGCCCGGTGCGAACAGGTCAACGTACGCTTCGTGCCCGGCATCGAAATCTCCGCCGATCCCGACCTGCATCGCGACGGTCCCTCCAAGGAAGACGATTCTCCGCCACGGGGCACGCTGCACATCCTCGGGCTCTTCGTTCGGCACGACGCACCGACCCTCCTCCACATCCGTGAACGGATGCGACTCGCTCGCAACGAGCGAAACCCTGCCATCGTCGCCCGGCTGCGGGACCTGGGCATCGACATCACGTACGCGCAGGTCGAAGCCCTCGCCACCGCCCAAGGGACACGGGTAATCGGCCGACCGCATATCGGCGAGGTCCTCGTGGCCGGTGGCCATGCCGCGTCGATGGCCGACGCCTTTCGACGCTACTTGGGCCAGCGCGGCGCCGCCTATGTCCGTCGCGACCGACTGGCCGCCCGCGACGCCATCGACGGCATCCACCATGCGGGCGGCTTGGCCGTCCTGGCCCACCCGGTACAACTTGGAGTCAAGGACCCGGTCCGGCTGGAGGCATTCGTGAGGAAACTGGTGGATTTGGGACTGGACGGGCTGGAAACCCGGCACAGCGACCATGACCCGGCCGTCGTGCGAGAGTTGGAAACCATGGCCCAGCGCCTCGCTCTGTTGACCAGCGGCGGCAGTGATTTCCACGGCTCACGCAAGCCGGTCGCCCTCGGCGCCCAGGGCGTGTCCATGGCGGTGTACCAGCGGTTGCTGGAACACTGGCAGCAGCGTCACGGACTTTGAGACCACTGAACGACGCCGGTAGTGCAAAGCCCGACGGCACACGCGGGGGTCCTGCTTCCGTTAGAATCTGCGGCCCGTTTCCAAGCACCCACGGCACGCGATACACCATGACCGCTGACGAGGTCCGGCCACGATGATTCGCTACCTGGCCCACGACAACATCTGGCTTGAGATCGCCATTCGCCTGGCCATCGTCGCCGCGGTGATCCTTCCCGTGATCAGCGCCATCGCGATGTTCAGCATCTGGTGGGAACGGAAAGTCGCAGGCCACGTCCAATCCCGCGTCGGCCCCGTACACGTCGGCGGATGGCATGGGTGGGCACAGTCCATTGCCGACGGCGTGAAACTGATCCTCAAGGAAGACCTCATTCCCAGGGGCGCCGACGGGTTTCTCTTCCGCCTGGCCCCCTATCTGGCCTTTGCCCCGGTCTTCACTGCGTTTCTGGCGCTTCCCTTCGCCCCGCAGTTGTGCTTCGAATCACGCCTGAACATCGGTGTCCTCTACCTGCTTGCAGTACTGAGCCTGGAAGTGATGGGCACGATCCTGGCGGGGTGGGGATCCAACAGCAAATGGGCCATCTACGGGGCCATGCGTGAAGCGTGCCAGATGGTCAGCTACGAGATTCCCCTGGGCATCGCGATCATCGTCGGCGTCCTGACTGCGGGCACATTGAACCTGATGGAACTGAACTACCTGCAGGGCAACGGCATCGTTGACTGGTTCGTCTTCCACAATCCGTTCATCTTCGTGGCATTCGTGCTCTACTTCATCGCCTCGCTGGCGTCGAGCAAACGTGCTCCGTTCGACCTGCCGGAATCGGAATCAGAACTCGTGGCCGGCTACCACACCGAGTACAGCGGGCTACGATTCAGTTTCTTTTTCTTCGCGGAATACGCGGGCATGTTCATCGTCGGCGCGATCCAGTCCGTGCTCTTCTTGGGAGGTTGGAACAGCCCGCTGGGCGGCTTCGATCCGATCTACGCCCTGATCGGCTACGAACCACATGCGGCGGCCACGGCGTATTACAACGGTTCGATGGCCGCCGAAGCGGCGACGGGCGGACCGACAGCTCTTGCCGGCGCGATGGGCCTGGGCAGCATCGCCGGCCTGATCGCACTGAACCTCTACGGCGTCTTCTGGTTCGTGGCCAAGACGATGACCGTCGTCTGGGTGCAGATGTGGCTGCGCTGGACGCTGCCGCGTATCCGGATCGACCAAGTGCTTTACACCTGCGTGAAGGTCCTGCTTCCCTTCAGCATCGTGACGCTGGTCGGCGCCGCCACATGGATCTGGCTGGTACCGCAGCCTGCGGCCCACGTCATCGGCACCGAGAGCATCAGTCGGCTCGGGCATTTGATGGAATCGACACCCGCTCTGCAACTGGGCACGCAGTGGGTCCTGACAGTGATCGGAGTCGGTTTCGTCCTTTCGTTCGTCGGCACCATGGCGATGGGATGGTGGGGAGTGATCTTCCGCGACCCACGTCAACCGCCCAAGAGCCTCTTCTCAGACATCATGCCGGTGGGGCGGGAAATTGCCTTCAACCCTGGCAAACTTTCGTCTCCGGAACCGACCGACACGGCGGGTTGAGCCGCACCCGAGAACGGTATCGCACCAAATGTGACAGGCCACGCCGTCAATGGGGTGTGGCTCAGCGCGGCACGACCACGGCGTCGGCGCCGAGCCGCCGTCGTACCGATGCGGCACTGGCGTAATCGCGAAAACTGCCGATCTGCACGAGATGCAACGCCCGTCCTCGGGCCCCGGTGGCGGCAACGATCCGGGGTGACGGCAGCCGCATCCGCTTCGTGCGGGTCGCGGCGACCGCGGCAGTGCGACGCGCGTTCGACTCAACGGCAAAGGCGCCGATCTGGACGGCGAACCCGCTGTAGCGGGCGTGCCGGGCGATGCGATCACGGGTAGCGCCTTGGCGGGTCAGGCCGCGGGCTTGATCAAGATTGGTTGCGGCCGCCGACCAGTGCCCTAATTTCTGCTGAATGACGGCGGCCTGCAGATAGGTGCGGGCCTGATCCTCCCCCCGCAGCCGCGGCGCCGCCGCAAGGAACTGCGCCGCGGCACGATCGAGGCGATCCTGGCCTTCGTAGATCAGTGCCAACTGAGCGCCGGCCCGGCCGGTGACCTCGTTCGCCCCACCTTGCGTGGCGGAGGCGAGATGTCGCACGGCGTCCGATTCGTCCCGGAGGTGATGGGCGGCCAGGCCCGCGATGTAATGTGCCTCCTCTCGGTACGGGCTCGACGATCTCTGCGTCCTAGCGTCGGCCAGTTCATAGGCCTCCGCATAGTCGCCCGAAGCGTACGCCTTGTGGGCCGAATCGAGCGGGTGAACGCAACCGGCAAGCACCGACGCCACGACAAGACCGATGAGTGCCATCGCAGCGATGCGCCGCGGACACCGCACCTGGAGCCATCGCAAAGATCGACCAAGGCAGTTCACGTGGCGAATGATCCCAGAGGTTCGCTGCCCTGTCCATCGCCACGGCGGCACCCACCGTTGGCCCTCGCATCGACCTGCTTGGTGACGGGTGGCGGTCACAAGGGGCCGGATCGTTGCCATCGCGCATCACCACACCTGGATCACCCACAGGCGATGCCCACCCTTTCTCATCCCCGTCCCCGGCCCCTCGTTACCATGCCCGCATGAACCTGCTTTGGAAGATTCTGGCCAACGGCGTACGCCATCCGCGGCGCGTGGCCATGCACGACGATCACAGCTCGATGACCTACGGCCGACTGGCCGGCGCATCGCTGGTCGTCGCCGAAGCCATCGATGGAGCAACTTGCGCGAACCACGTCGGCATCCTGTTGCCCACCAGCGGCGCCTTTCCCGTCGCGTTGCTAGGCGCCTGGATGAGTCGACGCGTCGCGGTGCCCATTAACTACCTGTTGAACCCGGAGGAAATACAGCACATCGTGCGCGACAGTGGGATCGACCTGATCATCACGGTCCCGGCCATGCTCGAACATATCGGCGGACGTGAGGTGCTGCCGAACCATGTGCGCTGCCTCGACCTGTCCACCATCGATCGCACCGGCATGCCACCGCTACGCTGGCCACCGTTTGTCACGGGTCATGATCTGGCGGTGATTTTGTACACCAGTGGCACCAGCGGGCGGCCCAAGGGCGTCATGCTGAGTCACGACAATCTTGCCTCCAACGTCGAGGCCGCCATCCAGCACGCACGCATCACCGCCACCGACACCTTCCTAGGCGTGTTGCCCCAGTTCCACAGCTTCGGCCTCACGGACCTGACACTGCTACCGCTTCGCATTGGCGCCACCACGATCTACTCGGCACGGTTCGTCCCCCGCAAGGTCCTCGGATTGATTCGTCGCTACCGACCCGGCATCGTGATGGCCGTGCCCAGCATGTACGGCGCCCTGCTTAGTGTCAGGGAGGCAGTCGCCGATGATTTCACGTCGATCCGCTTCGCCATCAGCGGCGGTGAGCCGCTTCCCGACACCACTGCGAAGATCTACCTTTCACGCTTCGGATTGTCTCTTCTGGAAGGGTACGGCCTGACCGAGACGTCTCCGACCACGAACTGGTCAACCCCACAGCACCACCGGCATCACTCGGTGGGTCTGCCGCTACCCGGCGTGTCCAACCGCGTGGTCGACAAGGAGGACCACCCGGTGCCTCCGAACGTCGAGGGCGAGATTCTGATCGCGGGTCCGAACTTGATGCACGGCTACTACCGCCAACCGAAACAGACGAGCGCCGTCTTCGTCAACATGACGGATCCGGTGACCGGGCAACGACGCCGCTACTTTCGCACGGGCGACATCGGCAAGATCGACGAGGACGGCTATCTTTACATCACCGGCCGCAAGAAGGAGATGATGATCATCGGGGGCGAAAACGTCTTTCCCCGCGAAATCGAAGAGGTTCTGAACCGCCATGCCAGCGTGCACGATTCCGCCGTCATCGGCAAGGCGGACGGCATCCGCGGCGAGCTTCCACTGGCCTTCGTGGAAGTGGACAACGAGCAGCCTTTCGACGAAACCGCCCTTCGAAGCTGGTGTCGCGACCATCTTGCGGCCTACAAGATTCCGCGCGAAATCCGCGTGCTTGAAACGTTGCCTCGCAGCCCAACGGGTAAAATTCTGCGCCGGATGCTTTCGGCCTCAACCCCCGGAATCTTCGCATGAGCGCCTGGCGTATATCTCTTCTGATCCTGGTCGGTGCGGGCATCGGTGCCAATGCCCGCTACTGGCTTTCGACGTGGATCGGGCAGCGATTCGGCCCGCCCTTCCCTTGGGGCACGGTCGCCGTGAACGTGTCGGGATCGGTGCTGATCGGCGTCATCGCCGGGTCAATGCTCGGCGGCGGAACGAACACCCATCCATGGCGGATCCTCCTCTCGGTCGCGTTGCTCGGGGGGTACACGACTTTCTCTGCATTTTCCCTTGAGACCGTGATGCTGCTGCGCGAGCAGCGGTGGATTCTGGCCCTCCTGAACGTGGCGGGCACGACGGTGCTCGGTGTGGTCGGCTGCTGGCTGGGTCTGCTGGTCGCCGGCGCCGTGACCGCCCCTCCAGGATCGCCATAGGTTCTGCCTGACGGAGGCTCTTGGGAACGGCTTCGAATGGACCTTTCGGGTACCGGACCAAGGTCTGCACCGGCGACCTGATGGTGGCGTCACGTTCCATTGATTCTCGAGAACCGCGGCAAGCGGCATGATGGCGGCCCGTCGCCCGATTCGCTAGAATGACCGCCCGCCGCTGAGCGTGGGTGAAAACCCACGCCCCCCTTGGCGACTTGGGATCGTCTGACCGGAACCATCGCGTAGGCCCTTCGGCACGATCCGGCCACGCGATCGAGCAGCGGCCCCCAACCTACGCCCCGCCGCATTGAGCGACGCCGATCACACCCCACGACGTTCGGCCCGTTCGATCGCCGCTGGCCTCCCATTCACGTTGCCCGGAGAGTCCGATGCCGATCCTCGAAATACGCAACCTGCACGCCAGCGTCGAGAATCAGCCCATCCTCAAGGGGGTGGATCTCGTTCTTGAACCAGGTACCGTGCACTCGATCATGGGACCAAACGGGTCGGGCAAGAGCACCCTCGCCCGCGTTCTGGCTGGGCACGAATCGTACGAAGTCACCGGCGGGCAGATCCTCTACGACGGTGCCGATCTTCTCGAGATGTCCATTGACGAGCGGGCAAGGGCCGGTGTCTTTCTCGCCTTTCAGTATCCCGTCGAGATTCCCGGTGTGAACAACACCGAGTTCCTCAAGGCGGCCATCAATGCAATCCGCAAGGACCGGGGCGAGGAAGAACTCGATGCCATGTCGATGCTAAAACTGGTGCGCGAGAAAATCCAGCTCGTCAAAATGCCGCAGGACCTGCTGAAACGGTCGGTCAACGAGGGGTTCAGCGGGGGCGAGAAGAAGAAGCACGAGGTCTTCCAGATGGCCATCCTGGAACCTCGCCTCGCCATCTTGGACGAAACCGATTCGGGCCTCGACATCGACGCGCTTCGTATCGTGGCCGACGGCGTCAACGCAATGCGCGATAGCCACCGATCTTTCCTCGTGATCACCCACTACCAGCGATTGTTGGAATACATCGTGCCCGACGTCGTCCACGTGCTGCTCGACGGGCGTATCGCCAAGTCTGGCGGCCGCGAACTGGCTCTCGAACTGGAAGCCAAGGGCTACGCTTGGATCCAGGAAGACGCCCCCATGGCGACAGGTCCGTCTTCGTGCAACGCCTAATACACGCCCACCACCGGCTGAACGATCCCACCTCGGAACGGCAGCCCACGACCCTATCGAAAGAATCGCCATGACCGCCGAGGCGACCGTGCAGGCCCTGCCAGCCACCGACTTTCTCGCCACCGTGCCCGACGCCGATACCGCCGGTTCACTGGCGAAGTTGCGGCGGGCGGGGGCAGCCCATTTCGCCCAGGTGGGTCTACCCACGACACGCGACGAGGCGTGGCGATTCACGAATCTGCGAAAATTAAGGACCACGGCCTTCTTCATGCCGGACGGCGAGCCCGGGCCGGTCGACCGACAGCGCCTGTCCGAAATCGTGATTCCCGCGGTCGGTAGGACGACGATCGTGACCGTCGATGGGCGCCCCGCACCGTCATTGTCCACGCTGGGCGACCCTGTCGAAGGGTTGACGGTCATTCCCTTGCTGCAAGCGGCGGCGAATAACGATCGACGCCTGCTTGACCAGATCGGCCGACACGTCACTGCCGACGAAAGCGCCTTTGCCGCCCTCAACGCCGCCTCGTTTCGCCACGGAACCTTCATCCATGTGGCTCGCGGCACCACGGTCGCAGAGCCTATTGTCCTGCTGCACGTCAGCACTGCGACCGACCGACCGTGGATGACCCATCCTCGCCATTTGATCGTCTGCGAAGACGCGGCGCAGGTGACCGTCATCGAGCACCATGTGACGCTGACCGGACGGCCTTGCCTGACCAACGTCGTGACCGAAATTGTCGCTGGCGCTGGCGCGTCGGCTTATCATTATCGCATCGAAGAAGAAGGCGATGAATCCTTCCACGTCGCCACCCTGGGCGTGCACCAGGGCGCCGAAAGCCATGTCGAATCCCATTGTGTCCTCTTCGGCGGAACCATGGCCCGGAACAACGTCCACCCGGTCCTCGACGGCAAGGGCGGGCACTGTCTGCTGAACGGACTCTATGTCGGGAACGGTCAGCAGCAGTTGGACAACCACATGCGGGTGGACCACGTCCAGCCCGGCTGCGAGAGTCGGCAATTCTATCGGGGCGTTCTTGACGATCATGCCAGCGGTGTGTTCTGTGGGCGGATCCACGTGACCTCGGCGGCGCAGCAGACCGACGCCAAGCAGAGCAATGCGAGCCTGCTGCTGTCCGAAGACGCTTCCAACCACTCGAGACCGCAACTTGAAATCTACGCCGACGACGTGAAGTGCACCCATGGCGCGACGGTGGGACAGATCGACGACGACGCTATTTTCTACCTCCGCTCCCGCGGCATTCGACCCGAGTCGGCGCGGGCCATGATGGTCTACGCCCACGCGGCCGAATGTTTCGAACGCATGGCGATCGAGCCGTTGCGTGAAATGCTGAAGCAGCGGCTCGTTCAGAAGATGCCATGGCGCCAGGGGCGATAGCGCCATGGGCCTTGACACGATCAGCGATTGACCCTAGTTTTTTGCAGCCCAACGCCACCGACCGAGGTCGGCGCAAACTCAAATCGGAACTATCAGATAACACGATTGGAAAGAATATGGAAAGTGCAAGCAAGTGCCCCGTCTTAGGCGGGTCTCACACACACACGGCGGTGGGCAGCACGTCGAACCAACACTGGTGGCCGAACCAGTTGAACCTGAAGATTCTTCACCAGAACGCTTCCCTGTCCAACCCCATGGACAAGCAGTTCAACTACGCCGAGCAGTTCAACACACTCGACCTGGATGCCTTAAAGAAGGACATCGTCACGTTGATGACGACGTCGCAGGACTGGTGGCCGGCCGATTATGGCCACTACGGGCCACTGTTCATCCGGATGGCGTGGCACAGCGCAGGCACGTACCGAATCGGCGACGGCCGCGGCGGTGCCGCCTCCGGCACGCTCCGCTTTGCGCCCCTTAACAGTTGGCCCGACAACGCGAGCCTCGACAAGGCTCGCCGATTGCTCTGGCCGATCAAGCAGAAGTACGGCCGGAAGATCTCGTGGGCCGACCTGATGATCTTCACCGGAAACTGTGCCCTGGAGTCGATGGGGCTCAAGACATTCGGATTCGCCGGCGGGCGAGAGGACGTCTGGGAACCTGAAGAGGATATCTACTGGGGGCAGGAAACCACGTGGCTTGGGGACGATCGCTACACCGGCGACAGGGACCTTGAGAAGCCTCTCGGCGCTGTTCAGATGGGCCTGATCTACGTGAATCCCCAGGGACCGAACGGCGACCCGAATCCGCTCGCCGCAGCAAGGGACATTCGAGAAACATTCGCCCGCATGGCGATGAACGACGAAGAGACGGTTGCGCTGATTGCCGGCGGACACACGTTCGGCAAAGCCCATGGTGCCGCCGACGCGGACCAGCACGTCGGCCCCGAACCCGAGGGTGCCGCCCTCGAAGAGCAAGGCCTCGGCTGGAAGAACACCTTTGGCAGCGGCCGAGCCGGTGACACGATCACCAGCGGGTTGGAGGGCGCCTGGACCACCGCTCCGGCGCAGTGGGACAACAACTTCTTCGACAACCTTTACAACTACGAGTGGGAGTTGGTCAAAAGCCCTGCCGGTGCGTGGCAGTGGACCCCCAAAGATGAATCTGCGCAGGGCACCGTGCCGGATGCTCACGATCCGTCGAAAACGCACGCTCCCATGATGCTCACGACGGACCTTGCACTGAAAATAGACCCGATCTATGCGCCAATTTCGAAGCGATTCCACGAGAACCCGGAGGCATTCACAGATGCCTTCTCCAGGGCGTGGTACAAGCTGACGCACCGTGACATGGGGCCCCGCATCCGGTGCCTGGGTCCGCTGGTTCCTGCGGAACCGCAGTTGTGGCAAGACCCTGTCCCCGACGCAATTCACCCATTGATCGGGGAGCAGGATATCGCGGACCTCAAGGGCAAGATCCTTGCATCAGGACTGTCCATTTCCCAATTGGTCTTGACCGCCTGGGCGTCGGCGGCAACGTTCCGCGGCACCGACAAACGCGGCGGGGCAAACGGAGCACGCATTCGCCTTGCTCCGCAGAAGGATTGGGAAGTCAACCAGCCGGCCGAACTGGGACAGGTGCTGCAGCGCCTCGGGGAGATTCAAAAGCAATTCAACAGTTCGCAGTCTGGCGGCAAGATGGTCTCGCTCGCTGACCTGATCGTCCTGGGTGGGTCCGCGGCCGTCGAGCAAGCTGCCAAGAACGCCGGGCACGACGTGCCGGTTCCCTTCTCGCCGGGCCGGACGGACGCGGCGCAGGAGCAGACCGACGTGGACTCCTTTGCCGTGCTCGAACCGACTGCAGACGGGTTTCGCAACTACCTCGGTAACGGACAGTCCAGGTCGGCCGAGGAGCTGTTGGTAGATCGAGCGCAGATGCTGACGTTGACCGCTCCCGAGATGACGGTCCTCGTCGGCGGCATGCGTGTTCTCAATGCCACCGTCGGCCCGCCCGAACTGGGTGTCTTCACCAAGCGGCCCGAGACGTTGACCAATGATTTCTTCGTGAACCTGCTCGGCACGAACACGCAGTGGCAGAAGTCCTCCAAATGCGAGCACTTTTTCGAGGGACGCGATCAGGAGACGGGCGAACTGAAGTGGGCCGGTACCGCCGTCGACCTCGTATTCGGTTCGAACTCCCAGCTCCGAGCCATCGCAGAAGTCTATGCATGTGACGACTCGCAGCAGGCGTTTGTGCGTGACTTTGTGGCTGCGTGGAACAAGGTGATGAATCTGGATCGCTTCGACCTTGCCTGATCTGGGCACAGTGCTGGCAACGGGCGTGTCGCGTTGCACCCCCCGACCGAGATGATTGCCGGCCGCAAAGGCAGCCGTCCACCGGGTCACTGACGACCGCGTGAATCCGCGCGGCCTTTCCTTTTTCTCACGGCAGATCGCTCAACTTGACCGCGTTGCCTAACTGGGGACACAAGTCGCTGATCCTCACCGGCTGCCCCGACTCGAACGATCGGTTGGCAGCGGCACCGATGAGGATCGACGCGGCGCCCTGGCCATGGCCCGCGTTGCGGCCATCGACTTCGGCGGGCGGTGCTTCGCTGAAAATCTGCGCCTGCAGGCCGGCGTCTCCTCCACCGTGCCCGCCTTCCGCGGTGGGAACGTCCACTTCGTAGGCCGTGGCGAACATCGGCTGGACGATGCAGCGTGACTCCCAGTGCATGGCCTTCCCCAATTCCTCGTCGCTCTGCCCCTTGATAATGTGCGATTCGTGAACCTCGTTGAATTCCAGGCGTCCCTTCGAGCCGTTGAAAACGACGTGGTACCCCTCTCGCGGAAGGTAGGCATTCAATGAGTAGTTCAACACCGTGCCCGTGCGGTAGCGAACCAGCACGCTCATCGAGTCCTCGATCGTGACGCCTTCGCCGAAAACGTTCTGATCACGCCGATAGCCGTCATGCTTTTCCGCATCCAAGTACATCGCCTTGAGCCTCTCGTCATCGTCCAGCATCAGGGCGAAGGGATCGCTTTCGTCGGCGTGGCCGGTGTAGCGGTCATAGGTCACCTTCTCCCCCCGCGCTTCGGCGTTCTGTCGCCCGTAGAAGGCCAGTCGTCCCATTCCAAACACCGTCTCCGGGACGGCATCGATCCACCAGTTGACCAGATCGAAATGGTGCGTGGACTTATGCACCATCAGGCCACCCGATTTCTCCTTGTCGCGGTGCCACCGGCGAAAGTAATCGGCGCCGTGCGATGTATTGAGCAGGTACTCCATGTCGACGTGCAGGATGTCACCGATGATGCCCTCCTGCAGCAACCTCCGCACCATGGTCGTGCCCGGTGTCCAGCGGTAGTTGAACGTGACCCGCACCTTTCGCCCGGTACGCTCGACCGCCTCCATGATCGCTCGGCACTTCTCATCGTCGATCGTCATCGGCTTCTCGGTAATCACGTCGCACCCCAGTTCCAGGGCACGAATGATGTACTCGTGGTGGAACCCATCGACCGTGGTGACGATAACCACATCCGGCTTCGTTTCCGCAATCATGCGGTCAAAGTCTTCGGCGGGAAACAATGCCACTTCGTGGTAGTTCAATTCCCCGGCCAGGCGATCCTGGTGATAAGCAAGGCGTTGTGGATTGGGATCGCAGAGACCGACGAGTTCCGCGATGTGGCTGTACTTCGACGCGATGGGATCGATGAACATCACCGCGCGACCACCAGCACCCACCAGCGCGTATCGAACGACATCAGACTTGGACATGCTCGGCTACTCCAACAGGCCACCAGGACGGACACCGGGCGATCCCGGTCCGCGGTCCGCTTCCCACGCTGACCGTGACGGTCGGAGCAAATTCGCCCTGGATGCGACTCGCCCCTGTTCCCCACCGTGGGCGAACACCACAAATTGGAGCATCACACTTCGAACGATGCAACCTTGGAGAACCCCCGGTCAACGCAAACGTCACGGGATTCAGTGACTCGCCACGATGTTGCACCGCCGCACATCATCATGGCCAGCGGCTTGCAAGCGAGAAAACCCCTGCGCCGGAATCATCTACGCATCAGGCATCAAAGTGCTCGGGAAAATCGTCCTCGTAACGCTGCAACAGCGACGGAATATCCTCTTCGGTCACATAAATACGACCGCGCAATGCCTTGCACTGGCCCGGCCGCAGCCCGTCGATGCGGAAATCCGCGTGGAGGCAGGCGATGATTCCCTGGAACAGGTCCTGATAGGGCTGCCACGCCGCGGCCAGCACCATCCTTTCGTCCTTCGAGAAACATCCGATCAATCCATGGCTCGGTACCAGGTCACTTAGCGGATGGGATTCCACGTCGTCCCGGTCCACGTGGGGCGGACACCATACCTGACCAGGCGTCTCCACGCCTTCTGTGGCCCACGGTTCGACCGGAAGTCGGCACAGGCGACCTTCGAGAAAGATGAAACATTTCTGCAGGTAAGTCTGCTTGTCGCCACCGGTGAATCCATCCACGATGATGCACGGCGCACCCCAGGCCACGTCTGACGTATGGGCCGCGGTATTCGTGGCCACCATTTCGAACGTCACGACATCGCGCCCCGCCGTGACGCGGTGCTCCACGACGACGCCGTGGTCCAGCGTGCATCGCAAAGTCAGCCACCGTCCAGCCGGGTCGACCGAAGTACATTCGGTCGCGTGCGGGATCACACCACCGGGATAATTCGTACGTGAACCGGGTCCCATGTACAGCTCGACGTACCAGACCCGGATAGCGCCTGGCAGATGGTCCCCGTCGATGACGATGTCGCCGCTGCGTTCATGGGGCACCCAGGCGAGCCGCAGAGGTGAGCCGCAGGACGCGGCAGTGCGAGAGGGTCCCTTATTGCCCATCCGACTGCCCCTGCCGGCACGGCGCCGCATGCACCGATGCCACGGTGGCGCCGCACTCGGGACACGCCGCACCGGCATGGCGGTAAAGCGCATACCCGCATTGTGGACAATGCTGCTCCTCGATCTGGATGGAAAACTTCAACCCGCACTGCCCGCACCGCGAGGCGCCGATCGGCGCGACCTGCGGCGTCTCGCAGCGGGGGCAGGTCAGGGAAACCTTCACATGCGAGGAAACTGTCTGCACCGGATCCCCGGGCGGGATCGCCGAGACACGGTGGAGCACCGGCACCGTGACCGTGCCGCACACGTTCAGGATGCCCAGCACCCCCATGATGCGGTACCACCAATCGAACCCGATGTCACTCACAATCGACCCGATGATCTGGCCGACCAGGACCGTGATGACCGCGATGGTGGCGAAACGTGACCACTCGTATTGACGCCGAAGTCTCGCCAAGGACAGCAGGCCGACGTGCGGGATCGCCACGGCCACGACGCACGCAATGAACGTCGTCCTGTAGAACCAGTCCTGCTCATACGGTTCCAGCCAGATGGCCAGGAGCACCAGCCCCAGCGCGGCGGTAACGGCGATCAACCCACAGAGCCCGAGGGACGGCCAGCGACGGCGCTCCCAGAGTATGGCGCAACTCATCGCCAGGATCGATGCGGTCCCGACCGCGAAGGTCATCGCCAGAACACGCCCCGCCAGTTCACCCAAGGACCCGAGGACCAGGCAATAGATGCCGACCAACCCGCACCCACCGATCGAGCCGATGAAGAGAAGTAGAAGCGTACGTTGTGTCTGGGATCGCAGAGGCATGTCACGCTCCGATGGACCGACCGCCTCGCATAGCACCGACGTCCGACCGGCACGCGAAAACCGCCTGTCACGCCGTTGGCGATTCTACCTCACAGCGGTCACGGGCGAGAAAATGTCTGGGCCTCGCCTGCTGTTGCGGTATTGGCCGATACTGCGGTAAATTGATCCTCCTTCTTCCCTCTAGGATTTCATCCATGACTGGCATTACGATCCTCATCGGCCTCCTTCTCATCGCGTTAGGACCCGCCGGTTATTTCGTCTCGGGCGGAAGCAGTACCGACACTATCAAATTCACGGCCTTCATTCCATCGCTGTTCGGCATCATTCTGGTGCTCTGCGGCGTGTTGGCATCACGGCCTGGCCTTCGCAAGCATGCCATGCACGGTGCCGTGCTGGTGGCCTTGCTCGGCGCGGTCGCGGCGGGGAAAAGATCGCTGCCCAACGCCACGGCGCTGTTCAACCCCCAGGAAGAAACGTCACGGGTCGCACTCGGCGCGCAACTTGCCATGACGCTGCTCTGCTCGATTTACGTCGTACTGGCAATCCGATCATTCATCGCCGCGCGTCGCAAGCGGGCTGAAACCGCCGCGTGAACCCGCACGGCAGCACCCGGTTCGATCAGGTCCCCTGGCGAATCATGGGGGGAACTGCCGCGCTGACATGAACGTTCGGGCGCGGCGGCGGCTTGTCGGAACCCTGGTCGAGGATGAGGCGGACACGCCGGGCAATGCTGTCGGCATCCAGACCGGCCTGCTCGAGTTGGCCGTCGCGGCTGTCTTGGTAGATCCAGGCGTCGGGCATGCCCATGCGTGAGATCCCATCGGCCACGATACCTGCCTCGTTGCACGCCTCCAGTATGCAGGATCCAAATCCGCCCATCAGGGTGTGCTCTTCGATGGTCAGGATCGCCACGTCGGCACCGACGAGCCGTCGAACCAGATCGACATCCACCGGCTTGGCAAATCGGGCATCGTACAGTGCCACGCTATACCCCTGCCGTTCGAGTTGCTCGATGGCGGCGGCGGCCTCGTACACCATCGCGCCGTAGGCCAGGATCGCCATGTCGGGCGTGGTGCGTGTCGCCGGCCGCGCCAACGCTGCCTTGCCCAATTCAAACGGCGGAACGTCATCGACCAGTTGTGTTTCCGCCACGGCGCCGCGTGGGTACCGTACGAAGGACGGTCCCGCCTCGTAATCACGCATGAAGCGTAGGGCACCGACCATGTTCGCCTCGTCACTGACCGCCAGCAGCACCGCGGAAGGCATGGCGCGGAACATGGCCACGTCCATGAAGCCGTGCATGACGGCCCCATCGCCACCCACGTACCCGGCCCGGTCCATGCAGATCCGGACGGGCAGGTGTTGCAGCGCCGACTCCTGGAAGACTTGATCCAGCGCCCGCTGTGAGAAGCTGGAATAAACCGCGAAGAAGGGCTTCATGCCCGCCTTCGCCATGCCCGCACAGATATCCATCGCGTTGGATTCACAGAGCCCCACGTCGAGCGTACGCTGGGGAAAGCGGGGCATCAGTTTGTCGAGGCCAGTACCGTCAGGCATGGCCGCGGTCACGGCCACGATCTTCTCGTCTTCTTCCATGAGGTCGCCGAGGGCCGACGCAAACGCCGCGGTGAAGGAACGGCCCGAGCTCTTGATCTCCACGCGGCAATCCTGCACCACGAACGGCTTGGGCGAGTGAAACTTGAAGGCGTCTCGCTCGCTGAAATCGAACCCCTTGCCCTTCACCGTCTTGCAGTGCAGAAGGACAGGCGCGTCGAAGTCCTTCAACTCGGTGAACATGTCGACCAGCGTCCTAATGTCGTGGCCATCAATCGGCCCCAGGCAGAGAAGGCCGAACTTCTCGAACATGTGGTCCGAGATAGCGGCTTTCATCATCTCACCCGCGCGGTGGTAGAGTTGTTCGACGTGCGACCCCAAAGGCAAACGCTTGAAGACGCGACGCGCCTGCTTCTTGATTTCCCCGTAAAACGGGCTGACACGCATCCGATCAAAGTAGTGGGCCAACGCCCCCTGCGGCGGGGCGATCGCCATGCCGTTGTCATTGAGTACCACGAGAAACTGGCGTCTCAACGTGCCGGCGCTGTTCAATCCCTCCATCGCGAGGCCGTTGACGATCGAAGCGTCGCCGATCAGCGCCACCGCATGGCGATCTGGCTGGCCCCGCATCTGGTCGGCCATCGCCATGCCCACGGCTGTTGAAATCGACGTGCCGGCATGGCCGACGCTGAACAGGTCGTAGGGAGACTCTAACGGCTCAGGGAATCCGGCCATTCCGCCGCGCTTCTTCAGGTCACTGAACAGGTGTTGGCGTCCCGTGAGCAACTTGTGCGGATAGCACTGATGACCAACGTCCCAGAGGAGCCGGTCATGCTGGAAGTCGAACACGTAGTGCAACGCCACCGTCATTTCGACCACGCATAAATTGGAGGCAAGATGCCCCCCCGCCTTCGCCACCTGGTCACAAATGACCTGGCGGATCTCGCCAGAAAGTTGGGGAAGCTGATCGATGGAGAGGGCTTTTAGGTCGCCCGGCCCCTTGATCTGCGGAAGAAGTTGATCTGGCATGACCTCAGTGCCTTCGTCTACGAGAGATAAGACGCATGGTCGCCATTGTTTCGCTTAGGACACGGTGTCGGAGCCGATCAAACGCCAAGGCGCCGCACGTCGGTACGGTGGCGTCTGGCGTCATGCTACGACCCCAATCATGGCTTTGGCGTCGAGGGTGGCCCCCCGGAGAGCACGGCCAGTATTGTAAGGCAAAGTCCATCAGGCAGCGGCCTTGGGCCGCATCCCGGCTCGAAAACGGTGTTTCAGCGTGTTCGAACCGCCATATAGGCACAAAGATCACGCAACGGACCCGCCCCGGGCCCCAGTGACTCAAGCGACGCGTCGGCAGCGGCATGCAGACGGTGAATTTCGGCGCGACTGCCCTCCACACCAAGCACTTCGGGATAGGTCAATTTACCCTGAGCGGCATCTTTCTGAGCCGTCTTGCCCAGGTGCTGGGTGGTCTGTGTCACGTCGAGAAGATCATCCACCGCCTGAAACATCAGGCCGATCGATTCGCCATATGACGTCAGTGCCTCGAGTTGTGCGTCGTTGCCGCCCGCACAGATCGCCCCCATGCGGCAGGAAGCCCGCAACAGCGCCGCGGTCTTGTTGCGATGCACGGTCACGAGTCGCTGGTGGTCGGCCAATCCCGGTTCGAAGCCGCCCAGCGTGTCCAACACCTGCCCGGCAATCATGTCGTCGGTCGCCACGGACAGTTCTCGCACAATGCGGCCGGCCTTCTCGCCGGTGATTTGGTTCGCGATGACCTCGAAGGCCAGCGTATTCATGGCGTCGCCGGCAAGAATGGCAATCGCCTCCCCTGCATGGCGATGGAGCGTGGGGCGGCCACGTCGAAGATCGTCGTCGTCCATGGCCGGTAGGTCATCGTGCACCAAGCTAAAGCAGTGGATCATCTCGATGGCCACCGCGGCGGCCATGGCATCCTGACGCCGACCGCCCACGGCATCCGAAGAAAGGAGCACGAGGATGGGCCGCAACCGTTTGCCGGCACCCAGCAACGCGTACCGGATGGCCGCATCCAATTCCCGGGGAAACGCACGCGAAGCAATGGCCTCGGCCAAATTCTGGTTGACCTCGGACGCAATTACCGCCAGCCCCAGTGCCTCTGCCGCTTCATCGTGACCTTGCGTCGCAGTGCTCATCGGCGGTAATTGTAAGTTCTGACTGGGACGTGTGCCGCGTTCACCGGAAAGCGGCGTTGCTCCCGCGAGGGCATCCGGCATCGGATTATCCGGGGTTCTGGCCGGCCTGCCGTTGGACCCAACGGGCCACGGCCACAGCCCCATCCGCCGGACGCGATGCCGCCAACGCCTCGCCCATGCGCCGCAGGGTTCGCTGATCATCCAGAACGGGAGTCAGCGCACGGGCCACGGAAGAAACGTTTCGATCCGCATCGATCAGGTCATCGACCAGGATCGCCCCTCCACATGCCACCATCGGCCCGGCGTTCAACTTCTGGTGCTGATCGCGATGATACGGATAGGGCAGAAAGAGGCAGGGTACGGCGTTGGCCCACGCCTCGGCCACGCTTCCTGCCCCGGCCCGGGTAATGGCCGCCGTAGCGGCGGACCAGACCGTCCCCATCGCGTTGGAGAAGGCAAGCACCCGGGCCGTGACACCCTCGGCCGCATAGGCGAGAGAGACAGCCTCGACATCCCCCTGTCCACCCGTGAGGTGGAGCCACTGCCACCGGGAGACATGTGACCCCAAGGCCCGGGCAAGTGGGGGACCCAACGCATTTAGCGTCTGGGCACCTTGGCTTCCACCGACGATCAACAGGGTGTCTCGC
>Ga0310342_100000324_pt1 | contig 25868 bp, 14 predicted proteins | sample S15DNA20500_MG_FD_206155 | JGI IMG/M metagenome (GOLD analysis project Ga0310342, IMG submission 206155) | Marine microbial communities from station ALOHA, North Pacific Subtropical Gyre - S1503-DNA-20-500_MG | ecosystem: Environmental > Aquatic > Marine > Oceanic | place: Pacific Ocean: North...
AGGTCCTGTTCAAAACGGTGTCCGCTCAATTAAGATCAGGGAATAACAGGAAGAGGTTTCATGACAGATCCGAGAGTTGACAGCCAGAGCCGGCAAGAATTGCTTACCGTTGCGGTTCTCTTCTGCCTGCTCACCCTCTTGGCCGGGGTTGTTGGGGAGGAAAAACCGCCCTCTGCAGAGAAGCCGAAGAACACCCAGGCGGAGACGATTCCCCTGCTCACGGCGGAAGAGGCCCTCGCGAAGCTCGAGGTTCCCGAGGGATTCAAGGCGACTCTCTTTGCTGCCGATCCGCAGGTATTTCAGCCCATCGGAGGCGCCTTTGACGCGCGCGGACGGCTCTGGATCGCCGAGAACAATACCTACGCCGAGCGTAAGGTCAACTTCGACCTCGATTTCCACGACCGCATCGTCATTCTCGAAGATGCCGATGGAGATGGCCGCTGCGAGCGTCGCAAGGTCTTCTGGGACAAGGGGCAGCGCCTGACGAGCATCGAGCTCGGCTTCGGCGGTGTCTGGGCTCTCTGCGCGCCGTACCTTTATTTCATTCCTGACGCGGACGGTGATGATGTCCCTGACGGGGAGGCCCGGGTCATCCTGGATGGATGGGAGGATTCCGATGTGCGGCATAATTTCGTCAACGGGCTGAAGTGGGGGCCCGACGGCTGGCTCTACGGACGCCATGGCATCCAGGGGACCTCGGTGGTCGGGGTCCCGGGCACCTCGTCCGATCGCCGGGAGAAGCTCAACTGCTCCATCTGGCGCTACCATCCTCTCACGCACCGGTTCGAGGTCGTCTGTCGCGGGACAACCAACTCCTGGGGCTCCGACTGGGATGATTATGGCGAGCTGTTCTTCATCAATACGGTGATCGGCCATCTCTGGCATGCGGTTCCCGGCGCTCACTTCAAGCGAATGTACGGTGAGGATTTCCGCCCCCATCTCTATGAACTCCTTGACCAGACGGCCGACCACGTCCACTGGGCCTCAGGTGAGCCCTGGCATGCCGCCAAGAAGGGGTTGAGCAACGCGACCAACCAGGCCGGTGGAGGCCACGCTCATACGGGAATGATGATCTATCTCGGAAGCAACTGGCCACCGGAGTACCGCAACGATGTCTTCACGGTGAATTTTCACGGCCGCCGCCTCAACCGGGATCATCTCGAGCGCCACGGGGCGACCTATCGCGCGGTGCATCGCGAGGACATGGTCGAGTCGGGGGATTCGTGGTTCCGCGGGATCGAGCTGCTGCCGGGGCCCACCGGCGAGGTCTTCGTTCTCGATTGGGCTGATATCGGCGAGTGCCACGAGAACGATGGCGTCCACAGGACCTCGGGCCGGATCTTCAGGATCTCTCACGGCAAGCCCCGGGCTCCCCGAGTCATCGATCTCGCGAAGCTGTCGGCGGACGAGCTCGCCCGTCTCCAGCTGCATGAGGACGAGTGGTTTGTTCGCCAGGCGAGACACCAGCTCTACCAGAGGTCGGCGGAGGGCGCTCCACTCGATGATGCGGCTGCGATCCTGGGAAGGATGCTGAGGGAGCACGCGGATGTGCGCCGCAAGCTGCGGGCTCTCTGGTGCCTCCATGTGATCGGCGCTGCCGATGAGAAGCTCCTGCTCGGCCTGCTCGCCAACCCCGACGAGCATCTTCGCTCCTGGGCCGTTCGGTTGCTTGTTGATCAAGGCGAGCCCTCCGTGGACGCCATCGCCGCGTTGGAGAGTCTTGCCGCGAAGGAGCCCTCGGGACTCGTGTTGACCTACCTGGCCGCGGCCCTGCAGAAGCTGTCGTTCTCCAGGCGCTGGAGGCTGGCGCGAAATCTGGTCCAGCGGGCTCAATTCGCCGATGACAGGGTCCTGCCGACGATGATCTGGTACGGCATCGAGCCGGCTGTCCCGGAAGATCCGGCCGCCGCCCTGGCCTGTATCAGGAATTCGAGGGTGCCGAAGGTCAGCCGGTACATAGCCCGCCGCCTGGCCTACGATCTGGAGAGCGACAGCGAAACAGTCTCCAGGCTCCTCTCCATCGCGGTGAAGGTGTCCGGGGAGCAGCGCCGGGCCATCCTCTCAGGCCTGAGCCAGGCTCTCGATGGCTTGCTCAAGGCTGAGGCTCCAGCCGGCTGGGAACGATCGCGAGCCGCTCTTTTGGAGATCGACGATCCACAGACCCGTAAGCTGGTGGAACGAACAGCTGTTGTTTTTTCGGGAGGGAGGGACCTGGGTGAGCTGCGTCGTATCGCCGGAAATGGGGGCGTGGATTCGGCCACCAGGAACAGGGCGATTCGAACGCTTGCGGCAAGTGCTGATGAAAAATCCTGGCCGATTCTGAAGAGGCTGGTCGGCGACAAGAAGGTCGGTCCCGAGGCCATCCGCGCCATCGCGAGCTATCCCCGTGAGGATGCGGCTGATTTTCTTCTGCAGCGAGTGAAGGGGATTCACTCGAATATACGCGCGGTCGTTATCGAGACTCTCGCCGAGCGTCCGTCGCATGCGCGCAAGCTGTTGGCGGCCGCGCAGAAGGGCGCTCTTCCCCCCGGGCTGCTGACTCCCTACCTGCTCAGGCAGATCCAGCTTTTTGGTGACCCGGAATTGAACAAGCGGCTGAGGCAGGTTTTTCCTGCAACGGCTCTCATAGGATCTGATCGCCTCGCCTCCATTGCGAGGTGGCGTGAGGAGTTGGCACCGGCGAAGCTGCAAAAGGCAGATCCGGGCAGGGGCCGCAAGCTCTTCGCTGAGGCCTGCGGGAGCTGTCACCGCCTCTTTGGCGAGGGAGGCACGACCGGCCCCGAGCTGACGGGGGCGCAGCGAGGTGAGCTTCAATACTGGCTCGAGAACATTCTCGATCCCTCCGGCATCGTTCCCCAGAACTTCCGTATGTCGGTGGTGCGGCTGAAGGATGGCCGGGTTCTCACCGGGGTCCCGGGACTCCAGCGCGGGCGTACGATCACCCTGCAGACGCCGAAGGAAAAGCTGGTTCTCGACCAACGGCTCATCGTCGAGATGAAGCCGACAGGCCTCTCCCTCATGCCGGATGGGCTGTTGGAGCAACTCGATCCGTCCCAGGTTCGCGACCTCGTCAGCTACCTGATGTCACCCGGGCAGGTCAAGCTGAAGGAGTAGCCGGTGACGTGCGGGAGCATGGTCGACCTCGGGAAGGAGGGCGTGTATGCTTGTTTTCTGCCGGCCTGCCTGATCCGGGGCAGGGAAGCTTTCCCCCTGAATCGAGGAGCTCCTCTGGTGAAAAAGTTTTCGATTACAGTCTTCTTTCTGGGCCTCGGCCTTTTTCTCTTTGCGTCGCCCGCGGTGGCGAAGGGAAAGGTCAAGGTCTTCGTTCTCGCCGGCCAGTCCAATATGGAAGGGCATGGACAGGTCAGCAGCCTCGAGCATCTCGGCAACCATCCGAAATACGGTGCCCTGCTCAAGAAGCTCAAGAGCCCCGATGGGTCCTGGGCTGTCAGGAAGGATGTCACCGTCGCCTGGAAATCGAGGGAGAGAAAAAAGAAGGGGCCGCTGAGCGTAGGCTGGGGGGCGGAGGACCGGGAGCTCGGGCCCGAGCTCATGTTCGGAACCATCGTGGGCGAGCTCTATGATGAACACGTGCTGCTCATCAAGGCCGCCTGGGGCGGCAAGAGCGTCTGGTGCGATTTCCGCTCGCCGAGCGCCGGGGAGATGACCTGGGATGAGAAGAGGGTCCTGAAGCGAGACAACTTCCTCAAGCCCGGCCTCTTCTATCGCAAGATGGTCGCTGATATCAAAGAGTGCCTCGCGAATATCAAGGATGTGGTTCCGGGCTACGAGGGCCAGGGCTACGAGCTCGCCGGCCTGGCCTGGTTCCAGGGCTGGAACGATTTCTGCGAATGGCACCTGCAATTGGACAAGAAGCCCGTCGGGCTGGGGCTCATCAAGCGCTATCCCCACAATCTCGCCGCAATGTTCCGTGATCTGCGCAAGGATCTGGGCGCTCCGGGACTGCCGATCGTGATAGGAGAGCTTGGAGTCGGTGGTCACGAGATGGAAGAGAGGGCGAAGCGGGAGGATGATCACGAGGCGCGGGGGATGATGGCCTTTCGCCGGGCGCAGAGGGCGGTTGCCGCCGACAGGTCTCTCAAGGGGGTGACCTTTGTTCCGACCGCGGGATTCTGGGACAGCCGTCTGCAGGAGCTTCGTGAGCAGAGCGATGCCTGGTGGCATGAGAAGGAGAAGAAGGGCATCAAGAGCACCGAGGAGAATCACCTGCCGACCAGGGCGCTCAATGATGAATTCCTGAGACTGGGCGTACACTGGTACTGCCACTACAATGGATCCGCCGCCAACTACTCGCTGGTCGGCTACGCCCTGGCTGAGGCCCTGAAGAAATAATGGACACGAATATTTTCAGAGGCGGTGTGCCCGCCATAATGACTCCCTGTCTCGAAGATAGGAGTCCCAACTATCCGGCCCTGGTCGCTAAGGCCCATGACCTGGTCGCCACGGGGATGAACTCCGTGGTCTATTGCGGCTCGATGGGTGACTGGCCGCTGCTGTCAGACGAGCAGCGCCGGGAGGGCGTCCGGCAGCTTACCGAGGTCGGCGTTCCGGTGATCGTCGGGACCGGCGCGCAGAATACAGCGAGAGCCGCGGCTCATGCGGCGCACGCCCAGGAGGTTGGAGCCGGCGGGCTGATGGTCATCCCGCGGCTTCTCTCGCGCGGAACCTCTCCCGCGGCGCAGCGAAACCACTTCGCAGCTATTCTCGCCGCCGCGCCGGAGCTTCCCGCGGTAATCTACAATAGCCCCTACTATGGCTTTGAGACGAAGGCGGAGCTCTTCTTCGAGCTGCGTTCGGAGCATCCCAACCTCGTCGGCTTCAAGGAGTTCGGCGGCGCGGACGCGCTGACCTACGCCGCCGAGCACATCACCAGCGTCGACGACGACGTGCTCCTGATGGTCGGCGTCGATACGCAGGTCTTCCACGGCTACATTCACTGTGGAGCCGTCGGCGCGATCACCGGCATCGGCAATTGCCTCCCCGCGGAGGTTCTGCACCTGCTGGCGCTCTGCGCCCTGGGCGCCGACGGAGATGCGGAGGCGCGGACCTTCGCCGCCGAGCTCGACAGCGCCCTCGAGGTCCTGTCGGCCTACGACGAGGGGCCGGACCTAGTTCTTTACTACAAGTACATCCTGGCCCTGCTTGGCGAGTCGGACTTCGAGCTCAACTTTAACGAGGGCGATTCCCTCGATGAGAGCCAGAAGCAGGGCGCGGAGAGTGAGCTGAAGCGCTTCCAGATCTGGTGGGATTCCTGGCCGGGGAAGACCTACGGGAAGAGTTGAGTCACCGATGCGATGCGCGGTAATCAAGCCTGAAGTACTCCTGGAGCTCCGCGAGGGACGGCTTGCATGAACAAAACGGCAGCTGGAGTTTCCCTGGTCCTGCTGATGGGCTCTTCCCTGGCTACCCGGGCCTCGTTGGCGGAGGAATCAAAGAAGCTCGTGCCTCTCCCCCCGAAGGCAAAGCTCGCCCTCGATGAGGACTGGTCGTCCGGGAAGATCCAGCCGAAGCGCTGGTACGCTCTGCGGAAAAAGTGGGGAGAGAATAATTTCGGAGTCGTTCCCGAGAACCTGTCCATCGTCAGGGATACTGTCGGCGGAAAGCGCCGGCAGGTGCTGAGGTGCGAGGCCCACGGCGATGAGTACACAGGCCCGATCACCGGGCAGTGGCGAATGAAGAAGAGGGTTGGCGGAGTGCTCGTATCGAAGCAGCATTTCGCTTCGGGCCGCTTCGAGGTCGTCATGAAGATCGGCTCCGAAGACAATCCTCGGCCGAAGGGTGTCGTGCCGGCGATCTGGACCTACGGCTACCGGGCCGTGAAGGTGCCTGGAAAGCTGGCCGGCAATTTCACCAGCATCCAGCCGCTCTACAATCCCAACATCCAGCGTTGGGGGAAGGGGCAGGCGTTCTACTGGTCCGAGATCGATTTCCCGGAATACGGCAAGGGCGGAAAGTTCGAGCGGCCGATGTACAACACCTGGGTCAACTCGAAGCACCAGTCGCTAAGCTTCGATGTCCACGGCGCGGCCGACGGCCGCTACCACACCTACACCACCGAGTGGCGTACCGGCCTGGTACCGATCAAGGGCGTGAAGGACAGCCAGGTAGCGAAGGCGAAGGGCTTCTACTGGATCCGTGACAAGACTGTCAGCTTCAGGCTCTATCTCGGCAATCCGCTCAGGAAGCTCGGTCGAGATCGCTACGCGGTCTGCAGCGGGCTCTCCGCCAGGCACTGGATCGACGGCCGTTTCATCGGCGAGAACAGGACCTTTGTTCCCGCCATGAGTGGGCAATTAAACCTCGGCGCCTGGCTTCCGAAATGGGCTGGCCCTGCTCCCTGGAAGACCGCCGCCGTCCATTTCGCCCGCGTCCGGATCTGGCAATATGGCGACCCCGGGGATGTGTTCGGCGTCCTCACCGAGGACATCACCAACAATTTCGGCAAGGACGGCTAGCCGCTTCGCCGCTGAGTTTATTTTCCAGGTTCGCTTCCCGTTTTCGCAATCGAGAGCAGGTAGCGTAGTAGGTCGAGGATATCTTCCTTCGCGAGGGTGTCGATGAGGCCGGTGGGCATGGTCGAGTTTTTCGAGGGCCTGCGCTCGAGGATGTCGGCGGCCTCGATCCGGACAGGACCGGAGAGGAAGTCACTGGTTCTAATCTCGACCCCGGAGTCATCCTCTCTCTCGACGCGGCCTTCGACGACGCGGCCCTTCTGCGTCACGACCAGGGTGGCTGAGAAGCCCTCCGAGATCTCCCTGGAGGGTTCGATGATCGACTGGATGAGCTGCTCCCGGGTTCTCGATGCGAGCGTCTTGCCGAGGTTCGGCCCGACTCCGCCGCCCTCTTTTCCGATGCGGTGGCATTGCTCACAGCCGAGCTCCCTGTAGAGGGCCTTGCCCTTGTCCTGGGGGCCGGAGGGAGCTAGTTTCCCGGCCGCCTCCAGCAGATCACCTGTTTTCCAGGCCTTGACGAATTTCCTTTTCGGCTCGAGCGAGCTGATCCAGTCGTGGAAGAGCCGGGCAGCGGCCTTGTCGACTTTTTGAGTTACCAGTGGCGGCATCTGCCCGCGTCCGCGGCGCGAGATACGCTGGTAGAGGATGGAACGTTCCGGGGCGCCGGGGGCGATGAGCAGGGCGTTGGGGATGCTGAAGGTGTCGTGCCTGGGATGGGCGGAGACCAGCATCATCTTTTCGAGGCCCTGGCCTGAGTTGAGCCGGATGGTCGAGTTGCCGCCGCCGGCCTCGATGTGGCAGGGTGCGCAGTTGGTGTCGAGGTAGGAGCGGACCCTGGCCTCGAGGGGCTGTTTTTCATCGTAGGGATTGGCCAGGGGGCCGGGATTCTGGTCCTTGTAGCCGGAGAGGACTCCCAGTTTCTTCAGGGTCTGGAGTTGTGGAGCGGGGCCATCCTTGTAGTCGTGGTCTCGGTTGAGCTGGTCGGCGGTGATGCCGAGCAGGAAATTGTCCGCGCGGCTGTGGCACGACATGCACTCGGCACGACCCGGGATTCGCCACGGATGTTTTTTCCCATCCGCCTCGACCTCGATGTCGAGGCCCTTCTTTCCTACGAGCTCCGCCTCGGTCTGCTCTTTGTTCCACAGGTAGGAATAGCCTGCCCATTCGTTGTTTTGACGGGTCATCAGGCGAGTTTCAATCCTGTGAGATCCGATAGACAGCGTCTGGATGATGACGGATCCCTCGCGAAGCTCCCAGCCCCGGTTTCCTCCGAAGGGGAGGGTCACATCACCCGGCAGGGCGAGGTGGCGCTGGGCGGTTGCCCCGTCCATCCAGCCGGGTGAATTCACCGAGTAGGGCACGACGCCCGGGGCGACCTTGTAGCCAGGGACGGATGCGAAGATTCCGGTCTCTGAGAGCTTGCGGGGAAAATCGAGCAATTTTCCCGTCGGCGGGGTCGGGATGATGCGGTAGAGGCCGCTGCCATGATCAACGACCAGCAGATCCCCTCGTGGGCTCACCGCGAAGCCCACGATTTTCAGCGAGGTGTCGGCGATCTCTTCATGCCAGGTGAGTCTTTTCCCATCGTGGCGCCCTGCCCAGATCTTGCCGGTTGCGTAGTCGCCGTAGACGTAGGCTCCGTCAAGCTTCGGAAGCTTCCCTCCGTGGTAGACCACGCCGCCGGTGAGGGAGCGGGCCTCGCGGTGGTGATGCTCCATGGTGGGCGGCACGAAGGGTGCCGGGCCCAGCTTCCGATTCAGGTAGAAGGGATGGTTCCCCTCGTAGACGCTCCAGCCGTAATTGTCGCCCCGGCGGAGGATGTTTACGGATTCCCAGAGGTCCTGGCCGTTGCTGCCGACCCAGATCCGGCCAGTCTTCGGATCCATCGACATCCTCCAGGGATTCCTGAGCCCGAAAGCCCAGCATTCCCCACGGGCGTTCTTCACGGCGACGAAGGGGTTGTCCTCAGGTATCGAGTAGGGTTGGTCTTTGCCGGGATGGTCTACATCGATACGCAGGACGGCGCCGTTGAGGTTGGAGATGTCCTGGGCGGCGAGGTTGACGTCCGAGTCACTGGTGCCGTCGCCGGTGGTGACGTAGAGCATTCCATCGAGGCCGAAGAGGAGGTCTCCTCCATCGTGTCCCGAGGATGGCCACTCGATGATGGTCTCTCCCGAGAGGGGCTCGATGACCTTGTTGCCGGCCTGGTTCAGCATGAGCCGGGAGATTCGGTTGATGCGGTTTGGATTGCCGGTGGGGCCGTTGCTGAAGACGAAGACCTGCCTGTTCTCCCTGTGCTTCGGATGGAAGGTAAGACTATAGAGGAGCCGGCCGGAAAGTTCGTAGAGGAGCTCGCTCTCCTTCACCGAGGGATCATCCTCGATCCGGAGAATTCTCGATGGCCTGTTCTGCTCGCCTCCCTGGGTGATGACGAGCAGTCGGTCGGTTCCCGGTTCCTCCAGGGCGTAGATCGGGGATTTCCACTCGATCCCGGCGTAGGTCTTCTGAACGGTGAAGGGCAGCTGGGGATCGGGAGATCCGACCACCTTCGATGTTTCCCAGCGTACCCGCTGGGCTTGCAGGTCGGTTGCGAACAGGCTCAGCAGGATGAGAAAGGCGAGCGGGAAAGAGCGTTTCATTGTTCCGACCACGGGCGCATGGGCGGGGGGAACGGAGGTTCCTTCCAGCTCCAGGCCGGCTGGTATTTCAGTTCGAGGTAGGGAGTCTTCACCCTCCGCTGGTTCTCCTTGCGCGAGATGAGCAGGGCATCGAGGGCACCGCTGGTAAGCAGGGTTCTCTCCGGGTTCCAGGCGGGCTTCCCGGTGAGGATCATCTCCTCGATTCCGTTCAGGAGCCAGGTGAAGTGCATTCCCGGGCGGCCCTCCTGGGTCCAGAAGAGGGAAGAGCTACTTGAGCCGTCAGCGTAGCGCCAGGCTCCTGACCACTCGGCGGCCGCGCCGTTGAGCTCGAGCAGGTTGACCCGCAGGCCGTCTACGTACTCCAGCCGGAAGAGGAGGGGGGAGGGGACGCGTTCGGTGAGCTTATCCCGCGGAGCCTGACTCCAGCTGAGGCGGTCCCAAGCCTGTTCAAAAAGCTCCACATCGAAGAGTTTTTTCTCGAAGGCATCCCAGACCGCCTTGCCGGTGAGCATCTGGACCGCCCGGATCCCGGTCTCTCCACCGCCGCGCTGCTCGGCAAGCGCCTGGCAGTACTCGAGGGCATGGAAGCCGTAGGCATCGGTGCTGCCGTAGGTGATCGCCAGGATCTCCTTCAGCTTCGCCCCGCGTCGAACGTCGGCAGCCGGGCGGCGCCAGGTGGTCGGAAGGGAGGATCCGGCCATGATGGGGATCTTCATTTTCGTGGCGGAATCGTAGATGTGGCTGGCGTCTTTCCAGTTATCGGCGATGTGCTTGTCGACGAAGACCGGCACCACCCGCCCGCTCGAGCGGAAGACCTTGATCGTTTCGTCCCAGAAGCGGCGCTTGGGGTATTGCACGTTCCCGGTCGCCGAGCGCGGGTATTTTCCGTGCTCGGCGATGAGCAGGACCCCGTCGACGGCGAGCTTGCCGGTGCCGAGGGTCAGCGCATCCTCGATGGTCGGGCTCAGGCGGAAGCCATGCTTCCTGACCAGCGCACGGCTGGTGTCGGTTTCAGGAACCTGGTCGGTGTAGAGCGAGACCAGCTCGAGCGGAGAGGTCCTGCCCTTGCCGTCGAGCGTGTAGGTCTGCAGCAGGCGGCTGACGATGATGTCGGCGTGAGAGTTGTGGCGGTACTCGGTGACGATGGCGGCGACCTTCGGCTGGGGTTTCGCCGGGGCTTTCTTCTGCAGGCGGATTCGCGCGACTCCGTAGACGCTGAAGGAAGGAATCCGGATGGTTACCTGGCCATTGGAGAGACCGTGTTTGAGGGAAGCCGGCTGGCCGGTCTCGGGTGTGAGGAATTCCACCCGCTTCACGCTGAATCCTTCGGGCACCTGGATCTTTGCGCTGAATTCCTTCGTCGCGATGGGCTTCTCGTCCTTGATGGTACCGCCCGGGTTGCCGCCTTCGCCTCGCTCGGCCCGGTTGTAGTTGACGAAATGCACCGTCAACTCATCGAGGCGGGCCGGGCGGCTGGCCGAGACGCGAACCGTCGGCGGGGCATCGAAGCGGCTGCGAATCGCCGGCAGGGCTTTTTGCATGGAGGCGGCGGAGACATTCGTGTCGTTTGGATCGACGACCAGTTCGTATTTTTTGCGGACGGCGGGCGTGGCCATGTCGTCGGGAAGGATGTCGAAGAGCACGTGCTCATCGAGGAGCTTGCGGCCAAGCTGTTTGAACCGGTCGCGCGGGGCGAGATCGCCGGCGTGTACCGCGCTGCGGGGGAAGATCAGCAGCGCCTCGGCGTGCGAGGTGTTGTCATGGTAGAGATCGTCATGCTGGTGGAGGAATCCGTAGTAGGAGGTGAGGACCTTGCGCGCCTCGGGGTCCTTCACCCTGGTGTAGAAGCCCATCGGGGCACCGCCGTTGGCCGCGAGCTCGGCGATGGAAGCCCGGATTCGTACGCTCTCGTATTTTCCGAGGGTGTAGGTCTTGTCGCCGGAGGCGCCGCGGATATAGCGCGCCTGCAGGGTTCCCTCTCCGAGAAAGCCGTCCTTCAGCCGGGTAAAGTTCGCCGAGCTGCCGAGGCTGTACCAGAGGTAGTCCTCATCGCTTGACCAGAGATTGCCCGGCAGCATGCACTTCTCATCCCCGTCAATCTGGGAGAAGTCTCCAATATGGTTCCATTGTGCGAGGATGAGCTCGGGTTTCAGGCCGCGGCCGAACTTGACGAAGACATCGTCGAAGGCCTGCTTGTTGCTGACCTGGGAAAAGCGCAAGGCTTCTCGTTGCAGAAGGGTAGAGGTTTTCGGGGAATGCCAGGACCCGATCTCTTCAAAGGTGTGCTTCTGGAGATCGGCTATCCCGAAGTTTTTCGCCAGCTCCTTTTTATCGTAGCGTCCGGCAAGGTGGCTTTTGAATCCGGAGACGCAGTGTGTGCAGTGACAGTCATGGCGGTAGTAGTAGTTGATGACAAAACCATCGACGCCCCTGCGGATGGCGAAACGGACCCACGCCTTGAGTACCGCTCGCCAGTGGGGGTTTCTCAGGCAGCCCCAGTATTCCTTCATGCCTCCGATGCTGTAGCCCTTGTTGGAGATCAGGCTTCCATCACGGTTTCTCTCCAGCAGCTCGGTGGGATCTTTTACCGGCTTGGGTCCCAGCTCGGCTTCGTCCCATTGATCATTGTAGAACTTGAAGAATCCCCTGGGGCCCTTTTCAGAATCGGGGTCGCCGACCAGGAAGATGACGTTGAAGTGTCCCAGGGGCTTGATTCCGAGCTTGTGGATCTTTCCGTAGAGGTTCTCCTGCCACTGGGAGCATTCACGGTGCCCCTGGACCGGGAAGTGCGCAGGGTAACCCTTCCCGTGCGGGGTGGCGGAGAGACTCCAGAAGTGCGCGCCCCAGAAGCCGACCTGGGCAACCTCGGGCTTTACCTCGTTGAGGAACTTGAGGTAGCCGTCGCTGCTGTATTCATCCCAGTGGGCCGTCAGGCGGGTGAAGGAGAAGGGTGTCTTGGGAGGGGGGGCGTCCTGTCCTTTGAGAAGATTGCCTCCAGCGTGAACGGCCAGGCAGAGACATACTATGAAGTAAATTCGTCGCATAGCTCCGGCCCCTCCAGCGTTGTTGGTTCAATCGCGGTCGATCTTTTCCAGAGTCAAACCCGGACCTGAGTATACAGCAGCACTGCGAAAAGGTGTTGGCCTATGCGAACGCCGGTCCGGCTCTCCCCGGAAAAGTTACTCTCAGGAGAACAGCGGCAGGGGTTCACCATCTGCTATGGGGAAGGGGCGCCCGAGGCGGTCGTGAATGTGGGTGTCGGGGGCGATTCCCAGCGCCTCGTAGATTGTCGCGTGCAGCTCGGCGGGGCCGCAGGCCTTGTGGATGGGCTTCGAGGAGATCTTGTCGGACTTTCCATATATCTGTCCACCCTGGATTCCGCCCCCGGCGAAGGCGACCGAGTAGGAGTTGGGGTAGTGGTCCCGTCCGCCGTTGTTGCTGACCTTCGGCGTTCTGCCGAACTCGGTCAGGAAGACGACCAGGGTCTCATCCAGCAACCCCCGGCCATCGAGATCGGCCAGCAGGGCTGAGGCGCTGCCGTCGAAGACCGGCAGCATGGTGTTCTTCAGGCGGTTGAAACCATCGCCGTGAGTGTCCCAATGGTCTCCCTTGGAACCGTTCAGGTCGCCCGCGGCGCAGACCACGGTCGCAAGCGGCACCCCGGCCTCTATGAGTCTGCGAGCCAGGAGCATGCTCTTGCCGCAGATGTGCTCTCCGTAGGCGCGATGGATCTTTTCCGGTTCCTTCTCCAGCTTGAAGGCCTCCTGTACACGGGGATTCTCGAGCATGTCCACCGCCAGCCCTCGCGAGTGGTCGAACAGGTCGGTGCCAGGACTCCTGGCCAGGCCATTCTCGAGACCGCGCAGCAGCTCCAGGCGTTTCTTCAGCCTGCCCTCGCCGGTTGTCAGGGTCGGGTCGATATTCGCCGCGCCGAGTCCGCGGGAGACTCCGCCGAAGGGTTTTCCGTTCTTCGTCGAGATGACGATGGGGTCATATTTCATTCCCAGCCAGCCGCCGTACTCTCCGGCCTGGAGGGTGCCGTTGTCGACCAGGGGATACGGCAGGCGAACCGCCGGCGGCAGGCCGGCGGGGGCCTTGCGGAACTTGGAGACCACCGCGCCCATCGATGGCCAGTCATCGGGCGATGGAGGCAGGTTGGCCGCCAGGGCTCGCTGCGGCGGCGGACGCCCGGTTATGTTCCAGTACATGGCCCTGCCGTGCGCGGGGCTCCCATGATGCACCGAGCGCACGATGGCGAGCTTCTCGGTGTGCCGGGCGAGCTTCGGCATATGCTCGGAAACCTGGATTCCCGGCGTCGCCGTAGAGATGGGCTTGAACTGGCCGCGAATCTCTTTTGGCGCATCGGGCTTCGGGTCCCAACTGTCGAGCTGGCTGATGCCGCCCCAGCAGAAGAGCACGATGCAGGACTTTGCCCTGCCGACTCCGGTTCCCTGCGCGGCCTGGAGCTTGCGGAGACCGAGGAGGTCAGGCAACGACAGGCCCGCGACACCAAGGCTGGTTTGCAGGAATCTGCGCCGGTTCATGGGGCTCCCCTGGGTTGGCGATTCAAATCACGGTGTCTCACACCCTGATGATTATCTCCGCTGGCACGCTCGTGTTCAAGTTCCAGGTGAGCTTAACAGGATATTAGCACCCGGCAGCGGGTTGCCGATGGGGGAGAAAAGGGACGCAATTGCGTCTTTTTCAAGCCGCCTCGATCAGGCGAGCAGGTCCTTGATGACGTGCCCGTGGATATCGGTCAGGCGGAAGTCGCGTCCCTGGTAGCGATAGGTCAGGCGCCGGTGATCGAATCCGACCAGGTGCAGGATCGTCGCGTTGAGATCGTGGATGTGCATGGTCCCGGGCGTCCAGTGCTCCTTGGTGGGCTGTGGCTTCAGGGTGTTTCCATCCGCATCGACGATGTTGTAGGCGTAGTCATCGGTCTGGCCGTAGGTGATCCCGGGCTTGATCCCACCACCGGCCATCCACACTGTGAAGCAGCGAGGATGATGGTCGCGCCCGTAGTTCTTGCGCGAGAGACCTCCCTGGCAGTAGGCCGTCCGTCCGAATTCACCGCCCCAGACAACCAGGGTGTCCTCGAGCATGCCGCGCTGCTTGAGATCTTTGATGAGAGCAGCCGAGCCCTGGTCGACGTCCTTGCATTGAGATTCGTGTTCCCGGGGCAGGCTGCCGTGGGCATCCCAGCCGCGATGGAATATCTGGATATTGCGAACTCCACGTTCGGCGAGGCGCCGGGCGTTGAGGCAGCAGGCGGCGAAGGAGCCGGGCTTGCGGGCCTCTTCGCCGTAGAGCTTGAAGGTGTCGGCGCTTTCTTTCGAAAGGTCCATCAGCTCGGGTATGGAGGCCTGCATGCGGTAGGCCATCTCGTGCTGGCGAATTCGCGCCAGGATCTCCGGGTCGCCGAATTTCTCGTGTTGTTCCTGGTTGATGGCAGCCAGTGCATCGAGTTGTGCTCTGCGGTCGTTTCGGGAGACGCCCCTGGGATTGCTGAGGTAGAGAACAGGGTCGCCCTGGCTGCGCAGGAGGATGCCCTGGTGGTCCGATGGCATGAAGCCTGTTCCCCACAGGCGGCTGAACAGGCTCTGCTCCGGGAAGTGGCTGCGCGCGTGCATGACCACGTAGCTCGGCAGGTTCTCGTTCATGGTGCCGAGCCCGTAGCTCAGCCAGGCGCCTAGGCTGGGGCGGCCGGGGATCTGGCTGCCGGTCTGGATATAGGTGATGGCGGGGTCGTGGTTGATCGCCTCGGTGAAGGTGGAGTGAACCACGCAGAGTTCTTTGGCTACTGTCGCCGTGTGGGGCAGCAACTCGCTGATCCATACCCCGCGGTCATTGTTCTCGTACTTCGTGAACTTGTATTTGCTCGGGGCGACCGGGTGGGTCTTCTGTCTCGCGGTCATCCCGGTGAGACGCTGCCCATCTCGAACCTCCTTGGGCAATTGCTTGCCGTACATCTCCTGCATCCTGGGCTTGTAGTCCCAGAGATCGTGGTGGCTGGGTCCTCCGCTCATGAACAGGTAGATGACGCGTTTCGCCCTTGGCTGGTGGTGTGGGCCGGTGGGCGTGCCCTTCGCGCAGAGATCGGGTCCGAGCAGGTTAGCCATCGCGGCGGTTCCGAGGCCGAGGGCTGTGCGGCCGAAGAGCTGCCGCCGGGTCATCATCAGGTCGTATTCACGCTGGGGGTTTATGTTGGTCATGGGTATTTCTCTGAAAACTGATCGCACATTCAATAGAGGAGGATCGCCAGGTCGCTTGCCAGGAGGGTGATCGCGACCTGGGTCCAGGCCGCATGCTCGGCGGGGTCGAGCTCCTTGTCACGAGCCGCCTCTCCCATCGACAGCAGGGCGAGCGCATCCTTTTCAGCTTCTTTGTAACGATTTCGCATAGCATCCAGGAGACCCTGGCAGGCCTTGCGTTCATTGTTATTCGCCTCTCGACAGGTGAGCAGGGTAAAGAGCAGATCGAGGCGTCCCTTGTCATCGGCGGCTTCCTTGATGAGACGTTCGGCAAGCTTGCGGGCCATCTCCACCCTCTGGGTCTCGTTGAAGAGTCCGAGCGATTGAAGCGAGGTATTGGTCCGGGAGCGTTTCACGCAGCTGGTCTCCCGGCTTGGAGCATCGAAGAGGGTCATCATCGGATGGGGGCTGGTCCGCTTCCAATAGACGTAGAGGCTGCGGCGGTAGAGCTTCTCTCCCTTGTCGGCGACGTACTTTTTCGTATTGCTGGCGGGATGCATCAGCGCGCTCCACAGGCCGGCGGGCTGGTAGGGCTTGATGCCCTCGCCCCCCATATTCGGAGCCATCAGGTGGCTGGCCCAGAGGGCGATGTCGCGCAGCACCTCGGCATCAAGGCGGTGACTGGGGCCCCTGGCGAACAGCCTGTTTTCCGGGTCATCGAAATCTGTGCGCCGGGTGGAGGCCTGGCGGAAGGTACGACTGGTGACCATCAGGCGCAGCATGTGCTTCAGGTTCCAGTCGTTTTCCTGGAGTTCGACAGCCAGCCAGTCGAGCAGCTCCGGGTGGGTCGGCTGCTGGCCCTGCATGCCGAAATCTTCCGGGGTGCGCACGATTCCATCGCCGAAGACGCGTTGCCAGACCCGGTTGACCAGGACTCTTGAAACCAGCGGGTGCTCCCGGGATGTCAGCCAGCGCGCGAGCCCCAGGCGGTTACGGGGGGCTTTCTCGGGGAATGCGTTCATGACCGACAGGGTCCCCGGCTGCAGCGGCTCACCAACGGGCTGGTTGTATTCTCCACGGCGCAGCACCCGGGTAACCCGGGGCTTGCCGAGGTCCTTCGCGACGAGGGTCGTGGTGAAGCCGCCGGCGGATTTCTCCATCGCATCGGTGATCTTCTTCGCCTCTTCCTTCGCGGGGGATGTCCCGCCGGCCGCCAGCAGCAGCAGGCGGGCTTTCAGGGAGCCGTTCTTCCACTTATTGGCATCCTTCGCCTCGAGCGCCGTGGTGGTTTCCTTCTCGAGTCCGGCGAGCAGTTTTTCACCATCGGCGTTCAGCTTGTTCCAGGCGATCCAGGCCTGCTGGCTCGAGGGCGCCTTGATCACCGGCGCGTAGGTGTAGGAGTTCCCGTCCATGGATTTTTCCGCGGTCGAATTGAAGAATGCCAGGAGCTGGTAGTACTCGGTCTGGGGAATCGGGTCGTATTTGTGGGTGTGGCAGCGCGCGCAGGTGAGCGTCATGCCGAGCAGGACCGTTCCCATGGTCTCGGTTCGATCAAAGTTATTTTTGGCCTGGAACTCGAGCGGAATGGCACCGCCCTCGGCGGTGGTGGGGTTCATGCGGACAAAGCCGGTAGCCACCCGCTGCTGGAGGGTGGGCTTGGGCAGGAGGTCCCCGGCGAGTTGCCAGGTGATGAAATCATCCATGCGCAGGTTGGAGTTGAAGGCGTAGACGACCCAGTCACGGTAGGGGTAGATTCCCCGCTTGTTGTCGAGATGCAGGCCATGGGTGTCACCGTAGCGTACGGCGTCGAGCCAGTAGCGCGCCTGGTGTTCCCCGTAGCGTTGGGTCGCGAGCAAATGGTCGACCAGTTTTTCGTAGGCGCCGGCGTCTTTGTCGGCGAGGAATCTCTGGAGCCGCTCCGGTTCCGGCGGCAGGCCCGTCAGGACCAGGGCCGCACGGCGTGCCAGCGTGGAGCGGTCGGCCTCGGGAGCGAACCCCAGCTTCTTCGCCTGAAGTTGTCCGAGTATGAACGCGTCGATCTCATTTCCAGTGCCCGGTTTTTTCCCCGCGGACTTTTCCTTTCTGGGTGGAATGAAGGCCCAGTGAGCGGCGTATTTTCCGCCCTGGCGTACCCAGCGGCTGATGAGAGTCCTCTCCCGCTCGGTGAGTTGCTTCTGGGCTTTCTGAGGTGGCATGGGATCGTCGGAGGAATGAAGCCGGACGAGGATTTCACTTTTTCCGGGGTCGGCAGTATTGATCGCCTTGTAGCCGCCGAGATCCTTCGTCGCTCCGGCGGCTGAATCGAGGCGCAGGAGATCTTTCTTCGGAGAGGCCGGTCCGTGGCAGACGAAACACTTGTTGGAGAGGATCGGTAGGACCTCGCGGGCGAAGTCGACCGGCGTGGCGGCGGTTTTTTCTTCGGCCAGGAGCGACCCCTGCAGCGCGCAAGCCAGCAGGGCAAGGGTGGTAAACAAGCGTGTCATTTTCATAGACATTACTTTACTTCAAGGGAGGTGAGGCCTCGATGGATTTTAGAGTGGCGGGCTACTTCGGCAATGATCCATCGCCGGTCGCTTCACCTTTGAGAACCCAGGCCAGGTTGAATCGCGCCACGGTCGAGCCCCCCTTGGGGCCACCTTCGAAGTGGAGATAGATCCAGCCCTCGGATTTCGTCCCGGGACGACCGGAGGTGAGCGAGGAGTAGCCATGGCTGCCGGCGAAGACCAGGCGCTTTACGGGCCAGGTCTTACCGCCGTCGAGGCTCGCCCAGATGGTGCCCAGCTTCCGTCCGCCCGGGCTGTCGCAGTTCGAGTAGAGCAGGATGTCGCGATCCTTGACCGCCAGGCGCGTCAGTCCGCCCATGCAGCCGTAGTTGGTGTCCTGCGGGCCATCGGGAAGCGCCTCGCAGATTTTCAGGTCTTTCCAGGTCTTGCCGCCGTCAACGCTGCGGGCTGTCCAGCGCCGCCGGGGGTTTTCGCCCTCGTTGGCCCAGTGGCGGCGCGAGTTGTAGTAGACTGTTCCGTCTGAAAGCTCGGCCAGGGTTGCCTCGCCGGTGCCGTTGGCGGGGAAGGGGTCGCTGGTATTCCAGGTCTTGCCTCCATCCTCGCTGTAGACCGCGTTGGTGTAGTGCAGGGGCCACTTGCTGCGGTGGTTGCGGCCGGCGTAGAAGCGCGAGGGGCGAATCAGGCGCCCCTTGTGCTTGCCGTGGCGCAGCGTGATGCCGTGGTCGTTCATGTGCATCGAGGGCTGGTTGCCCTTGGAGTCCGGATTGACCGTGGCGTCGATCTTTTTCCAGGTCTTTCCATCGTCCTGGCTGCGGTAGATCGACAGCGGTGCCGGCGGATGCCGATCCTCCACGAAGGCGATAATGGAACCGGATGTCTCATCGACGATGACCCCGCCGCACTGGAAGCCCGGCTTCTGGATGACGATTTCCTTACCCCAGGTCTTCCCGCCGTCTTCACTGCGGCGGGCGCGCACGTAGCTGGTGCCCCAGGTGGCGATCACGGTTCCCTTCATCGAGACGACGATGTTGGGGAAACGCTCTCCGCTGAATACCTGGTTCAACTCGAGGCTGGGCTCACCGAGGAACGCATCCAGTTTACCTTCACCCGCGGAGAGCTTGCCTGTTGACGCGGCGGAGGCCAGGAGTGCTGTCGCGCAGAAAAGAGCAGATAACTTTTTCATCATGGGTTCCTTTGTTGGAGGGTGGGATTGTTGAATGGAAGTCGTACATTGTGCCCATTATCGCGGTCCGTAGTCAATCGCATCCGGAGCGAGGGAGGCGGCAGACTCAGGATGTGTAAGGCCAGCCGAGGTAGACCACGTGCCGCGGCCCTTTATGTTTGGGCCTGTGGAACTCGGCCCGGAAGCCGCAGGCTCCCATCAGCTTTTCGAAGGTTTTTACAGGACCCTCGGACCAGACGGCCATGCAGCCTCCGCTGCGCAGGGCCAGCCTGGCCTGCTGGAGGCCTTTGCGCCCGTAGACGAGGTCTTCGGTTCCTTTCGGTGGCGGGTAGGGGCCTTCGTAGAGGTCGAGTACGAGGGCGTCAAATTTCTCCTCCTCGGGTGCCTCGGCGGCGCGTGAGATAAGGATGCTGACATCGAGAATCTCGAGCTTGACGCGGGGGTCATCGAGCGCGTTTTTCGAGAGCTCGGCGATCGGGCCGCGGCACCACCCGGCGACGATGGGGTTGATCTCGGCTGTGACAACCTCAGCATCCGCCGGCAGCAGGTCAAGGGCGGCGCGAAGCGTATAGCCCATCCCGAGCCCGCCGATCAGCACCCGGGGAGCGGTTTTTTTCGCCAGCGGGGCGCAGGCCAGGTCGGCCAGGGCCACCTCTGAGCGGTGCAGGAAACTCGACATCAGGGGACGGTGGTCGATGGCGATGACCCAGTGGCCGCTCGCCTGGCGGATCAGCGCGAGCTTCCCCTCATCGGTGTCAACGCTGTCGATTACTTCAGAGGGACGAGGCATGTATTTAACCTGGGATGTCAACAGTTTGGCACCAGCTCACGATAGAAGACTCGCTTCCTGCTAAAAAGAGGAATTTAGAAGAACCCGCCGCGGGGTTTTAGCCCGCCCTTCTCGTTTATTGCCCGATAATCTGGTACCATGAATCTCTGAATCCGGAAGTTACAGGCTTAGAGAAAACAATCCAAGTCATTGCTGAGGCAAGGAGAGGTCTTATGAGCAGAGTCAATCGTAGAGGTTTCCTCAAGGGGACTTTGGGCGCGGCGGCAGCCGTCAGCCTTCCCTCGATCGCGGTAGACGGAGCGATCCTCGGAGCGAACGAGCGTCTTCGCATGGCCGTCTGCGGCCTGAACGGCCGCGGCGGGAGCCATATTGGTGGTTTCGGCGGCGACAAGCGCGTTGAACTGGCCTGGCTTATCGATCCCGATGAGAACGTGAGGAAGCGTCGGCTGAGAGGCCGGAAGAATTGCCAGGACAGCGCCAATTTCAGGGAAGCCCTCGCGGATAAGAACGTTGACGCGATCAGTGTCGCGGCACCGAACCACTGGCACTCCCTGATGACCATCGAGGCGGCCCAGGCCGAAAAGCACTGCTACGTCGAGAAGCCGGCGAGTCACGATGTCTACGAAGGCGCGGTCGCAACCGCTGCCTGGAAGAAGTACAAGGTCGTCATCCAGCACGGCACCCAGCAGCGCAGCGACGCCAGGGTGGCGGGCCTCCACGACCTGATCCACGCAGGCAAGTTCGGCAAGCTGAAGATCTCCTACGGCTATTGCTGCAAGCCCCGCGGCGGCATCGGAAAGAACAAGGCTGGAGAGCCTCCCAAGCACCTCGACTGGGATCTCTGGAAAGGTCCCGCCAAGGTCAAGGAGTATCACAGCAATTACGTTCATTACAACTGGCATTGGTTCTGGGACACCGGCAACGGTGACCTGAACAACCAGGGAACCCACCAGCTTGACAGGGCGCGCTGGGCGATCGACAAGGACCAGACCCATCCCGTGCGCACCTTCGCGCTCGGCGGCCGGTTCAACAATAAGCAGAACCAGTGGAACAACGACGAGGGCGAGACTCCCAACTCGATGTTCGCTGCGGCTGAATATCCCAACGGACAGTGGGTGTTCTTCAACGTGCGCAATGTCAACTACAAGGGTTATCCGCGCCAGGTGGAGAACCAGTACTACTTCGAGGATGGCGGCAAGATCATCCACGAGCGGTACTACCCCGCCGGCAGCAGCAACGCCGAGAAGATCAATATCCCGGCCGGCAAGGTGACCCCCGGCGGCAACTGGCGCAGCTTTGTCAGCGCCTGTCTCGCCGGCGATCAGATGATGGCCAACGGTAATATGGAGGAGGCGCATTACGGCTGTGTCCTCGGCCATATCATGAACAACTCCTACCGGATCGGTAAGGAGGCTCCCTTCAACGAGAAGGCGGGCAAGTATGGTGACAATAAGGATGTTCACGAGCACTTCATGAAGCTGCACTCGATCATGCGTGACGGCTGTGGAGTTCCCGAGAACAAGGCTAAGTACATTGTCGGCCCCGAATTGGCCTTCGATCCGAAGACCGAGATGTTCACCGGTGAGAACAGCGAAGAGGCCAACAAGCTTCTGCGCGATCCGAACCGCAAGGGCTTCGAGGTTCCGGACATCGCCAAGGTCTGAGCCCGGCTTTTTAGACCGGCCGTGAGAGTTTCAGCAGCTTTCACGGCCGGTCTTTCTTTTTACTCCGCGGAAAACCAGTCTCCGCGCTTCCTGCGTGCCCGGTGGCGATGGCCTGATGCGGCTTCCGGGAATTTGAAATAGAGGATTCATGAGATACGGATCGAGATGGCGCTGTATCCTGGCCTTGCCGGTCGCTGTTGTTTTTGCCTCGTCTCTTGCCTGCAACGCGATACCCGCGAAGAGGGTCGCGGCCGAAGGAGCGAGAGAAGCCGCGGGCACGTCGGCCTTTCCCCCCGGCGTGGGGAAGATGTACGAGGAGCTTTCGAAGGTCATCCGGGCGCGAACCCTGCCGGCCTTCATGCCCATCTTTCATCGTGATTTCATCTTCGAGGCGGCGGATGGAAGCGCTCTCGATCGCGGTCCGTGGCGTCGCCTGTGGATGGATCGCTTCGAGGAGGCGCGGTATGAGAAGCTGGCCTTCAAGCTCGACCGGTTACTCAAGCGCAGCGATGAGGAGCTCACGCTCAGGGTCCGGCGGGTGCTGGCCTGGAGAAGCGCCGAGGGATCCCAATTGCAGGTGCTGGATTCGACCTTTGACGATACCTGGGTGATGGCAGGTGAGGGCTGGCAGCTGCTCGTTCGCAAGGAGAGCGGGGTACGGGCCAGCGGAGTCATCCCCCCGGCCTGGGGCGCCAAGATCGAGAGCTCTCGGCTCTCGACGCTTTCGAAAGACCTCGCGGCGGGAAAGAAGGAGACCCTCGCGGTGTTCTGGAAGGAAATCGAAAAAAGCGGTGGCCCGCTCGTCGAGGGGGTCGAGGGCAAGGACAACCTCGCGCTGGTTACGACCATCTGGCGCGCCCGGGGCGGCGAGCTCCGGGTCCGGCTCGAGGGCGGCAAGCCGGGCCGGTCGGGCTACAAGTCACTCCGGCGCCTGGGGGAGACGGACCTCTGGTACCGGAGCGAGCGGCTGTCGAAGAAGGTCCGCTACACCTACAGGCTTCACGTCCAGAGGGAGGTGGTTTCTCCCGCCTTCGCCGGCCAGGCGAAGGAGACGCTGGCGGTCGCTTCCATCGAGATCGACTCACTCAATTCGAAGCAGGCCGATGATGCCTCACTTGTCGAACTCCCGGGAGCCGAGGCGCTTCCCAGGCTCAAGGAGGTCAAGGACAGACCCTCAGGAGACCTCGAGCGGATGACGGTTCGCAGCTCGATCCTCGATGAGCGCCGCTTTGTCTCCGTCTACACTCCTCCAGGCTACGATGATTCCGACAAGGCCGCGCCCTTGAGCGCTGTTTTCCTGCTCGACCGCGGCGACTACGCCAGCCGCCGTCTCACGAGAACAGTCCTCGACAATCTCGCCGCCGAGAAGACCATTGCATCGACTGTGGTCTTCATGTTGCACAGCGAGGGTTCGAAGAGTTCCGGCATCGAGGCCTCCGACAGGTTCGTGCGTTTCGTCGGCGAGGAACTGGTCGCCTGGGCGAGGGAAAACTTCAAGCTGTCGAAAGATCCGGCCGATTACGTCATCGGTGGCAACGGGGTCGGCGGCGCGATCTCCGCTTTCTGCGCCGCGGAGCATCCCGAGACCTTCGGAAGTGTGCTGTGTGAAAGCGCCGATTTCTTGAGGTGTATCTCAAACGCCGAGGGCGGCGGATCGAGGTGCGTACCGGGTCGTTTCGCGAAGCCTGCCGATACGAAACCGCGCTTCTACCTCTCACTCGGCGAGCTCGAGAGCAACGCTCTTGCCGCCAGCAATCGTCACCTGCGCGATGTCCTGCGCGCCGGCGGCTACAAGCTCAAGTGGTCCCGCTTCGCAGGCAACCACAACTCCCGCACCTGGTGCGCCGCCCTGGCCGCCGGGCTCGAAGTCCTCTTGCCGGGTTCCTGAAGACCGCCAGTCTTTCCTCAGGCCAGGAGTTTACTGATCACCTTGCCGCCGAATTGGGAGAGCTGCTTGAAGCGGCCGCCGTGGAGGTAGGTGAGTTTGTTGTCGTCGAGGCCGAGGAGGTGGAGGAGGGTGACGTGGAGGTCGCGGATCGGGTGGACGACGTCGACGGCCTTCTCGCCGAGCTCGTCGGTGGCGCCGACCACGGCTCCGGCGTTCACTCCGCCGCCGGCGAGGAAGACCGGCATCGCCTGGTTGTTGTGGTCGCGGCCGGCTCGCTGGCCACCGCTGCGGATGCCGTTGTCGGGGGTGCGGCCGAACTCGCCGGTCCAGATGACCAGGGTGTCATCGAGCAGGCCGCGCTCCCTGAGGTCGCTGATGAGGGCGGCGATGGGCTTGTCGACCGAGCGGATACGCTCGGAATGAGATTTTTCGATATAGTCGTGTGAGTCCCAGCCGGCGGTGTAGACCTGCACGAAGCGGACGCCGTTTTCAAGCAGGCGCCGGGCGAGCAGGCAGCGGCGGCCGAAGTCCGCGGTGCGCTGGTCGTTGAGACCGTAGCCTTCCCGGGTGGCGGCTTTCTCTTTCTCAACATCTAGGATTCCCGGCACCTGCAGCTGCATGCGGAAGGCCAGCTCGTAGCTCTCCATGCGGGCGGCGAGCTCGTCGTGGGAGGGATGCCTGGCGGCATGGGCCCGGTTGAGGCTCGCGAGGAGATCAAGGTTCCCTCGCTGGTGCTTGCGGGTGATCCCTGCGGGAGGGTGCAGGTCGAGGATGGGGGAGCCCTTCGGCCGCAGAGTGGTGCCCTGGTAGTGCGGCGGCAGGAAGCCGCTCGACCAGTTGGCCGCGCCACCCTGGGGCGAGGCGACCTCGGGCAATACGATGAAGCCCGGCAGGTCCTGGTTTTCGGTGCCGAGGCCGTAGCTGACCCAGGAGCCGATCGCCGGATCGCCGCCGAAGCGGTTGCCGGTATTCATGTGGTAGTTGGCGGTCGGGTGGTTGATCGATTCGCCCTGACAGCCGCGGTAGACGCAGAGCTCGTCGGCGACGCCGGCGAGGTGTTGCCAGTGCTCGCACATATCGATGCCCGCCTTGCCTGCCTTTTTGAACTTGAAGGGGCTCTTGACGAAGTAGCGCTGCCCGGAGCCCATCGCCGAGACGAACTTGTCGGCGCGCTTGAACTTTTTCAGGTGGAGCTCGGAGAGCTTTTCCTTCGGATCGAAGGTGTCGATATGACTCGGCCCGCCCGCCATGTAGAGCATGATGCAGCGCTTTGCCCTGGCATTGGGCAGATGGGGAGCTTTCGGCGCGAGCAGCCCGGAGGCGGTCTCCTCGGCGCGCAGCATCGAGTGGAAGGCGACGGCTCCAAGGCCGCCTGTCACTCCGTATAGGAAATCGCGTCGGTTCATGATCAGTAGATGTAAACGAATTCGTTCGAGTTGAAGAGCACCAGGCAGAGATCCGCCAGCGCCCGCGTCGGGGGCTTCACATCCCAGGGCTGCAGGTCGGCGACATAGTCGCCGGCGTAGATATCAAGATCCTCGACCCACCAGAAGTCCAGCCCGGTCATCTCCTCGACCATCTGCCGGATGACGTATTTCGGTTTTTCTTTCTTTACCGGCCTGATGGCCTCGTGGCTCCTTGTTGTCTGTTCGAGATGCGCGAGGCAGCGCTGGAGCTCATCGCCCGCGGGTGTTCGCTGGTAGATGAGCCGGAAGGCGAGGACTACCTGGGCCCGCAGGTTGCCGGGCTTTTCTTTTTCGATGCGCGCGGCGAGGGCGAGTGCCCTGGCGCGAACGATGGGGCTGTTGAGCAGGGTGAAGGCCTGTGGCACGATGGTGGAAGAGTCCCGTCGCTCGCAGGAGAGATCCGGTCCCGGCTTGTTGAAGACCTCCAGCAGCGGGTCGGCGAGGGTGCGGATCCGCTCGGCGTAGATGGTGCGGCGGTTTCTCTGGCCTGGAAGGGGGTCTGCCTGGTAGGCCGGGCCGACGGAGCCCATGATGTGCCGCGGCTGCATGGCGACCTCCTCGTTGATCTCCGGGTGGACCGGGATTCCACCAAGCTCGCGGTTCAGCTCTCCAGAGATCGCCAGCATCGCATCCCTCAATTCCTCGGCGCCGAGGCGCCGTGGTGGGAAGGCGGCATAGCTCGTTCCCTTTGGATCGAGTTCTCCCAGCTTCGCGGGATCCGGATGGGCCGCGGCGCGCTGCCAGGCTGTCGATGACAGGATGAGCCGGTCGAGCTTCTTGAAGGACCAGCCGCCTGAGATGAATTCAGACGCGAGCCAGTCGAGGAGCTGCGGATGGGATGGGCGCGCCCCCTTCGAGCCGAAGTTGTTGGGGTTGGCGGCAAGCGCCCGGCCGAAGCGCCACTGCCAGACGCGGTTTACGATGACGCGGGCGGTGAGGGGGTTCTTTTTCGAGGCGATCCAGTTCGCCAGCTTCGCGCGGCGTCCTCCGGTCGCATCGGTTACCGCCGATCCTTCCTCGGAGCCGGAGAGGAAGCTGAGCACGCCGGGCTTGACCGGTTCGCCGGG